>Ga0210033_1001259_pt1 | contig 23533 bp, 20 predicted proteins | sample CryGeymeta201501_FD_185465 | JGI IMG/M metagenome (GOLD analysis project Ga0210033, IMG submission 185465) | Groundwater microbial communities from Crystal Geyser aquifers in Utah, USA - Crystal Geyser metaG 2015-01 (SPAdes) (version 2) | ecosystem: Environmental > Aquatic > Deep subsurface >... | reverse complement strand
GCCCAACGCAACCACCTCCAACACTACGCGAACAACGACATCCACTGGACCCGGAATGCCGCTGCATGACCGTCGTCGCAAACGAGCTGCACCCTTTTCGATTCGGGGTCCCGACACCGGCGAGGAGACCCGCGACCTACGGTTCCTCGTTGTCGAGTCCTCGCAGCTCGCGCTGGCCTTCGAGGCGAGCCTGCAGGACAAGCTTCAGCGGGATCGCGCCAAGTACGAAAAGACCGTCGCCAAGCTGGCTCGCCGAACGTTCGAGTGCCACAAGGACGCCGAAGCGGCCGTGGCCCGTCTTCCGCGCCCCAGCTTCCATCAGGCCGACGTCACATTGGTCGAGGAGATCCAGACCCTGCCCCGGCCTCGCCGCGGTCGCCCGAGGAAGGGCGAGGCAGCGCCCACCGCCACGGTCTACCGCGCCAAGCTGGTCTCCATGGAGGTCGACGAGCAACTCGTGGACCACGCGCGCCTGCACGCCCGCCACTTCTTGCTCGCAACCGATCACCTCGACGCAGAGGCCTGGCCGGACACGCGGATCCTCGAAGAGTACCGGCATCAGCACATCATCGAGGGGCACACCGGATTCCGCTGGCTCAAAGGACCCGCCGCCGTCGCCCCCATGTTCCTCAAGACTCCCCACCGCATCGCGGCCTTGGGCCTGGTGTTCATCCTCGCGCTGGTGGTCCGCAACTACATCCAGTGGAGCCTGCGCAGTCGGCTGCGCGAGAAAGACCAGACCCTGCCCAACATGAACGACCAGCCCACTCAGCAGCCCACCACCGAGGCGGCCTTCCGCCTCTTCGCTCATGTCGCCGTCGTGCTCGTCGTCGATGGCGACAGAGTCGTCCGCAGGATCATCGACGGCGTCACCACCCATGTCAGGCACGTCTTGGCCTTGCTGGACATGACCGTCGAGGTCCTAACGAGACCCCGGAAAAAACAGGTCTGGGCCTCGGGATGAAGTCAGGAATGCAAGCACCTCGGCCATGTGGCGCCGGTTCGCCTCTACCCACGCTCTGACCTCGGGTGCATGGGAGAGCGCAACCGGATCCCAGGAGTTCGCGAGGCGAGAGGCGACGTCGGGCGGGAGGAAGCAAACCTCGCCGGACGAAACCGCCGCTGAGAGGTCAGGGTCTCCGGCCCGAGCTGCGCAGCCGTTGAGTCCGAGAACAACTACGAAGATGGGAGCGAACACCTACAACCCCATCACGTCGCGTAGCCCCGCCTCGACCTCACCGAGCCGATCGCTGGGCAGGTGGCCGATCCGCTCGATCAAGATCGCCTTGTCGACCGTGATTACCTGCGACACGTTCACCACCGACGCCTTGCGGAGCCCGGTCTCTCGCGCCGCCACCCTCACGTTCCCCGGTGCCGCCGAGAGCCGGAGGTTCGAGGTGATCATCACGACGATCACCGTGGAGATCCGGCTCTCGTTGAACGTGTCGGTCGATATCACGACCACCGGGTGCCGGTAGCCCGGCCCCGACCCGACGGGCTCGCCCAGATCGGCCCACCAGACCTCGCCGCGCTTCACTCCTCCCACTCCGACGCGATGCGCGCCTGAGCTCGTGCCGCGCCAGCAGGGAGCGCCGACGACTCGACGGCGTACAGGTCGTCCAGGGCGCGGCGCTTTGCGGCCTCGTCGTGCTGGGCGACAAACGCGCGGAGAGCGTTCGCGTAGAGCTCGCTGCGCGAGACATGGAGGCGGTGCGCGAGCGCCTCGGCGTCGTTGAAGAGCGGGTCGGGGATGGAGATCGCGGTCTTCATGCAGGCAGTATAACCGCGGTATGACTCGCCGACACGCTTTCCGGATTCGAACCGCGAAATCAAGGTTGTACCGTCATCACGGCCACGAGACTGCAAGTCCATGGGCAGCGTCGAACCCCAAGAAACCAGGAAGGCCCGCCGAATCTCGCGATTCTGACGGGCCTTCAGATCAGTGGTCGGGGTAGCAGGATTCGAACCTACGGCCTTCTGCTCCCGAAGCAGACGCGCTACCAGGCTGCGCTATACCCCGAAGGCGCCAGTGCAGTAATCGCGCTGCGGTCCGCAGGCAAGGACGCTGCGGTCCGGTGGGCTGGCGGGCCTGCCTTCATGCTCCCGGGGAGACCTCGCCATGTCCCGCCTCGCTGACCTCGCCCGACGGCTGCGCCGCTCGGAGAAGCGGCCCGACCCGGCCGGGGCATCGGCCTCGACGCCGCCTCCACCCTTGGATCCGGTGGAGGCGGTGCGGGCCTGGCACGACCGGACCAAGCACCACCCGGGCAGGTACGCGGCCTCGGCCGGCTACTTGGACTGGGAGAGCCAGCCCGAACCCTTCCGGCGCTTCGTCGGGGCGCCGCTGGTGCCGCTGGACCTGGAGGGCCCGCCGGGGCCCAGCTACGAGGAGGCCTGGCTGGAGGGCCGGGTGCCGCCGCGGGCCCTGGATCGGGCGAGCCTGTCGCAGCTGCTGCGCGACGCGCTGGGGCTGTCGGCCTGGAAGCAGGCGGGGGACACGCGGTGGCCCCTGCGGGTGGATCCAAGCAGCGGCAACCTGCACCCGACCGAGGGCTACCTGCTGGCGCCGGCGGTGGAGGGCTTGTGCCCGGTCCCGGCGGTCTGGCACTACCAGCCCTTCCTGCACGCGCTGGAGCAGCGGCGCACGCTGACCGAGGCGGAGTGGGCGGCGCTGTCGGCCGGCCTGCCTGGGGGCAGCGTGCTGGTGGGGCTGTCGAGCATCGCCTGGCGCGAGGCCTGGAAGTACGGGGAGCGCTCGGGTCGCTACTGCCAACACGACCTGGGCCACGTGATCGGGACGGTGGCGGTGGCGGCGGCGGCCCTGGGCTGGCGGGTGCGGCTGGTGGGCGCGGCGACGGATGAGGAGCTGGACCGGCTGCTGGGCCTGCCCGCCGGGGACCCGGCAGAGGAGGAGCGGGCCGACGCGCTGCTGGTGGTAGGGCCCCAGGTGGAGGCGGGCTGGCGGCCGGGGCCGATCCCGGCGGGTGCCTGGGTGGGCACGCCGAACCGGCTGTCGACGGAGCACCACCCCTGGCCGGTGCTGGAGCTGCTGGACCGGGTGACCCGCAAGGAGGTGGCGGGGCCGGCGCCGGAGCGGGTGGAGGTGGACAGTGGGCTGGTGGTGGGGGACAGCCCGGTGCGCCTGCGGGAGATCGTGCACATGCGGCGCAGCGCGGTGGACATGGACGGACGGACGGGGATCTCCCGCGCGGCCTTCGTCCAGGTGCTGCGCAAGCTGCTGCCGGGGCGGGCCCAGGTGCCGTGGACGGCGCTGCCCTGGGCGCCGCGGGTCCACCCGGTGTTCTTCGTCCACCGGGTCCAGGACGTGGCGCCCGGACTGTACATGCTGGTGCGGGACCCGGCGGCGCTGCCGCGCCTGCGCGGGTGGATGGACCCGGCCTTCGACTGGGAGCAGACGGCGGAGCTGCCGGAGCTGCCGGGGCTGCCGGAGCTGCCCTTGTACCGCTTGCGGGCGGGGGACATGCGCGCGGTGGCCCAGTCGCTGTCCTGCGGCCAGGGCATCGCCAGCGACGGGGTCTTCGCGGTGGCGATGCTGGGCGAGCTGCGCGGGACCCTGGAGCAGTGGGGCGCCTGGGCCTGGAAGCGCCTGCACTGGGAGGCGGGGCTGCTCGGCCAGGTGCTCTACCTGGAGGCCGAGGCGACGGGCATCCGCGGCACGGGCATCGGCTGCTTCTTCGACGATCCCACGCACCACCTGCTGCTGCGGGCCGAGGCCTGGCGGGAGGACCGGCTGGTGGATCTGTACCACTTCACGGTGGGCGGGCCGGTCGAGGACGGGCGGCTGCAGACCCTGCCGGCCTACGCGCACCGGGACGAGGCGCTGGCCCAGGAGGGCTGAGGGAGGGCCGGACCCTACTCCCCCGCCGCGTCCAGCTTGGCCAGCTCGCGGGTCCACTGCACGGCGCCGGCCTCGTCCAGGACCATGACCCGGCCGTCGATGACCTGGATCTGGCCCCCGGGGATGGTGACCACGGGGACGGCGCTGATCTCGCCTTCGACCGGGATCAGGGTGCCGGCGTGGCAGCGGGCGGTGCCGGCTTCACTGGCCTGGGCCAGGGGGCGCTGGCCGGGCCGCGTGCGGGCGCCGCCGTGGAACCAGTGGCTGGCCTGCCAGCTGATGAGCAGGTCGCCGTCGGTGAGCTGGCCCTGCACCTGGGTCCAGGCGACGGTGTGGTCGCCGGGCAGGGTGCTGGCCCAGGCGGGCAGGGCGACGGCGGGGCAGGTGGAGATGGTGCTGCCGTCGTGGGCGTCGAGGATGAGCAGGTGCAGCCCGTCCCGGCTCTGCTCGCGGCCGTCCCAGACGCCGAGCTCACCGCCGGCGGCGGCGATGGCGACGGTGGCGTCGTCACGGTGCCAGCGCGGCTGGCCGGTGGACAGGTCCACGGCGTCGATGCCGCCCTGGGGGATGGACAGCAGGACCAGTCCGAGCGTGGGCTCGACCAGGGCGCCAGTGGCCAGGCGCAAGGCCGGCATGTCGACCGCGACGGGTTCGGCCGCCGCGACCTCGGGGGGCTCCATAGCGAGGGCGGGCAGGACGAGGAGCAGGGTCAGCATGGCGGCCTCCGGGACCTCAACCCCTGGACTTCAGCTGGGCTTTCATGGGGCGGGCGGCCATGGCATAGCCCCCGTCGGCGCCATCGACGAAGTGCACGTGGCGGCCCTCGTGGCTGAAGACCAGGCAGGTCATGACGGCGGTGTCGCTGTCGTGCAGGCCGTAGGCCAGCCCCCGCTCGGTGCGCGCCAGGGCCAGGGCCTCCTGGAGCGCCAGGTGCTGGTCGGGCCGCACGTCGATGACCATGCGAAGCATCTCGTCGAACTTGCGGAAGTCGGTGTTGAGCACGGTCTCGTCGCGGTAGGCGCTGCCGTCGAAGCCGGGCAGGCGCCAGCCCGTGCGCAGCAACATGCGGCCGATGCTGGCCATGGCGCGGGCCTGGAGGTGGTGCAGGGCGAAGGGCACGCCGGCCTTGCCGCCCCGCAGGCGGGCTTCAGTGTCGAAGGCGTGGGAGTCGGCGGCGATGTGCAGGTTGACCGGGTTGGCGGGGTTGACCAGGGCGGTGTCGCCCAGGATCGTCTCCAGCGCGCCGAGGACCTGCCGGTAGGTCTCGGTGCGGTCGGGCAGCGCCGCGTCCGTGGCCTGGACCAGCAGGGCGATGATCCGCCCGTTGCGGCTGACGATGGGCTCCCAGCGACACTCGAAGCCGTCGAAGCGGGCGCTGCCGAGCTCACCTTCCTGGGCGACCGACCAGCGCAGGCCCTGCTCGCGATCCTTGATCCACCGCTCGGCTTCGGACAGGCCGCTGCCGGCCAGCATGGCCAGGCAGATGTGCGGCGAAGGCCGGAAGCGCGCCGCCCGCACCGGGTGCCCGGCCTGGACCAGCAGGCGCACCGGCACGACGCCGATCCGCAGCTCCATGTCGAAGCGCTCGCGGGCCACCTGGCGCACACCCCGCAGCGCCTGTGTCACGGCGTCCAGGCGACTGGCCGGGAAGAGCAGGGTCGCGCCGTCCCCGCCGAAGACGTAGGGCAGGTCCAGGTCGGCGGCGGCGTTGAGCACAGCGACGATGCTGGCCACGCCCAGGGCGTTGACGTCCTTGTAGCGGCCGGCCTCGATGGCGGCGGTGGAGCCGGCGACGTCGGTGATGGCGACGCACCAGGTCTCGGGCACGTCGGTGTAGCGCGCCGGCTCGACGACCTCGTGGAAGCCCTCGAATGGCGGCAGGTTCGCGAAGAAGGCCTCTTGCATCCTGGCAGGCTACCCCGCTTCCGGCCGCCGGGCGGCCTGGATCTCCGCGATGGCGGTGGCGCGGTTGGCGGCGCCGAAGACGCCCGAGCCGCTGACCAACACGTCGGCGCCGGACTCGACGAAGCGCCAGGCGTTGCTGGTCTTCACGCCCCCGTCGACCTGCAGGCGGGTGGACAGGCCCCGGCGCGTGATCTCCTCTCGGACCCGCCGGATCTTGGGGAAGACGCGCTCGATGAGCGACTGGCCGCCGAAGCCGGGGTTCACCGTCATGCACAGCACCAGGTCGCACTCGTCGAGGACGTACTCCAGCACGCTCTCGTGGGTGTGCGGGTTGAGGGCCACGCCGGCCTGCACGCCGAGCTGGTGGATGGCCTGCACGGTGCGGTCGAGGTGGGTGCAGGCCTCTGCGTGCACGGTGATGATGTCCGCGCCGGCCTTGGCGAAGTCTTCCAGGTAGCGGTCGGGCTCGACGATCATCAGGTGGCAGTCCACCTTCATGTGGGGCGCCCGCGCGTCCCGGGTCCGCCGCGCGGCGTCGGCGACCAGCGGCCCGATGGTGATGTTGGGCACGAAGCGGCCGTCCATCACGTCGACGTGGATCCACTCGGCGGCCGAGATGGAGACGATGTCGTCGGAGAGGCGGCCGAAGTCCGCCGAGAGGATGCTGGGGGCGACCAGGGCCATGGGTGCTCCGGGGAGGGGCGGGCCTCTAACGCGGGCCTGGGGCCTGCCGCTCGGGCCGCCCCGGCCTCAGAGATCCAGATCCTCACCATCGAGCGCGTCGGCCATGTCCTCGGCGAGCTGGCAGGCGTCCTCCCAGACCTGGTCGTTGTCGGCGGCGTCCGCCTCCAGGCTGAGGACCCGGCCGTCTCCGCCCAGGTCGTAGACGCTGACCTCGACGGTGCGCGTGCCGACCTGCTCGGCCCCGGCGGGCACTCTGAAGAAGCAGGTGATGGTGTCGTCCTCCTCCCACTCGACCCGGACGCTGACGTCGGCGTAGGCCTGGGCGGCGCCCTGGGCCGCCTGCTGGATGGCGGCCTGCTGCAGCGAGCGCATGGGCAGGCGCCAGCTGCGGTCGAAGGCCTCGAAGGGGGTGTCGTCGCTCATGGTTCTTCTCGTCGACGAAGGAGGAGGGCGAGGCCCGGCAGCCAGAAGAGCAGGGCGGGGGTGAGGGGACCGCCGCTGCAGCCGCAGGCCGCGGGATCGTGGGGGGTGAAGCTGCCGGTGCCGGAGTCGTTGGCCGGGCCGCTGCCATCCCCACTGTCGTCCCCCGCGCCGGGTGTGGCCAGGTGCAGGGTGTAGGTGCTGCCGTCGGCGGTGCCGGAGACGGCCAGCCGCTCGCCGGGGCCCACGGTGACCGCGTCCCCCTGCCCGGTGGCGCTGGCCAGGATCACGGCACCCTGGGCGGTGACGGTCATCGGGTTTCCGAGGCGGCTGCGCCAGACCTGGGTGCCCAGGGTGTCGACGCTGCCGCTGGCGCCCTCGGCCAGGTCGCCCTGGGGCGGGATGTCCGTGTACAGTGCCGACTCGGCCAGGCCCTGGTTGGCGTAGGCCCCGGCGAAGCCGGCCCAGACCTGGTCGATAGGCGTGTCGGTCGCTTCGGCGATGATCTGGTCCCAGGGCTGGCCCGTGCGATGGGCGGACAGGTCCCAGACATCGTGCACGGTGCCGGGCCCGAAGCCTTCGACGTCGAGCCAGGCGTCGAGCACGAACAGACCGTACTGTCGGTAGTTGTCGGTGGAGTCGAAGCGCAGGTCCGCGGTGGTGGCGTACCACTCGCTGGTGTACTGGTGACCGTCCACGTCGGGGGCGGCCAGCTCGCTGCCCCAGGTGGCCGAGGCCTCCCAGTACCAGCTCTCGCCGCTGGTGCTGCCGTCCCACTCGCGCAGGGCGTACTGGAAGGCGTGCATCAGCTCGTGGGCGGCCAGGGACTCCCAGAAGGCCTGGTCCCCGGCGTAGGTCGGGTTCAGGTAGATGACCGGGTAGCCCTGGGGGTAGTCGTCGGTGAAGTACTCGGTCGTGTAGCCGGTGGTGCTGCCCAGGCTGGGGTCGAGCAGCACCCACAGCAGGTAGTGATCCGAGGACACCGGCGCCGTCCAGCCCTGGTCCCGGAAGGCCTGGAAGGCGCGCTCCAGGGCCGTGGCCGCGGTGTTGGCCTGCTCGGGTCCGACCCCCTTGTCCCACCAGTTGATGGTGAAGTCGGTGGTGTTCAGGTGGTCGTCGTAGGGCGTGCCGTAGACGGACTTGGCCACACCCGGCGGGGCGGGCAGGGGGCGACCGTCCAGGTGGGGCGGCGGGTGCAGGGCGCCGGGCGGCGGCTGCGCGGGGCGCCCGGCCAGGGCGTCGATGACCTGGGCGGTGGCGCAGCGCAGCTCGGTCGCGTGCGCAGGCGCGGAGGCGAGGGCGGGCGCGGAGGCGAGGGCGGGCGCGGAGCCGAGCGCGAGCGCGAGGAGCAGGGCGAGCACCGGACCTCCGGGAGGAGGCGCAGGGTAGCCCGGGCTGGCCGCGGACGCAGCACGGCCCCGCCGGGGGTACCGACGGGGCCGTGGCGGGTACACCCTGGCGGGTACTACCAGAGGTCGAGGGTGGTCTTCAGCAGCACGGTGCAGACCTCGTAGGGGTCGGCGTTGGCGGCCGGGCGCCGGTCCTCCAGGTAGCCGCGGCCCTCTTCCGCCACCATGCGGGGGATGCGGATCGAGGCGGTGCGGTCGGCGATGCCGTACTTGAAGTCCCGGTAGGAGCAGGTCTCGTGGGCGCCGGTCAGGCGGCCCTCGTTGCCGTGACCGTAGACAGCCAGGTGCTCCTCGCGGCGCTCACCCAGGCGCATGCAGGCCTTCTCGATGACGGCCTGGCCGCCGTCGGTCCGCATGGCGGCCGTCGAGTAGTTGGTGTGCATGCCGGCGCCGTTCCAGTCACCGGGGACGGGCTTGGGGTCCAGCGTGGCCGAGATGCCGTAGTCCTCACCCACCCGGTACAGCAGCCACCGGGCCAGCCACAGGTGGTCGCTGGCGGTCAGCGGGTCCACGCCGGGGCCGCCGCACTGGAACTCCCACTGGCCGGGCATGACCTCTGCGTTGATGCCGGTCAGCTCGATGCCGGCGACGAGGCAGACCTTGAGGTGCTCCTCGACCACCTCGCGGCCGTAGACCTCATCGGCGCCGACGCCGCAGTAGTAGGGACCCTGGGGGGCGGGGAAGCGGCGCTCCTGGGGGAAGCCCAGGGGCTTGCTGCCCTCGAAGAAGGTGTACTCCTGCTCGAACGCGATCCAGGGCTGGGTCTCGCGGGCGCCCTTGTCCATGACCTGCCGGAGCAGGGCGCGCTTGTTGCTCTTGTGGGGGCTGCCGTCGGGCTCGAAGACCTCGCACAGGACCAGCCAGGCGTCCTCGCCCCGGATGGGGTCGGGCACGAAGCAGACGGGCAGCAGGATGCGGTCGGAGTCGCCGCCGGGGGCCTGGTTGGTGCTGGAGCCGTCGAAGGCCCACTTGGGGAACAGCTCCAGGCTCACCTCGGGGTGGCTACCAGGGATGACCTTGGTCTTGGAGCGGACGAGGGCGGTCGGCGCGGTGCCGTCGACCCAGATGTACTCGGCGATGAGGGCCATGGGGGAAGCTCCTGGGGGGTGGGGCGGTGCCCCGGTTGGGTGGGCGCGGGTGGGGGCGGCGCATCGCAAGGGGCGTGCCAGCGCGCGCAGAGCACGCCAGGGTCGGCGTGATCGGGGGAGAGGGGGGAGGGAGGGTCTCGGATCTGCCGACATTCATGCAGGAATGTGGGGTGCGGTCACACCAGAATGTAGGACTTGCGAGGAGTGAAGCTGCGGTCGCCACTATCGCGGCAGGCGAGCGCGCGGCGCTGGCGGAGAGGGCAGGGGCAGCGTCGGGCCCTTCGAATCCAATCCTACATGGATGTATGAATGCCTTCCGGTCAGGCGTTGACCGCCTCTGCGAGGGCGGAGCGGCTAGTGCTGGGGGGTGCGTATCCTCCACCTCTCCGACACCCACCTGGGCCTGGCCGGTCGCGTCCGCGGGGCGCCGCCCGGCTACCAGCGGGCCGACGACCACCTGGCCGCGCTGCGGGCGGCCCTGGCCCCGGCCCTGGCCGGGCAGATCGACCTGGTGCTGCACACCGGTGACCTCTACGACCGGTCGCGGCCGCCGGCCCGGGCGGTGCGGGCGGCGGCGGCCCTGCTGACCCAGGTGGCCCGCCAGGTGCCGGTGGTGGTGCTGGCCGGCAACCACGACCGCCGGGGCCTGTCGGGGACCGTGCCCCTGACCGTGCCGGGCCTGCACGTGGTGGACCAGGCCGAGCACCTGCGGGTGGCCGGCTTGCGGCTGGCCGTGGTCCCCTTCCTGGCTGACGCGGACGGCTGGGCCTGGGCCGCCCGCCGCGCCGTCGGGCCGGGGGTGGACCTGCTGCTGTGCCACCAGGCGGTGGATGGCTGCCAGGTCCCCGGCTTCACCTTCCGGGTCGGCCAACAGCGGGACACGCTGGGCCCCCAGCACCTGCCCGCCGGGGTGCGGCACCTGCTGTGCGGCCACATCCACCCCCGGCAGGTGCTGCGGCTGGGGCCGGCGACGGTGGTCATGCCCGGCAGCACCGAGCGCACCAGCTTCGCAGAGCGCGATGGCCCCAAGGGTGTGGCGCTGTGGGACCTGGACGCGGCGCCCCGGTGGCGCTTCCTGGACCTGCCCTGCCGGCCCATGGTGGTGGTGCGGGGGCCCGCCGACCTGCCAGCCGTGGCGCCGGGCAGCCTGGTGCGGCTGGGGCGCCCTGCCGAGCCGGGCGACGGCGCTGCGCATGACGAGCGGGACCGGGTCGAGCTGGACCGGGCCGTGTTGGCCCGCGGCGGCTACCTGGTGGGCCCGCCCCCCGGTGCGCCGCTCCCGCCGCCTCGCCCTCCCTCCCGCCAGGTGGCGCTCTTCGGCGCGGGCCGTGCCCGCTGAGCCCGGCCCGCTGAGCCCCGGCCCGCTGAGCCCGGCCCGCTGAGCCCCGGCCCGCTGAGCCCCGGCCCGCTGAGCCCCGGCCCGCTGAGCCCCGGCCCGCTGAGCCCCGGCCCGCTGAGCCCCGGCCTCGCAGCGCTGCGAGCCCGGCCTCCCGCTCTCGCAAGGCTGCGAGTCGCCCGCCGGACCGGCGGCCTCCCGCCGATCGGGCCGAGGCCTCGCGCCCCCCGGCCGAATGGCGGGATTCAGGCCAATCCTCGCCTACCTGCGACGATCCGGCACAGACCTTGCTACCTGTCTGGACGTGACCCCCCCCGCCCAACGCTTCATCACCGGTGGCCCAGGCCCGGTTCCCCGGCAGCCTGCGCGCCCGGCTCTTCGTGCTGCTGGTGGCCTTCTCCGTGGGGCCGCTGCTGGTCACGAACGCCTAGGGCTACCTGCAGACCCGGCAGCAGCTCACGCACACGGCCTTCCAGAACGCCCGCAACGTCGCGGCCCTGGAGGCCTCGGACACGCTGGAGTTCGTGCACTCCCGCCGGGAGCTGCTGGCTTCGATCGCCGTCGGCAACCGCTACCTGTCCTCGCTGGTGCTGGCCATGGCCACGACCGACGATCCCGTCCAGAAGGCGGACTACATCGACCGCCTGCACGCGCAGCTCGCGGCCAAGGCGGCCGAGACCGGCAGCACCCAGGCCCTGATGGTGCTGGACCGCGACGGGGTGCTGCTGGCCACGTCGGAGGAGGAGCCGGCGCAGACGGCAGAGGAGACGGCCAAGGTGTGTCGCTGGTCGGTGGGCGACAACACCATCACCGAGGGCCCCGAGCTGGACCCGGTGACCGGGGTGCCGAGCCAGCCCGACTTCGTGCACGCCGTGGTGCTGCGGGCCGAGGACCTGCCCATCGGCCTGCTCTGCGGCCGCTTCCGCATGGACATCCGCCAGGAGCTGGCGCGGGCCCACACCGAGCGGACCAGCGACGCTGACGTCTACCTGGTGGACTCGGCGGGGCGGCTGCTGTGCAACTCCACCGACGGTCCGGCGCCGGCCTTCGACCAGCCCATGCACGACGCGGCCTTGCAGGTCGTGCGGGCCGGCCAGCAGTGGGTCGGGCGCTACGACAGCCCCACCGCGGGCCCGGCCATCGCGGCCAACTCGCCGATGCCGACCCTGGGCTGGGGCATCTTGCTGGAGCTGCCCGATCGCAAGGCCCTGGCGGCGGTCGAGCGCCTGAAGTGGGAGGCCCTGATCCTGGGCGCCGCCTTTGTGGCGCTGATGATCCCCGTCATGTTCGCGACGGCGCGGGCCACGGCCCGCCCGCTGCACACCCTGGCCGACGCCGCCCGGCGCGTGGAGTCGGGGGTCGTGGGCGAGCCGGTCTCCGAGGTGGGCGCCATCGAGGTGGTGCAGCTCGCCCGCAGCTTCAACCGCATGAGCACGGCCCTGAAGGAGGCCCACGATCTGCTCGAGGGGCGGATCGCCGAGCGGACCGCGGCCTTGCAGCGCAGCCAGGAGTTCAGCGAGCTGCTGCTGGACTCCATCGAGCAGCGGGTGCTCGTCGTCGACGCCGAGCTGCGGGTGCTGAAGGCCAACCGAGCCGCGGTGCGCCTGCACGGCCAGCCCCTGGTGGGCGAGCGCTGTGCCAGCCTGCTCCTGGGCGACGACGGGGTCTGCCTGGGCTGCCCGGTCTGCGAGGTCTTCGCGACGGGCCAGCCGACGCGGGCCGAGATCACCGTGGACACGGTGCGGGGCAAGGACATCCTCCAGGTCGAGAACTTCCCGGTGCTGGTGCCGGGAGAGGGGCCTGGCGCTGCCGCGCGGGTCGAGGCCGTCGTGCAGATCGGCCGGGTCGTGACCGCCGAGAAGCAGCTGGTCGCCCAGGCCATGCACCAGGAGAAGATGGCGGCCCTGGGCCTGCTGGCGGCGGGCCTGGCCCACGAGATCGGCAACCCCCTGGCGTCGATCCAGTCCCAGCTCCGCCTGGTGCGGGAGATGCCGGACAGCGCCCGGGCCAAGGAGACCCTGCCCGTGGTCGAGAAGCAGGTGCAGCGGATCTCCGGGCTGCTGCGCGAGCTGTCGGACTTCGCCCGCCGCAAGCGCGACGACGTGGTCCTGGTCTCGGCCGCCCAGGTCATCGAGGACGTGGCCCGCCTGCTGGGACACGATCCCCGCTCCCGCAGCGTGGACATCGTGACCGACGCCCCCATCGACCTGCCGGGGGTGCGGGCCCGCGAGGATCACCTGGTCCAGGTGCTCCTGAACCTGGGGCTCAACGCCATCGACGCCATGCCCGAGGGCGGGACCCTGCGCCTGGAGAGCCGGGTCGAAGGCGCCGAGGTCGTGCTGCGGGTGCGGGACACGGGCACCGGCATCGCCCCGCTGGTGCAGGAGCGGCTCTTCGAGCCCTTCCTGAGCACCAAGGAGTCGGGTCGTGGGACGGGCCTGGGCCTCTTCGTGAGCCGCGGCATCGTGGAGGGCCTGGGCGGGACCCTGGTCCTGGAGCAGACCGACGGGCTCAGCCTGCTGCGTCGCCTGCTGGCCCAGCGACCGGACACGAGCGTCTTGGTGATGACCGCCTATGCCTCGGTGGACTCGGCCATCGAGGCCCTGCGCTCGGGGGCCGCGGACTACCTGATCAAGCCGGTGGTCGGCGAGGAGCTGGTCCAGAAGGCGGCCCGGATCCTGGCCCACCGGGCCTTGCAGGGCGAGCTGCTGCGCCTGCGGCGCGAGCTGAGTCGCGACCGGGGCTTCGAGGGCCTGGTCGGGGACAGCCCGCCCATGCAGGCCGTGCGGCAGCTCGTGGAGATGGTGGCCCCGACCTCGACCAGCGTGCTGATCACCGGCGAGAGCGGGACGGGCAAGGAGCTGGTGGCGCGGGCCATCCACACCCGCTCCCAGCGGGCTTCGCGCGAATTCATGGCCGTCAACATGGCGGCCCTGCCGGCCGAGATGGTCGAGGCGCAGCTCTTCGGCCACGAGCGGGGCGCCTTCACCGGCGCCGACCGGCGGCGCGACGGGATCCTGCGGGCAGCCAGCGGCGGCACGGTCTTCCTGGACGAGCTGGTCGAGATGCCCATCGCCTTGCAGGCCAAGCTGCTGCGGGCCCTGGAGTCCGGCGAGGTGCTGCCCGTGGGCGCCGACCGGCCGGTGCGGGTCGATGTGCGGCTGGTGGCGGCCACCCACCAGGACCTGGCCGTGGCCGTGCAGGAGCGGCGCTTCCGCCAGGACCTGCTCTTCCGACTGGACGTGATGCGGATCCCCCTGCCGCCCCTGCGGGAGCGCCGCGAGGACATCCCGACCCTGGCCGACCACTTCCTGCAGCGCCACGCCCGGGCCCAGGGCCGGCGCTCGCCGACGCTGTCCAACGCCGCCATGCGGGGCTTGCTGGCCTATGACTGGCCGGGCAATGTGCGCGAGCTGTCCAACGTCCTGGAGCGGGCCACGATCCTGAGCGGGGGACAGCGGGTGGAGCCGGAGCACCTGCCCATGGAGCTGCGCTCCGCCGAGTCCCTGCCGGTGGCGCTGCGCCCGGCCGTCGATCGCTTCGAGCGGCAGCACATCGCCTGGGTGCTGCGCGCGGCGGGCAACAACCGCGAGCGGGCGGCCGAGATGCTCGAGGTCGACCAGGCCCCCCTCTACCGGCGCCTGGCGCGCTGGCAGCAGGAGTGAGGGCCGCCGTGTGGGGGCTGCGCGGGTCGGGGCGCCTGCTCCTCCTCCTGGTCGCCCTGTGCCTGCTGCCTCGGCCGGCCGCGGCCATCCCGGCCTTCGCCCGCAAGTACCAGACGAGCTGCGAGACCTGCCACACGGTCTTCCCTCGCCTCAACAGCTTCGGAGAGGCCTTCCGGCGCGACGGCTTCCGCTTCCCCGAGGCGGACGACGAGATGGTCAAGCAACAGGTCGTGTCCCTGGGCAGCGAGGCCTACAAGCGGGTCTTCCCCAAGGCGGTGTGGCCGGGCACGCTCCCGGGCCAGGTGCCCCTGGCGCTGGCGGTCAACGGCGGGCTGACCGTTCACCCCGACCCTGGGGCCGGCGCGACCCTGGCCGACGACGGCGCGGCCGTGGTGATGAACGAGCTGGTCCAGGGCGCCTCGCTCTACGCGGGCGGCAGCTTCGACCCGCACACCACCTTCTTCGCCGAGCTGGCCGTGGGTCCTGCCACCGGCAGCGACGGTCTGTCAGGCGGGGGCGGACTGGCGGGCGGCGTCGGCGTCAGCATCGAGAGCGCGCTGCTCCTGTTCAACGACCTGCTGGGGCCGGACCACGCCCTGAACCTGGTCGTGGGGCGCGGGATCCCGACGACGACCAGCTTCGGCCCCCACTCGTCCTATCTGGCCGACCTGGCGGTGCCCTCGCTGGCGAGCAGCGCCTTGTACGGACGCGCGCCCGACGCGGCGTGGGCCTTCGCCGCGACCGACAACCTGGTGGAGCTGAACGGGCTGGTGGCCGGCCGCCTGGACTGGTCGGCGGGCATCGAGCAAGGCGTCAGCGCCCGGATCCGCAGCCCCCAGGACGTCTACCTGCACCTGGGCGCCCGCCTGGGCGGGCCACGGCTGGACGGCGAGAGCGGGGCCGTCGCCCAGGCCGGCAAGCCGGGGGCCGAGGACGCCTTGACCATCGACCTGGTGGGCGCCCACAGCGCCTCTCAGGGCAGCGATGGCAGCGTCGACACCGCCCTGGCCCTGGGCGGCTCGCTGCGCGCCCGGGTCCGCCGCCTGGAGCTGGACGCCGGCCTGCGCCGGGAGTCCCACGACGACGTCGACGGCGCCGGCCTCTCCGCGTTGGTGCTGGGCCAGTACGACGAGCTGTCCTGGCGCCTGCTCCCCTGGCTGGTGCCGGCGCTTCGGGCCGACCTGACCATGGTGCAGCCCGCCGATGGCAGCGGCAGCCTGTCCGATCTCCGCCTCACTCCGGGCGTGGCCGCCCTGGTGCGGGCCAACCTGAAGCTCACCCTCGCCGGAAGCGTCGAGCGGGCGCAAGGCGCGCCTCCTTCCGGCTGGGGCCCGGCCCTGGGCAGCGCCCTGCCTGCCTCCTCCTCGGCCGTGGCGGGGCCCGAGCTCGAGTCCATCCACCTGGGGCTGACTTATGCCTACTGAGCTGCTGCTTGTCGGCCTCCTGCTGGCCGGGCCCGCCCGCGCCGGCACCGGGGCGGGGACGCTGGAGGGCACCGTCGATCACCCCAAGGGCGACGCCGGCTTCGTCGTCTCGGTCGAGGTCCCCGGCGAGCTCCCCAGCCCTCCTGCAAAGCACCCGGTCGTCGACCAGCAGGACCTGAGCTTCGTGCCGCACGTCCTTGCGGTAGTCCAGGGCACGACCGTCGACTTCATCAACGCCGACCCGGTCAACCACAACGTCTTCTCCCCCGACAATGAGGGCTACAACCTGGGCACCTGGTCGGGCGGCCAGCGCCGGTCCTACACCTTCCGCAGCCCGGGTATCTATACGCAGCTGTGCACGTTGCACCCCGAGATGGAGGGCTTCGTCGTGGTCCTGGACACCGCGCACTTCGCCGTGACCGGGGCGGACGGGCACTTCGCCATCCAGGGCCTGCCGGACGGACACTACGCCGTACACGTCTGGGGCCCGAAGCTCAAGAAGGCAGAGCTGACCCGGAGCTTCGAGGTGGACGTGGCCGGAGGCATTGGCACCCTGGCGATCCGCTGGGATCACCAGGGTGCCGCCCCCCAACCGGTCGCCAACTAAGCACGGCCGCTTCGTTGGACCCGACCAGGCCCGAGTCGTGTTGCGGTCCCGCGAAGGTCGCCTGCACGTAGGACAACACATTCCATGCGTCCTCCTCGCTCAGCGCCATCGCGGCCATGCCCGTGCCGCGGATGCCGTTCTGGATGACCCAGTACTTGGTGCCCATGGTGCTGGCCTGCCAGCGGGCGCCGTCGGTGAAGTCGGCCGGCGCGGGGGTCAGCGCCACGGCGGCGGGTCCGCGGCCGTTGCCCTCGTCCCCGTGACAGACGGCACAGCGCGAGGCGTAGACGACCTTGCCCGCGGCGATGGCGCTGGCCGCGCCTTCGTGGGGGTTGCTCGCGCCGTCCTGCCCGGCGGTGTGGGCGGCCTGGTAGGCGGCGGTGGCGTGCTTGTCGGGGGTGGAGCTGCCGGCCAGGGCAGGGGCGCTGAGCAGCGCGAGGGCGAGGATGATGCGGGTCATGAGAGGGCTCCGATGAAGGTCGGGGGTCGAGGGAGGCATAGAACAGCCCGTCGAGGATGAGCACGGCGCTGGGGTTGTTGGTCTGGCCGGCGGCGAATGCGTCGCTGACCTCGACCGAGATGCGCCCGGCGGACTGCTGCAGGCCCAGGCCGGCCATGGGCTGCACGACCGTGCTGCCGCCCACCTCCGTCAGGTCCACGTGGGCCTGGGGGACCAACCAGAAGGCGCCAACCTGCGGGGACATGTCCCAGCCCGCCTCGACGCAGGTGGCCTGGTCCAGGGTGTCGTACTGGCCCAGGACCTTGAAGGTGCCGAAGGAGGTCAGGGCGTTGGCGTCGACTGCGGCGCGCACCGTCGAGGAGCCGGGGACGTTGCCGGAGTAGACGTAGCCACCGACGCTGACCTTCTTGGTGAGGTCGACCTCGGCCCGGCCCATGTAGTCCATGGGGTCGTCAGTGCCGGGCACGACGCCGGGACCGGGGGTGACGCTGACGTTGTAGAAGACGGGGCCGAGCCGGCCGAAGGCGCCGATCACGCCGGCCTCTTCGGCCAGGCCCAGGTCGATGCTGCCGCCGTAGTCCTGGGCCGCGTGGTCGATGTGGTCGATGCGCCGGGACTCGGAGATGGTGTTGTAGGGGTCGCGGCTGAAGACGGGCATCCAGCCGGCGTAGGTCTGCAGCTCCTTGGCCCAGCGGTACTGGAGCAGGCCGTTGCCGACCGGGACGTAGCCGTCCTCGGCCGCCGACTCGATCTCGGCCCAGTAGGACCAGTGCGACCCGTTGGAGCCGCCCATGATGAGCTCGGCCGCGTCCAGGGGTGTGGTGGAGACGGCGCTGCCGTCGTACTCGAAGGGCACGCTCTCGACCCGCACCGCGATGCCGGGGACCTTGTCGAGGATGATGCCGCTGCCCAGGTCGGTGCCGGTCACCTGGACCGACTCCTGCAGGTGCTTCTTGACGGCCTCGGCCTGGGGGGACTGGTCGTCGGGGAAGTGGTAGCCGTTCTCCTTGAAGGAGCGGCCGACCTCGTTGAGCTCGGGGAAGCTGGAGTGGCACACCGGGCAGCCCAGGTTCTGCTTGCGGGCGAAGACCGGCGTGGCATGGGCGGCGGGCGAGGCCAGCAGCGCACCCAGGACGCAGGCACCTCCGCTGGCCAGGTTCAGGATGCGGGTGCCGGGGGACGACGGGGTGCAGGAGCGGGTGGACATCGGGGCCTCCTTGGGGGACCCGGTCCAAGGCAAGACCCGTGCCATCGAGCATCTACGTCGCTTATCGCAAGATCAGCCCCTCCTGGGGGGCTGGATCTGCCGCATGCCTGCGAGGTGGGGAGGCGGCGTCTCGCAAGGCTGCGAGGTCCGCCGCCGGTCGACCGCTACCAGCGCGTGCTGTCGTGCCGCTCGCCGTGGCAGGTCCCCGTGCAGCGACCGCCCGTGTAGGTCACGCCGCTGGTGTTGGAGAACTCCTTGATGCCGTTGACGTGCAGGCTGGGGGCGATGACGCGCATCGAGCTGTCGATGACGCTGTGGTGGCAGTCCGCGCAGCTCACGCCTTCCCGGGCGTGGTCCTCGTGCCGGCCGCTCATGCTGCCCAGCGAGCTGCGGCTGCTGGTGTTGTCGGGGTGGCAGGCGTGGCAGCTCAGGGGGCCGTCGGTGGCCGTGACGCTGCCGTTGGTCCGCCCGTTGCCGTGGCAGTAGGAATTGTTGCAGGTCATGGAGGACGTGCTCCACGTCCCCGAGGGGCTCAGGCCGCGGGCCATGGTGACCTCGGCCTGCGCCGGAGTGCTGTCCCACATGTGGCCCGAGCTGAGCACATCGGTCGGCTTGACGTGGCACTGCTTGCAGTCGTAGGCGCCGTGGGTGTTCTCCTGGACGTGGCGGCTGTGGGCGCCGAAGTTGAGGTCCGAGGTGCTGTCGTCGATGTCCTCGGGGGGTGCCCCCGTGCTGTTGTCCACGCCGCCGTGGCAGTAGGTGCAGTTGGTCCGCCACCCCGCCTGGTGGCAGGAGTCGCAGCTGACCCCGGTGCTGCCGCCGCTGAGGTCCGAGGCGTGGCAGTCGGTGCAGCGCTGGATGTCGAACTTGGCCTCGATGCCGTGCATCGTGGGGCTCGAGTAGCCGTCGGGGTGGTACAGCGCGACGACGCCCGTGTCGCCGCCGGGGTCATCGCAGGAGCTGCTGGCGCCGGCGGTGATCCAGTCCCGGAGCGCCTGGAGGCGGGTCGAGGACAGGGCCGCGGTCGGCGGCATGATCGTGCCCTGGTCGGCGCTCATGGTGCCCTCGACCTTGGCCATCAGGAAGCTGTGGTCGGGATCGCCCGGCACGACCAGGGTCAGGGAGGGGAAGTTGGGCGAGGTCTGGCCCACCAGGCTGTTGTAGGGATCCGTGAGCAGGTCCAGGCCGCCCAGGGGCGAGGCCGAGCCGTGGCAGGACACGCACTGGGTGTTGAGGATGCGCTGGACGGCGCACCAGCCCTGGTCGGTGCCCAGGCCGCCGCTGTCCGAGCCGCCCGAGCCGCCGTCGCTGGTGGCGCCGCCGTCTTGGGGTCCCGGGGGGCCCCCGCTGTCATTTCCACCGACCTTGCCCGCGCCGTTGCATGCGGAGAGCAGAAAGAGAAGTGACACACCGGTTACGCGCGACATCTTGCACTCCGAGGAACGGCTGATAGGGCAACGGTAGCAGGCCCTTCTGAGGTCGGCGGAGTGTTGTTGGACTGTACTCATTTGCGGTACAGTCGTGATATGAGGGTGAACGCCCGAACTTGCGAGAGGTCAAGAAACTGTGCAGGACGATCCCTACACCGCCCCCACCAGCCAGCCGCTCAGGGACTTCGGGGGCGACCTGGGCTCGGGGGACCTGTACCCGGCCACCCACGGCAAGCGATGGCTGGCCGCCTTCCTCGACAACCTGATCATCGGCCTGCCGCTGCTGGCCGGCTTCGTCCTCGTCCTCCTGCTCGTCGGCATGATGGACGGCGGCTCGGCCAAGGGCGGGGTGGCGGAGCAGCTCCTGGGCCTGGCGCTGGAGGTCGGCATGTTGGGGGTCATGGTCCTCTACGGCGCCGTCTTCGAGTCCTCGGGCTGGCAGGCCACCCCGGGCAAGCGGATCATGGGCCTGCGGGTCGTGGGCACCCGGGGCGAGCCGCTGAGCTTCGGCGCGGCCCTGGGGCGCAACCTGACCAAGGGCTTCGTCGTCTCCATGTGCTGGATCGCCAGCATCTCCGTGCTGCTGGACGACGAGCACCGCGGCCTGTGGGACATGGCGGCCGGGAGTCGCGTGGTGTCGGGCGCGCCCTGGTAGGGGGACGGGCGCCGCCGGTGGAGCGCCGCCGGTAGAGCGCCGGATAGGGGACCGCATGGACCACGCCGCCCTGCAAGCCATGCTCGCCGCCCACCCCCGGGTCGCCGTCTACCTGAGCACCGAGCACTGCGGCCCCTGTCACGCCGTGCGCCCCTGGGCCCAGGCCATGTTCGCGGACCCGGCCTGGACCTGGGTCCCCGTCGACACGCAGGAGAGCCCCGAGGTGGCCGGCCAGCTGCTGGTCTTCTCGCACCCCACCCTCATCCTGTTTGCCGACGGCCGCGAGCAGGCGCGCTTCTCGCGCGTCGTGCCCCGGGCCCAGGTCGAGCGCATCAAGGCGCTGCTGGAGGAGGAGGAGGAGGAGGAGGGTTGAGCGGCTGGCGCGCGCTCAGAACATGTGCGACCACGAGACCCCGGCCTGCCAGCCGATGGGCGTCGACCGCGCCGGCGGCAGGCCCATGGCGCTCAGCCCCAGCAGGTAGCGGTTGTCGTGGGCCAGGTCGTAGTGGGCGAGGCTCAGGCTCAGGCCCGAGGTCGACAGGCGCCCGCCTTGCAGCGCCAGCTCTTCGTGGTGCGAGGCGCTCAGGCTCAGGAAGCTCTTGTAGCGGTAGAAGGCCATCAGCCCGACCGCCGCGCTCCACTGGACCGCCGGCCGCCCGCCGACCAGGGAGGGCACGGGGCTCAGCCACCCGCCGGTCGCCGACAGGTTGGTGCCCAGCACGCCCCAGATCTTGGTGAGGTCCAGCCCTGCATCGACGCTGGCGTAGCCTCGACCGGTGATCGAGGCCCCCGTGATGTCATCTTCCCGGGCCTGCCAGCGGCCGGTCGGCAGGGTCGCATGTACGACGGCGTGCACCGAGGGCTCGAAGAGCTTCGGCGACCAGCCCTGGGCCCGGCGGAGGTAACACATGTCGTCGTCGTGGATCTCCCAGCGCCCGTTGAGCGCCAGGTCTCCCAGCCCGACGGCCGTGCCGTGGTCCTGGGCGACCTGGACGGCCCGGAACACCCCCGGCACGCTCAGGCCCGCTTGCAGGTCGGGCCCCAGGCGCAGCACGCCGCCGACGACGAGGTGGGCGTCCTGCGAGCCCCAGGAGCCGGTGCCCAGAGAGGTGCCGTCCGAGCTGCGGGTCCCCAGGTCGTCTTCGAAGGACAGGGCGACGCCGGCGGTGGCCTGGTTGAACTTGGGCAGGGCGAAGGGCTCCGACGAGCTGATACCGCCACAGCAGGCAGCCGCCCGGGCCGTGTGCGCGGGCCCGGCGGCACCGACCACCAGGGCCGCACCCAGAGCGGCTGCCGACCGGCTCACTGGTCGACGACGTCGAGGTCGAAGGTGACCGTCTGGGCGGCTGTGGCGTCGGGGACCGTCAGCGTCAAGGCGAGCTGCCAGCTGCCCGCCATCTGGAAGTAGACGTCGAAGGCGCTGGCATCATCGCTGTGGATGACCGGGTCCTGGGAGCTGCCGTGCCCCATGTCCGGCATGGTGGCGTCGACCTGGGTGATCATGACCATGCTGGCGGATCCGGTGTCGCCCATGCCCGCCATGCCGCTGTCGGCCATGCCGCTGTCGCCGGCGTCCACCTCGTAGACGTGAAAGGTGTTGTCGCCGACCACCGGGCACTGGCGGCCCACCTGGTGGAGCATCAGGGAGAGGCCATCGGGGGTCGTGGCCTGGGTGGCGAGGTGGACCTCGCCCGTGGCATCGGGGCAGGTGGCGGTGTCGGAGCTTGTACAGCCCGCGGCCAGCGCGCCGAGGGCCAGCGTGCCGAGGGCGAGTGAGGTGGACAGGAGGGTCTGGGGGAGGCGAGGCATGCGGTCGTCCAGGAGGGAGTGGTTCAGTAGAGCCGATACTCTATTGATTGGTGAGGGCGACGTGGCGGGGTGACGCAGGGTTCTACCGGGCAGGCAAGGGCCCGCAGTGGCCTGTGGCGCTTGGTCGCGCTGCGCAAGCGGCGGCTCGGGGCACGGGCGTGCTGGTAGAGTCGCGGCGGAGGGTCGCGCTTGCTGTTCCTTCCCGCCTTGCTGCTGTCCTGCGCCTGCCCCGACTTCTCGGAGCTCGAGATCGTGGACGAGAGCGGCCGCGCCTCGCAGTCCACCCTGGACGAGGTGCAGGCCGGCGTCGACTGGTTCCAGCAGGCGACGGGACTGGACGGGGTGTGTGTGGACCAGGTGGTGCTTCAGGACCCGGCGGAGGCGGAGGGCCACGAGGTTGCGGGTCTCTACAACCCCGTGAGCCACCGGATCCTGCTCGACGCCACGACCCCGCAGTTCGCCCTGGTCCACGAGCTCTGCCATGGTGCCGACCGCGTCATGGGCCACCCCTCGCGGGAGCACCCCGACCTGTTCGATGAAGCCAGCGTCACCGAGCTCGACCACTACCCTACCCAGGCCGTACGCCGCCGCGAGGCCTTCGCCCGGGCCTGCGAGTACAGCCAGCCGGGCCTGAACGACCTGGTCGGCCGCAGCGTGGCGGCGTTCTGCGGACAGGACACCGACGAGCCCACGCACACCTGGATGCGCCGCAACGTCTACCGCTTCGCACCCGATCCGCCGATCCAGATCGACTTCGACGACGTCGGGCCTGCAGGTCGACCGCGGGCGCTGGGGGACGCGGTGGGCGACGTGTCCGTCCTGGCCCTGGGTGGCTCGTCGGATGCCATCGTCGCGGTGGTCGCACTGGGGCATGCCACGCCCTACCGGCCCGGGCGCGGCTACCATGCGCAGCGGCTGGAGGTCGTGCGGATCGATCCCGTGACCTGGACGGTCCTGTCCCGGGCCCGCCTGCCGGTGGTGGAGCTGCCCCACCTGGCGGTGTTGGACGGGGACCGGGCCCTGGTCGTGGCCACCGACCTCCCTGGGGGAAGCCGTGCCTGGGAGGTGCAGGACGACGGCACCCTGGATCCGGTGCTGGCGACGGGTCTGTCCATCCGGCAGTTCACGGGCCGGGGTCATGCCGACGCGGATACGGCCTGGGTGCTGGACGCCAGGCTGGACGCGACCGCCGAGGACGTGGTCCAGCAGGTCGTCGCCATCGATCGGGCCACTGGCCTGGCCCAGGAAGTGCCGGCGGAGATCCGGGACCTGGGGGAGCCCCAGGGTGGGCACCTGGTCCTGGGACCGGGCGGACCCTGGCTGAGGGCCGGGGACTGGCTGGTCTCCTTGTCCGATGGGAACGTGGTCCCCTACGTTGGCACCGGTTGGCCGGTGGTCCGCTACGCCGATGGGTCCCTGCTCGATCACACGTACCTCGGCACGGCCTTCGTCCGGATCTCGTCCGATGGTGGGGGGTGGGGACTTGACCCAGGACTCGGCCAATCGGTCGAGAACCAGCATGGCATCGAGGTGAGAATCGCGCCGGAGGCGCGCGCGCCCATAAGGCGCGGGGAG
>Ga0210033_1001258_pt1 | contig 23546 bp, 19 predicted proteins | sample CryGeymeta201501_FD_185465 | JGI IMG/M metagenome (GOLD analysis project Ga0210033, IMG submission 185465) | Groundwater microbial communities from Crystal Geyser aquifers in Utah, USA - Crystal Geyser metaG 2015-01 (SPAdes) (version 2) | ecosystem: Environmental > Aquatic > Deep subsurface >... | reverse complement strand
AAATAAATAAATTTTCTTTTCTTGTTAAAATATAGCTGAAAATAGAGCCTAAAAAATGTCCATTAGAACACAACTTCTAAAAAATAGCCTAATTTTTGTCCATTATACCTTAATTCAAAACTCCCCTGTACTTCTAGTGCAGGGGAGTTTAATTATTAAGTATGTATTAAAAAATCCTTACTATATATTAGAAGCCAGGAAATGCAAGTGTATCTTGACCAGCTTTAAATAAGTTTTTAGCATCCATTTCAGTTGCTGTTGGAAAACCACCCATAGCAGCACCAAGTTGTCCGAACTTAATTTTGTGTTGTGTTTCAAAAGGCTTATCTCGTAGGAAATCACCTATATAATTTCCGCCTCCATCAAGTTGGATAGCTGTACCTGTTGCACCGTGACAACCAGCACAATTACTAGCGAAATAAGCATTACCAGTTGCAGCAACGCCATCTTTACCCACATTAGTAAATACTCTAGAACCAGTTGGATAAGTACCTGTAACAATGATATCATATAGATTATAAGTATTATAAGCTTCTACTTTTAAAAATTTAACAATATCCCAAATGTTTGCATCAGTTAATATTAAACCAAAATCAGGATGATCATCATTCAATGATTTATTGTTACCGTTACTCATTTTGTTACGACCACCAGTATTCTTAATTGCATCAAATATTTCTCTAATATTGTGGTTTAAAGCAAAAGAACGAACATTGTTTGGTGCTACACTTGGTCTTGTCGCACTTGGAGCTCTATTTACATATGCACCTTTATTTCCAATTAGATCCCAACCATGGCATTGTTTACAACGGAAAAAATCTAGATTACCTGTAATGTTTGGGTCAGAACTTGCTGGTAAGCCCAAACTAGACGACGCAAAATTATCATAGTATTTACCACCTGTAATACCGTTTGCGGCATCATAAGCAGCTTGGTCGGCAGATGTAACTATAGATCCATTGGCTCCTGCTGGTCCTGTTGGTCCATCAGCTCCATTTGCACCTGCAAGTCCGTCTGCTCCATCTTTGGCACAAGATGTCATAAAAAACAGACCTCCTGCAACTGCAATCATTGATAATAATTTTAATTTTTTCATGACTTTATTTTTTAGTTAATAATTTTTTGTTAATACAGCAAATATACAAGATATCAGGCTATCAAAATAATGACTATCATCATTTATTAATTTGATTTTTAAATTAAAAAATACTGTTAAATACACGAATTTCTCCTGCGTTTTAGCAGAAAAAAAGTAAATATTTTATTCTTTTAAAATATTTACAATGTCCATATTCTCACCCTTCAATAATGATAATAATTATTGTAACTATTTCTTTTCATTATTTTACCTTTGAGCCCTCTATTAAGACCCTATTAAGATGAAACAAACAATCCCCATCGAATTTTGTTTAACTACTCTATCTGATTTACCCATAATTGATGTACGTTCGCCAAGTGAATATAAAAAAGGGCATCTTCCTAATGCGATAGCTATTTCTTTATTTACCGATGATGAAAGAGCTGAAGTGGGCACTACTTATAAGCAAGTATCAAAAGAAAAAGCAATAGAATTAGGGTATCAATTTGTTACCCCTAAACTGGAATACTTTTTTTCTCAATCATTAGCAGTTGCACCAAAAAAGGAAGTGGTTGTTTATTGTTGGCGAGGAGGCTTAAGAAGTAATGCTTTTGGTAGTTTTTTGGAAGAAAGAGGGTTTGAAAAAATATATATTGTTGAAGGTGGTTACAAAGCCTATCGAAATTATATATTTCGTTTTTTTGAAAAACCTTTTATTTTAAATGTGTTGGGAGGTTATACAGGTAGTGGAAAAACTGAAATACTACATTGTTTAGCAGAAAAAAACGAACAGGTTATTGATTTAGAAGGATTGGCTAATCACAGAGGTTCAGCTTTTGGGGGGATAGACCTACCACCTCAACCCACTACCGAACAATTTGAGAATAATCTTTATGCCGAATTAGAGAAGTTAGATATTAATAAACCCATTTGGATTGAAGATGAAAGTAGTGCTATTGGAAAAATAAACCTTCCTATAGGATTATATAACCAAATGAGAATACAATATATTTATTTTTTAAACATCTCACAACAAGAAAGAGCTAAACATTTAGTTGCTACTTATGCTAATTTAAATGCAGTGGGTTTGTCTGATGCTATTGGAAGAATTTCAAAAAGATTAGGGTATGATAAAGCAAAATTGGCTTTACAAGAACTGAAAAACAAGAATTACGAAAAAGTAGTGGAATTGGTACTTGAATATTATGATAAATATTACCTAAGAGGTTTGCAAAAAAGAGATTCCTCTAAAATTATTGAATTAAAAATAGCGAAAATCAATCCTGTAAAAAATGCAACCTATTTAATAAATTTAAAAAGATGAGTATGATAGAACCTATAAAACTAACAAAATATAGCCATGGAGCAGGTTGTGGATGTAAAATTTCACCAAAAGTGTTAACCACTATTCTTCATTCAGATATTCCGCACTTAGCAGATGCTAAACTTTTAGTTGGAAACGACACCAGAGATGATGCTGCTGTTTACGACATGGGAAATGGAACGGCAATCATCAGCACAACCGATTTTTTTTTACCCATTGTTGATGACCCTTATACTTTTGGGCAAATTGCTGCAACTAATGCCATTAGCGATATTTATGCTATGGGAGGGAACCCCTTGTTGGCAATTGCTATTTTAGGCTGGCCCATCGATAAAATTGCTCCAGAAGTTGCCGCAAAAGTGATGGAAGGTGGAAGAAAAGCATGCAAAGATGCAGGAATTCCTTTAGCAGGAGGACATAGCATTGATAATCCAGAGCCCATATTTGGTCTTGCGGTTACTGGAGTAATTCATATTAATGACTTAAAACGTAATAATTCGGCTCAAGCAGGAAGCACGCTTTACCTTACTAAACCTTTAGGAGTAGGTATTTTGTCAACCGCTCAAAAGAAAGGCTTGTTAGAAGATGTTCATAAAGACATTGCCACCAATTCAATGCTAATTTTAAATGATGTTGGCATTGAATTGGCAAAAATAAAAGAAGTAAATGCCTTAACAGATGTAACTGGATTTGGACTTTTAGGACATTTGCTAGAAGTCTGTGAAGGAAGCGATGTTTCAGCAATTATTGATTACAATAAAGTGCCAATATTTCCAGAAATAAAAGAATACATCAAAAAGAAATGTATTCCAGGAGGAACACTAAGAAACTGGGATAGTTACGGCTTTAAATTGGACATTACTGATGAAGATCAGAAAACTATTCTTTGCGACCCACAAACTAGTGGAGGATTGTTAATTGCGGTTAGCGAGGAGGCTTCAGCAAAAGTTGAAAATCTACTAAAAAGTAAAGGTTTAATTGCTCATTCTTTTGGCAAATTGGTTAAAAAAATGAATGTGCCTATTCAAGTATTAGCTTGAAAAAGTACTTCAAATAGTTATTAAATTAAAAGTCGTGGAGTTATTTATGTTATTTCACACAACAATAATTACATTTGTTTTTCTAAAATATACAAATTATGAAATACACCGCTATAGACAAATCCTTATACATTTTTAATAGGAAAAATTTTGTAAAAAAATTAAAACCTAAATCAGTTGCTATATTTAATTCTAACGATTTAATGCCAACAAACGCCGATGGCACTATGCAATTTCGTCAAAATAACGATTTATTATATTTAAGTGGAGTCGATCAAGCCGAATCTATTTTGGTCATTTTCCCTGATGCTTCTAATCCAAAACACCGCGAAATATTATTTGTGAAAGAAACTAGTGAATTAATTGCCATTTGGGAAGGTGAAAAATTAACGAAAGCAAAAGCAACCCAACAATCTGGCATTGAAACCATTTATTGGACTTCGGAGTTTGACCAAATTTTTTTGGCTTTAGCTGTTGAGGCAGAAAACATTTACTTAAATCAAAACGAACACTTAAGAGCCATTACTGTTGTTGAAACTAGAGATGATAGGTTTGGAAAAGCATGTAGAGCAAAATATCCTTCTCATAACTATGAACGATTAGCTCCAATCATGAAAACATTACGACCAATAAAATCACAATTAGAAGTAGATACCATTCAACATGCCTGCAACATTACCGAAAAAGGATTTAGACGAGTTCTAAAATTTATAAAACCTGGTGTTATGGAGTATGAAATTGAAGCAGAATTTGCTCATGAATTTTTAATGAATCGTTCACGAGGTTTCGCCTACGAACCAATTATTGCTTCTGGATTTAATGCTTGTGTGTTGCATTACATAGAAAATAACAAAGAATGTAAAGCAGGGGATGTTATCTTAATGGATGTCGCTGCAGAATACGCCAACTATGCTTCTGACATGACAAGATGTTTGCCTGTGAGCGGAAGGTTTACTGCCAGGCAACGAGCGGTTTACGATGCTGTTTTGCGGGTTATGAAAGCTGCTAAAGGAATGCTTGTTCCTGGAACCATTCACGACGAATACCAAGAAGAAGTTGGTAAAATTATGGAATCAGAACTTATTGGATTAAAATTGATTGATAAACATGATGTTGCCCAACAAGATGCTAAAAACCCATTGTATAAAAAATACTTTATGCACGGAACTTCCCACCACATGGGATTAGATGTGCATGATATCGAAAATAGAACAACTCCTTTTGCTGCAGGAATGATATTGACCATCGAACCAGGGATTTATATCAGAGAAGAAAATTTAGGAATCCGTTTAGAAAACAACATCTTGATTACCGAAAAAGGTCAGCTCGATTTAATGGCTAATATTCCATTAGAAGCCGAAGAAATAGAAGATTTGATGAATGCTTAAATCACTCCACCCTTTCTTCCAAAAGTTTCCTCCCTTGAGGGAGGATTAAGGTGGGTGAAATAAAAAATAGCGTGAAAGAACAATTCATAAAATTTAAAAACATCAACGTAAGTTTTACGGATACTGGAAAAGGTAAAGCTGTTGTTTTTTTACATGGTTTTTTAGAAGCAAAAGAAGTTTGGGAGAACTTTGCTAAACGACTTTCTAAAACTCAACGGGTAATTACTATCGATTTGTTAGGACATGGAAAAACAGACTGTTTAAGTTATGTGCACACCATGGAAGAAATGGCAGAAGCTGTATTGAAGGTGTTGCACCATTTAAAACTGCGTAAATACTTTTTAATTGGACATTCTTTGGGAGGTTATGTCAGTTTAGCACTTGCCGAAAATTACCCCGATAATATTAAGGGATTGTGTATGTTTCACTCTTCATCAAATGCTGATAATAAGCAAAAACAAAAAGATAGAGATAGACTCATAAAAGTAGTGAAACGAAATCCTAAAATTTTCATCGATGAAGCTATTCCTCATCTATTTAATACCAACTACCAACCTTATCAGGAAGAGATAAAAAAGCTAAAAAAAATAGCGGAAGCAACTTCTAAACAAGGAATAATAGCAGCTTTAGAAGGAATGAAAATACGATTAGAACGAGAAATTATTGTAAAATTTTCTCCTTACCCTGTGCTTTATATTATTGGAGAAGAAGATACTATTTTGCCCTGTAGTGATTTAATTGAACAAGCAAAATTACCAGAAAATGGAACTTATTTATTGTTAAAAAATGTGGGGCACATGGGTTTTATAGAAGCAGAGCAAGAAACGTACGATGCAGTGAAGCGATTTGTAACTAGGAATTAATAGGTATTATTTTCCATTAAACTCACTCATGGTTCTACCTAAACCAATGGCACCAAAACTTTTAATTGCTTGAGCTGCTTTTTCTAATCTTTCTGGAAGTAATGCTTTTTCTTCTGGAGCAAATTCTCCCAACACATGATTAATTTGTTTGCCCTTTACAAACTCACTTCCAACGCCAAAACGTAAACGAGCAAAGTCTGAATTTCCTAATGTTTCAGTAATATTTTTTAATCCATTATGCCCACCGTCGCTTCCTTTTCCTTTTAAGCGAAGCGTACCAAAAGGCAGGGCAATATCATCGGTGATAACCAGTATGTTTTCTTGTTTTATTTTTTCTTGTTGAAGATAATAGTTGACTGCTTTTCCACTCAAGTTCATATAAGTGGTGGGTTTGATGAGGATAAAAGTTCTACCTTTAAATTTATAGGTTGCAGTGAAAGCAAGCTTGTTGGATTCAAAAAAAATATTGGATGCTTTAGCCAAAGCATCCAATACCATAAAACCAATGTTATGTCGAGTATTTTCGTATTCAGAGCCAATGTTGCCCAGACCTACAATTAAATACTTCATCTTTCAATTTATTCAGCTGCAGCTGTTTCTTCTTTTGCAACTTCTTCATGACTTTCTGGAGTATGTTCTTCAGCTTCTCCGTCTTCAGTAGCTGTAGCTACTCTACTCATTTTAACAGCAATTACAACTGCATTTGCAGCATCTAAAAAAGTAAGTCCTTCCTTTTTAATATCACCAACTTTAATAGTTTGACCTATTTTTAATTCAGTAATATCTAATTCAATAGTTTCTGGTAAAGCAGCTGGAAGTCCAATTACTTTTAATTTTCTAGTTACCATTCTTAATTTACCACCACTTAAAACACCTTTAGATGTTCCAGTAACAGTTACAGGAATGTGAATTGCAACAGGTTTATCTTGAGCAACTTCTAAAAAGTCAACATGAATTGTTCTGTCGGTAACAGGATGAAATTGAACTTCTTTAATTATTGATTTGAATTTAGCTCCATCAATATCCAAATCAACGAATTGAACTTCGGGAGTGTTGATTAATTTGTTGAATTTTATTTCTTCAACTGCAAAAAGAATATTTTCTTTTCCGCCATAAAGATTACATGGTACATTTTTTTCTTTTCTAAGGGAATTAGCATCTGACGATCCTCTTTGTGTTCTCTTATTTCCGCTTAACGCTACAGATTTCATTATAAATTGGTTTATTAATTAACAAATAAATGATTCACTAATCGATTCGTGACTAGTTATTTTTTTAATCACATCAGAAAATAAATTGGCTACAGAAATCACTTTTATTTTAGCACTTTGTTTGGCTAAAGGTATGGTATCTGTAACAATTAGTTCTGTTAGTTTTGAGTCTTCAATTCTTCGGTATGCATCACCAGATAGAATGGCATGAGTTGTCATTGCTCTTACGCTTGTTGCACCATTTTCCATCATAATAGCTGCTGCTTTTGTTAATGTTCCGGCAGTATCTACCATATCATCAACAATAATAATATCTTTTCCTGCTACTTCACCAATTAATAACATGTTGTCGATTTCGTTGGCTTTTTTTCTGTGTTTGTAGCAAACAACAACTTCTGCATGTAAATATTTTGCATAAGCATGAGCTCGTTTAGCTCCTCCCATATCTGGAGAAGCAATGGTTAAGTTAGGTAGCTTTAAACTTTGTACGTAAGGAATAAAAATAGAGGAGGCAAATAAATGGTCAACAGGAACCTCAAAAAATCCTTGAATTTGATCGGCGTGTAAATCCATGGTCATTATTCGGGTTACACCTGCAGCGGCAAGCATATTAGCAACCAATTTTGCTCCTATCGGAACTCTTGGTTTGTCTTTTCTATCTTGACGGGCAAATCCAAAGTAAGGAATAATGGCAACAATGCTGTTGGCTGAAGCTCTTTTTGCTGCATCAATCATCATTAATAATTCCATTAAATTGTCGGCTGGTGGAAAAGTGGATTGAATAATAAAAACATCAGAACCACGTACTGACTCCTCAAATGATGGTTGAAATTCGCCATCACTAAACGTACTAACAATCACATTACCCAAAGCAGTACCATGTTTAGCAGCTATTTTTAGTGCTAAGTCCATTGATGCACGACCGGCAAATAGTTGTGTTTTTGACATTACTCTTAGTTTATCCTTCATTTAAAAGGGCTGCAAATGTAATAATTTAATAACTATCTGTCAAATAATTATTTATAATCTGAGTAAATATTTCTGCAAATAGCTTTTAAGTATCAAAACTATTCAATATTTTCGCCATTCGTAAATGCAAAGTAAAGTTTTGCCCAGATGGCGGAATTGGTAGACGCGCACGACTCAAACTCGTGTTCTAACGAGTGCGGGTTCGATTCCCGCTCTGGGTACAAGAGCCCCGACAATAAATGTCGGGGCTTTTTTATTTTTATTTTTTTTAGTGTAAACTTATTTTAGGACAAGACATAGATTCTCTTTTTTAAATGTGCTACAACGCTAAGCTAAGTGACATTTCAATATCTTTTAGTCCCGAAACTTCAGGAATAAACGAAGTTAGCGTTTTTAAGCACAAAGTCAAGTAAAATAACGGTAATAAATTATTTTTCCTCAGCTACTATGTAAAAATTAGCATCAATTACCAACGATTTAATTTTGATTTCCAATGGTATTTCCTTCCAATCTTTATTGGGAAAAATCCATTTTTCTTTTTCATTGATAAAAACCCGAAGTGGCATATCAAAATCTTCAACAATATTTACATATCTAAATTGTAAGTTTTTATCCTTTATCGAGTATTCTAACTTCGGAATTTTATTGGTTCTTAAATATTGGTTAAAAAAGGCTGATAAATCTTTTTCTGTTTTTTCGCTCATGTAATCTTCCACTTGTTTAGAAGTAACCGTTTGGTGATAAAACTGGGTATTTAATCCTGTTAAAACCTCCCTCCAAAGGGTATCATTTTCTACGAGTTGGCGAAGCGTGTGTAAAATGTTTGCCCCTTTGTAATACATATCGCCCGAACCTTCTTGATTGACGTTGTAGGTACCAATGATGGGTTTATCATTTAAAATGTTTTGTCTAATTCCAACAACATAATCAGTACAAGCTTGTTTTCCATAGTAGTATTCTACAAATAGATTCTCTGAATAAGAAGTAAATCCTTCGTGTATCCACATGTCAGCAACATCAACATGAGTAATGTTATTGGCAAACCATTCGTGTCCCGATTCATGAACAATAATAAAATCGAATTTCATTCCCCACCCGGTATGGCTCACATCTCTTCCTAAATAACCATTTTTAAATCCATTGCCATACGTCACCGAACTTTGGTGTTCCATGCCTGCATAAGGAACCTCCACCAATTTATAACCATCTTCATAAAAAGGATATGGACCAAACCAATATTCGAAAGCAGCCAACATTTTTGGCACTTCTTTAAATTGCTCTTTTGCCTTTGTTAAATTGTTCCGCAGCACATAATAATCGCAATCTAAACTTCCTTTTAAACCTTTATAAACTTCATTAAAGTGAACGTAATTACCAATGTTCATGTTTACTCCATAATTAGCAATGGGATTAGTAACAAACCAATGATAGGTTTTAGTGTTGTCCTTATTTTCTACTACACTTCTTAAACGTCCATTAGAAACATCAACCAAATTTTTTGGAACGATAACACTAATTAATAGACTGTCGGGCTCATCGTAAGCATGGTCTTTATTGGGCCACCAAATGCTTGCACCAATTCCTTGACAGGTGGTAACCACCCATGGGTTTCCATTTTCGTCAGTTTTCCAAGATAAACCACCACTCCACGGTGGGTTTTTACTAACTTGAGGCGTTCCTTCGTAATAAATAGTGAGTTCGTTGATGTCGCCAATTTTTTGGTTTTGGGTAAGTTGTATAAAATACGAATAACCATCTTTTTTAAAACTCAACTCGTGTTCTTGTTGTATAATTTTGATGATTTTTAATGGTTCTTGTAGCTCTATTTGTAAAATTTGTTGCGACGCTAACACCTGATACTGTATGATATTACTTCCAGATAGTGTTTGATTTTCAATATCCACTTTTACGCTTAAATGGTAATACGTTAAATTCCACCAAGCTCTTTCAGGAGTAATAGAGCCTCTTAATGTATCTTGATGCGTATATTCTTTTGGTTGTGCAAAACACATCAACTGAAAGCAACAAAATGTAATTAATACAACTTTTTTATACTTCATAAATTTAATAAGTACAACAAATATACCCAAGAAGAACCAACTCTCATTTTTTGATTGGTGTTTTCTAAAAAGTAGTAATTTCGCAGCTCTATTTTAAATGTTTCATCTATGAAAATACAAAAATTTCTACTCGTTTTTCTAATTATTCTCACCACATTTCAAACCAAAGCTGATGAAGGAATGTGGATTCCGATGTTGTTAGAAAAATACAACATTGCCGATATGCAAGAAAAAGGATTTAAACTCACAGCCGAAGATATTTATAGCGTAAACCAAGCCAGCATGAAGGATGCGGTAATGATTTTTGGTAGAGGTTGCACTGGAGAACTCATTTCTAATCAAGGCTTGCTAATTACTAACCATCATTGTGGTTACGGACAAATACAAGCACACAGTTCGGTAGAACACGATTATTTAACCAATGGTTATTGGGCAATGAGCAAAGAACAAGAATTGGCTTGTCCTGGATTAAATGTAACTTTTTTGATTCGGATGGAAGATGTAAGCACTCAGGTTTTGAATGGCGTAACTAGTGAAATGAGTGAGGAAGAAAGACAAAAAACCATTAAAAAAAATAGCGTTGAAATTGCTAAAACTGCCACCGCAGAAACGCATTATGAAGCAAGCATTAAACCCTTTTACTATGGAAACGAATATTACCTTTTTGTATATGAAGTTTTTAATGATGTTCGTTATGTAGGTTCTCCACCTTCTGCCATTGGAAAATTTGGTGGCGATACCGATAACTGGATGTGGCCAAGACATACTGGAGATTTTTCGTTGTTCAGAATTTACGCCAACCAAGACAACCAACCTGCCGAATATGCAGCGGACAATGTTCCTTATCAACCAAAAAAATATTTTGCTATTGCTATGGATGGCGTAAAAAAAGATGATTTTACCATGGTTTTTGGTTATCCCTACAAAACTGAAGAATACCTAACTTCTTACGCCATACAACAAAAACTCGAAATTGATAACCCTCACCGAATAAAAGCAAGACAGAAAAAAATAGACATTTTAACTCTTGCCATGAATGCGGACGCAAAAGTTAGAATTCAATATGCTGCCAAGCATGCTGGTATTTCTAATGCTTGGAAAAAATGGATTGGAGAAAGTAAAGGATTGACTAGAATGCATGCCGTTGAAAAGAAAGAAGTTTTAGAAAAAAGATTTCAGGAATGGGCAAATTCTACTCCAGAGAACAAGAAAAAATATGGTTCTCTTTTACCTCAACTAAAAACCATTTATACCAAATTAACTCCTTATCGCTTAGCGTATGCTTATTATTATGAAGCAGGAGTTTCGCTTGATATTGTTAGTTATGCAGGTTATTGGGAAAAGTTAATTACAGAGAAAAAAATTGATACCAATACCGTAGAAAATTTGAAAAAAGCAACAACAGGATTTTATAAAAATTACAATGCAACAACAGACAAAAAATTAGTAACCTCACTTTTGCAACTCTATTATGATAATGTTGATGCAAATTATCAACCAACCATTTTATTAACCATTAAAAATAAATACAAAGGTCATGTCAAGGCTTATACTGATCAATTGTATTTAAAATCGAAGTTGGTAAGTGAAGAAAAAGCAATGAATTTATTGAATAATTTTAATGGTTCTACTTTAAAAAAACTAGAGAAAGACCCTTTGTATTTGTTGCGACAAAGCATCGTAGCTCTTTATGATTTTAAAATTAAAGACTCTTTACTCGTACTTAACAATCAAATCGATTTATTACAACGAACTTATATGGAAGGGTTATTAGCAATGGATAAAGACAAATTATTTTACCCAGATGCCAATCAAACATTAAGAGTTGCTTACGGAAAAGTAAATGGCTACGAGCCAATTGATGGGGTTTCGTATAAACATTATACTACGTTAGAGGGAATTATAGAAAAAGATAATCCTGAGATTTACGATTACGATGTGCCAGACCAACTAAAAACTTTATATAACAAAAAAGATTACGGACAATATGCCGAAAATGGCGAGGTACACGTTTGCTTTATTGCATCCAACCATACCACAGGAGGAAACTCTGGCAGCCCAGTTTTAAATGCAAATGGCGACTTAATTGGTGTAAATTTCGATCGATGTTGGGAAGGCACGATGAGTGATATTATGTACGACAAAGACCAATGTAGAAACATTGCCTTAGACATTCGCTACGCCTTATTTATCATCGATAAATTTGCTGGTGCCGATCATTTAATTAAAGAAATGAGCTTAGTAAGAAAAAATCCTGTTGAAATTAAGGTAGAATAAGTTAGTGTTTGTCCACAATGTATGGCTTTTTACAATCAAGTCAGCAATCTACAGTTAGCAAAAAACAACACTTTACAGAAAGATTTGCCAACCAAAGATTGAGGACTGCCAACTTTAAAGACTGCCTCTAATTAACCTATTTTATTTTCTTCTAGCCAATTCGCTTGCATAGGTTGTTCCAAGTGTTTGGTGATTTTGTTTAGCCCAATCCGTTAATTTTATTTTTCCTGTTGGAATTGTTTCTACATACAGCAAATTATCCATTAACCCTTTTATTTCCTCTCTAGTTATGGTGACATCATTTTTTAGAAAACTTACCCATTTACCAGCTAAATAACCTAAATAAGGAGCTGTATTAATAATCCTCTTTTTAACGTTGATAATATCCATAATTGTTTTTACAAGCTCTTTATAGGTAAATGTTTCTGGACCAATTGCATTGATTGTAGCATTGGTAGTATTAAAACATTCATTAATAATTAGGTCAGCAAAATCATCTACATGAATGGGTTGAATTTTATAATCTCCTTTTCCATAAACACCAAAAATTGGTAAATGCCTTATTACCCAAGCAATATTATTAATTAAAATGTCTTCCTTACCAAACAATACCGCAGGTCTAATAATTGCATAATTCACTCCAAGTGCTTTTAAATAAGCTTCTAAATCTCCTTTGCCTTTAAAATATTCTAACTCTGAATTTACCGATGGATTGGTGATGCTAACATGAACTATTTTTTTTATTCCAGCTTTTTTAGCACAGTCAAAAAGTATTTTGGTATTGGCAACAGCAGTTGAATGATTAAAATTGTTGTGGTTAAATCGAACCCAATAGGTATTAATTAATACATCGTAACCTGTTAATGCTGCTATTAATTTTTTGGGTTCGTTAAAGTTGAAGGAATCCATTTCAATTTTATTGCCAAAAGGATTTGGCTTGTTTAACGAGTTGGTAATAGTTTTTACTTGATAATTTTTTTCCAGTAATTTTTCGGCAATTACTTTTCCTGAATAACCAAGAGCTCCTGTTACTACAATTTTTTCTTTTGTTTCCATGACTTTAAGTTTTTAAACTTTCAGGAATTTCTGAAAGTTAGTATTAAAAAAATTTATTTCATTAATTTGGCAAAAGTACCCCAAAACCAATTTTCTTCAGCTTTCAATAACTTATCAAGAGTTGTGTCGGCTTGTTTGGCAAATTTCTCAATCGAGTTTAATCGTTCTAAAAATTCTTTTGATTCTGGTGTCGTACTATTACTTTCATTTTGTTTTATTTCGCTTAATAAGTGGAGCATAGGATTTAATTCTTTTTCTTTTCTAACTTTCATTACCCGTTTCATAATTAACCACATGTCTTTTTCACCAATGTAAAATTCTTTTCTTTCACCCAAAATGTGTTCTTTATAAACCATTCCCCAATCGATTAGGGTTCGCACATTCATGTTTACATTTCCTCTAGAAATTTGCAATCCTTCCATAATATCGTCTGTGCAAAGAGGTTTATTGGTAATGATAAATAAGCCATGAATTTGAGCCATTGTTTTGTTTATTCCCCACTGAGAGCCTAAGCTTCCCCAAGAAATAATAAATTTTTGTTGTCCTTCTGTTAGTTTCATGAAGCAAATATACACATAATTTATTAAACTTTCAATATTTATTGAAAGTTTAATAAATTTATTTTTCTTTTTCTGAAAAATGGCATTAATTAAAATAGGTAAAAAATAGCATTTATTTAAGTATTATCTCCTATTGAATACATGATAAGGATAAGAATTACTGAACAACAATTTTTTCAGTTCTCACTTTTTCTCCATCCGTTAATTTCACAAAATAGACACCTTTAGAAAATGTAGAAATATTTATTTCATTAGTTGATTTGTTGTTGGTTGTTGAATAAATTTTTTCTCCTACCACATTGAAAATTTCAATAGTTTGTGGGTTGTTGCTGTCTGTTCGATTTTGGATAGAAAAAATTCCGTTAGATGGATTAGGAAAAATAGTGAAGTTATTTTCTTCTCCCAACTGTTGTTCTATACCAACTGGATACGTATAACTTGCATCATCAATCCACATTACACTACCTTTTTTAGGACTGTAATCAAGCGATGAAGAACTATATAACACGTACAACGTATCGGGAGTTAATGCATTAACATAAGTAAAATTAATTACCGCTTGTTGCCAACCAGCACTTCCCGTTGCTACACTTGTTTTAAACGCACCACCTGCGACAAGAGTAGTTCCACTCATTAACGATACACGACATTCGGCAGTATCATTTCCATTTGGGCGATATTGGTAGTAGAATTTGAATTGGGTTAGTTTTGAAGAACATTGAATACCAGGCAGATAAGATGGGACAGTTACATCTACTTTTCCATTGAATAAAATACCTAACGTATCGTTGTATTCATGACCAATAAATGGAATTCCCCAAGCTTTATAAATATTCCAGGAAGTAGGTGTGTAAACTTGCGTTTCTAAACGAACAGAGTAGTTTCCAGTACGAACAGTATCGGTGCACCTAATCACCGAAATAGGGCTACCACCAAGTGCAGCATAATTAAAATTATTAAAATCCCACCAGCCAAAGGTATTGTTGCCGCTATTCGGATTCATAGCTGATGGCACTAGCATATCGTTTGTCCAAGTTTCAAATCCAGGATTAATTGGTTGAGCATTTGACATTTGCATTGTAAATACGAGTGTTGAGGTAGCTAAAATAAGTAAGATTTTCTTCATGTTTTTTAATTTTTAGTTTGTAAATAACTGTTACCCAACGTTAAATGTAAACTATTTTTGATAACCACGTTTATTTTTACAAATTACTTTTCTTTCTTAAACAATGGCACTGCCGAACAAGCCTCACCAAATAGTATGTTCTTCGCATAGTTTTGTAATTTTACTGTAAAATCTACAAAAGCAGCTTCTGGTATAGGATATTTTCCGCAACCTTTTACTATTACACTTTTATCTTTAAAAATAGTATAATCAATGCTTGAAACAATATCATTAAAAATGGTTTTTTCTAACTCCACTTTATTTCCCATGACCACTTTTTTAGCAAAGGGTTCAATTTTAGAGGCCACCAACATAAATGCCCACAGCGGAACAATAGCATCAGCAGAGCAAAATATACCAACGTATTTATCTTGGTAAACCGACCAATCGTTTTGTTTTACAAAGGTGCGAAGGTCTTTTTCTATCAACACCAATCCTTGGTGCAAAACATCTTTTAAATCAAATAAAACACGTTCTTCTTTTGGATAATAATCGTCTAAGCTCACCTGAATTAAGTTGCTATTTTCTACTCTATTTGTTATTTCATCCATCATTCAAAAATACGTTAAAATTTTTCCAAACAAGCATTCACTTTTATTCATTAAATTTGCAACCGTTTTTCATCTAATTAAAAAATAGTTAACATGTCAGATACATTAACCGCAAAAAGCTTTGGAATAAAAAGTATTTTAGAAGAATTGGGGATAAAAGAAAATAATTATGGTGCAAGCACTGGATTAAAACATATCCAAACAAAAGGTAAAAAAATAGATTCATATTCACCAGTTGATGGTCAGTTGATAGGTAGTGTAAATGCTGCAACTGTTGAAGATTATGAAAAAGTGATGGCTACAGCCGAAGAAGCTTTTAAAGTTTGGCGATTAATGCCAGCTCCAAAAAGAGGAGAAATTGTTCGTCAAATGGGTGATGAGTTACGTAAATATAAAGACCCGCTAGGTAAATTAGTTTCTTATGAAATGGGAAAAAGTTTGCAAGAAGGTTTGGGAGAAGTTCAGGAAATGATTGATATCTGTGATTTTGCTGTAGGTTTATCTCGTCAATTATATGGACTAACTATGCACAGCGAACGCCCAAAACATAGAATGTATGAGCAATGGCATCCACTTGGTGTTGTTGGAATAATTTCTGCATTTAATTTTCCTGTTGCCGTTTGGAGTTGGAACTCCATGTTAGCTTGGGTTTGTGGAGATGTTTGTATATGGAAACCCAGTTCTAAAGTTCCCATGTGTGCCATTGCGTGTCAAAATATAATTGCAGCAGTACTAAAAAGAAATAATGTGCCAGAAGGAGTTAGCTGTTTAGTAATTGGTAACGAATCTGGTGATTTAATTAATAATGATAAAAGAATTCCTTTGGTGTCCTTCACAGGCTCAACAAAAATTGGTCGTCATGTGTCAAAAACCGTTGCCGAACGTTTTGGTAAAACTATTTTAGAGTTAGGTGGAAACAACGCCATCATCGTATCGAAAGATGCCGATTTAAATATGGTTTTAGTTGGTGCAGTTTTTGGTGCTGTTGGTACCGCAGGGCAACGTTGCACTTCTACTCGAAGATTGATTATCCATGAAAGTGTGTATGACAAAACTATTTCTGTGTTGAGAAATGCTTACGGCCAATTAAACATAGGAAATCCACTAGATTCATCTAATCATGTTGGTCCATTGATTGATAGAAATGCTACACAAGAATATTTAACTGCTATTGAAAAAGCAAAACAAGAAGGAGGAAAACTAATTGTTGAAGGAAAAGTATTAACAGGAAATGGTTACGAAAGTGGTTGTTATGTTAAACCATGTATCATTGAAGCAAAAAATGATTTTAACATTGTACAACATGAAACCTTTGCTCCGATTCTTTATGTAATGAAATACAAAACGATTGAAGAAGCTATTGCCATACAAAATGGTGTTCCTCAAGGTTTATCCTCTGCGTTATTCACCAACAGTATGCGAGAGATGGAATTATTTTTATCAACTACAGGATCAGATTGTGGAATAGCCAATGTGAACATTGGAACTTCTGGAGCAGAAATTGGAGGAGCTTTTGGTGGCGAAAAAGAAACTGGAGGTGGTCGTGAATCTGGATCTGATGCTTGGAAAGCTTATATGAGAAGACAAACCAACACTATTAATTATTCCGATAGTTTGCCTTTATCTCAAGGTATAAAATTTGATTTTTAAAATACTAACCTTTACAGTTACACCCTCTTGAATATTCAAGAGGGTTTTTTATAGAAAACATCCAACTTTTATTTTATTTCATCTATCTTTCATAGGTGGTTTCCAAATTTAATTTTATACTATTTTGGTTGAATTAAAACTATTTTATAAATTAGTTCTACTAAAGTATTCTAATTAAAGCAACTAAAACTTAAAATTTACGTCTAATTTACATATTAACTTTAAACTATCATTTTTATGCTAACTAAAAACCTCGTTTTAATAGTTTTATTTACACTATTTATTAACTGTGTTCATGCACAAACTACTGTCGTTTTTAACTGTGGTAATGGTCAAAATTGGGTTGTACCTCCATGCGTAACAAGTATTAATGTTACTGTTGAAGGAGCTCAAGGTGGTGGTTCAGCAGGAGGTTTAGGAGCAGTAGTTACTGCTACAATTCCTGTAACTGCTGGGCAAACATTACAAATAAATGTTGGTTGTCAAGGAGGGTCTCCTGGTGCAGGATCTAATGGTGGTGGAAGTGGATATGCAGGACAAGGTAATTCTGGAGGTGGAGGTGGAGCCTCAGATATTAGAATAGCTCCCTATGCTTTAGGTAATAGAATAATTGTTGCTGGCGGTGGTGGTGGTGCTGGAGGAGGGTCTCCAACAGTTGGTACTGGAGGTGCTGGTGGATGTGCTACTGGATCTACAGGAACAGGTTCCCCATATCAAACAACTGGTGGTACTGGTGGTTCGCAAAGTACTGGTGGTACTGGTGGTCCACCATGGTCTGGTGGAGGTACTTGGGGGTCAAATGGAACTTTAGGGCAAGGTGGAAATGGTGGATTTTGGAATACTGCATCCGGTGGCGGAGGTGGTGGTGGATATTACGGCGGAGGCGGAGGCGGAAGTGATGGTTGCTGTACTGGATCAAATGGTGGAGCTGGTGGAGGTGGTGGCTCTAGCCTTACACCAGCTGGTGGTAATTGTTCTATGGGTACAAATAGTGGACCTGGTGTAGTTTCAATAACTTTTACCCCAGGAGTTCCTGTTGTCGCATCAAATACTGGACCTTACTGTGCGGGAGCTACTATACAGTTAAATACTCCTTCTACAGGAACTTATAGTTGGACAGGTCCAAATAGTTTTGCATCAACTTTACAAAATCCAACAATTCCTACTTCTACTACTGCAATGAGTGGTGTTTATACAGTAACCGTTACCTCTCCCAGTGGTTGTGTTTCTTCAGCAACTACAACGGTTACCGTTAATCCTACTCCAACAGTTACTGTTCCTGCTAATAACTCTTATTGTAATGGAACTGCTGTTCCTGCCAGTAGTTTTGCAAGTTTACCTGCAGGTGGAACTTTTTCTTGGATCAACTCCAACACGGCGATTGGTTTAGCAGCTTCGGGAACAGGAAACACTCCTGTTTTTACTGCCACAAATAATACTGGTGCTACTATTAGTGGAACGATAATCGTTACCTCAACATTAAATGGTTGTGTAGGAACTCCATCTAATTATACTATTACTGTTTATCCTACACCCACTGTTACCGTTCCAGCTAGTGCAACTTATTGTAATGGAGTTGCAGTCCCTGCTAGCAACTTTACTAGTACCCCTGCAGGTGGAACTTTTTCTTGGACAAATACTAATGCAGCTATTGGTTTAGCAGCTTCTGGAGCTGGTAATACTCCAGCTTTTATGGCTACTAATTTAACTGGCACTACTATTAGTGGAACAATAACTGTAACTCCAACAGCTAATGGTTGTATAGGAACTTCATCTAATTATACCATTAGCGTTAACCCAACTCCAACTGTAACTGTACCTGCAAGTGCAACTTATTGTGCTGGCGATCCAGTTCTAGCAAGTGCCTTTACTAGTAATGTGGTTGGTGCAACTTTTGCATGGACTAACACTAACTCAGCCATAGGTTTAGCAGCATCTGGAACTGGTAATACACCAACTTTTACCTCAGCCAATACTACTGGACTACCAATAATTTCTACCATTACTGTTACACCAACAGCAAATGGTTGTGTCGGCACTCCTTCTAGTTATACCATAACGGTTAATCCTATTCCAGCAGCACCAACTGCATTAAGTATAACAATTTGCCCTAATAATTCTACTACGCTTACTGCAACTGCCCCTGGTGGTACTTACGAATGGTATGATGCACCTGTTGCTGGTACTTTATTGATTACCAACGCAAGTTACACAACGCCTGTATTAAGTACTACCACCACATATTACGTACAAACCACAATTAATGGATGTGTTGGACCTAGAACTGCTGTAACAGTAACAATATCTCCATTATTAATTGTTGATGCAGGTTTAAATGATTCTATTTGTTTTGGAGATTCTTATACGTTGGGAGTTATTCCAAATGGTGTTGGGTATAGTTATGTATGGGATGAACCAACGAACATGGGTTTCTCAAACATATTTAATCCTACAGTAACTCCTACTGCAACCACAACATATACCGTAACTGTAACCGACCCTAACAACTGTGTCGGGTCTGATACAGTTATTATTTTTGCAGACCCTGAGTTACTTTTAACAATGGGCATAACAAATGTAAGTTGTAATAGTTTTTGTGACGGACAAACAACTGTTGTTGTAAATGGAGGAACAACTCCCTATAATTACAGTTGGTCTTCAGGAGGCACAACAAATACTGAAACTAATTTATGTCCTAATTTATATACTGTAACTGTTACAGATGATTTCGGATGTTCAGCAACTGGCGACACAACGGTAACAGAACCAAGTGCAATTACAGTAAATATTACATCTACCGTTAATCCCTTGTGTAATGGTGCTTGTAATGGTTCTATAACTGCTTCAGCAAGTGGAGGAACTTCAACTTTAACCTATAGTATTGATGGTGTAAATTTTCAAGCAACAGGTGTTTTCAATAATCTTTGTGCTGGAAATTATTTAATTACTGTTCAGGATGCTAACTTGTGTCAAAATACAACTACCACAAGTTTAACCAATCCAGCGTTGTTGGTAATTAATTCTATTACCCCAACCGATGTGTCTTGTAATGGAGGAAGTAATGGAACCATTACCATTAATGCTTCAGGAGGAACTGGGGCTTTAAGTTATAGCATTAACAATGGAGTTACATTTTCAGGATCTTCCAATTTTATTGGCTTATTGGCAGGAAGTTACACTATAGTAGTAAAAGATGCCAATGGATGTACTGTTAATGGCGGTATAGTTGATATTTTTCAGCCGCTTCAACTTAGTATTACCGACACACTATCCAATGCAAATTGTTATGGTAGTAGTGATGGATGGATATCTGTTACACCACTTGGTGGAACATTGCCATACGCTTATAGTTGGAGTTCAGGAGGTAATAATTCCATTGCCTCCAATCTTTCTGCTGGTTCATATACGGTAACAGTAACTGATGCCAATGGTTGTACTATTGTATCTTCTTTTATAATTACTCAACCTAATCCGATAAATTTTGTGACATTTTCTGCAGACATATTTGTTGGTTGTGTACCTTTTCCAGTTACTTTTTACAACACTACAGACCCTAACTTAGTGAGTGCATATTTATGGGATTTTGGTGATGGTGGATCAGCTTCTTTAGACACCGTAACCCATACATATACTACTTCTGGAACGTATGATGTTGTATTAACAATTACAGATACAAATGGGTGTGTTGGAGTTCATTCAGAATATTCTTATATTACTGTTTCCGAATTACCTACCGCTTCTTTTACTATGAATCCAACATCTTCAACGGTTTTCGATCCAACAATTCATTTTTATGACCAATCTTTTTATAACATTGCAACTTGGAGTTGGGATTTTAATGGACTTGGGAACAGCAATATCCAATATCCAACATTTTTATTCCCAGAAGATACAGGTACTTATGTTATTACGTTAACGGTTTCCAATCTAATAGGATGTACTAGTTCAACATCAAACACAGTAACTATTTTGGGTGAGTTTGGAATTTATGTTCCTAACGCATTTACACCAGATGGTAATGGAGAAAATGACACATTTTTTCCAAAAGGATTTGGTATAACTAATAAAGATTATTCATTTGTAATTTTTGATAGATGGGGGGAATTAATCTTTGAAACTCATAGTATTGAAAGAGGTTGGGATGGAACCTACAAAGGTAAATTAGTACCTAATGGTATTTATGTTTGGAACCTATCTTTTATAGATATTAATGGAAAAAAACATCTTAACAAAATTGGAAATGTTACTATTGTAAAGTAGGGTATAATAGATAATAAATCATTTGCTCCCTTTTCAAACTTTTCCACTTTTTACCTCGAGGCTCTGCTTCGAGGAATTTTTTTTGATTAAACAAAATGCAAAAATTGTTGGATTTAATGTTGATCCACGTTTTAACAATACTTTGGTTTAGTGTTTTTAGATTTATTAGATATCCCTAAACTAACTATTCATCAACTTGCAAAAGAAGACCAAAAGAGATAATTGAAAATTAACAAGTTAAGAATTTGACAATTGATACCCAACACCTTTAATTGTTTTGATTATATTTTCGCCTACTTGTTCTCTAATTTTTCTAACATGCACATCAATTATTCTTGTGTTCAAACATTCGTTAACATTCCATACTTGTTGAAAAATCTCTTCGCGCGAAAATATTTTATTGGGATTGTTGATGAATAAAAAAAGCATTTCAAACTCTTTTCTAGGCAAGGAGATTGATTTTTCATCATTAAAAACTAAGTAACTTTCTCTATCAATTTTTAACTTATTAACGACAACTATTTTTTGTTTGATTTTATTTTTATTAGTAGTCTTTCTTTTTAATAAAGCATGTATTTTTTTTAATAGAATTCGAGGATTTATCGGCTTTACAATATAATCATCCGCTCCAGCTTTAAACGCTGCTATTTGAATATATTCCTCTTGATGTTCGGTAAACAGAACGATAAATGGATGCAATCCATTTTCTTTTTTTAATTGATAACACAATTCTATTCCATCAGAGTTATTGATGTGGAGGTCTAACAATATAATATCGGGGTAGTTGTTGTAAATACTGTTCATACAACTTTCGTCAACAACAGAATGGGTATGAACATCAAAACCTTCATTCTTAAAAATGGTTTCTACCGTTTTTAATTCTTCTAAATTATTACTTAGTATGTCAATAATAGGTCTCATATCTAATTTTAAAATTAGTCTAAGCCCTAGTTTTATTGGTTAATTTAATGTTAAATGACTATTATTATTAAGTAAATCCAATTCCTAAAATTCTTTCTTATTAGAAATTTGTCCTTTTTCGTCCCACATTATCCAAACACCCTTTTTTTCACCATTTGCATAAAACATTTCGTAACGTTTTATTCCTCTCTCATCCCAAATTAGCCATTTACCATCTTTTTTCCCTTTGTTGTAATTTGCTTCTGCCAATTTATTTCCATTGGTTGACCAACGAACCCATTTTCCATCTTTTTCTCCATCTTTAAAAGAACCTTGTTCCATAATTTCCTCTGTAGGATAGTAAAATTCAACCATGCCATTTTCTTTTCCATTTTTTATGGAATAAACAGCTTCTTTATTTCCATTTGGATAATAGGACACATAAATTCCGCTATAATTTTTTGCATTTTCATCCATATAAAATCCTTCTTTTTTGGTAATTTTTTGTCCAAATAGCGTAATAACAAATAATAAAATAACAAATAATAAAGTCAGTCTGGTTTTCATTGTTTAAAGTTTTTTTATCAAAAAAAATCCCCTGCGGTTACAGGGGTATATATAATAGTTAGAAATATTAAAATGGTTATTTCGTTTCTAACTCTATTTTTAAGTTGTTGCTGTTTTTTGGATTAATGATTATTTCCTTATTGTTATAAGTAATTAAACTAAAAGAAAGTGTGTGTTCTCCTTCTAATACATTATCAATTGTAAAGTTGCCCTCAAAGTCGGTATAAACAATTAGTTGTTTATTATCTAACATTACCTCTACACCTGTTAAACTTTCTGTGTTATCTACTACTTTTCCAACGATTGAAAAACTTTTAAGTTTATCGCCATTATTTCCGTTTGCTTTCAAATTTGTGATACTTAGTAAGGTAATCACTAAAACTAATGTTCTCATTTTTTTTAATTTTTATTATTTCTGTTACAAAGTAACGACAACATTTTATCTTTTAAGTAAAAGCTATTTTAAGGTTATGTTATTAGATGGTTAAGGCGTGTTAATTTAAAGTTAAAAAGTTAAGGTGTTGTTTTAAGGTGGGTTCTAAAAATTGATTTCTTTCAAAAAACAAAGATAATAAATAAGATGCAAGGCATATTTTTTTTGGAATAGCCTTAGCTATTGCAAAAAAA
>Ga0210033_1001253_pt1 | contig 23690 bp, 13 predicted proteins | sample CryGeymeta201501_FD_185465 | JGI IMG/M metagenome (GOLD analysis project Ga0210033, IMG submission 185465) | Groundwater microbial communities from Crystal Geyser aquifers in Utah, USA - Crystal Geyser metaG 2015-01 (SPAdes) (version 2) | ecosystem: Environmental > Aquatic > Deep subsurface >... | reverse complement strand
GGGGCTGGGAAAATGGCTCCCCTCGCGGGGGCTTGTGACGAAGCGGGCCGGAGGGGGCGGCGGGCGCAAGTGTTGGATCTCGCAGGGGTCCCGGGAATCGGGGGGCTTCCCAGAGCGCCTCGTGTGAACCAGCGGCGGAGGCGAGAGCCGAGACGCTGCGACGAGTTCGGTTATCGAACCCCGATGCGGATGTGTATATACTGCTGAACGGCAGGCGAGGTCCTCGCCCTCACCGGGCTCCAAAAAGCGGGGCCTACAGGCAAAGGTCGAAGATCGTGCCACGGGAGAGCCTCTCTGCTGTCGCTGACGAACAGGTCGTCAGCGGAGTCCGCATGAGAGGCTTACATGTCCACGAATCGACCTTTCGCGTCCGTCGCGATCTCGCCCGTTCTCCCCGCTAACTCCAACACCGAGGCCCACGCCGTCACGCGCTGGGATGACGACATCGTCCGCGCCGCGAAGGCGAGCGCGCGTCGTCGCGGCCTGGCGGCCGACCACCCGGTCGCCGAAGACGCGGCCCAGGAGGCCCGGCTCTCGGTCGCGCTCGTCGCGCGGCAGGGCATGCAGGGCGAGGGCTACGTCCGGCGCGTCATCAGCAACAGCGTCCGCAACGCGGCCCGCCAGACCCTCGTGGTCTCGAACGAGACCACCGCGGACGCGCTTGACGCGTTCGCCGATGACGAGGCGCGTCAGGGAGATCTGCTCGCCGAAGCCCGCGTCCGCGAGTGGATCGCCGGGCAGTCGGGCCAGGTCCAGGCCGTCTTCGAGCTGCTATATCGGGAGGATCTCAGTCAGCGCGAGGCGGCGGAGCGGCTTGGCGTCAGCCAGCCCCGCGTCGCCAAGCTGCACCGGGAGCTGCTCGCGCGCGGTCGCGACGAACTGCGGGCGCTGGCCGCCTGATCGAGCTTCGCCGCGCGCCCCCGGGCAGGGCACGCGAGCGCCAACTGTGCCCACCCGAGGCGGCTCCGAAGACAGGGGCTGTCGCAACCAGAGGAGAAGAAGTGATGACCCAGCTGACGATGACCACCGAGACGACCGAGCGCCAGCGCGCCTACGTGGAGGCCCAGAGGGCCAAGGGGCACGGCCTCGGCGTCGTGTTCGCCGACGCGTTCCTGCGGGGCATGCGCGACATCGGGTACAAGAACCCCGCGTGGGCGCTCGCAGAGCAGATCGACAACGCCGTCCAGGCGGCGGCGAAGACGATCTCCGTGCGCTTCGCGTTCGACAAGAAGAACAAGAGCCAGGCGAAGCCGGACCAGCTCGCGCTCCTCGATGACGGCAACGGGATGATCCCCGAGATGCTCGGCTACGCTGTGCGCTGGGGCGGCACCGACCGCGAGGGCGACCGGCAGGGCTTCGGGCGCTACGGCTACGGGCTCCCGAGTTCGGCCGTGAGCATGGCGAAGCGCTACACCGTCTACTCCAAGACGGCCGAGGGAGCTTGGCACTCCGTGACGGTCGACATCGACGAACTCGCGGCTGCCGCGAGCGACATCAAGCGGACCGAGGAGATCCTAACCGCCGCGCCCGCCAAGCTGCCCAAGTGGCTCGTGGATGCCGAGGACAAGCTCGACCTCAAGAGCCTCGCGTCTGGCACGATCGTCGTCCTCGAGGACCTCGACCGGCTCCGCAACCTGACAGGCTGGATCACCGTCAAAACGCTCGAAGCCAAGCTGCTCCAGCACTTCGGCGTCATCTACCGGCACTGCCTCGGCGACCGCCGGCTGTTCGTCAACGGCACTCGCGCGCTCCCGGTCGACCCGCTGTTCCTCATGGAGCACGGGCGGTTCTTCGACGAGACCGAGATCCGCGCCATCCGCGTGGAGTCGAGGACGTTCGAGGTGGAGACCTCTCGCGGGACGACCGGCACGGTCACGGTCCGTGCGGCCCTGCTGCCGCCGAACTTCCAGCTCAAGGACCCGAGCGGAAGCGGCGGCACGACCAACAACCGCTTCAACATCATGAAGGAGTACAACGGGCTCCTCTTGTGCCGCGAGCGGCGGCAGATCGACTGCGTGTCGCCGCGCTGGACGACCTTCCAGAACTACGATCGGAACATCAAGGTCGAGATCGACTTCGACCCAGAGCTCGACGAGTACTTTGGGATCACGACGGCGAAGCAGCAGATCGTCATCGCCGATGACATGTGGGAGAAGCTGCAGCACAGCGGCCGCGGCGGGGGCGGCCTCGTTGACCTCGTCGAGGACCTCCGCCGTCGTCGGGACGAGCTCCGAGACGAGCTCAAGGCGCAGACCAGCTCCAAGGAAGGAAAGGGAGAGCCGCGGCCAAGCGAGGTTGCCATGACGGAGACGGAGCGGTTCAAGGGCGCGACGCCGGAGCCCACCCCCGAGCAGCGAGAGGAGGCGGAGCGCAACCTGGAGCGAGAGGCGAAGGAGCGGGCGGAGGCGAGCGGGAAGCCGCAGGAGGAGGTCGTGGAGGAGCTCCGCAAGGAGACCGCGAGGCGCCGGTGGGAGGTGGAGTTCGCCGCCATCCCGGAGGGGCCGTTCTACCGCCCCAAGCGACTGGGCGAGCAGAAGCGCATCATCCTCAACACGGACCACCCCTTCTTCGCGAAGGTCTACGACCTCGCGCCGGAGGTGCGTTCGGCGCTGGAGGTCCTCCTCCTCGTCCTCGCCGAGCGTGAGCTCGAGTCGAGCGGCGACGCCGAGATCTTCTACAAGGCGGAGCGCCAGCGCTGGTCCGAACGCCTCCGCCACGCCCTCGACGTGCTGACGACGGACGAGGCGCTCACGGACCGCGCGGCCGCGATCGCCGAGGCCATGTACGCGAACGGCGGCCCTGGCGCGCCCTCCGGCGAGTAGCACCCCCCGCCGGGGGTGTTCGGCGCTCAGGCCGAGCGCCCCCGGCTTCACGATCCAATCCGACTCTATCAGGCCGAAGTAGACTCTGATATCGTCCGCGCTGATGCCACCCCCAAGCGCGGGACGGATGATGAGCGAACGCTGGGTCTCAGTTTCGGAGGTCGCCGAGCACCTTGGCGTGGCACGCGACACCGTCTACCGGTGGATCGAGTCGAAGGGCCTGCCGGCCTATCGGATGGGGCGGCACTGGAAGTTCAAGCTCGACGACGTCGACCGCTGGGTGCGCGAGGGCGGCGCTGGTGACGACGTGGACGGCAGAAACATTGAGGATTAGCCATGTACCAAGAGCTTGAGCGCTACGCCGCCGCGCTGCGCACCTACATCACCTCGACCTACCACGTCTCTCATCCGGCGCTGGTCGACCTGCGGGATGATCTGCTGGCCCGCCAGGGCGCGATCGCGCAGGCGCCCTACATCGAGAGCACCGCCCGCTACGCGGCGTCACGCCAGTACGCCGCCCTCTCGATCCCGCCGGAGGTGAAGGACCTGCTCACCTGGCTCGGCGGCCGCGGGGTTGTGTTCGACCCGCCATACGACCACCAGGCCGATGCGCTGGAGCGAGCGCTGGCACCGTCGCACCGAGACCTTGTCGTCACGACCGGCACTGGGTCCGGCAAGACCGAGACGTTCCTACTCCCCATCCTCGGGCGTCTCGCGGCGGAGGCGGCGACTCGCCCCTCCTTCTCGACGCGCGCCGTGCGCGCGTTGCTGCTGTACCCGATGAACGCGCTCGTCAACGACCAACTCGGCCGGCTCCGGGTGCTCTTCGGTGGCAACGACGTCTCGCGGTGGTTCACCGATCGTGCCGGCCGGCCGATGAAGTTCGCCCGCTACACCGGGCGCACGCTCTACCCGGGGCGGCGGCGAGAGGACACCGCGAAGCACTGGGCGAGGCTGAAGCAGCCGCTCGAGTTCTTCACGAAGCTCGAGGACCGCGCGGCGATGGACCCGGCGACGCGTGAGCTCATCGCAGAGCTCCGGCGCCGAGGCAAGTGGCCCGCCAAGCCGTCTTCCAGTCCTGACAAGGAGGACGGCGTCAGCGCATGGCTGGGCAAGGGCAAGTGGAAGGACACCCAGGGGAGCTGGGTCCGCACCGTCGAGCGCATCGAGGATCCCGAGCTGTTCCTGAGGCACGAGGCGCAGGAGGGTGTGCCCGACCTGCTCGTCACCAACTACTCGATGCTGGAGTACATGCTGCTGCGCCCGATCGAGCGGGAGATCTTCCGGGCGACCGCCGCGTACTACAAGGACAACCCGGACCAGCGCCTGTTCCTCGTCCTGGACGAGGCGCACCTCTACCGCGGCGCGCAGGGCACGGAGGTGGCGATGCTGATCCGCCGGCTCCGCAAGCGGCTCGAGCTCCCGCTCCAGCAGCTGCAGGTCATCTGCACGAGCGCATCGTTCTCGAACCCTGACGCGGCGAAGCAGTTCGCGGCGGACCTCGCGGGCAAGCCGGTGGGCGGTTTCGAGGTCCTCACCGGCTCCAAGCGAGCGGCCCACCCGTCGGGCCCCGGAGACGCTGCGATCGCGACCGCGCTGGCGGGCGTCGATCTCAGCCGCGTCCATCAGGGACCGCTCAGTTCGCGCTTCGAGGCGGTGCTCCCGGTGCTCCGGCTGGCCGATCCCACCGCGACCGCCGAGTCGCTGGTGACCGCCTACCCCGCCGCCGCTGGCGTGGATCCGGTGGGGTGCGCGCTGTACGGGACGCTCAGCCAGCTGCCCGTCGCTGGGCGCCTCATCAACCTCACGAGCGGCGCGAGCGCGGACGAGGACGAAGAGCGAGATCCGCCCGGCATCGGACCGGCGCAGGACGCATCGGCGCTCGGGACTCGGCTCTTCCCCGACGCCCCCTCGGACCTCGCCCACGCCGCGACGAACAGCCTCGTCGAGCTCGCGTCGCTGGCGAAGGAGCGCGACGACAACGCGCCGCTGCTCGCGGCGCGTGCGCACGCATTCTTCCGTGGTCTGCCGGGGCTCTGGGCGTGCTCTGATCCCCGCTGCGCGTGCGTCCCGGAGCAGCGGCGCGCGCGGTGGGGGGACCGTCTCCCGCCGGCGGGGGCGCTCTACGCCCAGCCGCGCAGGACGTGTGGATGTGGCGCGCGCGTCTTCGAGGTGCATACGTGCCGCTCCTGTGGCTCGGCGTTCTTCAAGGGGTACTCGTTCGACCCGGACGACCCCGACTACCTCTGGGCGGAGGACGTCGGAGAGGTCGATGACGTCGACGGCGTGGTCCAGCCGGTGTTCCTCTCGCTCGAAGAGCCCCCCGACGGCTCGGGGGCGCGCTTCGACTACCTGGACCCGATCACCGGCCGTGTCGGCTCGGGGAACTCGGCCGCGCGGGGGATCTGGCTCCCGCCGGTGGGCCAGAAGGACACGCCGCCAGGAGCGTTCCACAGCTGCCCTCGGTGCGGCGCGCGCGGTCAGGACATCATGGATCACGTGACGAAGGGCGATGAGCCCTTCCAGGAGATCGTCTCCTCGCAGCTGCTTGAGCAGCCTCCGCGAACGGGGATCGCCACCCCGCTGAAGGGGCGCAAGACGCTGATCTTCTCTGATGGGCGCCAGGCGGCGTCGAGGCTCGCGGGCAAGCTCCAGCAGTACTCGATGCGCGACGCAGTGCGCCCGCTCATCCTCGATGGTCTGGCGGAGTTGGAGCGCAGGTTCGGCGGAGCCGTGACGCTGGCACACTCGTATGCGGCCCTCCTCACTGGCTGCGCGCTCCGCGGGGTCACGCTCCGGCCGGCCCAGGCGCCTCATTTCGAGGAGGACCTCCAGCTGTTCAGAGAGCTACTGGAGAGCGTTCCCTCCGTAACCGAGAAGGCGCTCTTCGATCGCTCTGCCGAGTTGAACACACATCGCACCAACAAGGCGCTGATGCTCGCGCTGTACCCCGTGCTCAAGGACCCCCACACGGGCCTGAGCGCGCTGGGGCTCGGGGCCCTACAAGCTGTGCTCGATCAGGCCGACGTCGCCGCGCTCAACAAGCTCCCCGCGGCTCCCGTGCCCGCTGGCCTGTCGGACGAGCAGCGGCGGCTCGCGCTGCTGGATCTGTGGATCTACGACGCGGTGCTCAGCCACGCGCTCTTCCTCCCGACGACGCCGAGCGACTGGCTCGACGCGCCGACGGGCGCCAAGATCAACCGGACAAAGGCGACGTTCCCGGCGTTCGTGAAGGACCTCGTGGGGACGAAGTGGTTCAACGCAAACTTGAAGGGGAGCGCTGCGAGCCCTATGCCCTGGGGCACCTTCCTCACCAAGACGTTCGGCGCGAGCCCGACCGCGAACGGCTTCATCCTCCGGGCAGCGAAGCTCCGGGTGGCAACTGACGGAGTCCAGTGGCGTCGCTGCGACACCTGCACCTCAGCGCAGCCCTACAACCCGCTGGCGGGTGATCGCTGCCGGGTCCGGCTCGGCCAGCGCGCGTGTGGCGGGACGACGCGGCCGCTCGACCCCTCGTCCGACCCGGTGTTCCGTTCCCGCAAGGGGCACTTCCGGCGACACACGGAGCGACTCGAGGCCGAGCCTGGCTACGTGCCGCACCCCTACGTCGCCGCCGAGCACTCCGCTGCGCTCAACGACAGCAGCAACAGCGGCGCCGTCGCGAGGACGGAGTGGCATGAGCTTCGCTTCCAAGACCTCGACGTCGAGGGGCCTGAGGGTCGAAAGGACGGGCCGATCGATGTCCTCTCGTGCACGACCACGATGGAGGTCGGCATCGACATCGGCAGCCTCACCGCGGTCGCGCTGAGGAACGTGCCGCCGGGCCGCGCGAACTATCAGCAGCGCGCTGGGCGGGCCGGCCGCCGGGGCTCCGCGCTGTCGACCGTCGTCACCTACTGCGGCGCCGACAGCCACGATCAGGAGTTCTACTCGAGCCCGGCGGCGATGGTGAGCGGGCCGGTGCCCGACCCGTCCCTCAACCTCGACAACCTCGAGATCGTGACGCGCCACTGCTTTGCCCTCGTGATGAGCATGTTTCAGATGGACGCCATCGCGGACCCGCACGACGAGAGCGTGACCGCCAACGTATTCGAGAGCCTCGGGATGCTCCGCGACTTCCGCCAGGGAAGCGCTTCGGACTTCTCCTACGCTGGGCTTGAGCGGTGGCTCGAGGAGCACGCCGGGTCCGTTCAAGGTGCGCTGAGCGCGGTGGTCCCTGCCCCCGTCCTGGACGAGGAGCCGACCTTCGTCGATGCGCTCCCTGCTCGCCTGCTGTCCGCGTTGCGTCAGGTCGGCGCCGGTCCAGTTGAGGCGGCGGACGAGGAAGGTGCACAATCTCCTGCGGTCTTGGCGGAGCTCGTCGCCGAGGGTGGGGGGGACGAAGCGGCCACTGCCCTGGATGCCCTCACGATGGACTGGGGCGACGCAATTGACTTCGATGCTCTGGGCGCGCCCGAACTCGGCGAGGTGGCCACCGGTGGCGACGGAGATCGAGCGGAGGACGCACCTGAAGGTAGACTCGACCCGGAGAAGCTGCTCGACCGGCTCTTCGATCGCGGCTTGCTCCCGCGGTACGCCTTTCCCACAGACGTGGTGACCTTCCATGTGTTTGACAGGAGCGCGAGCACCGATCGGAAGGCTGTGATCCGGTACTCACCGCAGCTCGGGTTGAATCAGGCGCTCTCGAGCTACGCGCCCGGGCGCGAGGTGTGGGTGAACGGAGAGCGCCACTACTCGTTCGCGATCTGGACGCCGTTCAAACGTCGCGACTGCTGGCAGGCCTGGCGCGGGATGAAGATCTATTTCGAGTGTGACCGCTGCGGCTATGCCCGCGTCGAGCCGCGGAGCGATAGTCATTACGTCGGGCAGGTGCTGGACTGTCCCGCGTGCGGCACCGCGGGCTCGCTCGGAGTTGGCACCCGCTGGCTCCGGCCTCCCGGGTTCGCGCACCCGGTCGACGTCGACGCGGAGCTTCCGCTCGAGGACAGCCCCACCCCCACGCGCCCGACCCGGGCGAAGCTCAGCGCCCCGTTCACCGACAATGGCCCGCCTGCGTCGGCAGACCAGGCGGCGAACGGCGCGGGGTACGAGGTCTGGACCGCGAAGCAGCGGCTCGTGCTGACCAACACCGGTTCGCGCGACCAGATGAAGCCGGGGTTCCTCTACTGCCCTCGCTGCGGTCGCGCCGAGCCGAACGGCTGGGGGGCGGGCAAGTTCCGACAGGGCGGCCACCCGCGCCCCAACCCCAATCACCACCCGCACGGCGCGAGCTGCAACGGCACGCCGACGGTGGTCGTCCTCGGGAACGAGTTCGAGACGGACATCGCGCTGTTCCGATTCCAACTCGGCGGAGCGGTCACGCTCCCGCCGGGTTCCACGGTCGCCAAGATCGTGCTCACGACAGTGGCTGAGGCCCTGGCCTCCGCCGCCGCCACGCTGCTCGACATCGAGGAGTCGGATATCGGCGCGGAGTTCCGCGTCGCGATGACGAGCGGTGGTCGCACGGGGCGCCACGTCGAGGTGTACCTGTACGACCTCACGCCCGGAGGCGCCGGTTTCGTGCGGGCTGCGGTCGATGATCCCAGGCGTCTCTTCGAGACCGCGCTGGAGCGGCTCGAGTCGTGCAACTGCACCCACTCCTGCTACGAGTGCCTGCGCAGCTACAAGAACAAGTGGGACCACAAGTACCTCGACCGCAAGCTGGGCGCGGCCTTCATCCGCCATGTCGTGTTCGGCGAGCACCCGACGATCTCGGCGGACGACGACAGTTGCCTAATGCGCACGCTCCAGGTGGACCTCGAGGAGGTTGGGCACGACGTTGCCGCGCTCGATGGCGGCCTCCAGCTCCCTGGCCTCGCCGAGCGCGTGGTCGTGCTCGGTCACCCGATGACCCGCGGAGAGGCGGGCTCGTTTGGTGGACGAGCGAGGGTCGCGGAGAGCGGGCAGCATGTGGTCGTCGATCAGCTGTTGGTCGACCGGGCGCTCCCCGCCGCGGTGAAGGCGGCGACGGGGGCGCTAGCGTCCGAGAGTTCTGGTTTCGCGCTCCCGTCCTTCCTGGCGGAGGTGGAGGGCGGCTGTCCGGTGATGGAGCCGGCCGCCCTGGGGGCCGAGGCGCCGCCCGAGCCGCTTGCTCACGTCGAGATCCCCGACGCTCCCGCTGGCGCGTTCGTCGTCTGCCTCTCACGCCCAACGCTTGAGCGAATGGGCAAAGGTGAGCTGGGTGCGAACGCCTGGGTCGTTTTCACGCCCTGTCCTCCCTCCGACTTCGCGGTCGGGAAGGATCGGACCCCCCGGCTCCTCGTCAGCAAGACCGTCGCGTTCAACGCGACGAACGAGCGGTGGACCTTCGGCCTCCCGTCGATCCGCGGCGACAAGGTCCACATCTTGTACCTCTCCCATGTCGCGCCGCGCTCGGAGGCGCCGCGGGCTGAGGACGTCGTCGTGGTCGGGCGCGCGTTCGGCGTGTTCGTTCGGGGTCAGCTGCAACGCCTCGGAGGTGGCTGATGGCGAGGATGCTGCCAGACGTCGACCCGGCCCAGCTCGAGCACACGTCGGAGGAGCCAGTCTACGTGGCCCTGCGCGACCAGCTGGGTCCCGACTACGTCGTCCTTCACTCCTACCCGTGGCTCCGCCCGTGGCGCGACGAGGCGCTCGCCGAGGGCGAAGCTGACTTCGTTGTGATTCACCCGGAGCGCGGAGTCCTCGTGCTCGAGGTGAAGGGCGGGGACGTGCGCCATGACGGCAGCCGGTGGTTTCGGGACAGCGCGGCCGGCCCGCGAGAGTTCAAGGACCCGTTCAGGCAGGCGCAGCGGAACATGCACGCGCTCCTGGACATCGTCCGGGAGCGCTCGGGGAGCAAGATCCGGCGAGAGGACCTCGCGCACGGCTACGCGGTCGTGTTTCCTCACCTCGACTACGCGGGCGCACCACCACCCCACGCCGACAAAGCGATCATCATCTCACGCCGCCACCTCGCGGAAATGGAGCACGCGATCCAGACCGCCTATGCGGCGTGGACCAGCGGCGCGAAGCGGCTCAGCGCCGAGCAGCACCGAGCGCTCCTCTACGACTGCCTCATGCCGAAGTTCCGCCTGTTTCGCCCGGTGGGCCCCGACATCTCCAAGACGGCAGAGCGCCTCCTTGAGTTGACGGCGACGCAAGCGCAGGTGTTCGAGGGCCTCTATGTCCAGGACCGCGTCCTCGTCGAGGGGGTCGCCGGGTCAGGCAAGACGTTCCTCGCATTGAGCCGCGCGTTGGCGTTCGCGCGCGAAGGCAAGCGAACGCTCTTCGTCTGCTACAACAAGGAGCTTGCCGCCTGGCTCCGGGGTCAGGTCGGCGCGGATTCGTCGACCGACGCTTTCAGGGAGCGGATCGTCGTGAAGCACTTCCACGCGCTCGCGGCCGAGCTCGCCGCCGACGCGGGGATCGCCTTCAAACCTGCGCTGGGGGGACCCAAGACCGACGCTTTCTGGAATGACGAGGTCCCGGACCTGATGGAGCAAGCCGTCCTGAGTCTCGACCTCAAGGGGCGCGCGCCAGCCTTCGACGCCATCGTCGTGGACGAGGCGCAGGACTTCTGCCTCGGCTGGTGGTACGCGCTCACGCAGTCGCTGTTGTCCAGGCCTGACGGGCCTCTGTACGCGTTCCTGGACCCCAACCAGTCTCTCCGTGGAGAGGTGCAGTGGCCCGAGGTCGAGTTCGGCGCGCGCTTCAAGCTCACCATCAACTGCAGGAACACGCGCAGGATCGCCGCTGCGAGCGCGTCTGTGCTCGCGCTCACCTCCCACATCTTCTCTCGAGCGCCTGTCGGCGGCGCGCTCCGAGTGCTTCGAGCGGGGTCTGAACGCCAGCAGAAGGGCCTCGTCCTCCAAGAGCTTCGATCGTTGCTCGGGCGTGAGGACGTTGCCCCCAGCCAGGTCGCGGTGATCGGCCCAGCGGCGAAGGACAAGGGGAGCCTCGCCGACCTTGCGGATGTCGATGGTGTCCCGCTCGTCACCTCCGCAGAGGAGTGGCGTCTCGGCGGTGGCGTCCTCGTCACGACAGCGCGATCGTTTAAGGGCCTGGAGGCGGAGGTTGTGCTCCTCTACGACCTGGGGGGCTTCAGTCGCCTCTTCCGGCGCGAGGATCTCTACGTCTCCTGCACCCGCGCGAAGGTGCTGTTGATCGCGATCGTCCACGGTGAGGAGTGCCGGGAGGTCATCGTGGCGGCCCAGGCCGCGGCGGAGGTGGAGCAATGACCCTCGAGACGCTCACCAAGTCCGAGCTCGCGCGCGACCTCGGCTATGTCGACGCGGACGGCAACCCGAGCGAGCGAGCTATCGCGCAGCTTCTGCGGGACGCGATGGGCCGGTGGGGGCTCAGCCCGCGGAGGGCACTGTTCAAGCACGCCCGAGACGATCTTCGAGCGGGTGATGTGCCTGTCGACAGGGTGCCCGCGGTGCTGGAGCGGCTCGTGGCGCTTGGCGAGTGTGCAGAGGTGTGGGTCGGGCATGAGCTCTTCATCGCGCCAGCGGAGCCTCGCTGGATCGCGACCGGTGGTGGTCGTGGGGTGCTGCTGGGGCCTCTCGCGGTGCCCGCGGGGCTCTCCCGCGTGACCGGGCTCCCGCCAGACGACGTGGCCGTCCGGGTCGCGATCGGAAGCGAGGAAATGGCGGCAGCCCTCGACGCGGGGGGGGCGCGTCAGGTTTCGTTGGAGGAGTGGCTCCACCCCTACGGCGTCCTTCGGCATGTCGCACGTCGGGAGGGGGACGCGGTGCGCGGTGATCAGTGGGACCTCGTGCGGTTCTGGGAACGTCTCGTCTCGGCGCTTGTTGATGAGGGGCTCCTGCTCGGCCCGGACGCGGAGCTCCGCGCCGTCGTGGGCGCCCCGGGGAGCTACTTCGGCCGCTACGCGGCGACCGGCGTCGAGGGCCGCTGGGGAGAGCAGCCTCCGAACGGGGTCTGGTGCGCCTACCGCCGGGGGCACGGAGACGACAGATGGCTGCCCACGCTCGTCTCCGTTGACGGAGACGAGCGCAGGGTGCTCGATCTCTTCGATGATGACGAGTGGCGTTGGGCCCTGCTCGCGAGGTCGAAGGCTGTCGGCGCTGCAGAGGTCGTCCAGCGTGCAGGCGGTGAGGAACGCGTCACCTGGCCGTTGCCCGCACAGCTCCGAGCGGCGATGGACATCATCGGGGTGCCGACGGGACCTTGGCGCTGGCGAGTCGCCGAGGAAGCCCCGGATCTCTGGTCGCTGCTCAGGTAGCCACTCGCCGAGCATGGATGACGGCGCCGAGCAACTCGCGAGGGCGCAGCGCGCCGACCGCCTCCTCGGTCGCGAGGAGCCACGCCTCTCTCTCCCGCCAATAGACCTCGGTCATACTCGCTACGTCGAAGGCTGCGTCCCGGAGGTTCTCTGCGCGCGTGATCTGAGCTCGGTTGCCGCGCTCTTCCGCGTCGGTGACCGCCGCTTCGGCTCGCGCTAGCGCTAGCCCCGCGAGCTCGACCGCGTCCCGCGCCTCCTCGGCGACAACGCGCGCGCGCGCCTGCAGCGCGGCACGCAGCGCGGGCAGGGATGAGCTCCAGACCTCTCGGCCAGGCGCCGCGCTCGACCGCAGCCGCGAGAGCTCACGTTCTGCGTCCGCGAGCACGGTGCGTTCGGTAACAGGCGCCGCGCGGGGGAGCCCGTCGCGGCCGTGGGCCGTGGGGTTCACCAGCGCCGCGACGACGTCCTCCGACGCGGCCTTCCAGCCCTGGCCCTCGCGCAGGTGCGCGGTGGTTTCGGCGGTCGCGGGGAGTGAGGCCCGCAGCCACCGCACGTCAGCCTCGATCGCACACGTGGCCGCGCTCGTGAACGGCGCGACCAAGTTCAGGAGCTGCTCCGTTGGCGAGCGCGTGACGGCCCCGGCGACCGCGTGGATGGTCTCCTCAAGCACGCGCCCGGGCGCGAGCGCCTCGGCCGTGTCCAAGAGCGTCATCCGAAGCAAGAACCAGCCCGGCTCGGCGTGTCGCCACAGGGCGTGGTCCCCGAAGTACATCACGTCCAGCGCCTGGGGCCCTGAGAGCGGCTGGGCCCAGCCGTCGATGAGCTCGTCATGGAGCGCGTTGCCAAAGCTCGCGAACCGGAGCGGTCGCCGGACGTGCTCGCGCTCGAGCGTCATCACAACTTCACGGCGCGGCGGGCTCCCGATGTCGCCGCGCCGGGTGATGAAGGCGTGTGCGTGCTTCGGGCTCCGGTCGTGCGACGGATCCTCTCCAAAGCTGAACACGACCCTCGCCGTCACCGGCTTGTGCCCGTACATCTCGCGCTCACCGAATCGGTACCAGAGGGTCCGGAAACGAGCCCCGGTCTCAGGATCGGTGTTCCATCGCAGGTGATAGTCCCCCGCCTTGGCGATCAGCTTGAAGATGGGCTCGACGCACCGGTCCCACGCCTTGGGTCCAGTGGATGAGTGCTCTTGGAGAGCACAGATGGCCGGGCTGACCGGGGCCATGGAGTCAAGCCGCGCTCGCTGAGAGGTCGCCCAGCGGACGCCCCACGGGAGGTGCGGCCGCAGAGCGGACTGCAGCTCCTGGACGGCATCTTCCGCCGCCATCACCTCGCTCTGGTCCTCCAGGTCCCGCCAACTCACGACGTCAGGGCGCAGCGCGGCGTCCTCGATGAGCTGCGCGACCTCCCCGAGGTGAGCGCCGTCCAGGTTCACACTGCGCTCGAACACGTGGAACCGCTGCAGCACGGTCACGACCTTCTCGTCCACCAGGCCGCGCTGCGCGATCGTATACACGTCGATGGTCTGGGCCTCCCCCTCCTCCGAGAACGCCGCGACATTGCCGATTCGGTCGAGCCGCCCGATCCACTGCTCGACCTCCTCAGGCCGCCAGGGGACGCTGTAGAGGACGAGCACGCGGGCGCACTGGAGGTTGAGACCGACCTGCGCCGCCTCAGGCGCGAACAGGACCTGGGCGTCGCCTCGCGTGAACGCCTCAACGTTCTCGCTCGTCTCGTTGCCGAACCCCCCGAGGTCGTCGACGGCGTCGGTGGCCATCCCCTGACGCACTCGCGCGGCGACGAGGGGGACACGCGCATCGAGGGGCCCCACCTCAGGCAATCGGGCCTGGACCAGCTCGAACAGATAGTCGACCGTGAGGTTGTCCTGCGCGGCGACGAGCACTCGCTCGCTCGGCGAGTGAGCCCAGATGGTCGCCAGGAGATCGACCAGCGCGTCGACCCGGGAGTCACCATTGCTCCTGTGAACGAGCGGCTTGACCTGCTCGAGGATCCCAGCTCGCTCGTGACCCTTTCGCCGTAAGAAGTCGACACGCTGTTCGAGCGACGGAGGGCTCAGGATGACGCGCTTGGCGAGCAGGATCGGATCGAACCGCGTGCTGAGATCATCGAGGTGCGCGAAGTAGCGCCACATCAGCGACTGCCGATCGGCCTCCGCCCCGAGCGGGTCCACGACGATCGGGTGGTGCCGTCGCCGCGGGAGGACGCCGCTGTAGTCGACGCGGCGTGTGCGGATCACGCGGCGATAGGCGCACAAAGCCATGGCGGTCGCCACGAGCTCGTCGGCGCTCGCGACCTCAGCGGCGTCCCGATCCTGCTTCAGGAGGACGTCTACCACGGCCCGCGCGGCCCACTCCGGCCAGCGCGAAAGATCATCCGTGGCGGCCAGGCCGTGCGCGCCTCCCGTGCTCGTCTGCGACACCTCCCAGCGCGCGCGCGCGGTGCGCTCGGGCTCCAGCAATGCGAAGAGCTGCGCGTGGCGCTCCGGGCGCTGGAACGACGGCGTCGCGGTCAAGACGAGGACGTGCTGGAACTCCGCAGAGACGCGGACGATCCTATCCTGGATGTCCGCGCGCAGTCTGTGCAGCTCGTCAACGATGAGGACCTGGTACGCCTCAGGGTCGATGTCTGCGAGCGCCAGGAGCGGCTCTCCGTCCGGGCCATTCTTCCGCAGCTGCTCCTCCCAGGCGAGCCGGACGTACTGCCCTTCGCTGGGCGTGCGCGTCTCGAACGGCGCCGTATGTGCTCGGGTCAGCAGCTCGTCGCGCCACTGATGCACCAGGCGGTCAGGGACCACGATCAGCGCGCGGAGGTCGCGACGCTGGCGGCGCAGGGCATTAAGGATCATGAGCGCCTGGACGGTCTTCCCGAGACCCACTTCGTCCGCCAGCAGGTGCCGAACGCGCACGTCCGTCAGCACCCGGAGGACGTTCGCCACCTGGTGCGTGTAGATCGAGCCAGCCACCCCGAGCGCGGGAGCGAGGGGAGACCTGGCCTCCTCCGCGCGCCGGCGAAGCGCCTGCAGATGCACACACAGATCGATGTACGCGTTACGGGTCATGTGGCACCTCGCCGGGCGTCTCTGGCTTTGACCGCGAGATACCGCGCCGCCCTCGCGACCGCGCGCTCCACGAGGAGCGTGTCCAACGCTCCCCGCCAGTCAGCCGCCAGCGCGAGCTCGGGCTCTACCCACAGGGCGTAGATCGCCCTCAGTGCGTCCCGTGCGGGAGGTGTACCTGCGAACGCCCTGCGGGACGCCTTGGACCAGTCGATGAGCTCGTCGGCGACCTCGTCCACCGTGAGGCCTCCGACGTCGAGCCCCATCAGGCGTGGTGCGCTGTTCGACGGGAGGAGCATCGCCGCGAGCTTGGGCAGCTCGATCGCCTCACGGGCTCGCCCGAGCGCCTGATCCCACAGATCCGGGTCATCGCCTGGGTCGGCGTCATCCAACTCGTCTGCCAGATCCTCCTCACCGCGCGCGCGGCACCTCGCCGCGAGCATCGCGTACGCGGTCGCGAACGCTCGATCAAGCGCCTCGTAGTCGTCAGCGGCGAGATCTGACGGCGGGCCTACCCGCGCCCAGAGCCCGGGCATCGATCGTCGGATCTCCCCGATCGCGAGCCGCCTGACCTCGGCGTCCTGCGCCCCGGTGAGCTCGAGGTACGAGTCGCGCCCCAGCCCCGAGTCCCCGCACGCCCGCTCGAGAAGCCCCCACGAGCCCTGATGCGGAAGCGCCGCCTCAGCCTGCGCCCATTCTGCCCCGCAGCAGACCTCCGTCACCCACTCATCGAGGAGCGTGCTCACCTGGCCGCGGCGGAGATCGCCGATCGCGCTCCGTGTCTCGGCGAGAGACCAGCGCAGGTAGGCCTCCACGAGGTCCTCAAGGCCGACGCTCGAGCGCACGCCGCGTCGGCGTCGTGCGAGCCGCGGCTTCCGGACAGACGGCAGCTCCAGCTGCGCGCGGCCAGGAGCGAGGCAGAGGGTAGCGAAGGGCGCCCCCGCGCCGAACTCAACCGGGTCGAGCCCGACGGGCGCGAGCAGGTAGGCACCGTCGCCAGGTGGTCGTTCCGCTGGTGCACCGGCAGGGTCGTCAGCGCCGACGACCCCGAACATGAGGGGGCCCGCCTCGCTGAGCAGCGAGGGGCTGGCGCGGACGTCCCACCAGCACGGCCGTACCCTCCGCTCAAGCGCCCACGACGCGACCGCGAGGTGCCCGACCCGCGCTCGGAGCGTCACCGACTCCGCGCCGGACGCGAGGTCCCTGACATCATCGGCGAGAAGCCTCCTGAGGACCGGATGCTCCGCAGAGACCGACTGTGGGAGCGGCTCGAGCGCGCCGGTGGCGCTGAACCGCCTGCCGGCCGCCTCGAGGTCCACCGTCAGCTGCAGTCCGCTGAGCGGCGCGAAGCCGTCGACGACGAAGCTGAGACGGCCCGCTAGGAGCGCCTGAACGGTCCGCTCCTCGGAGCGAAGCGCGACGCGCACCGCAGCTGAGGGTGACTGTGCCGACTCGAGGCCCCGGAACGGGTACTCGCGGGCGTCGGTGTCGTTGGAGACCCGCAAGAGTTGGTCGCCCTCTGCGACGACAACCCGCACCACCTCGGACGCACCCGCGAGAGAGGAGCGCCCGTTGAGGTTGAGCGTGAGCATGGCCTCGTCGGAGAGCCGCTGCGGAACGAGCACTCGCTGTTCGCCTGCGACGAAGGCCGGGATGGCGTCCTCTCGGTTGATAGGTGGGGTCCCTGCGAACCGCACGGAGACGCCGAACCGCACCTTGTAGCCGAGCTCTGCGAGGGCGTGGCCGCCTGCGTCGCTTTTCGGGTCAATCTCAAGACAACTCAGCGGCCCGACCTCGCCGATGAGCGGCACACCTCGGCGCCCGGCGTCCTCCCGCTGGAGCAGCCAGTACACGCGATGGCCTGTGACGTCGCTGCCTCGGACCTGGCGCGCCACCTCACCGTCGGCGCCCACCGCGAACAGCAGGGGAGGATCAAGCCGCAGCTCGAAGCTGTGCAAGACCGCGACGTCCCGCGGGTCGAGGCCGTCGAGGTCGGGGAAGACAGGCGTGTCGTCAGGCGGGAGCTCCGTGAGCTTCAGGGCGAAGGGGATGCCCGACAGCAGCTGGTCGCTGGGCACGCGCGCGGTCACGCCCCAGAGCCGCGGCGAGAAGCGGCGCCGCCGTAGGGAGCTGCGAAGCCGGCTGGCCGTGTCGGGCTCCAGTGGCGGGAAGGCCGCCTCCAGCATGATGCCGCCGTTAGCGCCCCGCAGTTGGAGCGAGCCCCTCGTCTGCGACATGGCCGGCACGCGGAGCGTGCCCCCGATCGATCTCGAGGCGCGCTGGATGCTCCGGGCGACGGCTACCCCTCGACGAGCCAGGTCATCAGCGTCGAGATCGACGGACAGCCGGTCGATGATCTGTGCGCTGAGGTCGTCGGTGAGCTGCCCGAGCAGGCACCGCGTGAGCGACAAGACGACGCCGACGTCCTCGAGCAGCGTCGCAAACCGCGCCGTGGGGAACGGCGCCGCGACCCGGACCGCGCGGTAGAGAGCGTCGTCATCTGCTCCTCCGACGCTCGCGCGCAGGTTGGCGAGCGTCAGCGCGAGCGGGCGATGGAACTCAGCCGGCAGCAGCGCGTGGGCGATCGGCCACGCGATGAGGTGGAACGCTTGTGCCCACGCGGTGTTCGGCGGGCGAGCTCCCCTGAACCGCTCCGTGGCGCGTACAAAGAGGTCCTTGATTCGTTGGTGGTCCGTCGCCGAGATCTCCAGGCTCAGCTCATCCTCGAGCAGGGGCCAGAAGTCGGTGCCCGAACCGCGGTAGCGATACCCCACCTCGGTCGCGGCGACGAGCAGCGGGAGATCATGCTGGTCCCACCACCCGCTCTCGAGGGGGTGAGATCGTAGGCTCGCGCGGACGCCGGCTCGCAGCTCATCGAGTTCATCGGCCTTCAGCCCGTGCTCCACGAAGAACACTGCGCCTCGGCGCGCGTCGCGCAGCTCGCTGAAGCGGTCACTGAGGTGACGCTGGAGGTCCATCATGTTGCCCCCACGGCGGCGACCGTCGCTCGGTCAGCGGCAGCGTTGAGGAGGCTGCAGCGTGACGCGAGCGCTTTCGGGCAGCGGCCACAGGATGCGGGCGCGTCGTGACAGCAATCCGCTGCGTTCGCGCGGCGGTTGCTCTCGCTCATGAACATGTAGAGCGCCTGCTGGACGACGCGCGGGTTGTATCGACGCACGCCGGGGTGGAGATCGTCGAGGTGGATACGCGCCGCGAGCGATTGGATGAACGCTCTCCGCGCCCGGTAGGTCATCGGCCCGCGGTAGTCGATCGCCTTGAGGAAGAGGTCGACGTTGCTGTCGACGACGACGAAGTGATTGGTGTCCACGCCGTCGGCCCACGGCGCCAGCTCCCCGGACAGATCTCGGTTCGTGAGGGCCGAGAGGTACATCGCGGCGATCTTTTCGTTGATGCGCCAGGAGCGCGAGATGGCTCCCTCAAGCGCGAGGGCGCGCGCGAGCGGGTCCGCCGTCTGCTCCCAGATTCGAGCCCGCAGGCCAGGCAGGTCTGTGACGTCGTGAGCGCGGAGCATCAGCGCCGCCGAGGTCGGCATCTTCCCGAAGTGGCCGTACCGCTTGAGCAGCTCCGTGTGGCGCTTCATGTGGCAGGTCGCCCTGGGGCGCTGTCCGCAGACGCCGCGCTTCGTCTCGGGGCACTTCCCGAGGTCGCACTGCTCAAGCAGCGCGTCGAGCGTGCGCGCGAGCTCGCAGCCTTCATCCACCAGGCTGAGCAGCCGCTGCGCGTCGGTCAGTTCGAGCGCGTCTCTTGGAGTGACCCCGCGGAGCACACGCATGATCTGGAGGTCCGACCGTCGCTGGAACATGGTCATGGTGACCAGGAGCCTGAACAGCGCCTCCGGTGTGCCTGTGGTGAGCGCTGCGCGATCGATCGCGAAGTGCCCGACGAGATCTCGGCGGCAGAACATGGCGGCGACGCCAACGTCCGCGGCGGTCCCGTAGTACGAGCGCATATACCACGCGGTGACGCTGCGGGCGGCCGCGTACTGACGGCGAGTTGGCATTGGACCTGCGTCAGCCACCAATCACTCCTCGGTCAGTACACCAGATCATCGAATAGCATCGGGGGGACCTCCTCTGCGGAGGGCGGCCGCACGCACGCGCCGTGCAGGAGGTACCTTCCATCACGCACGGCCGTGTGCCGCCCGACGTCGTCGAGGACCTCGTCCGACTCGATGCGGCGGGACAGCCAGCGCTCCATCCACCACGCGGCGATCGCCTCGGTGCCGGCCTTCGGATCGTCGAGCGCGAAGAGGTAGTCAGGCGACTCGTCCATCCCGAGCAGATACTCACGGACGTTTCGAGCGAGGGGGATGCCATAGACGATCCGCGCGCGCCCATGCTGCAACAAGGCGTCTGTAGGAAAGTTCAGCTGGTCGAGCCCGTCGCGGAGCTTCCTGAGCTTGGGGCTCACCCCCTCGCCGAAGATGCTGTTGACGCGCTGACCGTTACTCGACTGCTGGACCAGCTTCACCAGTGTGTCCACGGTGCTCGTCGTGAAGTGGGACGTGCCGTACGCCTCCGACCTCCCGATCTCCACATACTCCAGTCGCTCGCCAGGTCGCCCGCCGATCCTCTCGGCGGGCATCCGAAGCCTGTTGTACTGGCTAGAGCCGATCCCGTAGAGCGAAGTGGTGCCAAGGAAGACGAGCTCCGAGGGGCGGACGATCGGGCGACCGGCCATCGATGACGCGATCTCGCTCTCCTGCTCGATGTACTTCCGCTGGTAGGCGTCGACGACCTCGGGGCTCGCCGCGAGCATCGACACCAGCTTGCCGCCGAGTAGCGGGCTGTAGGGCGCTACCGCGCCGCACACGGTGATGTCCGCCATCGCGATGCCCACGCGATCGGCCTTCGCCTTCCGGAGCACCTTCTTGACCATCCGAGCGCCGTCCGCGGTGAGGAGGAGCCGGCGGACCGACTCGGGGCTGGGCTCGCTCGAGAGATACCGCTGCAGCACCAGCCGGGACCGCAGCATGTCGGCGAGCGTGAGCGCACGCTTGCTCTTGTAGAGGTGCGACTCTGCGCGCACCCGCCAGTGCTTGGAGCTCTCGTCGCTGCGCTCGCGCCTGAGGTCGCGCTTCATGTCAGGGGAGTTGACGAAGCGGTGGTGCTTGTCGCGTTGGTCGTGACCGTACGCGATCAGCCGATCGATGACCGCAGGCGTCGGGGAGTGGAGGTCTCGGACGGTGAGCAGGTCCTCGGCGTAGAGGTCAGCGACGTACAGCTCGTCGATCGCCGTGTCGATCGTCTTAGCGAGCCACACGCCCAACTCGGCGGACGGGGAGTCGGTCACGAACTCCATGAACCCCTCGGGTTGCCACCCGATCCAAGCGTCCCGCTCGCGGATCTGCATGATGGGACTACCGAGCGCCCCGATCCCGATCACGGGGTGGTTGGGCTGCGACCGGTCTCGCACGAGAAACGCCATGGAGCGTCCCGGCGTACTCACATACTGGTTCGTCCACGTGTGGCGAAAATACCGCCAGATATCCTGCAACTTGAGGTGGGTGTGCACGCATCGTTCGTCGGTCTCGACAAACTGCAGGTACGGATCGATCACCGCGCGCAGTGCGGCAGGTCGCTCCGTACTTGGCAGCGCGCGCACCTCTCGCAGCGTCGCGGCGAGGTCTCGCCCATCCCGGAGCAGGCTGTACACGGACAGCTGCTGCCCCCTTCGGCTCGCGACGCTCTCGATAAACTTGCGGGTCGCCGGCTCACGGAGCTGTTCGTTCCGCTTCACGAGCTCCTGGCTGCGGATCCGCGCCTTCTCGCGACGCGGATCGAGGCGCCCGCTCACCGGGCGCTGGACCTCCACCTCGCCAGCTTCCGTCACCCGCACGAGCCACCGCTGCCGCGCGAGATCCGTGAGCACCGACAGGGCGGCCGACAGCTTCGTTGAGCGTTCGTCCTTCGGTACGTCTCCGCGCGCCGCCTCCAGAGCGTCGTCCATCGCAGCGTCGTCGGCGTCCTGCTCGATGAGCGCCGCGAGCCGTTGCGCGTGCTCCCGGAAGATTCGGCGCGCGAGGCTCCGCTCCGCGAACGGCGGAGAGAGGACCGCCCAGCTGTTGTGTGTCTGCCGACTCATCCGTCACCCGTTCAGGAAGGTTGCTAGGGTGTCGCTCCAGTCGGCACGGAGCTGCTCCGCCGCTTTCAGCGCGTCCTTATCCTCGATTAGGGCCTCGGCGCGCGCGGCGGCGAGGAGGAGCAGGTCGATGCTCGTCCTCACTGCCACATCGCGCTGGTCATCCGACTCAAGCAGCTGCTTGTAGACGAGCTTGTAGAACGGATGATCGGGGTTGAGGACGAGGACGAGCTTCCCCTCGGCGCGCGCGTAGTTGAAGAAGCACGTGTCGCTCAACGCCTTGGGGACGATCCTGTACTCGACGCCATCTTTGTGGTCCCGCTCGGCGTGGGCAGGCCGGCTCAGCTCCTTCTTCAGGGACTCAAGCACCAGCTTGTCGCGGGGCCGTGGCTTCGGCGGGAGCGGCGTAAGAAGTTCGTCCTTCTCCGTGGCTCGATCCTCCGAGGACGAGAAGCGCTCCGCGATCTTGACGCTGAGGTGGGCCTTGCGCGCGCGGCTGTTGAGCGCGCGCGCCGTGCTCTCCATGTCACCGGCGAGGGCCTCGATGAGATGCGGCCGAGGGCGGATCTGCTGCTTCGTGTGGGTGATACCGAACGCCTCATCGAGCACCGGAGCGAACTGGATCTCGCAGCGCCACCAGTCGTCGTAGTTCTCGCGGCGCTTGCCACCGAGGAAGAACCAGCCGTAGTCGACCTCCCTGCCGCCCCGGACGATCGAGACCCCCGCGCCCTTTGCGATGCCTCGCTCGCGCTTCTCGTGGTTGCTGAGCTTCGACCACTCAGCGACGGGGAGCTCGGAGAACGTCACGCGGACGATGCCCGTCTCGCTGGGGTCCCCTGGATTGACCGCGAGCTCGCGCTCGAACGAGGTGTGCTCCGTGGCGCCGCTGAACAGCGCCTGGGGGTGGAGGAAGAGCGGATCGATCGGTTGGACTGGGTCGCCGTTCACCGTGATGGCGACGCCGTCCCAAAGGAAGTGACGGAACCGCCGCCCGAGCGAGAGCAGCAGCTTCCGCACGAGGGTGGAGATGCGGCGGTTGTCCAAGCGATCGCACCGCGACCACGTCACCGCGGTGCCCGAGTCGTAGCCGTTGACGAAGCTGGGGCGCCTCACGCGCTCGGGCTTCGGCACCTCGATCAGCGCGCCCGCGGCGATCTCATCAAGGTCGAGGTACGACTCGAGCACCTGCCCGTTCTTCGTCCCCCACGTGTGGACGGTCACGCGTTGCGCTTGGCTCAGTGAGCTGTTCGGGAGGCCCATGCCGTAGCGGCCGAGCCCGCCGCGATCGTTGAAGCGCGTGCTGCCACCGAAGCGGAGCGCGGTGCGCAGGGTTCGCGCGTCCATCCCGGAGCCGTTGTCGATCACCTTCAGGGAAATCGGATGGTCGTCGTCGGCGCCGTCGGCGGTCAGCGTCACCTTGATCTTGGTCGCGCGTGCCTGGAGCGAGTTGTCGACCAACTCAGCGACCGCGCTGGAGGTCCCCTTGTACCCCGAGTCGCGCGTGGCCTGAATGAACTTGTCAACTGCGACAATCGAGAAATCGTGTTCTTCTGCGCGCTTCATTCTTTCGGCTCCACTACTTCCTGCGGAGGCTCGGTGGCATCTCCGGTTTGCACTCGCTGCGACTCGACGTAGCGCTCCAGCTCTTGCTCGTTGATCCTGAGTTGGCCGCGCTCGCCGAGCTTGTAGGCGGCGAGGTCCCCCCGCTTGATGAGTCGCCGGACGGTCTTCTCCGACACCTTCATCGCCTCAGCGACCTCCGGAACTGTGAGCAGCTTCATGTCCTTCGCCTAGCGGATCTGTGGCAACAGGTGGCCATGGGTGGGCATCATTGACCCGGCATGGGGCCTGCTGTCAAGGCTCACCATGCGGAGATGGCCTCGCGAGCGCGCATTTCCCGCCACAGCACCCGCTGGTCGTCCCACACGAGGCTCTCGAACACTCGGCGCAGCGTGCGCTCGGTGACGGGCTCCCGCCCCACCGGGAACTCGAGCGCCAGCACCTCCTCCTGGATGTCGGGGGCGAGCAGGAGGAGGTTCATCAGCTGGGTGAGCCGGGCCCGCGTCAGGCCGTGGCGGCGGGCGACGTCGGCCTGGTCGGCGTAGCGGCCGGCGTCGATCTCCTCGGCGATGCGGTGGGCGAGCGCGAGGCGCTTGGCGACGGTGGCCGGGTGGCGCTGGGCGAGCTGGAAGCGGCGGCGGGCAGCGCGCTCCTTGTGCACGTCCCAGGCGCGGCGGACCTCGAGGGTCTCGGTGCGCTGGGTACGCTTCGGGCGGAAGGCGACCGTCTCGGTGTGCTGACTCATGGTGCGGCCTCCTCGGCCGGGGCATTGGCGACGGCCTCGTCATCTTCCGGCGACGCGGTGAAGGGACCGCCGAGGTCGTGGAAGAGGATGTCGAGCTTGCCGGCCGGCTCGTTGACGACGACCCGCTCGACGAGGATG
>Ga0210033_1001249_pt1 | contig 23720 bp, 22 predicted proteins | sample CryGeymeta201501_FD_185465 | JGI IMG/M metagenome (GOLD analysis project Ga0210033, IMG submission 185465) | Groundwater microbial communities from Crystal Geyser aquifers in Utah, USA - Crystal Geyser metaG 2015-01 (SPAdes) (version 2) | ecosystem: Environmental > Aquatic > Deep subsurface >... | reverse complement strand
CGCCCTGCTGGACAAGGACAACCTGCCCGACCTGGCGGACCAGATCAACGCCATGGGCCAGGACCCCGGCTACACCGACGCCGACCTGGAGAATGCCGACTACGGCGCGGCCCTGGACTTCCAGGGGCTGTCGGACTGGGCGGTGTCCTGGTCGGCCGGGCTGCAGCTGCGGCCGTTGGAGCCGGTGACGGTCAGCCTGACCTGGATCCAGGGTTTCCACGTCGACAACACGGGGCCGGTGGACATCGCCTTCGGCTGCCCGCCCCAGTCGGACACCCTGGGTCGCTTCGGGGCCGAGTCCTTCGGGATCTGCGACAGCGCCGTCCATGCCAACGCGGTCGTCGGCTACGACCTGCCCTCGCGTCTGCACGGCGGGATCCAGGTCAAGCCGACACCGGAGCTGAGCCTGGAGGCCATGGGCGGCGTGGTCTTCTGGAGCGCGTTCCAGGACTACGCCATCTCCATCCAGGACGTCGCGGCCAACAACCCCGAGCTGCCCGAGGACACCCTGCCCCTGGTGCAGCGGGACCAGGCCTGGGCCCGGGACAACCACGACACCTTCTGGGCGGGGCTCGACGCCAAGGGCACCCTGGCCGACCGCTTCACCCTGGGCGGTCGCATGATCTACGACGCCACGGCCATCCCCAGCAGCGCGCTGTCGGCCAACAACTACGATGCCAACACGGTGATTATGGGCGGCATGCTGGCGGTGAGGGTGGTCAAGCAGGTGCAGCTGGGGGCGAGCTGGTCCCACTACTTCCTGGCCAGCCGCACCGTGACGGACAGCGCCTTCTCGATGTCCTTGGACCCGGCCCTGCGGCCGGAGACCCGCTACGACTACCCCCAGTCCAACGGCAGCTACAGCGGTCGCGTCGACCGGCTGGGCATCACGGCCCGAGTGCTCCTGGGCGGCTTCGGTGAGGCGCAGGACGGGAAATGAGCCATGCGGCCCAACTGGTTCATCGGCTTGCCGGTCGATCCGGCGGGCTGGTTCCCGGACCGGGTGCCCCTGGCGCCCCCCGGCACCCGGCGCTTCCCGGCTCGCGATCTGCACCTGACCGTGGCCTTCCTGGGCGCGGTCGAGGCCGAGGCGGCGCAGGCGGCCTGGGCCCTGTGCCGGTGGCAGGGACCGGCGATCCCGGCGGGCCTGGGGCCGGTGCGTGGCTTCGGCAACCCGCGCCAGCCCTCGGCCCTCGCCGCCGTGCTGGAGCAGGGCCGGGACCCGGTCGTGGCCCTCATCGCCGCCCTGCGGGGCCCGCTGCTGGCTGCCGCTGGCGCGCGGCCCGACCCTCGACCGCCCCTGCCGCACCTGAGCCTGGCCCGGGTGCAGCGCCGCGCGACCGCCGCCCAGCGTCAGCGCGCCCTGGCCTGGGCCGCCTCCCTCGACCTGGGCGGTGTGCCCCTCGTGCTCGATCGCCTGGCGCTGTACACCTGGGCCGAGGACCGGGAGCGAGGCCTGTTCCGCAAGGTGGAGGAGCGGGTGTTCGGGGGGTGAGGGGACGCGACGCGAGCCGTGTGCAGTGTCGGACTGGCCCGGGGTGGCGTCGCGTTGGTGGGGGAGAACGCGACGCGAATGAGCGCTACCCCGCGGCGCTCAGCCCCGGACCGCGGCCTTGCCCAGGGCGCCGAGCTCGGCGTACAGGTACACGTTGGCGGCGATGGCCTTGCGGAAGACGCCCAGGTGCATGCTCTCGTTGGGGCCGTGGGCCGTCGTGCTCGGGTCCATGACGCCGTTGAGGATGAGGGGCAGGTCGCCGAAGCGGCGCCCGAAGAGGGCGACGAAGGGGATGGAGCCGCCCACACCGACGTGGACCAGGCCCTGGCCCCAGGCCTTGCGGTAGGCGCGGTCGGCGGCCTCGAAGGCGGGCCCGCGGGGCGTGTACAGCCAGCCGTCGCCCGAGAAGCCTTCTTCGGTCAGGCGGACCTGCACGCCGCCGGGCGGCTCGCGCAGCACCACCTCGGAGATGGCGGCGACCACGTCCTGTCGCGCCTGGCCGGGGGCCAGCCGCACGCTCAGGATGGCGCTGGCTTCGCGCCGCAGGGCGTTTTTCTTGTGGGCGAGGTCGGGCATGCTCGTCGCCACCACGGTGACAGCGGGCTGGCGCCACAACCACTCGGCCGGGGGCAGCCCGCGGTGGGGGAGGGGGGCCACGCCCTCGATGAGGTGGGCGCCGTCGGCGATGACCTCGTCCCCCAGCGGCACGCTCCAGGCGGCCTCCTGCCAGGCGGGATCGACCTGGGCGCGGGCCACGGCCAGCCGGCCGTCCTCGTCGGTGAGCCGGGCGATGAGCCGGCACAGGGCGATGGTCACGTCGGGCACCATGTTGCCCCACAGCCCGCTGTGCACGTCGGCCGACAGGGCGCGGCAGGACAGCTTCAGCTCCATGAGGCCGCGCAGGGAGACGGTGAGGCCGGGCACCTCGGTGCTGGGGTTCTCGCAGTCGGTCAGCACCATGACGTCGGAGTTGAAGGCGTCGGGCCAGGCGTCCATGAAGCGCTCGAGGTTGGGGGAGCCCACCTCCTCCTCGCTCTCGATGAGCAGCTTCAGGTTGCAGGGCAGGCCACCCTGCTCCAGCCAGGCCTGGATGGCGGCCATGTGGCTGACCCAGCCGCCCATGTCGTCGGCGCTGCCGCGTGCGTAGAGGCGGTCGCCGCGCACCGTGGCCTGGTGTGGCGGGCTGTCCCAGGTCTCGCCCTTGACCGGCTGCAGGTCCAGGTGGCCATAGATCAGCACGGTCGGGGCCAGGGGCCCGGCGTCCAGCCACTCGGCGGCCACGCAGGGCAGGGCACCCTCCACCTCCAACACGCGGGCCCGCTGCAAGCCCAATGATTCGAGATCATTGCAGATCTTGGCTGCCAGGGCGCGGACGTCGCCAGCGTGCTCGGGGTCGCAGGAGATGGCCGGGAAGCGCAGGTAGCCGCCGAGGCGGTCCAGGGTGTCCTGGAAGGCGGCGGAGGCCCGAGCAGCGACAGTGTCAACGGTGGTGGACATTGGTTCTCCGTTAGAGGTGGCACCCTGCAGGGCCGGTTTGGAAGGGTCTGGTTATCCCGGAGGGGCCGCGTCGCCCCGACCGCCCCGAGCCGTGGCACCCCGCCGCAGGGCCGCTCTCCTGAGGGCGATTAGGCACACTCCACAAGGGACCTCAAGGTCTCTCAAAGCCAGGAAGTCCAAGGCCGTGTCCCCACTCGCCTCAGCTCCTGCCGTCTCGGTGCGCGACCTGTGTCGCCGCTTCGGGCGGCGCTGGGCCCTCGCCAGGGTCGACCTCGACGTCGCGCAGGGCGAGCGCCTGCTCATCGTCGGGGCCAACGGCAGCGGCAAGAGCACGATGCTCTCCATCCTGGCCACCCTGCTGCCGCCGACCCGCGGCACGCTGCGGCTCTTCGGCATGGACCCGCTTCAGGACCGGCTGGCCGTCCGGCGCCGGATCGGCATCGTGCGCCACGCCCACGGCCTGTACGAGGACCTGTCGGCCGCCGACAACCTCCGCATCCGGGCCCGCCTGGTCGGCCGGAGCGTCGATGTCCCCGCCGCCCTGCGAGGCGTCGGCCTGGACGATCGCACCGAGCCGATCCGCACCTTCAGCGCGGGCATGCGCAAGCGCCTCCAGCTCGCCGCCCTGGAGCTGGAGTCGCCGGACCTGGTCCTGCTGGACGAGCCGTTCAGCGCCCTGGACCCCGCCGGCTGCGCGGATGTCGCAGCCCTGGTCCGCAACCTGCCCGGCACGGTCCTCATGGCCAGCCACCAGGTCGAGCGGGCCTCGGCGATCTGCGACCGGGCGATCCTGCTGGACCAGGGGCTGCTGCGCTGGGCCGGCCCCGCCTCCCAGGCCGCCCAGGCCTGGAAGGCCGTACAGCTCGAGGGCAGCGCACGCCCGTCGGCCGCGGCGGTGACGGCATGAGCGTTCACCCCGGCCCGCCCGCCGACGCCTCGGCTCCCCCCGCCATGCTCCCGCTGGTGCGCCCTGCAGACCAGGGCCTGGGCGAGCTGCTGCGGGAGCTGGGCACCGGCCTGGCCACCGTGGTGCAGAAGGACCTGCTGGTCGAGTGGCGGGCCCGCGCCCAGCTCGTCGCCCTGCTGGGCTTCTCGGTGGTCGTGCTGCTGCTGTTCAGCTTCGCGGTCGGCCCGGACAGCAACGTCCTGGCGCGCCACGCCGGCGGCTACCTCTGGCTGGCCCTGCTGCTGGCCAGCACCCTGCTGCTGGCCCGCTCACTTCAGGTTGAGGTCGAGAGCGGCGCGCTGGAGAGCCTGCTGCTGGCCCCGGTGCGGGCGCCGGCCATCTTCTACGGCAAGGCCATGGCCAACACGGTCCTGCTGGTCATCGTGGCCGCGGTCGCTTTGCCGGTGGACCTGGCCCTGACCGGGGCGCAGATCCAGCAGCTCCCCCCCGTCCTGCTCGCCATCGTGCTGGGCGCCGCGGGCATCGCCGCGCCGGGCACCTTCTACGCGGCCCTCACGGCGCGCGTCGCGGGTCGCCAGCTCCTGCTGCCCCTGCTGCTCTTCCCCCTCATCGTCCCGGCCCTGCTGGCCTCGGTCAAGGCGACCTCGTTGTCGATGGCCGGGGACCCCATGGGCCAGCTACCGTCCTGGTTGGCCCTGCTGGCCTGCTTCGACGTCATCTACTGGAGCCTGTGCGGCCTCCTCTTCGAGAAGGTCGTCGAGACATGAGCTCCGCACCCCGCCGGTTCCCCCGGCATCCTCCTCCCCTGGAGCAGGGATGACCTCGCGCTCCTACACCCTTGGTCTGGTGTTCACGCTGCTTGGCCTGATGGTCATGGCGGTGGGGCACTACCAGGGCCTCTTCGTCGCGCCCCCCGAAGCCATGATGGGCGACGTCGGCCGCATCTTCTACGTCCACGTCTCCACCGCCATCAACGCGATGGTCTTTTACCTGTTCGCCTTCGTGGCGGCGGTGGTCTCGCTGTGGGGCGGGCGGCGCGCCTGGGACGCGACCACCACGGCCCTGGTCGAGGTGGGCTTCGTGCTCAACGCGCTGCTGCTGGTGCAGGGCTCCTTGTGGGCCCGCCCGACCTGGGGCGTCTACTGGACCTGGGACCCGCGGCTGACCACCTCGGCCGTCATGGCCGCCGCCTACTTCGTCGTGCTGCTGCTGCGTCGGCTCATCGACCAGCCGGCCCGCCGCTCCATGGCCACCGCCGTGGCGACCATCATCGCCTTCGTCGACGTGCCCATCGTCTACTTCAGCGTCAAGTGGTGGAACTCGCTGCACCAGCCCATGTCCAGCGGCAAGACCATCGACTCGCCCATGCTGGTGCCCCTGGCCATCTCCTTCGCCGGGACCTTCCTGCTGGGCGTCGGCATCACGGTGCTGCGCTGGCGCACGGAGACCGCCCACCTGGCCAGCGAGGCCCAGGCCCCCGACCTGCCCGAAGTCCCCACTCCGCTGGATTTCGACATCCAGCACGACCGCGCCTGAGCGCACGGGAGCAGTCATGATCCAAGGTGCGATTCAAGGTGGATGGGGCTTCGTGTGGGCCGTGTACGCGAGCACCTGGCTGGTGCTCCTGGGTTACGCCGGCTTCCTTGTCTTCACATCCCGGGGCCTGTCGGCAGCCCCCGAGCAGAGTGATGCTCCTGATCCCGGAGGTGTGTGATGACGCCTGCCACGCAGCGTCGTGGGTTCCTCGGTGGCGCCCTCCTGGTCGCCATGCTGGCCCTCGGGGTCATCGCCATGGGCGGCATCGGGGACAACCTGGTGTACTTCTGGACCCCGGCCCAGATCCACGAGAACGCTGACAAGGCGGTCGGCGCGACCATCCGTCTGGGCGGCGTGGTCCAGGCCGGCTCGGTGGACTGGAAGCAGCAGCAGCAGGACCTGACCTTCACCGTGGGAGAGGGTGTCTCCGACACGCAGACCCCCATCGTGGTCAAGGCCCACGCGGCTCCCCCGCAGATGTTCCGAGAGGGCATCGGCGTCGTGGTCGAGGGCACCATGCTGACCGACGGCACCTTCCAGGCCGACAAGGTCATGGTCAAGCACAGCAACGAGTACCGCGTCCCCAAGGATGGGGTCGACGCCAAGAAGCTGTACGCGACGGTGGAAGAGCTGTGATCTCGATCATTGGCCGGACGGCCGTCCTGGTGGCCCTGGCCGCATGCACGGTCGGCGCCATCGCGGGCATCTACGGCGGCGCCCGCCGCAGCACGGAAGCCCTGCGCTGGGCGCGCGCCATGGCGCTGATCTTCGCCGGGGCGATGACCCTGGCCGTCGGCCTCATGGAGTACGCGCTCCTGACGCACGACTTCAGCGTCCACTATGTCTCCCAGGTCGGCAGCCTCAGCAGCCCCACCTGGATCGCCATCGTGAGCCTGTGGTCCAGCCTGGAGGGCTCGATCCTCTTCTGGGCCTTCATCCTGGGCGTCTACGCGGTCTGGCAGACCTGGTTCACGCGGTCCCGCTACCCGGAGTACGCCTCCTGGGCCCTGGGGATCACGCTGGCGGTCGGCGTCTTCTTCACCTTCCTGGTCGCCGGCACGGCCAACCCCTTCACGGCGGTGAGCCCGGTCCCCCTGGACGGCCCCGGCCCCAACCCGCTGCTGCAGAACCACATCCTGATGGTGGTCCATCCCCCGACCCTGTACCTGGGCTACGTCGGGATGACCGTGCCCTTCGCCATGGGCGCCGCCGCCCTGCTGACCGGGCGCATCTCGCCTTCCTGGTCGCGGGCCATCCGCAACGCCATGCTGGTGCCCTGGGGCTTCCTGAGCTTCGGCATCATCCTGGGCGGCTGGTGGAGCTACGACGTGCTGGGCTGGGGCGGCTACTGGGCCTGGGACCCGGTCGAGAACGCCAGCCTGCTGCCCTGGCTGACGGCGACGGCCTTCTTGCACAGCGCCATGCTGATGGAGCGCAAGGAGCAGCTCAAGGGCTGGTCCATGACGCTGCTGCTGTCGAGCTTCCTGCTCACGATCCTGGGCACCTTCATGACGCGCTCGGGCGTGTTCAACTCGGTGCACAGCTTCACGCAGACGCCCATCGGGCCGGTCTTCCTGGTCTTCCTGGCCATCGTGCTGATCTTCAGCGTGATGCTGCTGGCGGCCCGGGTCGACAAGCTCACGCCGCCAGAAGAGGGGCTGAACGGGCCGAACTCCCGCGACACCTTCTTCCTGGCCCAGAACCTGACCTTCGCGGCCCTGACCTTCACGGTGCTGCTCGGCACGACCTGGCCCCTCATCAACGAGGCGGTCACGGGCGACCGGATCAGCGTGGGCGAGCCCTACTTCAACCGGTGGGGCATCCCGCTGGGCTTCCTGCTCGTCTTCCTGATGGGCGTCGGCCCCGCCCTGCCCTGGGGTCGGGCGGCGGGCAGCACGGTGGTCAAGCGCTTCCTGGTGCCCCTGGGCGCCGCGGTGCTGGTCGTCGTCGGCTGCCTGGTCTTCGGGGTCGACAAGCCCTGGCCGGTCGCGGTCTTCGCGGTCAGCGGCATGGCGCTGGTGGTCTCCGTGCAGGAGATGGCAGCGCCCGGGCTGGCGCGGTGGCGGACCAAGGGCGGCAGCCTGGGTCGGGCCCTGGTCGAGGGCAGCGTGATGACCCGTCGCCGTCAGGCCGGGTACATCGTGCACATCGGCGTCATCTGCGTGGCCGTCGGCGTCGCTGCGTCCTCGGGCTGGCGCCTGGTCAAGGAGCTGACCCTGATGGAGGGCCAGACCACCACGGTCGGGGCCTACACCCTGACCTACCTGGGCGAGGCCACCCAGAAGGACAGCCACCGCACCTCGAGCATCGCGCGCATCCACGTGGCGCGGGGCGATGAGGAGCTGGGCGAGCTGGATCCGCGCATGAACGTCTACCCGACCATGGGCCGGCCCCTGCCTTCGCCCGCGGTCCGCTCGGTCCCCGGTGAGGACCTCTACCTGTCGCTGGTCCAGCTCGAGCCGGGCAGCAAGGTGGTGTCCTTGCAGGTCGTGATCCAGCCCATGGTGTGGTGGATCTGGTTCGGCGGCGTGATCATGGCGGCTGGCACCATCCTGGCGGCCTGGCCGAGTCGACGCAGCGCGGCGGCCCTGGCCGGCGCTCCGGTGTCGCCCCCGCGCGCGCCGGGTGCCGCTCCCCAGGGCCCTGCGCCTGGGACGGCGGCGGGCGTCACTGCCAGCGCCACTGCCGGCGCCACTGCCGGCGCCACTGCCAGCGTCACTGCCAGCGCCACTGCCAGCGCCGAGGTCCGGTCATGAACTGGAAGGTGCTCGCGGCCGGCGCGCTGATCGTCATCCCCCTGGTGACCGTGCTGGCCATGGGCTTCGGCCAGGACCCGCGGGCCCTGCCCAATGTCATGGAGGGCCGCACGGCCCCCCAGTTCCACCTCAGCGACCTCGACGGCATGCAGAGCTACGACCTCGCTGAGCTGGCGGGCAAGCCCGTGGTGCTGAACTTCTGGGCGAGTTGGTGCGTGCCCTGCGCCCAGGAGCACCCCTGGCTCATCCGCACGGCCCAGCAGTACGAGCCGCGGGGCGTGGTCTTCCTGGGCGTGTTGTACGGGGACGAGGCGGTCAACGGCAAGGCCTTCCTCAAGCGCAACGGCCACGCCTTCCCCACGCTGCTCGACCCCGGCGGCCACTCGGCCCTCGACTACGGCGTGGCCGGCGTGCCGGAGACCTTCGTGATCTCCCCCCAGGGGCAGATCGTGCACAAGTTCGTGGGCCCCATCGAGCCCGACCTCATGACCGAGCTGCTGGAGAGGATGCTGTGAGCGCACTCGGCCTGGGTCGCCGCCTGCTGGGCGGCGTGTTGCTGGGGCTGGTCCTGGCTGGTGGGGCGCCCGCCTGGGCCCAGCCGGCTGGCGTGACCGGGCCTCCTTCTACGGCCCCCGAGGGTCTGGACGAGCCCGCCGCGAGTGCGCCGCTCACCGACCCCGACACCATCGAGGCCGTGACCTCCGAGGTGTCCAGCGGGCTGCGCTGTCCGGTGTGCCAGGGCATGAGCGTCGACGACTCGCCGGCCGAGGGGGCCCGGACCATGAAGGCCCGGATCCGCGAGCTGGTGACCCTGGGCTACAACCGGCAGCAGATCGAGGACTACTTCGTCGATCGCTACGGCACCTGGATCCTGCTCGCCCCGCCGGCCGAGGGCCGCAACTGGACGGTCTACGTGGCGCCAGTGGGCTTCGTGGTCCTGGGCCTGGGGGCCATCGGCCTGGCACTGCGGCGCAAGGTGCTCGTGGTTCCCGACGCGGACGGGGCGACCCCGCCGGGCACGGAGCCGGCCCCTGCGGGCACGGCAGCTTCGCTGGCCACGGGCGCAGCGGTGGCGACTCCGCCCCCGGCCCTGAGCGCCGAGGGCGAGGCCGAGCTCGACTCCTACCGCCGGCAGATCCTCGCTGAGCTGGGCCTGGATCGCCCCGCGGAGGCCACGTGATCTTCGACCTGAGCTGGGCGACCTGGGGTCCCCCCATCGTCGTGGGCCTCATCGCCCTGGCCGCGGGAGTGGCCCTGGCCCTCCGCAGCCGCCGGGGGGGCGCCGCCTCGCGCGGCCCGACCCGTGAGGACCTGCTGGCCCGCAAGGAGGCGCTGGTCGAGCAGCTCCGCGGGCTGGAGGCCGAGCGCTCCAAGCTGGGCGCCGAGGCCTACGCCGAGCGCTGGCAGTACACCCTGGACCGCGCCGCGCGGGCCCTGCAGGCCATCGATCGCTTCGACACGGCGCCGCCGCAGGCAGAGACCGCGGCCGAGGTCGCCGCCGCCAGCGCCGGCAGCACCTGGAACCGGGTGGGCTGGGCCCTGGCCACGGTGGTCTTCTTCGGCATCCTGGGCATGACCATGACCAAGGCGGTCAAGCCGCGGGGCGAGGGCGGCATGACCGGTGCCACCGTCGACGCCCAGCAGGCCGCGCTGGACGCCGCCAAGGCCCGCCTGGACAAGGACCCCAGCGACATTGACGACGCCGCCCTGCTGGCCCACGCCTCGATCCGCGACGGGGACCTCGAGGCCGGCATGAAGTACGTCGACCTCGGGCGCAAGGCCGCCCCCGACGACCTGCGCATCCAGAGCAGCCTGGCCGCCCTGATGATCGCCATCGGCTACGTCGACAAGGCCGTGGTCGTGCTGGACCAGGTCCAGCAGGCCGACCCCAAGCAGCCCCAGGCCTGGCTGTGGCGGGGCTACCTGGCGTCGGTCCAGGGGGACAAGCCGGGGGCCGAGGCGGCCCTGTCCAAGGTGCTCGAGCTGTCCGAGGACGCCGAAGACCGGCGCATCGCTGCCGCCATCCTTGCCGACGTGCGCGCGCCGCCGCCCCAGGTCCGCATGAAGGGCACGGTCAAGCTGGCTCCGGGGACCACCGTGCCCGATGGTGCCCTGCTGCTGGTCTACGCCCGGGCCAGCCAGGTCGCGGCGGGTCCGCCCCTGGCTGCGCTGAAGCTGCCGGCCTCCGAGCTGCCGCTGGACTTCACGATCACCGACAAGGACCGGCCCATGGTCAACGGCCCCTGGCCGGACCAGGTCTGGATCCAGGCCCGCCTGGACATCGACGGCAACGCCATGACCAAGGACGAGGGCGCGCCTGCTTCGGAGATGTCAGGCCCGATCACGAGCCCCGACGCCCCCGTCGAGCTGGTCCTGCAGTAGCGCCAGGAGCGCGGCGGCTGCCCGGGACCCGGGCGGGTGCACGATGCTCGACCGGCCCTGCTCGACCGGCCCTGCTCGACCGGCCCTGCTCGACCGGCCCTGCTCGACCGGCCCTGCTCGACCGGCCCTGGTCGACCGGCCCTGGTCGACCGGCCCTGCTCGACCGGCCCTGCTCGACCGGCCCTGGTCGACCGGCCCTGGTCGACCGGCCCTGGTCGACCGGCCCTGCTCGACCGGCCCTCAAGCGGCCGCGGGCCGCTCAGGCCTCGCGGTCAGCGGCCTCGCGGTCAGCGGCCTCGCGGTCAGCGGCCTCGCGGGCAGCGGCCTCGCGGGCCTCGCGGTCAGCGGCGCTTAGACCTCGGCCAGCGCGTCTTCCAGGGCCTGCCAGATGGCCTTGGTGCCGTAGCCTTCGTCGACCTCTGCGATGGGCACACCGGCCGTGTCGCAGACGGGGATCAGCACCCGCTCGGCGTCGTTGCCGACGAAGCGCCGCAGCACCACGACCTGGTCGATGACGCCGTCCCGAGCCTGCTCGGCGACGTCCTCCAGGGCGCGGGGGTGGTCGCCGGTGACCCAGTCGACGCTGGCCCACTTGAAGATCTCGACCATTCGCTTGCGGGCCTCCTCGGGCAGGGGGCCGCCGACGACGGCGACGCGACGACCCTCGACCATGCCCTCATAGGGCCAGTCCTCGGGCAGGCCCGAGTCGGGGTTGGCCAGCTCGGCGTTGGACTTCTCGTCGAGCTTGCGGGTGTCCCGGATGCTCTTGCGGAGGTGCTTGAAGCGGGCCTCCTTGCGCAGCGCGTCGTAGTAGGGGTCCATCATCGTGACCATGCGCGGGTCTTCGGCGCTGATCCCGGCCTCCAGGCAGACGCCGGCGTGCTCCAGGACCTTCTCTTCGTCCAGCCCGGCCTGGATGCGGCGGCGCAGCTCGCCCAGGGCCCGCTCGGGGCTGAGCACCGAGGGCTCGGGCAGGAAGTCCACCAGGTCGGCCCACCAGCGGCGGGCGTCGGCCAGCCAGGTCAGGCCCATGGGGTGGTGGTGGCGCTGCAGGCCAAAGACGAAGCCCGGCTGCTCACGCTTGGAGTAGGCCGTCATGGTCGAGAACAGGCGATCGAGATCGCCGGTCAGCTCCATGGGCAGCAGCTCCTCGTCCACCTCGTCCTGGAGGTGCCGCGAGCGCGCGACCACCATGCCGACCAGCGCCCTCTGGATGGGCTTGGGGTGGCTGGCCCACTCGTCCTGTCGGGCGGTGGCGGTGCCGGTGCTCAGGCGCGACAGCTCCTCGCGCACGCGCTCCACGCTGTCCAAGGGCACGGTCGGCTCACCCAGCATGCGCAGCAGCTCGATGAGGCGCTCGTGGTCGAATTCCAGCTCGACGCGGTGGCTCTCGAGGGGCTCCTCGGACTCCTCGGCGCCCGGCTCATAGATGCGCCGCGTCGGCTCGGGACGGCGGATCCGGGTCCGGGTGATGACCTCGAGCTCGGCGGGCTGCCGGGGGCGCTCGGGCTGGCTGGCCGCCCCTTCCAGGCGGACCTCGCCGCCACGCAGGCGCCAGCTCAAGGCCTGGCGGGCCCAGGCCAGCAGCAGCTCGCGCCGCCGCCGCCGCAGCTCCTCGACCCGCGCCTGGTCCTTCAGCTCCACCCAGGGATCCACGGCGCCGCGCGCCATGAGGCCCGCCAGCTCGCGTTGGATCTCGAGGAGGGCCTCACCGGTCTTGGCGAAGTCCTGCTTGAGGTCGCTGCCATCAGGGCCGGACATGCCAACCCCTGCCAAGTCCTGCTGGGACATGGGTACTCCGAATCAATGACGACAAGAGCGTCGACGGTGGTGACTCGCCGCGAGCCCCCCCCCGTCCTCTAATAATAGCAGGCATGGGCGCGAAGCAGAAGGGGCGGCGGCTACGGTTCCCTTTGCAACACCGCGCCCCCAGGGAGCGACATGGCACGGATATGGGTCCTCGCAGGTGCAATCTTCGGCTTCTTGTCGGTGGCCGGCGGGGCGTTCGGCGCCCACGCGCTCAAGACCCGGCTCAGCCCGGACCTGCTGGACATCTTCCAGACCGGGACCCGCTACGCCCAGGTTCATGCCTTGGCGCTGGTGCTGGTAGGCCTGCTGGCCGACCGCCTGGGGGGCCGGACCCTGACCGTAGCGGGCGGTGGTTTCACTGCGGGTACACTGCTCTTCACCGGGAGCCTGTGGGTCCTCGCGCTCAGTGGGCAGCGGTGGCTGGGGGCCGTCACCCCCCTGGGTGGGTTGTGCTTCCTGACGGGCTGGGTTGCGCTGGCCGTGGCGGCATGGCGCTGGCCGGGCGCCTGAGCCGCCCCAGGGCGGCCAGCTCGTCGGGCGACCACAAGCACAGGTAGTAGCTGAGCGTGATGGCCGAGAAGGGGCCGACGTTCATCAGGACCAGCGTGGACAGGTGCATGGCCAGGCCCACCAGGGCGAAGGGGCGGCGGTAGTCCAGCCGCAGCAGCAGGCCACGCAGGCGACCGCCGCGGGCCGGGTCGGCTCGGGCCCAGAAGGTCAGGAGGACCAGGGGCGAGCTGACCTCCCAGGCCCAGGTCAGGGCCGTCGCGACCTGGGTGAGGGGGAACCAGTCCGCCACCCAGCGCATGTCTGTCCGCTGCCAGGAGGGCTGCTGGAGGATGTAGTACAGCGCCGAGAAGTCCCCCCCGGGCACCCAGTAGACCGAGAGCTTCTGCATGCCCGTGCTGGCGTAGGCCAGGATGAGCTGGAGCACCGCCAGCCAGCGGGGCCAGGCCGGCACCGTGCGATCGCTGGTCCAGCGACCGGTGCGCAGGCGGCAGGACAGGGACAGGGTCGCGCCGGCGTCGCCCAGGACCAGCAGCCACAGGGCGTTGGTGAGCAGGTCGTCGTAGCTGCCGCCGGCGTGGGGGTTGAGCCAGGTCAGCGCCAGGACCCCTTGCAGGGCCACGAGCGCGGCCAGGCGAGCGCCCATGCCCAGGACCATGGCCAGCCCCGCCGCCAGGGTGAGCACCACCAGGCTCCACACCACCCGCGGCGTCGGGCCGCCCAGCAGCGCCACCAGCCAGGGGCCGGCCCCCAGCGTGCGGTAGCCATCGTGGCTGCGGTCCACCCACAACACCCCGACCAGGTCGTGCCCGACCACGGTGCCGATGGTGCCCAGCACACACAGGCCGATGGCGATGCGGAACAGGGCCAGGCCGGTGCCCGCCTCGCGCCGCGACAGCAGCGCCACCCAGCGGTTCCAGGCGCTCATGGCCCAGCCATTCCCGGCGCTCATGGTGCCGCCGCCGGCCGCAGGGGCTCCAGATCGAGGGTGCGGGCCCGGACCCAGCGCCCGGGCGGCTCGATGCCCTGGCGCGCCTTTTGGGGCGAGGGGGTCCGCGCCTTCCAGAAGCGCAGGCGGACCCGGCGGGCCTGGGGGAAGTCCCGGGCCGCCTGGCGGCTGATCCACTCGCACAGCTCGGACCAGGCCTTGCCGTAGCTGGGCCAGGCGTAGCGGAACAGCGCCGAGCGGAAGCGGTCGTGGTCGAGCTGCGGGCCCAGCCAGTCCAGCTGGGGGTCTCGGGCCACGTAGACCTCGCGCCAGCTGCCGCCCTCCTCCACGCTGATGTGAAGCCGGGCGGGGTAGCGGTGCGGCGCCACGAACATGCGCCAGCTCTGGTTCGTGCCCAGGATTCGGTAGTAGGGCTGCAAGGGGGCCAGGACCCGGTTGCGGACGTGGGTGTAGCCCCGGGCCAGGACCCACAGGCGGTCCTCCAGCTCCGCCGGGTCCAGGTGCAGGCCCAGGTGGACTAGGCGGGCGTCCCAGGCGGCCAGCTCGTCCTGGACCGTCGGATCCTGCCAGGAGGCGCGCTGCATGCCGCCCTCGGGGGCCGGCAGGGCGCACAGGCCGATGGCCAGGACGTGAGCGAGGACCAGGGCAGCGCGGATGTGCGGCCAGGCGCCCCGAGGCGCGGGCGCAGCGTCGCGGCTCACCCCCCGGGCCCGAAGTGCAGCTCGCCGCCCGGCTGGAGCACGTCGTGGCTCAAGAAGGGCGCTGGCCAGGGCAGGCCATTGAGCGTGGTGTCCACCGGGTCGGCGCCGGCCAGGGGGTCGACGTTGCAGGTGATGGTGAAGACGCCGTCGCCCTGGTCCCACTCGATCCGCGAGAAGGCGGGCAGGCCCAGGACGTAGCGCTCGGTGCCGGCCAGCGGGTACAGGCCCATGGCGGCGAAGACGTACCAGGCCGAGGACGCGCCTGCGTCGTCGTTGCCGGTGATCCCGTCGTTGCCGACGCCGTAGTAGGTGTCCATCACCCAGCGGACCCAGACCCGGCCCTCGTCCGGCGCGCCGGCCAGGCCGAACATCCAGGGGATGTGCAGGCTGGGCTCGTTGCCGTGCCAGTACCAGGAGTTGGGCACAGCCGGCGAACGGCTGCTCTCCTCGGCCTTCGTGCCGTCCATCATCTCGCGCAGGCGCGTCAGCGCGACGTCCCTGCCGCCCAGCACGTCGAAGAGGGCCTCGGGCTCCTGGGGGGCCAACCACAGGTACTGGCGGGCGTTGCCCTCGGCGTAGACGTCGTCCCAGCTCGAAGGGCTGGGCAGATCCTTCCAGCTGCCGTCCTGGTTGCGGCCCTGGATCCACCCGGTCTCCGGGTTGTACAGCCTCTTCCAGGCGTGGCTGCGGTTGCGCAGCACGGCGACGTCGGCGCCGTGGCCGCCCATGCGGTCGGCGACCTCGGCCAGGGCGTAGTCGGAGATGGCGTCCTCTTCGGTCCACGAGACCGAGGTGTTCTGGTTGTCGGCCGGCTGGTAGCCGTAGGTGTCGAGCTGGTCGACGTCCGGCCGCCCGCCGTAGGGGGGCGCCAGGCGGCCCATGGCCACGTCCAGGGCGACCGGCAGGACCGCGTCTTCGCCCCAGTCGCGGATGCCCTTGCGCCAGGCTTCCGCCCACACGATGTCCGCCGGGGTGCCGACCATCGAGCCGGCGTCGCCGTTGCCCGCCGGCCAGCGGGGCAGGTTGCCGCCCTGCGCGGTCATGTTGGCCAGGCTGGCCAGCAGCTCACGGTGCCAGTCCGGCCACAGCAGCGTGTACAGCGGGTGGGTGGTCCGGTAGGTGTCCCACAGGCTGAAGTCGGTGTGGTAGGGCTGGTCGCTGGTGTGCACCCGCTGGTCGAAGCCGATGTAGCGGCCGTCGACGTCGCTGAAGATCGTGGGCATCTGCAGCACGTGGTACAGCGCGGTCGCCAGCTTGGTCCGGTCGTCCTCGCTGCCGCCCCAGACCCGCAGGTGGGACAGCGCGTCCTCCCACAGGTTCCAGGCGTCGTCGGCCACTGCATCGACGTCCCAGGTGCCGGCCTCGGCGTCGTAGTTGGCCCAGGCGCCGTCCTGGTCGACGGTGCTCATGGCGATGCGCATCTTCACTGTGGTCGTACCGGCCGGGTAGCCCAGCCATGCGCCGAAGCGGGCGTGGTCGTAGCTGCCATCCGCCTGCCGCACCGCGTCGACGCTGGCCGTCGTGGCACCGTTCGTGACCTGGATGGCGCTGGCGTCCCCCACCGTCTCGGTCTGGTAGCCCTGCCAGGTGCCCCAGGAGCTGGGCGGCGTGTCCGGCACGGCCACCACCCACACCGAGAACGGCGGCGACATGCGGCCGTCGGAGATCAGGTGGCCCGTGATGGTGCCGGTCTTGGGATCCAGCTGCAGCGCGCCGCCCTGGACGTTGCCATCGCTGGCCATGTGGCCCAGGTCCACGAGCATCGTGGGGGCGGCCAGGTCGCCGTAGTCCAGCTGGTACAGGGCCGTGTGCCGGGTGGCGGCGACGGTGACCTGCACGTCGGGGCTGTCCAGGCGCACCTGGTACCAGCCGGGACGGGCCGACTCGTTGTCGTGCGAGAACCGCGCCCGGTAGCCCGCCTCCATCGTCTGCTCCGGCGCCAGCGCTGCCGTGGGAGCGCCGCGGTCCACAGGCATCAGGCCGACGTCGCCGTAGTCCGTGGACCCGATGGCGTACATGTGCATCTGGCTGAAGCCCTGGATGTACACGTCGTCGTAGTGGTAGCCGCCGCCGTGGTAGTAGCCGGGGCTGGCGCCGTTGACGTCGGCGGTGTCCGGGCTGGCCTTGACCAGGCCGAAGGGCGTGGTGGCGCCGGGCTGGCCGCAGCCGACCGAGTAGCCGATGCCGCCCGTCCCGATGAAGGGGTCGACATAGGGCACCAGGTCCACCGGGTCGCCCAGCGGCGCGGCGCTGGTGTCGGCAGGGGTGGAGGCGCAGGCGAACAGGGCCAGCAAGAGCACGGGCAGCTCCGTCGAAGGGCCCACATCCTATCCGCGGTGCGTTCCCGCCCGTCGCTGCGATGCTACCCTCCCGGTGGCACGGCCGGCGCGGTGCTTCGATCCTCCTCCTTCCGGCCGCTCGGAGTCCTGGCACTTGGACACGGAGGTCCGCCGCTATCGGGTGATCGAGGCCGTCGGACGCGGCGGCTTTGGCACGGTGTACCGGGCCGAGCTGGTGGGGCCCTCGGGCTTCCGCAAGGAGGTCGCCCTCAAGGTGCTTAACCCCGACGCCCCCGAGGCGATCGGCGTGGCAGAGCGCCTGCGCGACGAGGCCCGCGTCCTGGGCATGCTGCGCCACCGGGCCATCGTCCAGGTCGACGGCCTGCACATGCTCAACGGTCGCTGGACCGTGGTCATGGAGTTCGTGGAGGGCGTGGACCTCAAGCAGCTCCTGGACCGGGTCGGCGCCGTGCCCCCTGGCATCGCCCTGGAGATCGTCCAGGAGATCGCCAACGCCCTGCACTACGCCTACGAGCTGTCCATGGACCGCAGCGTCGCGGCCTCCAGCCCCGGCTCGTTGCGCCTGATGCACCGCGACATCAAGCCGGGCAACATCCAGCTCACGGCCGCCGGAGAGGTCAAGGTCCTGGACTTCGGCGTGGCGCGCGCCGACTTCGCCGATCGAGAGGCCCGGACCCAGTCCATCTACTTCGGCTCCCTCAACTACATGTCGCCCGAGCGCCTGGACGGCATCGACGACCACAAGGGCGACATCTACGCGGTGGGGGCGGTGCTCTACGAGCTCTTGATGGGCCGACCGCTGGGCCGCAGCTCGGCCAGCCGCGAGCGCCACGACGCCCACCTTCGCGCCTCCCTGTCCGAGCTGTGGTCCCGCCAGCCCGATGAGGACCTGTACCGCCTGGTGGCGGAGTGCCTGCTCTACGACCCCGAGGCCCGACCGGCGGCCCGGGAGCTGGAGCGGTCCTGCCGCGCCCTGCGCCCCCGCTTCGGGGCCCCCTTCCTCAGCGAGTGGTCCGAGGAGCGGGTGCCCTCGCTCATCGCCGCTCGCGAGCCGCTGGACGACGATCTATCGGGCCTGACCCTGGTCGAGGCGGGGGGCATCTCGGGGGGCGTGACCTCGGGCATGGTCCCGCAGCCCAGCCGCAAGGCGCCGAGCCCGTTGCTGGCCCCTTCGGGCGGGCGAGGGCGGGGCCTGGTGGCCGCCGTGGCCGGGCTGAGCGCCCTGGTGGTCGTGGGCCTGGGCTTGGGCCTGGGCTGGCTGTTGTGGCCCGGGCAGCGAGTGCCCGTGGGCCCCTCGGCCCCGCCCCCTGCCGCCCACGGCCCCCTGTCGGCCCTGGGCGAGGCCCTGGACGCGCCGGCGCCGCTGGTCGTGGAAGCCCCGGTCGTGGAAGCCCCGGTCGTGGAAGCCCCGGTCGTGGAAGCCCCGGTCGTGGAAGCCCCGGTCGTGGATGCCCCGGTCGTGCAGGCCCCGGTCGTAGAGGCCCCGGTCGCGACCGTGGTGGCCCCGCCGAGCCGCGTCGCCCCCAGCGCCCCGGCCCCCAGCGCCCCGGCCCCCAGCAGCTCGAGCGCCGCTCGCACGGCCGCCCCGCCGCCCCCTGCCCCGGCGCCTGCCCCCGCCGCCGAGGCCGCCGCCCCCGAGGCCCCCGCCCCCGAAGCGAGCGCCACCGGCAGCGCCACCGGCAGCGCCACTGGCAGCGGCACGGTCCGCGTGATCGCCGGTGCCAGCGCGGCCCAGGTCCACCTGGTCGGCGCCGACGGCAGCCACGTCCCCGGGCGGATCCCCGCCGGGACCTACACCGTCGAGGCCCGCTTCGCCGACGGCAGCGTCGACCGCAGCACCACGATCCACCTGAAGGACGGCGGCGCGGTGCGCCTGTCCTGCAGCGCTGCCATGAAGAGCTGCGTGGCCCTCTGAGGGCCTGCAGAGCCTTCCGCCGCTGCGCCGCTGCGCCGCCGCGCCGCTCAGCCCGGCAGGCGGATCAAGGTCGTGCGCGCCAGCCACGAGGACAGGCCCAGGGCGCCAAAGCCGACCTCTTCGATGGCCTCTCGCTCCTGGAGCAGCTCCAGGGTGCAGCCCTCGTACAAGGACTCCAGCTCCTCGCCCGGCACGCTCCAGGGCGGACCGGACATGCGGTCCTGCTCGTAGGCCGCCGTGTCCAGCAGGATCCGCGCCCCCGGGCGCAGCAGGGTCCGCAGGCGCGCGACGTAGGCGGGCCGGTGCTCGGGGGACATGGCCACCAGGGCCGCCCGGTCCCAGACCCGGTCGAAGGTGCCGACCAGCTCGGGCCCCAGGTCGAAGAAGTCCCCCTCGTAGATGGTGATGCCAGGGCTGCTGTGGACCTTGAAGGGGCCGTCCTCGTCCACCCAGGCGCGCAGCCGCTGGTCGCGGTGGAGCTCGGCGACGGCCTGGGGCGAGATCTCGACCCCCGTCACCTCGTGACCGCGCCCGGCCAGGAAGGGGATGTCCAGCGTCTTCCCGCACAGCGGGACCAGGACGCGGTGATGCGGCTCGTCCAGCCAGGTGTCGAGGAACTGTCGCAGGTCGGGGTGGACCTCTCCCCGGTGGAAGCCGATCCGGCCCTCTTCCCACCGGGCCAGCCAGAACGCGCGGTCCATGGGCTCTCCGCCGTGCCACCTGCCTCGGAAGCGGTCCTCCGGGCGCGGGGCAGCCCCACAGCCTATCCCGGCGCGATGATCAGGGAGTGAGACCGACCCGACGACGGGCCACGAGGCAGCTCTCCTCCCCGACGGGAAACGCGCGGCAGCTCTCCGGCCGCTCGGCGTACAGGCGGCAGCTCCAGGCCCCGGCCTGGCCGTCCAGGCAGCGGCAGCGCCCCCCGGGACGCGGGAGCTGGAGCTGGCCCCACGCGGTGATCAGCAGCGCGGCGTGGTCTCGGGCGAAGGGCTCGTCGGGGGACAGCTCCACGCAGTCGAAGCCCTCGCGGCAGCAGGCGCCGCAGGCCTGGCAGTCCAGGTCCGCGGTGAAGGCCGGACAGGCCGGGGCGAGGGGCGCGACCGCCGCACCCTGGTGCCGCAGGCAGGTGCCCTCTGCGGCTGAACGCCACACGCAGTCCCCACAGCTCCGGCCCTCGGGGAGGGGCCCGGCCGGCGGCGCACCGGTCCACAGGGGGGGCGGCGGGGGCGCGTCGGAGGCGGTCACGGCAGGTGGCTCCAAGAGGCGGGGACCGGCTAACCATGGCGCCTTCCGAGGGAAGCCCCATGAGCACCGAGACCCCCGCCTCCTGGCCCGACAGCGCCTCCTGGCCCGACAGCGCCTCCTGGCCGGACAGCGCCCAGGCCCCGGCCCGCGACCGGCTGGACGCCGAGCGCCTGCTCGTGCCCCTGCGCTTCCACGACGACGCCTACCAGCGGCCGATCCGCAGCCGCTACGTGGACCCGCTGGACATGGTCTGGCTGGCTACCGCCCGGCGCCTGGGCCTGACCCTCCGCCGCGACCCGCTGGTCTTCGCCATGACCGACGGCACGGGCCTGCTGGCCCTGTCGACCCGTGACGACCTCGATCCCGACGACTGCCTGGCCCAGATGCTGCTCCACGAGCTGTGCCACTGGGTCGCCAACGGCGCCGACAGCTACCACCAGCGCGACTGGGGCTTCCCCCTGTGGGACCGCATCGACGTCCGGGAGCATGGCTGCCTGCGCCTGCAGTGCTGGCTGGCCACCCGCTATGGGCTGCGGACCTGGCTGGGCCCGACCGGCGGCTTCCGCCAGTACTACGACCAGCTGCCCGCCGATCCCCTGGCGCCCTGCGACGACAGCGAGTGGGAGCAGGTCTCCTGTCGCATCGGCCAGGAGTCCGTGGCCCGGGTCCAGGGCGAGCCCTGGTGGGGTCCCATGCAGGCCGCCCTGGAGGCGACCCGGGCCATGCACGGGCTCGTGGCGCCCTTCGTGGACGACTACCAGCCCGAGCAGGCCGAGGACCCCCTGCCGCCCATCTGGCGGAGCTGAGCCGCGCTCAGGGCTGGACGCTGAAGGTGGGGTCCGGGTCCCAGGTCTGCAAATCGGCGTAGCCCTGGATCTGCACGTCCCCGACTTGCTTTGCGACGAGCCGGACGGTGTCCTCGGCCGAGAACTCCGAGCGCGGGTCGCCGTTGGAGACCATGTGGACCAGCAGGCCGTCGAAGCTGCCGGCCGGCACCTCGGCCGTGCCCTCACCGGTGACCTCGAAGCTCGAGTCCAGGTGCATCGTGGCGCCTGTGGTCTGGGGGGCGTGGTAGGTGTAGTCGGTGTCGATGGTCCAGGTGGCACCCACCTTCAGGTCGGCGGGCAGGACCAGCGGCGGCTCGTCGAAGTCGATGGACCACCAGCTCGAGTCGGTGCCGAGCTGGGTGGTCTTGGACCAGAGGCCCTCCTCCTCGACCAGGTACAGGCCGTCGGGTCGGCAGTCGTAGCGCCACTCGATCTGGGTCCCCCAGTCCGAGTAGATCGAGGTCTTCAGCGAGCTGGTCTCCTGGACGATGAACACGTCCCACTTGCCGTAGGTCTCCTCGCCCTGGACGACGGTCTTCCAGCCGCCCCAGGCCTCGTTGTCGGTCGAGTAGCCCTCTTGCAGGGCCCACTCCCACTCGGCCCCGACGTGGGCGGCGCTGGTCCAGGGGCCACATGGGCTGACCCAGCCGTCGCCGGTGTCGCCGCTGTCACCGGTGCTCGTGTCGTCCTTCTTGCCGAAGAGCCCGCAGGCCGACAGGCCCAGGGTCAGCAGCAGCCAGGCAGGGGGCGAGGGCAGGTGGGACATGGGCTCCTCCAGGGGCACAGGCCAGTCGTAGCCGACCCGGAGGCCAGTCGCTCCCGGCAGCGGTGCTCACATCCGGTGCTCACATCCGGTGCTCACATCCGGTGCTCACATCCGGTGCTCAGAGGAAGCCCCCCGGAGGTGCGTTGACCATGGGGCGCTCGGGCGGGTCCAGGGTCTCGACGCGCTCCAGGCCCCGCTGGGTCAAGAGCAGGCGGTGCACCGACCACAGGTCCAGGGGCTCCGCGCCGTCGCGGGACATGCGCAGCCGGGCGACCACGGGCACGCTGTAGCGGTTGGCCAGCTTGCGGATCACCGGCTGGCCGCCATCGGAGAGCACGACGATGCTGCGGCGTGGGGCCGCCAGGGTGCGCACCCAGCGGGCCACGTTGATGCGAATGATGTCGTCTACGCCGATGAAGCGTGGGAACTCGGAGCCCGCCACCCGGGGGTGCAGCACCATGCGGCGACGGTAGTGCAGCACGTCGTCGTGGACCTCGGCGCTCAGCCGCGAGCGCAGGGCGGCGATGTTGCGGGCGCGCACCTCGGGCGGCAGATCCCCCACGGCCTCGAAGGTGAGCCGCTCGGAGGCCTTGGCCAAGCGCACGGCGTGGATGCCCCAGACCAGGTGCACGCCGCGGTCATCCAAGAAGCGCGGGAGCTGGCGGGCCAGGGTCTCGGCGCTCCAGGCCTTTAGCCGATCCTTGAGGATGTAGCCCAGGACCGCGACCATCGAGAACATGGCGACGATGCTCGTGCCGGCCCCCTGGGTCAGGTTCAGGCCGAAGGCGAACATGGCGAAGACCTGCAGGCCGACCGCCCAGGTCATGGCCAGGGCCGCGGCCAGGCCCAGGATGGAATTGCGGGCCCTGCGGTGCGCGGCGTTCTCGACGGGCTGCAGGTGCAGCACCCGCTCGACGTAGCGCTTGAGCAGGCCCACCTGGTCGAGAAAGGCCTCTTCCGACGCGGTGTCCCCCTCGGCGGGCAGGCTGCTGCGCCAGCCACGGCGGGTCCGGTAGGCGGCCTCGCGGCGCGCCAGGGCCACGAAGGCGGCGCGCCGGGGCGCGTCCACGCCCAGCTCGTCCAGCAGGTTCACCGCCCGCGTCGCGATGAGCTCAAGCTGGATGCTCAGGTACTCGTCGCAGGCCTCCAGGCACAGGGAGGTGGGGTCATCGAGGGGGCGCTGGCGCAGGCGGGAGAGGAGGTCGCGGAAGCGCGGTCCGATGATCGAGGTGGCATGGAGGAGGCTGTCCATCTGGCGGTCGGCCGTGGCGGGTTCGGCCGCGGTCTCCGCCAGGCAGCGGCGGGCCGCGCTGCGCAGCATGCGGGGGGTCAGGCGCGCCTCGCGTCGCACGTCGCGCTGCCATGTGGGGCGGGCGGCGTCGGCGGCCTCGGCCAGGACCGCCAGGGTCGCGATAGGGGAGCCCACCCCGGCGAGGTCGGCCAGGTCCGCCAGCGTCACCGTCGGGGTCTTCAGCCGGCTGAAGGTCCGCAGGTCCTGGTAGATGGTCTCCGGGGGCGTCTGGCCCGCCCCGATCCCCACCGCAGAGGGCAGGTGGAACCACAGGTCCAGCTCCCAGGAGGTCGCCTCGGCCAGGACGTCCGGGGGGATGTACTCGACCTTGATCTCGGCCTGCAGGCGGTCGTGCCGGCTCACCCGCACCAATGGCGCAGACTCGGTCGGGGGGGCCGGTTCAGGCGCGTCGTAGCGTTGGGGGGGAGTGGCTTCCATGTGGCAGGACCATGGCAGCTAACGCACAGCTCGTTGACGTGCTGGAGGCCAGCGGGACGGACTGGCCCTCGCGGTGACCGGCCGTGGTCCCTGCGGGAGCGGACGCGCGCGCTTGCAGGCGTTATCGGTCCAGCGATGGGACTGCTCCGGAACGTCGAGACCGGCCGTCATGCCTCGATGGGGGCACGCTGCCTGGTCGGTCGCTCTCCCGCGTGTGCGCTGCACATCTCGGATCGTACGGTCTCCGGCGAGCACGCGGTCGTGTTCTACGGCTTCGAGGGCCGCTGGGCCGTCCGCGACCTGGGCAGCCGGAACGGGACCTGGGTCGGCACCGACCGGGTCGGCGGCGGCTCGGTCCACGAGCTGCGCGAGGGCGACGTCCTGTCGGTGGGCCACCCC
>Ga0210033_1001247_pt1 | contig 23725 bp, 27 predicted proteins | sample CryGeymeta201501_FD_185465 | JGI IMG/M metagenome (GOLD analysis project Ga0210033, IMG submission 185465) | Groundwater microbial communities from Crystal Geyser aquifers in Utah, USA - Crystal Geyser metaG 2015-01 (SPAdes) (version 2) | ecosystem: Environmental > Aquatic > Deep subsurface >... | reverse complement strand
CTGTCACCTGTGTGATTCAGTCCTAGGGATATCCCTTGCGGCTCAATCACATTCTGAAGTTAAGCTGACCGCAGTGCTTTTGGCGCTGTGCGACATCAACTACAAGAGGAGACTTCATGAAATTTGCTTTTAAAACAATAGCTGCTTGCGTATTATTGACGGGGGCTACAGGCCTATTTGCTCAAAGTGGTCAAACGGTCAAGATTGCCTTCATTGACCCGCTGTCGGGTCCCTTTGCCAATGTGGGGCAAAACCAGCTCAAGAGCTGGCAGTTTGTGTCAGAGAAATTAAGCGGTGTCAAAAACCCGGCGGGTGTCAAATTTGAAGTGGTCGGCTTTGACAACAAAGGCTCGCCACAAGAAAGCCTGAACTCGCTCAAGGCCGCCATTGACCAAGGCTTTCGCTTCGTGACCCAGGGCAATGGCTCAGGCGCGGCGCTGGCCATCTCGGGCGCGATTGCCAAACACAACGAGCGCAACCCCGGCAAAGAAGTGGTGTTTTTGAACTACGCCGCGGTCGACCCGGCGCTGACCAACGAAAAGTGCGACTACTGGCACTTTCGCCTGGATGCCGACACCTCCATGAAGATGGAAGCCCTGACCGCTTTCATGAAAGACCAGCCCAAGGTCAAAAACGTTTACCTGCTTAATCAAAACTACTCGCACGGCCAGCAAGTGGCCAAGTTTTTCAAGGAAGGCATTGCCCGCAAACGCCCGGACGTGAAGATTGTGGGTGAAGACCTGCACCCGATTGGCCAGGTCAAAGACTTCTCGCCTTATGTGGCCAAAATCAAGCAGTCGGGTGCGGACACCATCGTCACCGGCAACTGGGGTGCAGATTTGACCTTGTTGGTCAAGGCGCTCAACGACGCGGGCTTGAAACTGCCCATGTACACCTACTACGCGCAGGTCACCGGCACGCCCAAAGCACTGGCCGCAGGCGGTGACAGCGAGGTGTATGTGATTGCCTACGGCCACGCCAACCACACCGGCGAAATTGGCGCGTTCGTGGCTGATTACAAAAAGAAGTTCAACGACGACTACTACACCTTTGCCACCTACAACGGCATCAACCTGATGGGCGCGGCCATTGCCAAGGCCAAGTCCACCGACCCAGTCAAGGTTGCTGCAGCCCTGGAGGGCTTGAGCGTCAAGAGCTTTGCGGGCGAGGTGCAAATGCGCAAGTCAGACCACCAACTGCAGCAGTCCATGTTTGTCACCAAATGGCAAAAAGTGGATGCCAAAAACCCGTACAGCGTGGAAAACACCGGCTACACCTTTGTGCCGGTCAAGCAGATGGATGCTTATGTGGCCAGCACGCCCACCAGCTGCCAGATGAAACGGCCGGGTTGAATCGGCTAGCCCTGCGGGCCGGGTGGGCGATAGGTTTACCCGGCCTTTGTTTTGTCTATTTTTTGAGATCGCATGGAGTTTTTCACCATTTCACTGCTCAACGGCATCAGCTATGGGTTGCTGCTGTTCATGCTCAGCTCCGGGCTGACGCTGATTTTCAGCATGATGGGCGTGCTCAACTTTGCCCACGCTTCTTTTTACATGCTGGGGGCTTACTTTGGCTACCAGGTCACCGAGTGGCTGGGCTTTTGGCCTGCGTTGGTGTTGGCGCCACTGATGGTGGGTGGCCTGGGCGCGCTTTTTGAGCGCTTCGTGCTGCGCCGGGTGCACAAATTTGGCCATGTGCCCGAGCTGTTGATCACCTTTGGCATGAGCTACATCATTTTGGAGCTGGTGCAGCTGGTGTGGGGCCGCAGCTCGGTGGACTACCGGGTGCCACAGGCACTTGACGGGCCGCTGTTCACGCTGTTTGGTACCCAGTTTCCGATGTACCGCGCTTTCATGATGGCGGTGGCGCTGGCCATGCTGGTGGCGCTGTGGCTGTTGCTGACCCGCACCCGCATTGGCTTGGTGATACAGGCCGCGTTGACGCACCCGGAAATGACCGAGGCGCTGGGCCACAACGTGCCGCGCGTGTTCATGTTGGTATTTGGTGGTGGCTGCGCACTGGCTGGGCTGGCCGGGGTGATTGGTGGCAATGCGTTCGTCACCGAGCCCAGCATGGCGGTGTCGGTCGGGGGCATTATTTTTGTGGTGGTGGTGGTGGGCGGCATGGGCTCACTGGCCGGGGCGTTTCTGGCCTCGCTGCTGATTGGACTGACGCAAACCTTTGCGGTGGGGCTGGATGTGTCGGCGTTGTCGACACTGGGCAGCCTGGGCGTGACGTTGACCGAGCACACGCCGGGCTATGCGCTGTGGAAGCTCAAGCTTAGCCAGGTGGCCCCCATCTTGCCGTATTTGTTTTTGGTATTGATGCTGATTTTCAGGCCCCGTGGCTTGCTCGGCACGCGGGAGGACTGATGGCACGCACCACCAAACGCGCAGATGTATATGTATTCAAGCCGGTCAATGTTGGGCGCATCATTTTGTGGAGCCTCTATGCCTTGATTTTGGGTGTGGTGCCGCTCATTTTTGACAGCAGCCTGAGCCAGACACTGCTGAGTCAAATGGGCATCGCCATCATCGTCTGCCTGAGCTACAACATGTTGCTGGGGCAGGGCGGCATGCTTAGTTTTGGCCATGCGGTGTATTCGGGTATGGGGGCTTTTTTGGCTATTCATACCCTGAACCGGGTCACAGACGGGCTGGCGTTGCCGGTGAGCCTGATTCCGGTGGTGGGCGGTTTGGCTAGCGCGGCCGTGGCCGTGGTGCTGGGCTGGGTTACCACCAAAAAAGCGGCCACACCGTTTGCCATGATCACCCTGGGCGTGGGCGAGCTGGTGTGGGCCATGGCGCTGATGTTTCCCGAATTTTTTGGCGGCGAGGGCGGCGTGTCGGGCAACCGGGTGGCGGGCAGCAAGGTGTTCGGCCTGACCTATGGCCCGCAAATCCAGCTGTATTACCTGATTGCGGTCTACACCTTCATTTGCACGGCACTCATGTATGCCTTTACCCGCACACCACTGGGGCGCATGCTCAACGCCGTGCGGGACAACCCGGAGCGGGTTGAGTTTGTGGGCTACAACACCCAGGTGGTGCGCTACATCGCGTTTGTCATCGCTGCTTTTTTTGCCGGTATATCCGGCGGTCTGGCAGCGCTGAATTTTGAAATTGTCACCTCTGAGGTGGTCAGCGGCTACCGCTCCGGGGCTTACCTGTTGTTTACCTTTCTGGGTGGCGCCACCTTCTTTTTTGGCCCTATTCTGGGGGGCATTTTGATGGTGCTGGCGTTTGTGCTGTTGTCAGAGTTCACCAAAGCCTGGTTGCTTTACCTGGGGCTAATTTTTTTGCTGATGGTGGTGTATGCGCCGGGCGGCGTGGCCAGCTTGATCATGATGAACCTGCGCCTGGCCATGTTTGGCTTTTTACGCAAACTGTGGGTCAGTTACCTGGCCTTGTTTGCCACGGCCTTGGTGGCGCTGTGTGGTGCTGCCGCTATGGTCGAGATGGTCTACCACCTGCAGCTCAATCTGGCGTTGGGTCCAGAGCTGGTGTTCATGGGCGCAAGCTTGAACGCCAAGGGACTCAACAGCTGGTTTGGCGCAGCGTTTGTGATGTTCACCGGCTTGGGGCTGTTTGAGTTGTGCCGTCGCCAGTTTGTGCGGGACTGGGGCGACATTCAGGAAGACATCGAGAAAGAAATCAAACGCCGGGAGGCCGCGCTGTGACGCAAACCGTGCATCCCTATGCGTTGGAGCTCAAAGACCTGCGCAAGCGTTTTGGCAAGACCGACATCATTCGCGGTATTGACATGGCGGTCAGGCCGGGCGAGCGGGTCGGCATCATCGGCCCCAACGGCGCGGGCAAGTCCACGCTGTTCAACCTGATCAGTGGCCGCTTTGAGCCCAGCAGTGGTGAGATTTTGCTGAACGGTTACCGGGTAGATGGCAAAAAGTCGTTCGAGATCAACCGCATGGGCTTGAGCCGCAGTTTTCAGATCACCAATATCTTCCCCCGCTTGAGCGTGTTTGAAAACCTGCGCTGCGGCGTGCTCTGGAGCCTGGGCTACAAATACACTTTTCTGAAATTTTTGCTTGACCTGGACGATGCCAATGACCGCGCTGAGACCCTGATGGAAATGGTGCGCCTGGACAAAAAACGCGACACCTTGGCGATGAACCTGACTTACGCCGAGCAGCGCGCGCTAGAGATCGGCATCACCATTGCCGGTGGTGCAAATGTGATCCTGCTGGACGAGCCCACCGCCGGCATGAGCAAGTCTGAAACCAGCCGGTTCATTCGTCTGATCAAGGAAGTCACCGTGGGTAAAACGCTATTAACCGTAGAGCACGACATGGGCGTGGTATTTGGGCTGGCGGACAAAATCGCTGTGGTGGTGTATGGTGAGCTGCTGGCTTTTGACACCCCCGACGCGGTGCGCGCCGATGCCCGGGTGCAAGAGGCTTATCTGGGCTCGGTGGTGGCACAAGCGCAGGCAGAGGCTGGACATTGACCCATGCTGAACATAGACAAACTTCACGCCTTTTACGGCAAAAGCCATGTGCTGCACGGGGTCTCGCTGCGGGTCGGGCAGGGCGAAATTGTGGCGCTGCTGGGGCGCAACGGCTCCGGCCGCAGCACCACCGCCAAGGCCATCATGGGCTTGGTGGATGCACAGGGTTCCTTGCGCTGGAAAGGCCAGGAAATCATGGGTCTCAAAACCTATGAAATCGCCCACCTGGGTCTGGGCTATGTGCCCGAGAGCCGCGACGTGTTTCCCAAACTCACGGTCGAGCAAAACCTGATGCTGGGCCAGAAGCACGGTGCCACATCTGCACGCTGGTCGCTGGATGACATGTACACGCTGTTCCCCCGCCTGAAAGAGCGCCAGCACACCGAAGCGGGCGTGATGTCGGGCGGCGAGCAGCAAATGCTCACCCTGTGCCGCACCCTGATGGGCGACCCCGATCTGGTCATCATTGATGAGCCAACCGAAGGCCTGGCCCCCAAGATTGTGGCGTTGGTAGGGCAGTACTTGCAAACCCTCAAGGCACGCGGCATCTCGGTGCTGCTGATCGAGCAAAAACTCACCATCGCCATGGACGTGTCCGACCGTTGCTACGTCATGGGCCACGGCAGCGTGGTGTTTGAAGGCACGCCCACCGAATTGCGTCAAAACAGCTACATCCGCAAGGAATGGTTAGAGGTGTAGTGCTGGCCAATGTGCAGCGCAAGCGGTGTAAAACAGAGCCGCTACAGAAATCGGGTGTCGTGAACAACAGCCCAGCCAAAGAACCACGAACAGAGCCCAATTTAACGTGAAACAACGCCCACAGCCGACAAGAATGGCGTGTCGTAGGGTCGACTTCAGTCGGCCATGGCGGGTTGAAACCCGCCCTACGCAGGGCACGCATATTTCATGCTTTGGGGTGTCCTTGTTGAACATGGACGTTAGTCGAGTTGGCCAAAGATCAACGGTGAGCCTGGCGTGGACAAGACCACAGCGTTGCGCAGTTTGGGTTTGGGGGCTCGGAAGTGTCGAATTCGAGGATGAGCATCAGGCGCAAATTGGACAAATTTTGGGTTTTGCTTGAACAAGCAAAATTTACCAATAAGGCGATCAAAAAATACCTAGGCCAAGCCCTGGCTGCCTAAATTTTAGGCATAGCTATTTTTTAAAAAATTGGATGTTTTCGGTCAAGCATAGCAGCCTATTTTGCTAATAAACTATTTCAAACTGCCAGACAGGAACTGCGCCAGTCGCACACTCTTTGGGCAGCCCAGCACGGTGGCGGGGTGGCCTTCTTCTTCGATTTGACCCTTGTGCAAAAAGATCAGGTGGTTGGCTACTTCACGCGCAAAACCCATCTCGTGCGTTACCACCACCATGGTGCGGCCCTCGTGGGCCAGGTCTTTCATGACCTTGAGCACTTCACTCACCAGCTCGGGATCCAGCGCGCTGGTGGGTTCGTCAAACAGCATCACCTCGGGTTCCATCGCCAGCGCACGGGCAATCGCCACGCGCTGTTGCTGTCCGCCGCTGAGGTGGGCGGGGTAAGCGTCTTCCTTACCTTCCAGACCGACTTTGGCGAGGTACTTGCGGGCGGTTTCAATGGCTTGCTCTTTGGGCACTTTCAGAACGTGTACCGGGGCCTCGATGATGTTGTCGATCACCGTCATGTGTGCCCACAGGTTGAAATGCTGGAACACCATGGCCAGTTTGGTGCGTATCAAGGCCAGTTGCTTGGGGTTGGCGGCGTGCAATTCGCCATGCTTGTCGGGGTTCAGGTGCAGTTCTTCACCCGCCACAGTGATGCGGCCCTGGTTGGGTTTTTCCAGCAGGTTGATGCAGCGCAAAAACGTGCTCTTACCCGAGCCGGAACTGCCAATGATGCTGATCACGTCACCTGCATGGGCGGTGAGCGACACCCCTTTGAGCACCTCATTAGCGCCAAAGCGTTTGTGGATGTTTTCAACCTGGAGTTTGAGCGTCTGGTGATTCATGAGTGGTTTTTTCAGGGAACTGTTAACGTGAAACAATGGTCATGCGCGATTGAAATGGGTGCTTGTAGGGTCGACTTCAGTCGGCCATGGCGGGTTGAAACCCGCCCTACGCAAGTAGCACATGCTTCATGCTTCGGGGGGAGTCCTTATTGAACATGGGCGTTAGGGCGGCTGGGGCTTCAGGCACCGAGCAGGTCGCCCTTGCGAAACGGGGTGGCTCCGGCAATTTTGCCGAGCTCTCCACCGGCGGTGATGTAGCGGTCGCGGATACGGGCGTAAAACACGCCGTCCACACCGGCCCGGACGTGTTCTGTGACGTTATCGATGGGGTCAATCACCTCGGCCACCAGCTCGCCGGTTTTCAGGTATTGGCCAGGTGTGGCGGCAAATACCACTACGCCCGGGGTGCGCGCGTAAAGTGTTTCAGAACCCGCCAAGGGCGTGGCAGCGCAGCACGGTGCGGGCACCGCTGGTATTTGCTTGCACGCCAGCACACCGCTGAACTGAAGCCAGCTCAGAATGGCTTGCGCGTCTTGTTGAGCCAAAGCATGGGTCACGTCAAGTTCACCGCGCAGCTCAATGGTGGTGCTGCAGCAGCCTTGGGGCAATGGGAGTTGAATGCCCTGTGATTTGAGCTGGTCAGCCAGCTGCCACCAGGCGCTGGACAAGCATTCGTCAATCGGGCGGTTGCCTGAATTTCTGGCCAGCAAAATCGCTTGCGCACCCAGAAAATGCGCCAGCGGAGCCAACTGTGGCCAGCAGGGTTCTTCGGTATAAAAATGCAGCACGCCTTCGCAGTCGCAATGCAAATCAAGCATGCAGTCGGCATCGTGCGACAGCTGCAACAAGGTGCGGCGCAGGCTTTGCAGTTCGGTGTCAGGCTCCCACTGCGCCAGGTAGTCCCCCATGGCCTGGCGCACCAGCTTGACGTTGGCCGCACCATCGGGGCCCAGTTTGCCGTGCACCGCCGGGGCCACTGCCGTGGCCAGATCGGGGTAATGGCGGTTGAAATTTTCCGAGGTGTCCAGCTCGAACCGTCCCATGGGTTTGTGGTCCAGGCGTTGTGCCAGGCCGATGGGGTTGGCCACCGGCACCAGCACCACCTCACCACGCAGCAAACCGGCTGCTTCAGCAGTTTCGAGTTGGGCGCGCAGGTGATGTGCCACCAGCATGCCCGGTAGTTCTTCGGCATGCAGGCTGGCCTGGATGTAAATTTTTTGGCCGGTGCCAGGTTGGCCAAAATGAAAACTGGTGACCGATTTGTGGCTGCCCAGACTGGGGGACAACAGGGGGTGGTCAATGCGTTGCATACAAAAGCATCCGTTCGTTCAGTTTTTCTGCGGTGCCAGGTAGGCCAGCAGGCGGCCTTCGGTAAAGCGGAACAACCCGATCAGGCAGAACGAGGCGGTGAGGTAGATGGCTGCTGCTGCCAGGTAGGCCTCAAACGGCAGGTAATAGGTGGCGTAAATGCGGCTGGCCGCCGAGGTCACGTCGAGCATGTTGGGCACAGCGCTGGCCAGGCTGGTGGCGTGCAGCATCATCACCACCTCGTTGCTGTAGGCCGGCAGGGTGCGGCGAATGGCGCTGGGCAGCACCACACGCAGCATGGTTTGCAACCGGCTCATGCCGTAAGCATGGGCGGCTTCAATTTCACCGGCGCTGGTTTCACGGATGGCCCCGGCCAGCATCTCGGCGGTGTAGCCCGCCGTGTTCAGGCTGAAAGCCAGCAGGGCGCAGAAAAAAGGTTCTTTGAAATACGTCCACGGCCAGACATCGTTCCAGCGCAGTTGAATCCATTCAAGTTGTGCCAGCCCGTAATAAATCAGGTACACCTGAATCAGCAGCGGTGTGCCACGAATCACAAAGGTGTAAGTCCCCACCAGCCAGCGCAGCGGAGCCCAGGGACCTGTCAGCAGCAGGGCAAAAATTAAAGCCATCACCGCACCTGCAGCCAATGATGAAACCAATAACCACAGTGTGATGATGATGCCGTTACCAAACAGCGCCACATTGTCTGGCTCAAAGATAACCGCCCATTCCATTACAAGGTTCCCCGTTTGGTGCCAAGGCTGTAGCGTGCGTTGACTTTTTTCAGTACAAACAGTGAAATCGAGGTGTAAACCAAGAACAGCGCACCGGTGAATAAGAAGAAAACAAAAGGCGAACGAGTTGCAGAACTGGCCTGCTTGGCCAGGTAAGTCATTTCCTGCAGACCAATCAGGCTTACCAGTGCGGTAGCCTTGATCAATACCAGCCAATTGTTGGTGAAACCTGGCAGGGCGTAGCGCACCATTTGGGGCAGGGTGATGCGCAAAAAGGTTTGGCTGCGGCTCATGCCAAAAGCCCAGGCCGCTTCCATCTGGCCTTTGGGGATGCTCATAATGGCACCGCGAAAGGTCTCGGTCATGTAAGCGCCATAGATGAAGCCAATGGTGATGACCCCGGCAGCAAAAGGCTCGATGTCAATGGTGGCCTCAGAGCCCAGTTTTTCCAGCAGGGTATTGATGCCAATGGTGCCGCCATAAAACACCAGCAGCATCAGCACCAAATCAGGGATGCCACGGATGATGGTGCTGTAAAAAGTAGCCAGCCCCACCAAAATAGGGCGGCCTGAGAGTTTGGCGGCGGCTCCCGCCAGACCAAACAAGATTGAGACTAGCAAGGCCAGCAAAGACACGCCCACCGTCAGCAGAGAGCCATGCAAGATAACCAGAAAATAAGACTGCATGCTTTAAATGGAGTGTGTCTTTGGGGGAGGCGACTTACTTGCCGTACACGTCGAACTTGAAGTACTTGTCGTTGATGGCTTTGTATTTGCCGTTGCCACGGATGGCCTTGATGGCGGCGTTGATTTCATTCTTCAGGTCAGTCTGGCCTTTGCGCAGTGCCACACCGGCACCGGTACCAAAGTACTTGGGAATGAACAGCTCGGGGCCGACAAACTGGTAGGCTTCTCCACCGGCTTTGGTCAAGAAACCACCCATGACTTCAAGGGTGTCAGCCACAGTGCCGTCCAGACGGCCGGACTTGATGTCCAGGTAGACCTGGTCTTGCGCGTCATAGGACACCACTTCCACGCCCTTGGTCTTGAGTTCGCCCAGCGCGTATTTTTCTTGCGTGGAGGCTTTCAGCACGCCGATTTTTTTGCCCTTGATGGAAGCCGGGCCGTCAAACTTGATGTCTTTCTTGAGGACGATCTTGCTCGGGGTGTTGTAGTATTTGTCGGTGAAGTCAACTTGTTTCAGGCGTTCTTCGGTGATCGACATGGAGCTGATGATCACGTCGTATTTTTTGGCCATCAGGCCGGGAATCATGCCGTCCCAGGCTTGTTCCACAAACACGCATTTGCGTTTGATTTGTTCGCACAGGGCGTTGGCAATGTTCACGTCAAAGCCTGTGGGCTTGCCATCGGCAGTTTTGTATGTGAAGGGTTCATAGGTGGGGTCAATGGCCACTTTGAGGTCTTTGCCTTGCGCAAAGGCACTGGCACATAGAGCGGATATGACAGCAGCAAGCAAGAGTTTTTTCATTTAGTGGCTTTCTCAAAAAATGCCAGGTATAACCCAGCGGGTGGAAGAATTGTCAAGATTCTACGGCTCGTGTCTTGCGAATTAAGGCCTGGTTTCTACTAGGGTCAAGGTTTAATTAGTAACACTTATGATTCAGCAGTGTGAATGATGCTCAAAGTCGTATGCAGGTTCACCAAGCAATCATCGTGCCCACTCCCGCATGACATAAGGTCATCATCAAAGTGCATCACCACGAAAAGTAACCCCTGTTTTCACGTCGTCAACATTTCGCCCCAAACCACAAACGCTGCAACAGTGGCAACCCCTGGCTACGGTGCTCAAGGCGGCGATCCCGGAGCGTGATTTTGTGGTGCAGGTTTACACCCTGGATGAACTGGAAGCGGTGGTTGCCAGCCGCCAGTGGATTTTGTCCTGATCAGTCCGGGGCACTACGTGTTGCTGACTAAGCGCAGCGGGTTGCAGGCACCACTGATCTTTTTCAGGTGTTTGATGCCAGCCAGGATCGACACACCCGAAGTATCCGGGCACGGATTGAAGAGATGGTGACGGCGTTGAATCAGCAAGAATTTGTGTTGTTTTACCAACCCAAGGTGAATTTGCGCGCCGGGCAGATGCTGGCCGACTGCGAACGTCTGGGCGTGTCATTTTCGCTGGATGACTTTGATACCGGGTATTCGTCGCTCACCTATTTGAAGCACTTGCCGGTCAAGGAGATCAAGATTGACCAAAGGATTGAGCCGCTGGCAACGCGCCTGGGGACGTTGCGCCTGCTTGCGGGCAGTAGACCGCTACGTCGTCACCTTTGCAGGGCCTACCCAGCCGCGCCGCCAGCAGCCCACACGGGCGCGACCAACTGAGGAATCTAGGTTCAAACGTCAGGTGATCGCCGAAGGCGTAGAAACTCCGGCGCACAGTGAAAGCCTGCTGCAACTGGACTGTGAACTTGTCCAAGGCTATGGCATTGCCCGACCCATGCCCGCTGCCGACCTGCCGCGTTGGGTGGCTAATTTTGAGTCGCCAGCGCAATCACGCTGAAGTTACCAGTCTTCCTTCACTGCCAGCACCGCATCCTGCCCCGCCGCCGCGCGGGCGGCCAGCCAGGCGGTTACCGTGCCTGCGGCCACCACTGCCAGACACAGCCCAAGCAGACGCGCCCAGGGCAGCATCAAATCCATCGTCCAGTGAAAGCTTTGTGGGTTCACCACATGCACCAGCACGGCGGACACCAGCAGCCCCAGCCCCAAGCCAGTCAGCGCTCCCAAGCCGGTCCAGGCAGCGCCTTCACAGGCCACCACCGTCAGGATTTGGCGCTTGGTCAAGCCCAGATGCACCAGCAGGCCAAACTCTTTGCGCCGCGCCAGCACCTGGGCGCTGAAGCTGGCGGCCACGCCAAACAAACCAATGGCCACCGCCACCGCCTGCAGCCAGTAGGTCACCGCAAAGCTGCGGTCAAACACCTTGAGCGAGGTGGCACGAATTTGCGCGGCGGTGCCAAATTCAAGCAACGCACCGGAAGCATCAGCCGCATCAGCCGTAGAAGCCGTAGAAGCCGTAGAAGCCGTAGAAGCCACGCTGTTTGTTGGCTTCGTTTTGACGGCATGCGTCTCAGGGCCAAGGCCAGATACCGTTGGCGGCATGGTCGTGCGTTCCTCTGGCGTGCTGGCCAAGGCACGCAGCGCCTGCTGAACCTGATCGACCTGGCCAGGGTCTTGCAGCCACAGGGCCAGGTCGTTGGCACGCGCATCGCCGGTCAGGCGCACAAAATCCGCCCGAGCCATGGCAATGGCTCCGCTCTGGCGGGCATAGTCACGCCATACACCTGCTACAAAAAAAGGTGCTGCTTGCCCTTTATCTATAAGGGCTAGAGGCATAAAAGCCTTATAAAGTTCAGGAAAGGTCTGGCCTAATTGCGCGCCATGCAAATCCACCACCGCCTCGCTCACATAAATGCCGATCTGCCCCGCTGGCACCGGCAGCACCTTGGAGGCCATGGGCAGGTTGCGCACCGGGTCATCCAGCGTGCGTGCCAGCAGCGCCACCGCTGGCAGGGCGGGGTCAAGCAACAGTGGCATCTGGCGTTGCGCTTGCAGCCGGGTCACACCAGGCAACTGCGCTGCAGCCGCCTGGTACGCCGGGCTGAAAAACACCGTGTTGGCCGCGCCCAGGTTACCGCTGCTGCGCACATACAAATCGGCCGGCAGCACCTGGTTGAGCCACTGCGTGACCGACTCGCGAAAGCTTGCCACCATCACCGTCAGCGCCACCGCCAGGCTCAGCGATGCCACCACACCGCTGACTGCCACGGCGGCGGTGTGGCGCTCGCGCCGGGCACGTTCCACCGCCAGCAGCGGCAGCGTCAAGCGTGCCACTCGCGGGGCCAGTTGCCCCAGCAACAGCCCAATCAGCCAGGGCAGGGCGGTGATGCCACCCAAGAGCAGCAGGGCGATTGACACATAGGCCGCAACAGGTATGCCAAATAGGGCTGGAGCCCTTGTCAATAATGCGCCAGCAGCTATCAAAAAAAGACTGATCCAATGGTTGCGGTTGGCTTCTGTGTGGCCCAGGCCTTTGAGGGTTTGGGCTGGTGGCAAGGCTTGTGCCTGGCGTGCCGGCCACCAGCCGCCGGCCAGCGCCGCCGCCACGCCCAGCACGCCATACACCCCGGCGGCCCAGCCGTCGAGCTGCAAGGCCGGGGCCGCACCGGCAAAAAAGCCGCCGCCCAAATCACCCCCCAATACATTAAGTGCCAGCGCCGCCAGGCCCGCCCCCAGCGCCAAACCGAGCCCACTGCCGACCACGCCCAGCGCTGCGGATTCCCACAGCACCAACGTCAAGCGTTCGCGCCCGCTCAGGCCCAGCACGCCCAGCAGGGCCAATTGCTGCGCACGCTTGGCCACGCTCAGTGCCAGCACCGAAAACACCAAAAACGCGCCGGTGAACAGCGCCATCAGCGCCAGTACCGTCAGGTTCACCCGGTAGGCCTGCGACAGGTTGTTGATTTGCGACTGTGCATCCCCCGGCTGCGCCACCGTCACGCCCACCGGAAAGTCGGGCATGGCCTGCAACTGCCGGGCGAAGTCGTCGCGGTTGACCCCGGCTTGCAGGCGCAGGTCGATGCGGCTGAGCAGCCCCTGCTTGCCAAACAGCTCTTGCGCTGCGCCAATGTCCATCACCGCCAGCGCCGCGCCGCTGGCGCGCACGCTGCCCGCCACCTTGACATCAAGCCATTGCATGCCGCTTTGCAACTGCAGTGTGGCGGGTCTGCTCAAACCCGTTAATGGACGGCTGGCTGGGATGGTTGCCAGATTGGAAGAGGCTGCGCCGCGCGTCTGGGTGCCAGGCAAGGCATCAACTTGAACGGGTGCGTTGGGTTCAGCCATGACCAGTGTCGCTGCAAGCCGTTGTGCGGCCGGGTTCAAAAAAGCCTGTCCCGGCGCAAACAGGGTAAAGCGCGCGGTGTTGTCGCTTGCTGCCAATGCTGCTCTGTCAGGGATGGGCATCAAATCAGCTGCCATGCGTGCCACCGCCAGCGCGTCTACGCCAATGATTTTGAGCGACGTTTTGCCGCTGGCCTTGCGCAGGTAGCTGCCCACCTCCAGCACCGGTGCGGCTTGCGCCACCTCTGGCAAGCGCGCCACGCGGCCAAACAGCGCCTCGTCAAACTCGCCTTGCACGGCGCGCAGTTCCAGGTCGCTCTGGCCGGTGACGGCGCGACTGGCCTGGGCAAATTCGGCCAGCGCGCTGGCGTTGATCAGGTGGACTGAGAACGCCAGAGCCACACCCAGCATCACCGCCACCACGGCCGCCGCGTTGCGCCACGGGTGCTGGCGCAGCTCTTGCCACGAGAAGGTTTTTAGCAGGTCAAGCATGGGGGGGTGTACTCGGAAACCAGCGTCTGTGGGTGAGCGCGCTGCAGTGAGTAGCTACGCGGCTGCCCTGCGGCCCTGCTGGTCATGTCATGGGTGCTCAAACCGGTAGTCCCGCGTGATCTCGGCCACTTGCACGGTGTAAGACTCGTACCAGCGCTCGCGGCCGAGCTGCTGCGCCAGCACGTGCTCTGAATGGGCTTTCCAGGCTCGGATGTGGTCTTCAGATGGCCAGTAAGACAGCGCCATCTCGTCGCTGCCCTCAGTCACAGCGGTGAATTCAAGGCAGCCAAACTGCCCCAGCGCCAGTTCACGCATGCGCGCAGCCACCTGGCTGTATTCGTTGTCGGTTTGGCGAACCTTGGCGCGAAAGATCACGACGAACATGGTCATTAAACCTGGCTGAGTCGATCGGCCATGCGGGTTTGCCAACCCGCCCCGGTTGCTTTCCAGCGCTCAATGACATCTGCTGGCAAACGCAATGAAATTAATTTGCGCGGGTTGGCTGACAGGGGGCGACCACCCTTGTTCACCTTGGCACGTGCCAGCATTTCTTCGGTGAGCTCAGGTAAATCTTTGTAGTCTTGCGCCTGCAGTGTGTGCGCATCCACTCGGCTCATGTCAGACCCCAAGGAGCGGGGCAATGCGGTTTTGTTCACGTTCATTGGCTTTACTCATGCTGAAAACGTGGCGATCCGTGCCACGCGGTGTGTAACCTACAACGACCATTCTGTCCTGCAGCATGCCGTAACAGATGACACGTGTTTCGCCGTAGTCTTTGCGAGTGTCTTCCATTTCCAGGGTCATGCCTTCAAAAACAAGCTTGGCATCGGCAAAATCCAAACCGCGCTGCGCAAAAGTCTTTTGACGTTTGGCGGGGTCGAATGTGATTTTCATGATGTTATTGTAGATACATTAACTTATTTTTGGCTCGTCTTCAGGCTGTATTCGTTGTCGGTTGGGCGAACCTTGGCGCGAAAGATCACGACGAACATGAGGTTTCTTTGAAATTGGCCACAGAGTCACGCAGACACATTGACCAGTGTTACCGGTAGATGCTGAAAATGGGCATCGATGGTGAGCACGGGCACACCTTGGCGTTTGGCTACCGTGGCAATCAGTGCGTCGGTCAGGGGCAGGGTGATGCCTTGTGTGCGCAAGGCTTGCAGCGTGTGGCCCGCAGTGACCCAGTCAGATGGGTCTACTGGCAGACAAGGCACGTTGGCAAACAAAAAGTCAAGTTGCTGTTTTTCCTTGGCACCTTTGGCGCCCTGCAGCAGCTCGGTGCGGGTCACGCCGCACAGCAAGGCAGCGTCGTCTCCCAGAGCCTGCGCCACCTGAGCGGCCAACGCGCCTTGGCCAGACCGCAAAAACGCCACCCAGGCACAGGTGTCGATCAGAATTTTGGCGCTCATGGTGCGGTGTCTTGCTGGCGCAGTTGTTGCCAGGTGTCTTCAATCTGCACTTGGCCGCGCAAGGCCAGCAGTTTTTGCTTGCGCAAACCCACCAAGTAGCCTTGCAATGCCGTCCGAATGGCGGCTGTGATGCTTTTCTCTCCCGTGGTTTGCATGAGTTCTTGGGATAGTTTGTCATCGATTGTGATAGTTGTTCGCATCAAATAATTCCTTTAAAAGCATCAAATACTACGTTAATTTGATGCAATTCGCAATCAAACAAGCCATCAACCCGCAACCAGCTTCGCCTCCACCCACCCCCGCAGGCTGTTGACAAACGCCACCGCTTGCACGCGCGGCAAGTCGTCCAGATGCACCACTTGCTCGGTCAGGCGGCCGTCTTTCAGGGCTAGCTCGCGTCCCACGCCGCCCAGCAAGCCGCAGTGCAGCGGCGGTGTCACCCAAACGCCATCCAGCTTGAGCGCGATGTTGCCACGGGTGCATTCGGTCAGCTCGCCTTGCGGGTTGTAGAGCAGGGTGTCAAACACGGCGGGGTTGGTGGGCGCAAACGCGTCGTAGTGGGCGCGGCGGGTGGTTTTGAAGCGGGTGAATTCGCTGTTTGATGATTCAAAATGTATAGCTGCTAGCGCAATGAATACGGGGGCTTGAGTGCTATTTAGTCTAAATTTTTCGGCACGCGCCTGGCCGTTGGCCGCCAGCCGCAGGCGCACCCGCCAGGCGGTTGCTGGCGTGGAAGTTGCCACCGGCTGTTGGTGGTCTGGTAGGGCTGACTTCAGTCGGCCTGGCTGACTGAAGTCAGCCCTACGATCAGTTGTCATGTCGGCGGCCAGCGCCTGCAGCGTTTGGCGCACATGGTCTTCATCAAACGCATAGCCAAAATGGCTTGAAGCCCTTGATAAACGTGCCAGATGTGCTCTTAAATTGATAAAAACACCCTGTTCCAGGCGCAAGGTTTCCAGCAGCTCAAAGGCGATGCTGGCGCGCTCCAGAAAGCGGCGTTTGTGCTGCCATTCCTGCCACTCGGCATCCGCCGTGGCGTCAAAGGTGATGCCGCTGCCAACGCCGCAACGGGCCTGCGCACCGCGCAGCGACACGGTGCGAATCGCTACGTTGAAGGTGGCGTGGCCACCTGGGCGCACCACGCCAATGGCACCGCAATACACACCGCGTGGCTCCGGCTCCAACGCGCGGATGCTGCGCATGGCCTGCACTTTGGGTGCGCCGGTGATCGAGCCACACGGAAACAGCGCACCAAACACCTGCGCCAGCGTCGTGCCAGGCCGGGTTAGCGCGGTCACGCTTGAGACCATCTGGTGCACCGTGGGCAGGCTTTGCACCTTGAACAATTCGGGCACCTTGACGCCAAACGGCTGCGCAATGCGCGACACGTCGTTGCGCAGCAAATCCACAATCATCACGTTCTCGGCCCGCTCCTTGGGTGATGACTGCATGGCCCGTACCAGCGCTGCGTCATCTAATGGGGTGTTGCCGCGTGGCGCTGTGCCTTTCATGGGGCGTGTCAGCAGCTGGCCAGTTTGACCTGCGGCAGCGGGCTGCCAGTCAAAAAACAGCTCGGGCGAGACCGACAGCAGCTGCTCAGCGCCGGTGTCGATAAAGGCGGCGTAGCCCTGGGGCTGGGCGCGGTGCAGGCGCTTAAATAATTCGCTGGGGTCGCCTACAAAGTCGCCGTGCAGCAGGCTGGTGTAGTTGACCTGGTAATACTCGCCAGCCGCAATGCTGCGGTGGATGCTGGCCATGTGGCGATCAAACGTGGCGCGGCTCAAGGCGCTGTGCCAGGTCACCTGCGTCGTACTGGCCATGCTTTCCGTCGGGCTGACCTCAGGCCAGGGCAGCGGCTGGGCGTAGACGCCAAACCAGGCTAGCGGGCCGTCTGCCGGGTGTGTGGCAAAAGTCGTATCAAAAGCTGCATCAAAGGCTGCATCAAAAGCTGCATCAAAAGCTGCATCAAAGGCGGGCGCGGCTTCATAGCGCAGGTAGCCCACGCACCACAGGCCTTGCTGGCTGTGGGCTTGCACCGCGTCCAGCAGCGCTTGGATTTGATCGGTGCGCTGAGCCACCAAGGTGTGCAGCGGCGCGTCAAAAGCGCAGCGCAGCTGATCGTCACCGCCGTGGGGGTCGCAAAAATCAAGCAGAACTTGCATGCCAGAACTTCAGACAGAACTTCAGACAGAACTTCAGACAGAAGCGCTGTCGGTAGGCGCGGGCGCTGCTGACGCATCGGTGTGCGCAGCAGCAGTGGCAGCGTGGTTGACCAAGCCGGTGGCGGTCAGGGTCAGCACCCGGTCAGCACGTTGCGCGGCCGCCACCGAGTGCGTCACCAGCACCATGGCCGCGCCGCTGGCACGCATCTGGTGGATCAGCGCGTCCATCACACGTTCGGCGGTGCGCGGGTCCAGGTTGCCGGTGGGCTCATCTGCCAGCAGCAGTTTGGGCGCGTGGATCAGCGCCCGGGCAATCGCCACACGCTGCAACTGGCCGCCACTGAGCTGCTGCGGCAGACGTTGGCCCAAACCCTCCAGCCCTACCGCCGCCAGCATGGCCTGCACCCGTGCGTCGTCATGGCGGCCCAGCAGCATCAGCGGCAGGGCCACGTTTTGCGCCACGCTCAGGTGCGGCAGCACGTGAAAGGCCTGGAACACAAAGCCGGTTTTTTCACGCCGCAGGTGCGCCAATTGGGTGTCGCTCAAGCGGCTCAGGTCTTGCCCGTCCAGCAGCACGCTACCGCTGTTCCAGTGGTCTAGCCCCGCCATGCAGTTGAGCAGGGTGGATTTGCCCACGCCTGACTCGCCCACAATGGCGACAAACTCGCCCGCTGCCACCTGCAACGAGACGGCGCTGAACACTGGCACATCGGCGTAGTGTTTGCTTAAATTTTGGATGATCAGGCTCATGGCGGGGTGTTTGTGAATCGGGTAGCCGCAAAAGGGTGTTTGAAGGCGTTTAAACCGCCACTGTTTGGGTCAGGCAGACGACAACGCAGTGAGTTGTTTAACCAAAACGTCAACATGGGGAAGATCACGCACCGCACTGACGGCTTTAGCCAGGCAAGTGCGCTCCCCCTTGGTCAAGGTTCGAAGATCGCCATCTTCAAAATACACCATGGCTTTCAAGCTTTCACTGACTTGAAAGTTGATGCCGTAAAGTGCGCGGGCAGCAGATAGTCCTTTAGCCAAGTTCACGCCAGCGCCGACCATGGCGGCAATGTCCCGGTAATCTTTGGCCTCAGCGCGCTGCAGAATGACTTTGACTTTGGTGGCCATCAGGTCATCCAGTGAAGCGACATGCAGCACACCGTCTTCAGTGATGTCCGGTTCGCCCACGCGACCAAAGCCAATTGCTCCGAAAAATGACACCTTGATGTTTTCGCAATCAGAGTTTCCGTAGGGGACATTGACGGTAAAAGTATTGGCCTGATCCTGTAAGACAGGCGACATGGCTATGAATGGGAAAGCGGCATGAATAGCATCACGGTCTAGTGGTTTTTCTGAGAAAAAATCAAAATCAACAGAAGCCCGATGCCCTAAACGCAAAGCAATGGCAGTACCACCGTAAAGCGCAAAGCCCAATGCAGCGGCGGGACGCAGTTGGGGCCAAAGTTGTTGTTGCGCGGGTGGAAGTATGTCCATCCGTGGTTTGAAAAAAGCTGTCATTCAAATCTCCGCACAGGCAGGGGTGGCACATGATCGACAGGGGCTAGTCCAAGCCGATAGTGCCAATAAACCCATGAACGCGCATCAAATTGCCCGGCTTGTGCGTGCGCAATCACCTCTCGCAGCACGTCGTCGCCAACCTGTTGGGCGATTTGCTGCACATCCGCATAGTCGCCGATGTTCATGACCTGTGCGATCACACGCTCTGGCATGTCAACAGCCTCATCGGGTGTTTTCCACCAGATGTATTTGCTGGCGAGGTGTTTTAAAGCGTTGCGGTCAATGTGGCCCATGGATGAAAAATTCTTGCGTGTGTTGACGAGACAAGCCAATGGATTCGGAACTCGCGTTGGAATCTAACGCAAAAACCCGAGCGTGAACACCTGCGGGCGCAGCTTGTCGCTCAAGGTTTGGTAGGCCTGCTCGAAGAGGCCAAAATTGACCGGCGCAGTGTCGCCACTGGCGTTGCGGGCGGCCAAGGCGTTGCGTACCTGGTACCAGCCCACATCGGGCCGATTGAGTTTGTATTGGTCACGCACGCTGCGCACGTCGGTGTGGAAAAAGTAGGCTTGCCACAGCACGCGCCCGGCATTCAGCACGGCTTGTGCCTCGGCTGACAAGGTAATGCCTGCCAGGTACTGCACCATGAAGTCGGATTCAAACCGGTCGGGGGCGCCGACCTTGGTTTGAATGTCGATCAGGCCTTTGGTGTAGCCCTTGAGCTCCATTGCCTTGATGTAAGCGTCTTTGACGTCTTCTTCGCTTTTGACTTGTTGGAGTTGTGTGTAAAGGCTCATAAATGGCTGGGTTAAATTTTCAGCTGTGAGGTGCAATGGCAACATTCTCCAACACCGCGCTGTTCCCCCACAGTTTTGGGGCTCAGAGTTGCTTGGACTCACCCTGCAAGCTGTCAAGTCCATACATATCAACGAGTCAGCCGTGATACCATAAATCATGGCTGATAGAAAAATGGTTGACGATACGCACCACATCACGCAAAAGCGAGGTAATGGTCAGCTTCGGCGTGAGATTTGGGTTGATGTGCAGGGGCAGGTGACGCGTTACAACCTGGCCTATATCAACCACGCCCTGCACGGTGGCGATAACGGACGTGTGGTGGGTTATGACAACCAGCATGGTTACCACCACCGGCACTACTTCGGTATTGTCACTGCAGTTGAATTCACGAGTTTTGACGCTATTGAAGACCAGTTTCAGACCGATTGGACAACACTGCGGAGCGAAGTATGAAAAATGTCACCCTGAAAGCAGGTAACGAACAAGATTTTTTTCGCAGAGGAAAATTATTGGCGCGATGGGCCGACACCGGTCAACCGATGCCAGAGGAGCGCACGGTCAGCTTTGAAGATCCAGCCGATCTTCTGCGCCTGCTCACGGCCAGCCGCCTTGACGTGTTCCGCAGTGTGAAGGGTGAACCAGGCTCAATCACCGTCATTGCAGCACGCCTGCAGCGCGATCGCAGCGCTGTCAAACGTGATGTAGACCAGTTGGCACGCGTCGGACTTGTGACGATAGAAGCCAAGACGCTTCCAGGGCATGGTCAGATGAAAGAGATTCGAGCATCCGCAGGTGTTTTTCGCCTTGAAGCGACGGTGGAGTAACCCCAGTCATCTGAACATTTGCGCGCCAACTGGCTTGCTGACCATGACTTTGCTGCCGTGCGTGTCAGGGTCTACAGCAGAAAGTTTGAAGAAGCCATCCGCCAGCTCCAGCACCTGTGCCAGCGCATCTGGCGCATCACACGCCACCACCTGGCGCTCTGGCGTGCTGCGCAACCAGGTGATCTGGCGCTTGGCCAACTGGCGCGTGGCGGCAATGCCTTTGTCGCGCAGTTCATGCATCGGCCACAGGCCATCAAGCGCCTCCCAGGCTTGGCGGTAGCCGACGCAGCGCATCGACGGTAAATCTGGGTGCAGGTTGCCGCGCGCGCGCAGGGTCAGCACTTCATCCAGAAAACCTGCGCTGAGCATGTCGTCAAAACGCTGGGCAATGCGTTGGTGCAGCCAGGCACGATCCAAGGGTTCCAGAGAGATCAGCAGGCTAGCTGATTTTTTTATGCTTTTTTGGCTTGTAGCCCTTATTTCTTCTGGGCTATTAGCTACATATTTAATAGTGTGAAAAGAAGAAAGTGGCTGGCCTGTGGCGCGGTACACCTCTAGCGCACGGGAGATACGCTGCGAGTCGGCCGGGTGCAGCCGGGCCGCTGTCACCGGGTCTACCTGCATCAGTTCGGTGTGCAGCGCGGGCCAGCCCAGCTGTTGCGCCTGTAATTGCAGTTCAGCGCGAATCGCGGGGTCCGCGTGTGGCATGTCGTCCAGGCCGTCGCGCAGCGCCTTGAAGTACAGCATGGTGCCGCCCACCAGCAAGGGCAGCTTGCCACGGGCGGTGATCTCAAGCATCAGGCGTTGAGCGTCGCGGGCAAATTCGGCGGCGCTGTAGGCGTGCAGCGGGTCGCGGATGTTGATCAGGTGGTGTGGCACAGCGGCCAGCTCTTGGGCGCTGGGTTTGGCGGTGCCAATGTCCATGCCACGGTAAACCAGTGCCGAGTCGACGCTGATGACCTCTACCGGCCACCGTGTCGCAATGGTCAACGCTGCTGCCGTTTTGCCGGACGCGGTGGGGCCGGCAATGGCCAGGTAGCGGGGCAGAACGGGCATGCCGCAATTCCTTTCAAAAAAACAGAGACTGAGGATACTGGAAACCCCGGTTTGTCGTTTTAACTGCTTCCAATAATTCGCATTATGGAATGCGTTTCCTTATCGCAGAACATGTTGACTTTTGTCAAAACTTCAATTTTTAGACCGATCAACATTCTGTCTGTTGCAGCAAGGGTCACAGAAATCGTTTCTTGACTCCACCACCAACGAGGAGAAAAACATGTTCCAGGTACGCATTCACGGCCGGGGCGGCCAAGGGGTTGTCACCGGTGCAGAGATGATGTCCATCGCTGCTTTTTTGGGCGGCCGCCATGCCCAGGCTTTTCCCAGTTTTGGCTCGGAGCGCACCGGTGCACCGGTAGTGGCTTTTTGCCGTATGGACGACAAAGAGATTCGCCTGCGTGAGCCCATCATGCAGCCCGATGCCATCATCATCCAGGACCCGACGCTGTTGCATCAGGTGGACGTGTTTGGCGGTCTCAAAAAAGACGGCTACATCCTGATCAACACCACCAAGAGTTTTGCCGAGATGGGCTTGGAAGAGTTCATCAAGGACTTTCGTCCCGAGCGTCTGCTGACAGTGCCCGCCACTGAACTGGCCATGAAGCACGTTGGCCGACCGGTGCCCAACGTGCCTTTGCTCGGCGCGTTTGCCGCCCTGGGTGGATTGATCTCGCTGGATGCGGTGCAAAAAGCTATTGGCGAGAAGTTTTCTGGCGCAGTGGCCAAGGGCAACCAGGCCGCTGCCAAGGAAGCCTATGACATCGTGATGCAACAAGAGACTAAGCCCGAGGAGACACACCATGCTTGAACAATGCGAAGGCTCGCATGCCGTAGCCAAAGCCGTGGCGCTGAGCCGCCCGGAGGTGATCTGCGCCTACCCCATTTCCCCGCAAACCCACATCGTCGAGGGACTGGGCGAGATGGTGAAGTCGGGTGACTTAAAGCCCTGCGAGTTCATCAACGTCGAGTCCGAATTTGCCGCTTTAAGCGTGGCCATCGGTTCCTCTGCCGCTGGCGCGCGTTCTTACACCGCCACCGCCAGCCAAGGGCTGCTGTTCATGGCCGAAGCCGTGTACAACGCCAGTGGCTTGGGGTTGCCGATTGTGATGACGGTGGCCAACCGTGCCATTGGCGCGCCCATTAACATCTGGAACGACCACACCGACAGCATGAGCATGCGTGACGCGGGTTGGTTGCAGCTGTTTGCCGAGACCAACCAGGAGGCGCTTGACCTGCACATTCAGGCCTTCAAGATTGCCGAAGAGCTCTCGCTGCCGGTGATGGTGTGCATGGATGGTTTCATCTTGACGCACGCCTACGAGCGCGTAGACATGCCCAGCCAGGAACAGGTCGACAAGTTTTTGCCGCCCTATGAGCCGCGCCAGGTGCTGGACCCGAACGACCCGGTGACGATTGGCGCCATGGTCGGCCCCGAAGCCTTTACTGAAGTGCGCTACCTGGCACATGCCAAGCAGATGCAGGCCCTTGATCTGATTCCGCAAATTGCAGCTGAATTCAAAGCGCAGTTTGGCCGCGACTCCGGCGGGCTGATCAAGACCTACATGACCGAAGATGCAGACACCATCGTCATCGCTCTCGGTTCCGTCCTAGGCACGATCAAGGACACGGTGGACGACTTGCGCGCGCAAGGTCACAAGGTCGGCGTGCTGGGTATCACCTCGTACCGGCCGTTTCCCATCTCGGCGATTCGTGACGCAACGGTCAAAGCGGAGCGCATTGTGGTGATTGAGAAATGCTTTGCTGTGGGCATTGGTGGCATTGTGTCGCGGGACGTGCGCAGCGCCGTACGCAACCGGCCACAACCGGTCTATACGGTGGTTGCAGGTTTGGGTGGGCGTGCGATCACCAAGGATTCTGTCAACAAATTGTTGCTGCAGGCCTTTAATGACAAGCTCGACCTGCTCACATTTTTAGATCTGGACTGGGACATCGTCAACCGCGTGCTGGATCGCGAAAAGAGCAAACGCCGCTCGGGCCCGGTGGCCGAAGGCGTGTTGCGTGACATCGGCACCGTGGCCTCAGGTGCCGTCTGAGACCTTGCGGGACAGACCAAGGCTACACACAGTGAGCTTGCTCTGTCCTCAAC
>Ga0210033_1001243_pt1 | contig 23765 bp, 24 predicted proteins | sample CryGeymeta201501_FD_185465 | JGI IMG/M metagenome (GOLD analysis project Ga0210033, IMG submission 185465) | Groundwater microbial communities from Crystal Geyser aquifers in Utah, USA - Crystal Geyser metaG 2015-01 (SPAdes) (version 2) | ecosystem: Environmental > Aquatic > Deep subsurface >... | reverse complement strand
CCACCACGCCACCCCCCCCGTCCCGCACGCCCCTCTCCCGGTCCTGCGACGTCGCCCCAGGGCCCCGACGCGCCGCCCCATGTCCCGGAATTCGACCCGCCCTGTCCCGCAACCCCGAAGGGCTGTCCTGCGCACGATCAGGCGCCGAAACACCGGGGGGATGATGTCCCGGCGCTCGGTCGGGGCGCCTTGCATGAGGGACGGGGGATGGGGCGCCTCGCTCCAGCTCCCGCACGAACCCGGAATCAACCCCACAGCTCAACATCAACCCCCGTCAGCGCGACAACAACGGCCCGATGACCCGCCGAGCGCCGCGCTCACGACGCTCCACTGGATTGAATTGTGAAGACCGCCCGTGTTACTTCTTGGTCTGCGGCGCTTGCGCCGCCCCTGTTCAACGACGCGCCCTCAAGCACGGTCAGATGGACGACCTCCTCACAGTCCCTGACGGCGACCTGGGCGCCTCCACCACACGCCTCGGATAGGCCAGCTCATGGGACGCTTCACGCTCACCATCCGCAACCTTCGTGGCTTGCGCCACATCGAGTGGTCGCCGGAAGGCGTCAGCGCGCTGATCGGGCCGAACGGTGGCGGCAAGTCGACGGTCATCCTTGCGCTCAAGTTGCTGCGCATCGCCATCGACCGGGGCCTGCCCGAGGCCGTATCGCTCGTGCTCGGAGGGAGCGAGGGCCTCAAGCACACCGACGCCGAGGATGACGAGCCGATTCTGCTCCAGGTCCGCCTCGAGGGCTTGTGCTGGCGGGTGCACCTCCTGCCGCGGGGGCCGACCGTCGACTACCTCGCGGACGAGATCCTGGAGGCAGACGGACGGACCGTCTTTCGACGGGACTCGCTCGGCAATTTCGAGGTGGAGGGGGAGCTTTGGTCCGCCGATGAGCGGCTTGGACTTCGCGCAGTCCTGGATGCGCAGCGCACCGATCCGCACGTCGCCCGCATGGCGGCGTTCCTGCGGAGCATCGCGGTCTTCCACGACCTCGACCCGTACCGCCTCCGCCGCGAAGGTTCGAACACGGCCCAGACCAAACACCTGCACAGCCGTGGTCACAACGCGTTGGCGATGTTGCGGCGCTGGAGCCAGGAGCGCCCGGACCGCTGGCGCTACACGGCAGTGATCGAGGCGCTGAAGGCGGCCTTCCCGCAGATCATCGGCGATCTGGACTTCCAGGAGGCGGGCTCCACGATCGTCGCGCGTGTCTACCCGCCTGGCCGCGAGCTCTCGATGGCCCTGGCAAACGAGTCCAACGGGCTGATCACCATGCTCGTGAGCATGTGCGCCCTGGTCTCGGTGGACGAGGGCGGGGTCGTGGCCATCGACGAGGCTGGCGACGCGATGCACCCCTTCGCGCTGCGCGTGTTTGTGCGCCAAGCAGAGCAGATCGCGCGCAAGAGAGACCTGATCGTGCTCTTGGCATCGCACAACACCGTCCTGATTGACCACTTCAACGCCAACCCCGAGCGGGTGTTCGCGCTGACCGGGGAGGATGACCCAGGACCCGTCGCCCTTACCAATCTCAAGAACCCCGCATGGTTGGCACATTTCCGGCTGGGTGAGCTGTACGCAGACGGCGAGCTCGGCAGCAACGATCCCGCGAGCACCTGAGCATGACGGAGCGTCGCATCCGACTGGTCGTCACGGGGGATCTGGAGCGCAAAGCCCTCGTGCGCTCCCTTCGTCAGCACTTCCCCCAGGAGGATCTCCACGGGACGCCCGTGACCTGGCTGCCGCCGCGCAAGACCAACGGGGTGACCACGCACCGCCTGCGCGCCAACGCCTCACCGTCGAACCCGATGTGCACGCTCGCCCGCGCGGTGCTCGCCGAGGCGCTCGATGGGGCCGATGGCAAGCCCGCCGATCTGGTTGTCGCCATTGACGACCTGGAGTTGCACAACGTCGATCAGCCCGCCGTGGTCTGCCAGCACTTTGTCGCGGCGACCCATCAGGAGTTGGAGCGCCGCCTTCGGGGGCTCCTGTCCGGCGAGCAGGACGCCGCGCGCGCGCGCGTTCGCGAGCGATGCTCCTTTCACCTCCTCAGCCCAATGATCGAGTCCACCTTCTTCGGGGAGAAAGCCGCGCTGGTGCGGGCCGGCTGTGCCCCCACTGTAAGTCCAGCGCTCCGAACGACCGACTGGGAGGACTTCTGGTGTACGGACCCGAGCTTCCTGCTGCGAAGCACGGAAGTGAACGCAGCCAAGGCGGCGGCGCCTCTCGCGAACAGCTGGTGGCGCGAGGAGCGCCATGCCAAGCACTACCTGGAACACCTCGTGTCCGACCACGACGGCTTCTATGAGGAGACCGTGGGAGGCGCGAGGGCGCTCGAACCACTCACCTGGCCCACTGTGCCGCGACAGCCGACAGAGTGCCCGCTGATCCGGGCGCTGTTCGACGACCTGGCAAACTTTTTTGGGATATTCTCTCCCCTGCCCTCGGGGACGCCGTCGCCACACACCTGCGCCAGCGGGATTCCGGGACCGAGAAGCACGCGCCTTCTGCGCAACCTCCCGTAGAGGGCGACCGATGAGCACGAGCCCCGAGCGCACCAGCATCGCGCCGCCGCTGGTCGACCAGCCCTGCCACCCACCCGGCGGGACAGGCGCTCAGCCTCGCCGACGGCCCGCGCGCCAGACCTCGGACCACGGCAACCCATTCAGCGACCTGCTCGCCCCGCTCCGCGACGGCGCCACGGCTGGCGTGACCAACGCCATCCTCGCCGACTTCCTCGGCCATCTCCAGGCCATCGAGGACGCCGTCCAGTCCCACCACAGCCGCCCACTGGCATCGTGGAAGGGTAGCGACGCCGCATGGAAGGGATTCTATCTCGCGCTGCAGCAGGAGCTGGGGGAGGGAGGATGGCACTACGTCGCGAACCCCTCGGGCGGGTTTATGAGCTTCTACGGGTCCTGGCACAGCGTCCCGGACTGTATGCTCTACCTCCAGCTCGAGGAGGAGCTGCTATGCGTCAAGATCAGCGTCGGTGACAAGGCAAAGAGGAGCCGCTTGCGGAACACCTGGTCGCACCGCGTCACGGAGGCGGCGAAGGCTCGAGGCTTGCCCCTTGGGAGGCGATTCGGCCACGGGGAGTGGATGACGGTCGCCGTGTGGAGCGGGGAGTACAGACAGGTCGGCGACGACTGCCTCCTCGACCTGGAAGGGACCGTCGCGCGGTTGCGAGAGGTGATGGCGTTGGTGGACGAGGTCGCGGCCGCAGAGCGTCCCCTGGGGTGAGCGTCGGCGTCCGTGCGTCGAAGCTCAGTCGCACGCTGTGGTCAGGAGCGCGTGCTTGATCTGCTCACCTCGGGGAATCGCGACGTCGTGATGGAGCGGTCTATCCGATGACGCCGCGGCAGCGGCGACCTCTTCTGGCCTGAATCGCAACGCCTCGCCGATGTACTTCCGCTGGCGCGCGATGTGATCAGGGGCTGCGGCTGTGCCTGGCCGACCGAGGAGCTCGACGATCTTGAGCTGCCACCGCTCGTCCTCGGGACGAAGCGGCCAGCCCTCCGCGCTCAGAAGCGGCACGTGATACGCCTGGAACACAGCCATGACGAACGTTGCACAGGTCAAGCCTTCTCCAGCGTCGCCGAGCCAGGCTCCCGTTCGCGGGTCAAGGCCGTCGGGGATGTACTGGAGCCCGTAGGGGATCTGGGCCTCGCGGCTCTTGTCGACGACCATCTCGCAGTATGACGCCAGGGCGAGGGCGTTGTTGTCGTCGAGTCCGACGTCGAGCCAGATCCCGCCTGTCGGGGGCTCATCGTCCTCGAGGCGGTGGTGCCACGCGAGGTGAGCCATGCGCAGCCGCTGCGCTCCGCTGGAGACATAGAGCAACCCGATGTGCCGCTGCCGTGCGTCGCCGTCGAGGTGGATGGCCAGCGCGTCGATCCCGGTCAGGGGGTCCTTGCTTGTGTCGTGGATGGCGCGTTCGTGCAAGTCAGTACAGTCCCCTCAGCAGCTCGTCCGGCGACAGGCCGTCCCGCTCCAGCGAGACAGCGACGCGCGAGAGCGCGTCACTCCAGTGGGGAAGGTGTTCGCGGGCTGCGGCCGTGACCCTGAGCGTCGCGAGGCGACACGACGGGTGGAGCCACTCAAACGGGGCCGTGACCAGGATCGCGTCGACAGCGTCGAATTGACTCGAAGTGAGCAGGTCATCGAGGTTGCGATGGATAGCGTAGAGCGCGCGGCGCAGCTTGGGGCGCTCCATCGAGGGGGTCTCGCAGAGCCTCAAGAACCACAGGGGCAACGCCTGGTCGGGCATCTCGTGCTCGAGCCGTCGTGACGTGTCCTCCGACAGATAGGCGCTGAGCTCGGTGAGTCCGTCCAGGCGCGCGTGGAGCTCCGTTTGATCCCTGTCGTGCGCGGCGCGGCGCAGCAGCGCGATGGTCTCTTGCGCGATGCGCGTGGCCAGCGCGTGGAGCTGCGTGTGGTCGAGGATGAACGGCATGGGGACGCGCTTCAACACCTCCAGCGCGTCCGATACGCTCCCGGCCTCGAGCCAGGAGGTGATGATCCACCGGTAGAATTGTTCGGCGAGCCAGGGCTCGTCGTCGGTGCGTTCACCGTCGGGGTCGATCTGAGCGAGCGCCTGCTGAAAGGCCTGCCGAGCGCGACCGTCCTGATGCTGCCGGATGAGGAACCCGATGTAGCGGGTGTTCCACCATGGATTGTCCGCGTCCAGCTCCACGGCCTTGCGGAGCGCCTCCTCGATCACCTCGGGCGGACGACGGGCCTTGTCGAGGTTGTAGCCAAGGTTGTGCCAGGCGTAGTCGTCGTCGGGAAAGCGGTCCACAGAGCGCTGGTAGACGTCGGCTGCCCGCGCGTAATCTCTCTGGGTCACGCTGAGGTAGCGGCCTCGATCCCAGTAGAACTCGCGGGCGGGGAGACACTGGCGTTGCCACGCGTCGTCGTCATCGGAGTGGGCGAGGTGGTGGACCTTCTCCAGCCAGGCCAGGAGTTGCCGCCCCGAGAGCCCTTCGGGCGTCACGGCGCCGTCGAGGCCCCGGTAGTGCTCGGCCAGCCCTCGGTGAGCGTCGACCTGTCCCTCACACAACCTCGGATGCTGCAACAACGCGTCGCGAACGACGGGGTGGATCCTCAGGTGGGCGCCGCTATAGGCGAGGCACCGGGTCAGGAAGGGCTGATGGTCTGTGGGCAACGCGAGCCACTGCAAGAACGTGGTCTCCTCGACCGGCTCCCGCACGCGCAACAGCTGCGAGACGGCTCGGCGGAGGCTGTCGCCATCTTCCCTGCCGAGTGGGCTCGCCAACCTGTTGCTGAGCTCGATCAGGGTTCGTTTCGTCGACGAGCCGCGCTCGATGAGCGTGGCCAGCTTCGCGGTCGGAACGCCAAGGGCGACCGCGCCGACCGCGAGTCGCAGGATCGAGGGAGCGAAACGCCCATCGGGTCGCAGCGCCCGCCCGAGCTCATGCGCGGGAGCCGCATACTCGCCCCACCTGTCGTCGGAGGCCAGGAAGTCCAACCCGACCTGCACGGACGGGAGCCGGATGACCTGCGTCGCCGAGGCCCCCTGCAGGTCCCCGTCCACCTTGCCGTCGACCACCAACACGCGGTGCACCTCGCTGGTCGGGGCTGACCACGCGCGCAGCAGGGCTCGCGCCCGCTCCCACGAGCTGTTGTTGTCGACCTCACACGTCTTCGCTGAACGCATCCAGGACGAGGGGATCCGAACGACGAGCAGGGATCGACCTGCACGCCTCATCGCCTCGATGGCCTCACGGCCGCCGCGTTCGGGTGCGGCCCAGTCTCGCACGAGCGCCTGGCGCTCGGCGTCGCCGCCAACGTTGGCGGCGACCTGGACGAGCCCGTGGATCACGGCGTCGGGCTCATCGAGGTCGAGGAGTTGGACGAGGGTGACGGCTTCGCCGTGACGTTCGGCGAGGCGTCGAGCCAAGACGGAACGTCCCGACCCTATGGGACCGGTGACCCAGATTGTGCAGGGCTCGTCACGCTGCAGGAGCTGGTCGAGTCTATCCAAGCTCCTGTCGACGCCGCTAAGCGCATCAGTGATGGAATCGACCACCATGATATCCTCGGGGGCTGGTATCAGCCCGCTCCGCGGGCACACCAGAGAACAGCCATCCACGCGTGAAGCGTCCTTGCTCCAGACAAACCTGCAAACGCGTCACGGGGCAAAAAATGGACATCTCCCTTTGCGCGGCGCTCCAACTCATCCATCTGGAGTTACCGCAAAGCGGCGCCCCGAATCAACCTCGCCTGTGCCCGTTGCCACTCGGCCTCGAACGCCTCGATACAACCTCCGATGGTGCTCTCCCCGCTCTACGTCACCTCGGACGCAGCGCCGGGCGCAGGAACCCAGGCCGCCTGCAACGCCCGCTCGAACGCCTCGACGCCCGCCATGTCCGGGTGAGCTGGCGTGGCGGAGACGCGCGTGGCGGCCTCCAGGAGGTGACGCACGTAGGGTTCGATGAAGCTGCGTTCGGCAGCTGCGATCGAGCGTTCGGGGCCGCCGAAGGCGTCGATGAAGGTCCGCCAGGCGTCTCGAAGCTCGCAAAGGGCGGCTTGGTCAGCGATGGGATCGACCTCCGCCATCATCCGGACGTAGGTGCGCTCGCGGGTGGCCCAGTCGAGGTGCACGCGTCCGCGGGGGGTGATCTTCACCTGGAGGTCGAGATGATCGACGTTCGCTTGATCCGGGGCGTGGCTCTCGAGGAGCTTGCCGGTCAGGAGGGCATCGATCGCGGCTCGGGTGAGCTCGATGGGGATGCCGAGGTGCGTCTGTAGCTGCTTCTGGAGCTCGGTGACGGTCATGAAGCCGGGGAAGGGCTCACGGCGGACGCGATCGCCATCTTCGCGGCCGCGAAGCACAGCGAGGAGGCGAGCGGGGAGGAGGGGCGCCCAGGCGTTGCGGGACCAGAAGCTGAAGATGTTGGAGACGCGGTCGTCAGGCTGGGCCAGGAACTGATGGCTCTGGGGAGAGATGATCGCCTTCAGGACGCGCCAGCGGAGGCTCGGGGCCGAGCCGGTCACCTGCATCGCGAGCAGCTCCTCGGCCTTGAGGTGGGGTGACAGGAGGATCTGCTCACACAGGGAGAGCAGCTCGGCGATGTCGAAGTTGCAGAGCTCGCCGAGCCAGTTGGCGATCTCCTGCTCTTCAAGCAGCACCGCGCTGACGACGCGGACGAGCGCGTCTGCGCTCACGTTCCACTGGAACCGGCCACCACGACCGAGCCGCGTGCGGGTCTGCCGGCCCGAGGTGGTGCTCTCGGTCAGGACGTGCTGGAGGTAGGCGAGGCGATTCTCCAGCACCTCGCGCACCATCGGGCGGTGGAGCCAGAACTGCTCCGGGTTGTGTGCGGCGAGGCGGTCCTGGCCGTGGCGCCTGAGCCTCCAGAGGGTCGTGTCCTCCATCGCGACCGTCGTTAGCGCGAAGGTGCTGCGGTACAACGCGACGGTCCATCGGACGGCGGCGTCGGCCTGATCGACCTGATCGATGTTGTCGACGACGATGATGGGGAGCTTGCGCCGATTCTTCAGGGCGAAGTCCAGCAGCCGTTGAAGCGCGAGCGCAGGGTTGTCTTCCCGCTCACGACGTCGTGCCTCCACGAATCGATGCCACACCTCAGCGGCACGCTCGCTCGTCTCCTCGACGCCATAGGCCGCGAGCTCTCGGCGCCAATCGGCGAGGGTGAGCTCCCTGTATTGAGACAGCCCCGGTCCCTCCGGTCCGAAGAGCGCGCTCTCGGCCTGGGCGATGGCCTCGCGGCTGGCGTGGTGGGGCTCGAAGGGCGAGAGCTTCTCCCCGTCCAGCCAGATCAGCAGGAGCTCGGCGCGACGACTGGAGAGTGTGCCTGTGAGCAAGCGCTTGAGAAACACCGACTTGCCCGATGACGGCTCCCCCAACAGCCGCGCGAGGAAGCCCTGGCCGCGGTGCCTGTCGAGCTCGTCCTGGCCCCAGGGTGGCGCGTTGCGGGCGTCATCCAGCTCGTCCGCTACGTCCTGAGTGTACTCACTGGCGGCGCGCAGCTCGACCTGAAGCTCGTTCACCATGCGTTCGAGGCGGGCGTCTGCGCTGCGGCTCTCCGTCGAGTCAACGAAGCAGTGGATCAGCGCGTCGGGGTTGTCCACAATGGGCTTGAAGGCCAGGCGCATGGCCTGTTGCAGGTCCTGGTAGAACTCACCGCGGTCCTGATAGGACAGGCGCCGCTCCTGTCCGCTCGCGACCACACGCTCTGGGTTGGCGCACTCGACGTAGCCGATGCGCAGCGGGGAGAGCCGTCTGGCGAGGACTCGATCGCGCACGCGCTCGAACGCAAAGGCGTCGTAGAAGTCCTCGAAGTTGTCGCGAAGCACCTTGAAGCTCCGGAACACAAGCGCCTCGCTCTCCTCCAGCGCGAGGTTCCCCGGCCGGAGTCGATGCAGAAAGCCAATCCACTGCTCACCGTTGGTCAGGATCCCGTAGTTCGGGTTGAACCGACCGAGGTAGGCCGGCATCTGCTTGTCGATGATCGGCCACGCGTGGGCCTTGAGGACGGCCCCGCTGAGAAGCCGTTGAGAAAGTAGATGCCGATGGATCCGACGTAGATTCTGGTTCCAGGCGGCGTTTGATGTGAGGGAGTGGGCCCAGAGGCCCATGACCGAGCAGAAAACCCGCATGGGGCAACCCAGTCTGCATCCCGGTTGAGCCCGCAGGGCAGGGGGTTCTGTGAGCGATAGCGAGTCTGGGGTGGGTTGAGCCCGCAGGGCAGGGGGTTCTGTGAGCGATAGCTCGCAGAAGACCCTGCGTCGCGGGCTCAACCCGCCCCAGACGAGCGAACTGTAATAGTTCGCAGAAGACCCTGCATCGCGGGCTCAACCGAGATGCACGACGGTCTAGAAGATACGAGGAAACACGGCATATATTTTTGAAACGGCTTCTGAACCCGGGGCGGCCACGGCGAAGACGACCGCGGTGAGCCCGGCAAGAAACGACAAAGGCGACCTCCGTCTGGGGGTCGCCTTTGTCAGAGGTCAGGTGAGACGCTGATTACCAGCGGCCACCACGGCCACCACGGTCGCCGCCGCGGTCACCACCACGGTCGCCGCCACGGCCACCGCGATCACCACCGCGGTCGCCGCCACGGTCGGTACGACGCTCCTGAGCCTCGTTGACGTTGATGGAGCGGCCGTCGAGCTCCTTGCCGTTCATCTCGTTGATGGCGTCGTCGGCGTCCGAGGCGTTGGCGAACGTCACGAACCCGAAACCGCGGCTGCGGCCCGTCTCGCGGTCGCTGATGACCTTGGCATCCGTGACCTCACCGAACTCCGTGAAAGCCGCGCGAAGCATGCCATCGTCCGTGCCCCAGCTGAGACCACCCACAAAAAGCTTCTTAGACATACGATCTTCTCCTTCGACGCTTCCAACAGGCGCGCCATAGTGGCTCTGAGCGTCGACCGGATGGGAATCTCACAGGGACGGACTCAGGGCAAACCAAACCACCGCACAACGCGGCACTGGATCGTTGATCCAGCACCCCAAGTCAATACACGAACCTTGCTTTGGTCGCAAGGGGGTTGTTGCAACATTCTTCGTGTCGCCGGGGGTTGGGGCCATGAGGGCACAGTAGGGCCTGGTGGTCGGGCTGGCCGTGGTGCGAGGTTCGGTGGCATCGTCGCCGGAGCGCGGCGTCGAGCGTCCCGAACGGTCGTTCAGGGCTGCTCTTCGACAGCAGAGTAGAGCTCTGCACCAGCCTCGCGGAAGCGGAGGCTCATCTCTTCCATTCCCACCTCGATGGCTTTGTCGAGGTCAACAGCTTTGGTGTTTGCGTACTCCTTGAGGCTTTGAGAGATCTTCATAGAGCAGAACTTCGGCCCACACATGGAGCAGAAGTGTGCGGTTTTTGCGCCCTGGGCCGGGAGGGTCTCGTCGTGGTAGGCTCGGGCGGTCACTGGGTCGATGGCGAGGTTGAACTGGTCCTCCCATCGGAACTCGAAGCGGGCGTGGGAGACGGCGTCGTCCCACTGGCGGGCGCGGGGGTGGCCCTTGGCGACGTCGGCGGCGTGGGCGGCGATCTTGTAGGCGATCATGCCCTGCTTGACGTCGTCGCGGTTGGGCAGGCCGAGGTGCTCCTTGGGGGTGACGTAGCAGAGCATGGCCGTGCCGAACCAGCCGATCATGGCGGCGCCGATGGCGCTGGTGATGTGGTCGTAGCCCGGCGCGATGTCGGTGGTCAGCGGCCCGAGGGTGTAGAACGGCGCGCCGCCGCACCACTCGAGCTGCTTGTCCATGTTCTCTTTGATGAGGTGCATCGGCACGTGGCCAGGGCCCTCGTTCATCACCTGAACGTCGTGAGCCCAGGCGATGCGGTTGAGCTCGCCCTGGACCTGCAGCTCGCCGAACTGGGCCTCGTCGTTGGCATCGGCGAGGCAGCCGGGACGGAGTCCGTCTCCCAGGGAGAAGGCGACGTCGTAGGCCTTCATGATCTCGCAGATCTCGTTGAAGCGCGTGTAGAGGAAGTTCTCCTTGTGGTGCGCCACGCACCACCGCGCCATGATCGAGCCGCCGCGCGAGACGATGCCGGTGATCCGCTTCGCGGTCAGCGGCACAAACCGCAGCAGCACGCCCGCGTGGATGGTGAAGTAGTCCACGCCCTGCTCGGCCTGCTCGATGAGGGTGTCGCGGAAGACCTCCCAGGTCAGGTCCTCGGCCACGCCGTCCACCGTCTCCAGCGCCTGGTAGATCGGCACGGTGCCAATGGGCACGGGGGAGTTGCGGAGGATCCACTCGCGGGTGGCGTGGATGTCCGGGCCCGTCGACAGGTCCATGACCGTGTCGGCGCCCCAGAGGGTGGACCACCGCAGCTTGTCGGCCTCCTCCTGGATGGAGGAGGTGACGGCCGAGTTGCCGATGTTGGCGTTGACCTTCACGTGGAAGGCGCGGCCGATGATCATCGGCTCGGACTCCGGGTGGTTGATGTTGGCCGGCAGGATGGCCCGGTAGGCGGCGATCTCGTCCTTGACGAACTCGGGGGTCACGCCCTCCCGGATCGCCACGTACTCCATCTCGGGCGTCACGATCCCGCGCCGCGCATAGGCGAGCTGGGTGACGGCGCCGCGGCCGCGCAGGGCCTTGCGGTGCAGACCGGCGGGGATGCGGGGGTTGTCCTCGACGGACAGGGCGCGGGGCACCGCCTGAACATCGTCCCGGCGCAGGATCCAGGGTTGGCGCAGCGCGGGAAGCCCCTCGGTGACGTCGACGCGGAGCGGACCGGCGGTGTCGTACACGTGCAGCGGCTCGGCGCCGTTGGTGAGCGAGATCGCGCGAAACGGGACCTGGATGTCGTCGTGACCGACATAGACGCGCTGAGAGCCTGTGTAGATCTGCTCGTAGGCGTCAGCAGGGATCGGGGTGTAGCCGGTGGAGACGGGATCGGTGTTGTTCATGGGGCTCGACGCTCTTTGGATGCGAGGAACGGCGCAGCGAGCTCCAGGTTCGAGGTGATGTGTGGGGCGGTGGGGTTCCTGCCAGTGACACACATCCTCGGGCCGCGCTCCCTACGCCGGTGGAATCCGGATCAGGTTCCAAGGGTGTGATCTCAACCTCGCGAGGAGGTACCCCTGGCGGCCTGCGCTGAGCGGGAGGATGCGTCACGCGGCCACCGAACGCAAGCGTGGAGTCAATATGGAGTCATTTAGTCCACGTTTGCCGCGGTCAGGGGTCAGCCGGGTCGTCCGTGGCGGGGTCGGGGTCGGGCGTGCCGTGCTCGGGGCGCAGTGTGCGCAGCTCGGCGATCATCGCGCCGTAGGCTCCTCCGAACTGCTCACACCAGGTGCATCCGCGCAGGTGGGCCTCGATGCGCTCGCTCGCGTCGCGCGTCAGCTCGCCGTCCAGGAAGTCGGGCAGCCTGGCGAGCACCTCCATGCAGCGGATGCCCGCGACCTCGCGTTCATGGGCCATCGCTCAACCTCTCACGCAGGATGGCCATCAAGCGCAGCCGCGCCCGGTGCAGCCTTGGTTTGACCGTCGTGGTGGGCAGACCGAGGACGTGGGCGACCTCCTCGGTGGTGAGCCCCTCGATGTCGCGCAGCTGGACGATCAGCCGATCGGGCTCGGCCAGGGTGAGGAGGGCGCTCCGCAGCATGCGCTGACGCTGGTGCACGTCGGCGTCGCGCTCGGGATCGCGCGCGGGCTGTCCCCAGCCCGCCGCCACGCCGAGCGCGGCGAGGTCGTCGTGGGCGTCGATGTCGACGTGAGCGCTCGGCTGCCCGGCAGGACGGCGGGCGAGCCGATGCGCGGCGTGCCGGGCGATCTGGAGCAGCCAGGCGCGCGCCGAGCCTTCGCCCCTGAACGAGGCGATGTGGCGCAGCGCCGCGAGCGCGGTCTCCTGCACGACGTCATCGGCGACCTCCGGCGAGTGGGTCAGGATGGTCGCGACGCGGTGGATCGCCTCGGTGTGGCGCGCGACGAGCCGCCCCAGCGCCTCGCGGTCACCGGCCGCTGCCGCGCGGACGTCGAGGTCATCAAGATCCGCGTCGATGTTCGGCGCTGCTGCCACGCCCACGTGCTCCCAGGTCGACGGGTGATTACGGTGCTCTGATGCGTCGGCCCCGCTGTGGCGGGGCGCGGGGTGCTCCTCGGGCGACTCCGGCCCGTGGGCCGATCAGCCGCTCTGACCGCTCCGCACCGGGCAGGTGCTCAAGCCCAGCAGCGTGTACAGCGGGCACGAGCCGAGCAGGCCGGTGGCCAGCGGGATGATGCCGACCGCGGCCCACCACGTCTGCGGCCCCCAGAACATCAGGCTCAGCACGAACAGACCGACGGCGACGCGGAGGATGCGATCGATGGACCCTTCATTGCGGGCGAGGAGCTTGGACATGAGGTTCTCCTTGAGCGGCCGGGCGCCGGGGGGGTTGGGTGGAGGGGCGTCGAGCGCCCTCATCCTCCATGAGCCTGATCCGCGCCAGAAGGGTTCACTCTGCGTTCACTTTTTTGGTGCCGGTGTCTGCGGCTGGCAGCGCGCAGGTGCTCAACCCCATGAGGTTGTACAGCGGGCACCGGCCCGACAGGCCGGTCACCAGCGGGATGAGCCCGAGCGCAGCCCACCACGTCTCCGGTCCCCAGAACATGAGGCTCAGGACAAACAGGCCAACGACGATCCGCACGGCGCGGTCGGGGGTGCTTTCATTGACGGCGCACAGCTTCGGCATGGGGTCTCTCCAGTTCCGGTGCAGCGTGGGGCGTCCATCGCGCCCACGGCCCCCGGAGCCATCACCGACCTCATGCGTGTCACAGGGAGGACAGATTCCGCTCAGGCCACCGGCGAGCCGGCCGCGCTGCCGTCGCCGAGGGTCTGCTCGGGCGCATCCAGCGCGGCCTGGAGCTGCTCAAAGAAGCGCCCGACGTGGAGGCCGTCCATCAGCGCGTGGTGGACCTCCACGGAGACGGGCATCGCGCTCTGCGGCCCGCGCTCGATGAACTGTCCGAAGGCGAGCTTGGGGATGGAGTCGGCCCGGTCGAACCGGCGGGCGTGGGAGACGCTCGTGAAGCGGACCCACGGGATGGTGGAGCCGTGCAGCAGGTCGTCCCGGTCATCCCGCGTCACCAGGCCCCGCGCCCCGCCGTGGAACGCCGCCAGCTCGGCCTCGGCCCCCGCCCGGAAGGCCGAGAACGTGTCCGCGTGGTCGAAGTAGCAGAAGCCGAAGGTCTCGTCCTGCCGCAGGATGGTCGTGCCCACGTCGATGCGATCGTGCACCCACACACCATCTCCCCGCAGCCGATACCGGAACGGCTCGACGGCGTTGGCCGTGCTCAAGCAGGCGTACCACGCCGCCAGCGTAAACGAGATCCCGTGCTCCCGGCAGAACGCCCGCATGGCCGTCACGTCCACCTCGGCGCACAGGTTGAAGAACGGGATGTCGTAGGTGCGGAAGAAGTCGAACTGCTGGCGGCGCGGCCAGGCGTCGAGGTCGAGGGGGTGGCCGGTCAAGGTGGACCTCCTGTGGCGCGGGGGCGGCGAGTCGGGGCAGGGGCGCCGCCGGCCGTGGGTAGCACGGGCGTCGGGCTGGAGCAAGCGGCGGTGGCGCGAAGAGGCTTCACCTCCGCCCCGCCCATGTGGTACGGTGTAGGTCCAAGGCACACTGTGCCCGCCCGGCTGGCGTCCTCGAAGGGATTGTCCATGAAGCAGATCACCTCCCGTGCTCTCGTCGTGCTCCTGCTGCTGTCCGTCGGCTGTGTCGGCTCCATCGAGGGGGAGGACGTCCCGGTGGACGACCTGGCGCCAGGCGATGGGCTCGCCAACAACGGCAACCCGAACCCGGACCCGGACCCGGACCCCACGACCGACCGGGATCCCACGACCGACCCGGATCCCACGACCGACCCCGACCCCTGCGTGGCTCTCGGCTCCGAGGGCCGCTGCGATGGCGACACGCTCGTCTACTGCGTAGGCCCGAGCCTGAACCACTACGACTGCCGCGACGACGGGCTCGTCTGCGGCTTCCGCGACGCGGCCACCGGCTTCGACTGCCTGCGCGAGACGACCGGGCCCGACCCCGATCCCACCGTCGACACCTGCCCGGAGCTGGGCTACCAGGGGCGGTGCGACGGCGACGTCATCATCTGGTGCCAGGGCGACGTGCGGAAGACCTGGGACTGCGCCAACGACGGGAAGGTCTGCGCGTGGGCCGGTGACGTGGAGGGCTTCGATTGCGTGGCGAACCCGGTGGACCCGGACCCGGTCGATCCCGATCCGGTGGACCCGGACCCGGTCGGTGTGCCTGGCCCCGACGCCGGCTGCGGGTCGGCCACCGAGATCGCCGTCATCGGGCTGCTCAACGCCGAGCGTGGCAGCCTGGGGCTGCGGCAGCTCACCTGCGATCCGCTCATGGCGTATTCGGCCAGGCTGCACAGCCAGGACATGTGCGCCAACGGCGACCTGGCCCACACCGATCCGCAGGGGCGGAGCGGGGCGGACCGGGCGAGCGAGGTGGGCGTGCAGTGGACCGCGTTCGGCGAGAACATCGCGAGAGGCCAGAGCACCCCCGAGGCTGTGCATCGGTCGTGGACCAACAGCTGGCGCCATCACCAGAACCGGCTGTCGAGCAAGTGGAGCCGCGTCGGCGTCGGGCACGTGACGTGCGGAGACAGCTGGGGGAACTACTGGACCGAGGTGTTCGCCAACTGAGCGCGGCGTCGGCGTTTCAGCGCCAGGACCACCAGCGTCGCGAGGCTCGCGAGCGCGATCACGACGCACACGGTGAACAGCCAGGGACCGTCAGGGTTGTATTCCGCTGCGAGCTCCACCCGTCCATCCGCCATCGCCGCGAAGGCGTGGCTCATGCCGCACAGGCCGCACCGGACGCCCGCCAGGCGCGACGGGCAGGCCGGCACGAAGGACAGGGCGCCGCTGTCCAGCCCCTCGGGGCTGACCACGAAGGCGGGCAGCAGCGGCAGCGCGGTGACGGTCAGCAGGGCCAACGCGATGGCGAATACCACGCGCCGGCGCTCGGCCGAGGCTCGCGGCGTCGAGGGGAGGTCCATCAAGCGGCGCCCGAAGCCAGGATCAGATCCCGAGCGTGAAGATCGAGACGAACGCGCGGACTCCGATGATGAGGAAGGCCACGATGGACAGCACGAGGCCGGCCGTGGCCATGCCCGTCGGCTTGCCCGCCTGCTTGTCCGCGCCCATGCCGACGCCGCCGAGGATCGCGCCGATCAGCGGCAGGATCCAGATGAACCAGCTCGACCAGCCCATGCAGGGGAACCAGGCCATGAGGCCAAGGAGGAGCGAGACAATGCCGAGGACGAGACCTGCAGTGGACATGGAGTGACTCCGGGAGGCATGTTGAGGATGCGAACGCCCTCCAAGGTACGACGTCGGCCTCCTTTGCGCAAGCCGGCCCTCCGAGGTTTGGCCCGCCGTGACGCTCCCATCTGCTCGCTCACCCGGGGACCGTGGCCATGAGCTCGTCCGAGCCTTCAGAAGCCCTCACGCACGCCTCCGCCACCGCGCGCCGCCTCTCCGGCTTCGAGCGGGTGTGGCTGGTGGCCGGCCGCATCTCGCCGCCGTTCGCGATCCAGATCGTGGTGGAGGGACAGGGCGCGCTGTCACTGGAGCGCGTGCGCGAGGCCGCCCGCGTCGTCGCCGAGGCGTGCCCCGGCTCGAAGCTGCGGCTGACCGGGGCGCTCGGCTGGGCGCGCTGGGTGCCCGGCGGCGCCCTGGAGGTGGTCGAGGTGGACGGGAGCCGCTGGGACGGATACGGCCCCGAAGGCGCACCGTTCCTCGAGCGGCCGCTCGACCCGCGGGCCGGGCGCGCGTGCGAGGTGTTGTTCGTGCGCGGGGACCCCGTGCGGATCGTCGTGCGCGCCCATCACGCGGCGATGGACGGGGTGGCCACGCGGACGCTGGCGGAGGAGCTCTTCCGGGCGCTTCGCGGCGAGCCGTGCCTGGCCGCGGCGGCGGGCCCCCTGACCGACGTCGAGGTGGCGCGGAGCCTGGGCGCGACGATCGCGCCGACCCGCCCGGAGTTCGCCTCGCACACCGGCCCCGCGACTGAGACGCCAGGCAACACCTGGGCGCGGGTGACCGTCCCCATGCCGCCCGATCGGGTCATGGCCCGCACCATCGTCGCGCTCGCCGAGGCGTCGGTCGGGGAGGGGCCGTGGCGGATCGCCGTGCCCGTGGACCTTCGGCGGCATCGGGACGGGCTCAGGAGCACGGCGAACCTGACGGGCATCGCGCACGTGGAGGTCGGCGCCGGACGGGCGGCGGCGACGGTGGACGGCGTGGCCGAGGCGGTGGCAGCGCAGCTTCGGGAGCGGCAGGAGGCGGTCGCCGTGCTGCTGGCCGACGGGGTGCGGTGGCTGCCCATCGGGCTGATGACGGCGGTCGGCCGGGCGGGGATGCGGCGCGAGCGGGCCCGGGGAGGGTTCCCGACCTCCGGCACGGTCTCGAACCTGGGGCGAGGGGCGCTGGCGACCTTTCGGGCGCTCGACTTCGCCCCCACCGCCGTCTTCTGGGTTCCGCCAGCCTCGCCGAGCCTGCCGTTGTTCATGGGGATGATCGGCCACGAGGGCGGCCTCGAGCTCTGCGTGGCGGCGCCGACGGCGTTCGCTGACGGCGGTCGCCTCACGGCGCTGCTGGCGCGGGTCGCCGATCGCTTGAGCCGAGCCTGAGCACCCGTCTACCCCGCAGCGCAGGGACCTCCGTGAGCGACAGCTCGCGGAGGGGCCTTGCGTCGCGGGGTAGACGGTGCTCACGGCGCTCCCAAATGGCATGAATTTTGTCTAGTGTCTCCAGCGCGTCCGCTGCGAGCCTCCATCGTACCCGTGCGTCAACAGGAAGTGGCAGATCGAGGCGTGCTCCTCGTCCCCGGCCACCCGGCCGATGCAGTCGAAGGTCGTCTCCTCCTCCTCCTCCTGCTGGGTCACCTGGATGAACACCACGTCGTCCGGCCGGAAGACCAGCTCCGCGCACAGCTCCTTCTCGCGGTACAGCTGGACCACGTACAGGCCCTCCTCGGGCTCGTCGGTCAGATGCCAGTGGGCGTCGTGCATGTCGTAGAGCACGAAGCCGCCACCGCCCGCGCGGATGATGCAGTTGAAGTGGCGCTTGAGCCAGGGCCAGAACTCATCGAGAGAGAGGGTGGGGGGCGTGGACATGGAGCGGACCTCGACGTCTGTAGGCAGGGAAGGTCGTCAGCGGCGGCACAGCTGCCCCCTGGCGAGGCAGGTAGAGGCGTAAGCCGCCGCGAGCTGGCTCAGGAGGGCCTGACCGGCCTCCTCGGCGGTCCTTCCGAAAACCACGATCCCGTCCTCGTGTCCAGCCATCGCGAAGATTCGACGGTCGAGCAGGGTCGTCTCCCGGTAGAGCCGCTCGACCTCTCGCGCCATCGCCTGCGTCCCGTAGGGCACGTCCGCCGCGGTCGTCGGGAGCTTGAGGTCGGCCGCCGCCGCCCAGAGCACCGGGCTGTGCACGTGCAGCACGCACCGGATGTGCGGCCCGAGATCGTAGATCGCCCCGTGCGTCATCGACTCGCTCGACGGCTTCACCGGCCCCCACGACTCCACCCGGTTGCGCCCGATGTCGTACCGGTCGACCACGCAGTACTGCTCGGCCCCCACGCACACCGCGCCGCCGGTCTGCGTCCCGGTGATCAGGAAGGCCCGCTGCCCCCGGCTCCCCGGGAACGGGCCGATGCGCGCCGAGACGTTGCCGTAGCCTGCCCCCTCGTACCGGCCGGCGTCCTGCCCCACCAGCTCCAGCCGCGCCAGGATCTCCCGCCACGCTGTGAGCCTCGCCACTGACTCGCCGAACCGATGCGCGGGCAGCGGGCCGTCCCGGTGGGTGCTTGAGAACTTGATGACACCTTCCTGCATTGGGGCCTCCATCGCGTTTCGCCGCCCCATATGAGGCCAACGAAGGCCATTTGCCAATGGGCCCGCGCCGACGCCCCGGCATTGACTCCCTCCGCCCGACAGCAGACTCTGCCGCCAGGGACTCGAATAGCCGCCTCTCCTCGCCTCGGAGCACACCATGGCCGACTCGCCGCCGCTGTCCGGGATCAAGGTCCTCGACTTCACCCAGAACCTCCCCGGTCCCTACACCACCTTCATCCTCGCCTCGATGGGCGCTGAGGTGATCAAGGTTGAGTCCCCCAAGGGCGACCCCGCCCGCGCCATCGAGCCGATGTTCTCCATGCTCAACGGGGGCAAGCGCAGCGTCGTGCTCGACCTGCGCGAGCCCTCGAGCCGCCCCGCGCTGGAGGCCCTGATCGGCTGGGCCGACGTCCTCGTGGAAGGCTTCCGCCCCGGCGTGATGGATCGACTGGGCGCCGGCTGGCAGAGGGCGCGCGCCCTCAACCCCGCGCTGGTCTACTGCGCCATCAGCGCCTACGGCCAGACCGGCCCCCGCGTGCAGGAGCCCGGCCACGACCTCAACCTCCAGGCCCTGTCCGGCATCTGCTGGCTCGAACGCGACGACGACGACGTGCCCCGCGGCGCCCGCCTGCCCGTCGCCGACCTGTCGACCTCGCTCGTGGCCGTGGCCAGCATCTGCGCCGCGCTGGCCTCTGGGGGGCAGGGGCGCGTCGGCCGCTACCTCGACGTCGGCATGAGCGACGCCGCCCTGTCCTGGGCGACGCTCTGGGGCAACGGGGTCGACCTCGCCGCACCCGCGAAGGCGGCCATCGGCAAGGCGCCCGGCGGCGGCGTCCTGCAGCGCCTGTCCGGTCGCATGCTCCAGGGCCTCGACCGCCAGAAGCTCTACGCGATGCCCCAATACGGTATCTACGCCACCCGCGACAAACGGCACATCGCCCTCGGCATCGTGGACGAGCGCCACTTCTGGGAGGCCATGTGCGACGTGCTCGGCCTCGCCCGGTTCCGCAAGCTGCCCGTGCCCGCCCGGACGGCCATGGGCCCCGTCCTCAAGGCGGCCATCGCCCTCCAGGTCCGCCGCCACGACAGCGCCGACATCCTCCGCAAGCTCGTCGCCGCCGATGTCCCCGCGACCCTGGTCCGCCGCCCTGACGAGGTCGCCGACGAGCCCCAGTTCCGCGCCCGCGACTTCTTCGGCCCCCGCGGCTTCGTCCGGGCGCCGCTGCCCGAGGCCCACCACCTCGACGCCCCCGCGCCGTCGCTCGGGCAGGACACGACGGCCGTCCTGGCGGCGCTCGGCGTGTCAGGCTCCCCTTGAACAACGGGGCATCAAGTCGTAACCTACGCATTTGAAAGCGGTTTTGGACAGCATCGAGCGCACTCGCCGCGCTCCGCACCCCGAGAGGATGGGATGACCGACGACCCCAGGCCCACCACCGACGAGCTCGCCTCGACCTACGAAGTCGACGACTACGAGAAGACCTGGATGCCCGGCGACGTGCTCATGCGCGAGCGCCTGAGCATGGCCCCCCTCCTTCGGTGGGGCATCCCCGGCTTCCTCGTCGCCATGGCCATTCTCCAGCTCGTCATCATCCCGGTGTGGGCCGTGGCCATCCCCGTCGCCCTCTTCATGGTGCTGCTCGCCGTCCTCGTCAGCTCCATGACGACCATCCGCACCAGCGTCACGCCCGACACCCTCCACATCCAGACCGGCGTGTTCGGCCCGAAGATCGCCGTCAAGGACATCGAGCTGTGCGAGGCGACCCACTACGACGCCCTGCGCGAATACGGCGGCTGGGGCATCCGCTACGGCCGCGACGGGACGGTCTGCTACAACATGACCGGCGACAAGGGCAAGGGCGTCCGGATCCACTACAAGACCCCCGACGGCAAGCAGAAGAAGCTCCTCTTCTCCTCCCTCCACCACCACACCTTCGCCGAGGCCATCAACAAGGCTCGCCGTGACCTCGGCCACGACATCCCCGACACCCTCCTCCCCACCGATGAGGCGATCGGCCTCGTCGACCCCTACGCCCAGCTCGCCGATGCCGACGCGCCCGGGCTCGCCGAGGTCGAGGTGCCCGAGGAGGCCACGACCCCTCAGAAGTAGTCGCTCGCCACGAACCACCCCGTCCCGTCCCCCTCCAGCCCCGACATCATCGGCAGCGTCTTGCCACGCCCCAGCTCCACGAAGTGGCCCTCTGGCACCTGCTCCGGCCACAGCCACCCCCGCAGCCGAGTCCGCCCGAGCCCCGCCGCCATGCTCGCCGATGCCCGCACCGCCCCCTGGGACGCCGCCGCGCTCGCCGCGACGAGCTCCACCACCTCCAGCTCCCCGTCCCCATCCACCAGCCGCACATAGCCCTCGTCACGTCCGATCACGAAGAAGACGTCCGAGGCGTTGTCGGCCACGCTGCGCCGCCAGCCCGCCTCGTCACGCTCCAGCCGCCAGCCCGGCCGCGCCCCGTCGTAGAGGCGCCCGAGCAGGTCCAGCCGGTCCAGCGGGTCGATGGGGCCCAGCGCGGCGTGCGGGCCGCTCGCCCCCAACGCCTCAACGTCGTCGCAGCACAGGTCGTGGCACGGCAGGCTCACGAAGCCGAGGCGCTCGTACAGCGCTGGCGGGATCGCCGAGAACAGCAGCCCGAGCGGCCGCCCCCGGCCGATGGCGTCCTCCGCCACCGCCCTGCACAGCGCGCTCGCGAAGCCCCGCCGCCGCGCCTCCGGCACCGTCGCCACCGACCCGAAGCCGAACCCCGCCGCCCGCTCCTCCCCGCGCCGGAACACCAGGTCGTAGCACAGCAGCGCCGCCACGTCCTGCCCGCCCTCCCGCAGCAGCCACCAGGCCGCGCGCCGTCGCAGCGGGCTCGCCAGGCGCCGGGCCTGGTAGAACGGCAGCGGCAGCGCCGAGGCGTTGGCCGCGTGGGCGATGGAGATCACGACCTGCTTGTCCGCAGGTGAAGCAGCGAGGCGAATGTCCAAGGGACACCGGGGGTTACGAGTCGCACACGGAGATTGCCAAAGACGGAGGTCCTCAGGCTATCATGCACCTGTCGGACAACCCAGCGAACGGGGCAAACCATGAGCCAGGGCAGAGATCAGGAGCACGTCGGCGCCCTCCGCGTCGAGCGCATCGTCCACCAGACAGCCGCCGAGCCCGTCGAGGAGGACCTGTTCATGCTGCGCGAGGAGCTCACCGAGGCAGCCGAGCACGGCGCGCTCGGCGCCACGATGCTCTCCACCTTGTTTGTCTTCGCCCTGGGCGGCCTGGCCATCCTCTTGTTCGGCTTCGAGGCCGTCTGGGGCGTCCTGTTCTGGGCGTCCGACTCCGATGCGCCCGCCGAGTTCAACGTGCTCGTCCTGTTCGGCGTCGCGACGATCTTCACCCTCCTCTTCGTCGGCCTGCAGAACCTCGCCAGCAGGGCGCGCTCCTCGCGCCGTATGCTGCGCTGGCGGTGGAAGGCCCGGAGGCTCTGGACGAAATTTCCCCTTTCGACACAGACCGATAGGGTCCGCGAGACCATCGACGTGCCCGTCACCGTGGCCTGGACCGTGGACGGCGACGGGGCCACCCTGCGCTGGCAGGTCGACGAGGACAACGCGAAGGTCCGCGACCGCACCCCCATCACCCGCGCCGAGCTCAAGGGCCTCGACGATCCCACCGACGCCCAGCTCCACGACCTCGCCGCGACCGGGACCGTGCGCGTGGACGCCCACACCCGCGTCCGCCTCGACCTGACCCGTCACCCCTTCGACCCCGTGGCCCACCTCAAGATCGCCCCCCTCGGCACCCCCAACGCCCCCGGCCTCACCCTCGAGCTCACCGACGCCGACGGCCTCCGCCCCGCCGACCTCCCTCGCCTCGACGCCATGGCGCGCCGCGGCGTCCGCCTCCCTCCGGGCGCGGCACGCGCCCTGCTCGACGCCCTCGAGCCCGTGGTCGAGGCCGTCGGCGTCGCCGTCCCCCAGGCGCTGCGCCGCTAGTGGTCGACGGCGCAAGTTCCAACACGTTCTGTCGGTTCTTTTCCGCGTGGTCGCGTGCGTGTTGTTCTCGACGTGCCGCTGGCACGCCTTCGAACACACACACGCAACCACACGAAAAATCCCTCGACAGAACGCGTCGTTACTTGCGCCGTCGACCACTAAGCGCCTCACCAGGGCACCGGCTCACCGTCCCGGAAGAACCCCCCCGAGGGCCCGTCGGCAGGCAGGGTGGCCGCCCACACCAGCCCCGCGACGCCTTCGTCGATGCTGCGCGGCGCCCCCTCGCCCCCCATGTCCGTCCGCACCCACCCCGGACAGACGGCGTTGACCTTCACGTCGCCCCGCGCCTCGTGATCAAACAGCCGCGTGACCGCGTTGAGCGCCGCCTTGGAGATGCGGTAGGCGCTGTTGCCGCCTCCCATCTCCGCGATCCCGCCCATGCCCGAGCTGACGTTGACCACCCGCCCGTACCCCTGCGCGTTCATCATCGGGATGGCCCTCAGCAGCATCCGGTACGCGCTGAGCGTGTTCGTGTCGAAGGCCTGCGCCACCATGCTGGCCGGGATCGCCATCGTGTCGGCGTTGGACGCCTCAAACACCGTCGCGGCGTTGTTCACCAGCACGTCCAGCCGCCCGAACGTCTCGCGGACGTGCGCGAACAGGGCGTCCATGCTCTCCTCCGACGTCACGTCGAGCGCGAACGGCTGGACCTCGAGGCCCTCGGCGGCCAGAGCAGCTGCGGGCGCGGCGGCCCGCTCCAGCGTTCGTGCGGTCAGGATAACCCGGTAGCCCTTCCGGGCCAGGATGCGGCACACAGCCAGGCCGAGGCCTCGGCGCGCACCGGTGACGACGGCGGTACGATCGGTCATGGGGAGCTCCATCGGGCGGGTGAGGTTCGAGAAGCAAACGGGTGGTCCTGGGTGGCGCGGGGGAGGCTCCCCCGCACGAGCTCACTCACCCCTGCTTGCCCATCCGCAGCTCGAGGTTGAAGAACGGCGTGCCGAGCGCGCCGTACAGCCGGGTCCACAGCAGGAGCCAGCCCTCGGTGCCGCGCGCGGTGGTGATGTCGCCGAGGTCCACGACGTGCTTCCAGCCGAAGCCCTCGGTGAGGATCATCGTGGCCTGCGCCTTGGCCTCGGCGTCGTCGCCGCTGACGAAGACGACGTGGTCGCCGGGCACGAGCGAGGGGTCGACCATGATCGGCGCCGCCATGGTGTTGAGCGTCTTGACCACCTTGAGCGCCGGCACCGCCCGCTGGAGCTGCTCGCCGAGCGAGTCGCTGCTGACCGGATTGAGGCGCGGCGGAAAGCCCGCGGAGAAGTCGAGCGGGTTGGACAGGTCGAGCAGCAGCTTGCCGGCCAGGTTCCCAGCGCCGGCCGCCTCGATCGCGGCGACCGAGTGGAGCCCGGCGGTGCAGTTGAACAGGACCTCGGCGAA
>Ga0210033_1001235_pt1 | contig 23882 bp, 28 predicted proteins | sample CryGeymeta201501_FD_185465 | JGI IMG/M metagenome (GOLD analysis project Ga0210033, IMG submission 185465) | Groundwater microbial communities from Crystal Geyser aquifers in Utah, USA - Crystal Geyser metaG 2015-01 (SPAdes) (version 2) | ecosystem: Environmental > Aquatic > Deep subsurface >... | reverse complement strand
ACCCGAAAAGAACCAATATTTATCTTTACGAAGCAAGCTTTAATTTGTTAAAATATTTAGGAATATCCAAGGTTGAAGAGCTGCCGGAATATGAAAAATTTAAAGGAATGACTAATTTCTAATTAAACATAAATTTTATGCGTTTCCAAGCAATATTACTTTCTTTGATCATTTTAGTTTCGCTTTTGATAAGCGGAGCTAAATTTCCGTCAACCCCGTCTTCTAAGGAGAATGTTTCTCAGACTGCTCCGGCTGAAACGTCTGTTTTTGTGAAGGATTTATATTCAGCCCTGTCAGGGAGGGTTGCTTTGGTTGGTCAGAATTTAACCGTAGCTAACCGGAACTTAAACCAAAACTTAAATCAGAATTTAAATGCACTCAGCCGGAATTTAACCGTTACCGCCGATAAGCTTGATCAAAACTTAGCCGCTCTGAAACAAATTGCATCCGCCAATGTCCATGATTTTCTCGCAAAGGCTTCGGACTCCAATCCAGAAAATCCTCCTTCCGTTATTTCGTATCCGGCTCTAATTTCAAAGGCAGAAATCAATGCTGAACAGATTTTTCCCTGCAATGCGAACCAATCCGCTTTTGTCAGCAAAGCCATATTAATAAAATATCTGGATTACAATTTTAACGTTTTTGAATTAAATCCGGAAAAACGCTGGCCCATAGCTTCTTTGAGCAAATTAATGACCGTTCTCGTGGCTATTGAAAAAATTGACTTGGACAAAGAAATAATAATGACCGAGAAAGCCGTCTCCAGCGACGGAACCGTCGGCGACTTTAGAGCCGGAGAAATTTTTAAAATACGTGATTTAATTAAAGCAATGCTAATCGTCTCAAGCAATGATGCGGCTGTAGCCGTCGCCGAAGATTTTGGTGAAAAAGAATTTATCAACGAAATGCAGAAAAAAGCGGCTGAACTTAAAATGTTTAAAACAACGTATTTGGAGCCAACCGGTCTTTCCTTTATTAATCAATCAACCGTTGATGATTTGGCCAAATTGGCAACTTACATTTATTTTAATCATCCGGAAATTTTGGAGATTTCCCGCCAGAAAGAAACGGAATTAACGGAATTAAAATCAAATACGTCAAGAAAATTACTCAGCATTAATAAGTTTGCCGGAGAACCGGATTTTATCGGCGGGAAAACCGGCTACATTGAAGAAGCTTTGGGCCGTAATTTAATAGCCCTTTTTGAAATTAACGACAAAACGGTTTTGACCATTACGCTCGGCGCCGATGATTCTTTTAAAGAGACGGCAAGATTGAAAGAATTTGTTCAAAATTGCCAAAAATGACATGTATTTTACCCACGTCTTTTTAATCGTAAAAATCATAAGTTTTTTTATTTTATCTTTTGCGTTAGCCATTATTTTGGCACCGATTTTAATCCGCTTTTTATATAAATACAAGGCCTGGAAGAAGAAGCCCCGCGAGGAAACTTTTGGCGGCGAAAAAACGCCGATTTTCACAAAACTTCACGCGGCGAAAGAAGTAAGCACTCCGCGAATGGGCGGCATTCTCATTTGGGGGACCGTGGTCATTGTTGCTTTAGGCACTTTTTTGATTTCTCAATTTCTTCCCGATTCCTTAGCCGCCAAGATAAATTTTCTTTCCCGTTCGCAGACCTGGCTGCCGCTTTTTACTCTGGTTTCCGCCTCAATTTTAGGTTTGGTTGACGATATTTTAGTTGTCAAAAACAAAGGGAAATACATTGCCGGCGGCATGAGATTAAAGGTGAGATTGGCTTTAATCTCGCTGATTGCCATTATCGGCGCCTGGTGGTTTTATTTTAAACTTGATTGGTCAAGTATCTACATTCCTTTTTATGGTAATTTGGAAATTAACGGTCTCTATCTTTTAATTTTTGTCATTGTGGTTCTGGCAACTTTTTCCGGCGGCGTGGTTGACGGACTTGACGGGTTGTCAGCCGGGGTGATGATGCCGATTTTCGGCGCTTTCGGAGTAATTGCCTACAGCAAGGGGCTGTACGACTTAACGGTTTTAATTACCATTATCATCGGCGCTTTGTTTACTTATCTTTGGTTTAACATTCATCCGGCCAAGTTCTATATGGGCGAGACCGGAATGATGGGCTTGACCGTAACTTTGGCGGTTATCGCTTTTTTGACCAATTCCGTTTTATTTCTGCCCGTCATTGCTTTTGTTTTGGTGATGGAATCGGGTTCGGTTATTTTACAATTGCTTTCTAAAAAACTGAGAGGCAAAAAAATATTTTTATCCGCTCCAATTCATCATCACTTTGAAGCTTTGGGCTGGCCCGAGACCCAAGTAACAATGCGTTTCTGGATTATTTCCGCGGTTTGTTCCGGTTTAGGATTGATATTATTTTTCTTAAGTAAATTTTTATAAAATCTTCTCCTTTCCAGAACGGATCTTTTTGATATAATAGTAGTGTGACCATCCTTATCAAAAACATCCAGCTTCTTGACGGTTCGGGTAGGCCACCGGTCAAGGCCGATGTTTTGGTAAAAAACGACAAAATTTCCGCCATCGGCAATTTTCCTAAATACCGGGCTGATGAAATTATTGACGGTTTGGGCGCTTATCTGGCACCGGGATTTGTTGACATTAACACCGATTCTGACCATTATTTGACTCTTTTTTCCAATCCCAGCCAGAAAGATTTTTTGCTTCAGGGCGTGACCACGATTATCGGCGGCCAATGCGGGGCATCGCTCGCGCCCTTGATTTACGGCTCCTTAGAATCAATCCGCGAATGGGCTGACATCAGTAAAATAAACGTCAACTGGCATACTTTGGCGGAATTTTTGAAGGCGATGGAGTGCCGGCCTTTGGGCGTTAATTTCGGCACTCTTGTCGGACACAAAACCATCAGGCAGGCCTTGGCAGGCGAGACCACCAGAGATTTATCACGCAACGAGCTGCGCGTTTTCAATTTAATTTTGGAGAAGTCCTTAAAAGAGGGTGCTTTTGGATTTTCCACCGGCTTGGGCTACCGACACAGCCGTAAAACTTCTTACAGCGAAATTAAAGCCCTGGTGGAAACCGTGGCCAAGCTCAAGGGTCTTTACGCCACCCATCTCCGCGATGAAAAGAGAAATTTACTTTCCTCGGTCAGCGAAACAATTAACATTGCCAAAGAAACCGGCGCCAAAGTTTTAATCAGCCATTTCCGACCTCTGATTGGTTCGGGAGAAGATTACGAAGAGGCCTTAGATTTAATTGATAAAAATACCGATAAGGCCGACGTTTATTTTGACATATATCCTTTTAACGCCAGCACGGTTTTGGTTTCTACTTTTTTGCCGGATTGGGCTCAGGAACAAGACAAAGAAGTGATGCTGAAAGATATTCAAACTCCCGGCTTTAAAGAAAAAATTCTCAGAGGATTGCCCCGATTTAAAGGAGAAAAATTTATCATTGTTAACGCACCCGGCAACGAATATCTGGTCGGAAAATCATTAAAAGAATTTTCTCAAAATAGAGATTTGACCGTTTACGAAGGATTATTGGCTTTAATGAAACTGACCAATTTCCGGGCCGTGGCTTCTTATGAAAATATCAGCCTTAAAAAAGTTGTTAAAGCCATAACCCATAATCGGGCCATTGTCGCTTCCAACGGCGTCAGACCCGAGCGTTCTTATCGCACTTTTATAAGATTTTTGGAATTGGCGGAAAAAGCCCCGACGCCCGAAGTGGGTCGGGGTCCCGACCGAAGCGTCGGGAAAAAAATTATGCCCATCGAAACAGCTATTCATAAAATCACCGGTTTGCCGGCCCAAAGACTGGGCCTGGGTGAAAGGGGATTAATTAGAGACGGCTGGTTTGCCGATTTGGTGCTCTTCAAAGACGCGGAAATTCGGGAGGTGATTTTAAACGGAAAAAGAGTGGTTAAAGACGGGAAGTTTCAGGATGTTTTGGCGGGAAAAATTTTAAGACACAGTACATAACAACAAAAGTCAATGGTCAAAAGTCAATGGTCAAAACAGGGTCATCATCCAGATTATGTCTTTATTTCCTGTATTGTCATACTGGTGGTTTTCGGCTTGGTTATGCTTTCCAGCGCTTCTTCGGATTTGGGCAAAATTAAATTTAACGATACCTATTTTTATTTGAAGCACCAGTTGCTTTACGGATTAAGTTTGGGAATATTGGGATTTCTAGCCGGCAGCCTGATTTATTATCGCTGGTGGCAAAAATTAGCCGTTCCTTTATTGCTTCTCAGCTTGTTGGCTTTAATTTTAGTCTTTACTCCTTTGGGTTTTTCCCATGGCGGATCCAACCGCTGGCTCAATCTTGGATTTTTATCGGTTCAGCCTGCAGAAATTTTGAAATTTTCTTTTATTGTTTATTTAGCCGCCTGGTTAAGTTCCAAAAAAGGAAAAAGTTCTTATCGCCAAACAAATATTTTATCGGGATATTTGCCTTTTCTGATTATTTCCGGTCTGGTGGCTTTTCTTATTTATAGACAACCCTCAACCACTACGATTATTATTATTATGAGTAGCGGTCTTTTGGTTTATTTTACAAGCGGTGCCCGGCTGTCCTTTGTCCTTGGCACAATATTTTTAGGATTAATAGCTTTGACTTTGGCTATTTCTTTTAGTCAGTATCGTTTGGAGCGAATAGAAACCTACGTCAAAACATTTTTTGGCCCCGAGGCCGTTGATTCCCAGGTTAAAGGCTATCATATTAGCCAGGCTAAAATGGCGATCGGTTCTGGCGGTCTTTGGGGCGTGGGATTCGGCAAATCAACCACCAAGTTTAAATATCTGCCTGAGCCAATCAGCGATTCAATATTCGCCGTGATTGCCGAAGAACTGGGTTTTGTCGGCGCTATTCTTTTAATTGGAGTTTTTATTTTGCTCTTCATCAGAGGAATTATGATAGCGAAAAATTCCCGTAACCAGTTTGCCAAATTAACGGTCATCGGTTTTATTTTAATAATTACCATTCAGGCCTTTATTAATGTTGCGGCCATTTCAGGGTTGCTTCCCTTGACCGGCGTCCCCCTGCCATTCATCAGTTATGGCGGCACTTCTTTGGCTATTTTTTTGACTATGGCCGGAGTTATTGCTAACATTTCTAAGTACACTTAACTACAATGAGAATCTTATTTACCGGCGGAGGCACCGGCGGACATATTTATCCGATTATAGCCGTGGCCGAGGAACTCCAAAAATTATCCGTTGAAAAAAAGATTGAAATGGATTTGCGTTATTTCGGCTCTCCGGAAATGTTCCGTTCGGTTTTGGAGCAAAACGGCATCGGGGTTTCAAAAATCTTTTCCGCTAAGCTGCGCAGATATTTTGATTTAAGAAATTTCCTTGACATTCCGATTCTGCTTCCTTTAAGCGTTATTCAGGCGTTCTGGAAAGTTTTCTGGTTTATGCCCGATGTTTTGTTTTCTAAAGGCGGACCAGGTTCTTTGCCGGTTGTTTTGGCCTGCAGATTTTATTGCGTCCCGATCATTATTCACGATTCTGACACTATAATAGGATTAGCCAATCGATTGGCGATTTATTGGGCTAAACGAATTGCCGTTTCTTTTGATTCAACTGCCAAAACACTTCTTGAGAATGAAAAATTATCCGGAAAAGTGGCTTTGGTCGGCAATCCGATTCGGCGGTCATTAATCAGTGGTGATATTTTAGATTCGGCAACCGCTAAAAAAATTTTTGGCTTTAACCCGGAAAAACCGGTAATTTTAGTTATTGGTGGTTCACAAGGCGCGGTAAAAATAAACGACCTTATGCTGGAGATAGTCGGAGAAATAATTAGAGATTTTCAAATTCTTCATCAAACTGGAATTAAAAATTTTGAAGATTTCAAAAAGGAATTAGACATTATCTTAAGAAATTACCCGGAAGAACAGCGCAGCCGATACAAAACAGTTCCCTATTTTGAAAAGGACTTGAAAGACGCTTATACGGCAGCTGACGTCGTGGTTTCCCGGGCTTCCAGCGGCTCAATTTTTGAAGCCGCGGCTTTCGCTAAACCATCAATTTTAATTCCTTTGCCAGAAGAAGTGGTCGGCGACCATCAAACCACTAATGCCTATGAATATGCCAGGACTGGCGCCGCCGTCGTCATTGAACAAGCCAATCTGGAACCAAATATTTTCTTAGGTCAGCTTAAAAAAATATTTTCCGAACCGGAAAAATTGAATCAAATGTCTCAAGCTGCCAAAAATTTCGCCAAACCAAAAGCAGCCAGAGTAATCGCCGAGGAAATAATAAAATTAGGAAGTAGGGGATAAGCGTGACTTTTAGAGGATTAATTAAAAGAAAAATTTTATAACATTTATTCACGATCGTGAGTATTTGTTATATTTTATTTTGCGACAGGTTGGGGTTGACAAATTAATAAAACTATGCTATCTTTTTAGCAACATTTCAAGGTGAGATGTCTGGTCAAAAAAAGAGCAGGCATCTCAAATGAGGTGTTTGCTCTTTAAATTAAAAAGAAGGGGGGGTGAAAAATGCAAAAATTTTGTTACAGGGATAAGCAGCGTCCATGTGATGAAAGTTGTGAGGCTTTTCATTCGAGTGTACTTTATGGACTTGATTCTCGTCAAAAGGTCTTGAGCGGAGAATGTATTGAACTCGGTATTCAATCTATGATTGTTAGCGAATTACGCTCCATAAAAGACGCGATAAAAAAAAGGAGGTGAAGAAAAATGGGAGAAGGAATAAAAATTATAGTTATAGTTGTTGATACTGATGGCGCAATAAAGAAAGGTGTTACCTACATTCTTCCACGCGTATCAGATAATGGGTTTTGGTTCACTCCTGATGAGTCTGACCCCGACAAGAAGGGGGGCCGGAGATTTATTCCCCTCTATGCTATTAAAGAATTAATAGTGGTGGAGGGGTAGACAAGTTTAAGCCCGTTCAAGGATAAATCCCACGACATAAAAATTTATGTGTGGGATAAACCTTGCGGGCTTCTTTTATTTTCAATTTTTTAACTGGCTTCCATTTTAACCGGTCCCAAAATGTTTCCATTTTCAGACAAAATTCCCAACCTTAATTTCAAAATCTTAAAATACTTCACACTTCAGTTAACTGAAGTGTGGTCTAATGATAGACATGATAGATCAGTCAACCATTGGACGATCGGAATTTAGTTGACTAAATTAGCTTTATAAATCTCATTGGTCTTACATGATAGATTGGTCTAACGCGATAGACTGGTCTAATACATTAGACCAGCCAATAAAAAACTTTTCTAAATCAAGAAACAAGAAACAGGTTCAACATCTAAAAGAAGAGTTTGAGATTTTTATAACCGCTCTAATTGGTTAGAGCGCTCTAATGTGTTAGAGCGGTAAGTAGTTAGAGAAGATTTAAGGGAGGATAAGGCCAGGATATATGTAAAAATCTTAAAAATATGCTAAAATAAAAGTTAATGACAGATAATCCTAAGAAGCATATCGGGCCGGTGAGGGTGCGTTTTGCACCTTCACCGACCGGCTATTTCCATATTGGTTCAGCCAGAACCGTACTTTTTAATTGGCTTTTCGCTAAGCAGAATAATGGTAAATTTATTTTGCGGATTGAAGATACGGATATTGAGCGTTCTAATCCCGAACACGAAAAAGATATTCTTAGTGGAATAAAATGGTTAGGCTTGGATTGGGATGAAGGACCAATACTTGAGAGACAAGAGACAAGAGACAAGAGACAAGATTATATCGGTGAATATGGGCCGTATCGGCAATCAGAGCGTTTAGATATCTATGAAAAATATCTGAAAAAATTGCTTGAGGAAGACAAGGCATATTATTGTTTCTGTTCAAAGGAATTATTGGAAAATGACCGTCAAGCCATGCTGGCTCAGGGACTGGCGCCCAAATACAGCGGCCGGTGCCGCAACCTCTCAAAAGAAGAGGCTGAGAGCCGTCTTAAAAAAGGCGAGCCGGCCGTAATTCGTTTTCGAGTGCCGGAAACCGAAATAGAATTCAACGATTTAATTCGTGGAAAAGTTAAATTTAATACGGCTTTAATTGGCGATGTCGTAATTGCCCGAAATCTAAGGTCCCCTCTGTATAATTTTTCAGCTACGGTTGACGATTTTGAAATGAAAATCACCCATGTGATAAGGGGCGAAGAACATCTTTCTAACACTCCCAAACAGATTTTAATTCAAAAAACACTGGATTTTGAAACGCCGGAATACGTCCATGTCTCGTTGATTCTTACTCCGGGCCGGGCTAAATTGTCCAAGCGCTTTTTAGAGAGTTCGCTTAATGATTATAAAAATCAGGGCTATCTTTCGGAAGCCATCGTAAATTTTTTGGCCTTGCTCGGCTGGCATGCCAAAGATGACAGAGAAATTTTATCTCTTGATGAATTAGTTGAAGAATTTGATTTAAAACGGGTGCAAAAAGCCGGAGCGATTTTCAACATTGAAAAATTGGAGTGGTTAAATGGTCAGTACGTCAAAAAAATGACTGCCGATGTTTTAGCCGAAAGAATTAAAGATTTTATCCCGGCGGAATGGCTGGCTGAAGAAAAAAGAGAATTATTGATTAAGGCAGTGGCCGCCGAAAGAGAAAGAATAAAAAAACTGACTGATTTTAAGGAATTGGCTGATTTCTTTTTTGAGTTGCCGGACTATGAAATAAATCTTTTAGCTTGGCCGCGTCCGGTGTCAGCCGCGTCTTCGGAGAAGGGGATTGGCGAACCCAAAACAGACAAAGAGAAAACTCTGGCAAATTTAAAACTTTTAATTGAAGAAATTGACAGAGTTTTCAAAGTTGATTTTAACAAAGAGGCCTTGGAAAAATTGATTACGCCGTTAACTGAGGTTTGGGGTAGGGGAGAGTTGCTTTGGCCTTTGCGAGCCGCTCTTTCAGGCAAAGAGGCTTCACCAGGACCGTTTGAAATTATGGAGGTCTTGGGCAAAGAAGAGACACTAAGGCGTTTGGAAATAGCCGTTAAAAAACTTGCCCCGTAACGCATCCCTATGAACGTTACGGGGCTTGAATAAGCATGAAAAAAATCTTGTTTCTTGTTTCTATTTTTTATTTTCTATTTTCTATCACTTCATTTGCCGCTGCTCCGCAGGAGCTTAAGAATGCCATTAACCAAAAAACTCAGCAACTTCAGGAAATAAATAATCAAATCAAAGAAACCCAGAAAAACCTTGAATCTATTCAGGGGCAAGGACAGACCCTCCAAAAAGAAATCAAACAAACTGATTATAATATCAATCAGCTTAATTTAAATATCCGCTCCAGCGAAATTACCATTGATAAACTGGTTTTGGAAGTTAATTCTCTTCAATACGAAATCACTGATGCCGAAAATGAGATTGTCTTAAAAAGAGAAGCCATCACCAGGATTCTTCAGGAATTTCAAAAAACTGATGGCGAAACACCCTTGCTTATCTTTTTGAAAAACAAAAGTTTGGCGGACAGCGTTTTTGAAATGCAAAATTTGACCGACCTTAATGCTGGCTTAAAAACGGAGATTGATAATCTGAGAAAGGTCAAAGAGGAAATGGCCGACAAATTAGACCAATCCGCCAATAAAAAACAATTGACCGAAATAGAAAATAGCAATCTTAAAAACAGAAAAGTGATACTGGATGACGTTAAAAAAGAAAAGAAAAATATTTTAGTGCAGACGAAAAACCAGGAAAAAGTTTATCAGAGTATAATCAGTGATTTACAGAAAAAGCAGATGGAAATTGCCGATGAGATTAACACATTGGAAGAAAATTTGCGTCTTAGTTTTGACCCAAGGGTTTTGCCGAGTAAACGACCCGGCGTTCTGGCTTATCCGGTCACCGACCATTATGTGACGCAGGAATACGGTTATACCGACTCTGCCAAATTGCTTTATAAAACCAAATTCCATAACGGCATTGATTTTAAGGCGTCTCTGGGCACGCCCATATTGGCGGCTGAAGATGGAGAAGTGATGGCTGTCGGCGACAACGGCCGGGTTCAATACGGAAAATTCATTTTAATAAAACACAATAATAATTTGGCAACGCTTTACGCTCATCTGTCGCGGCAAATTGTTCAAAAAGGAAGTGTAATTAAAAGGGGACAGGTAATAGGATATTCCGGCAATACCGGTTATTCTACCGGCCCCCACCTTCATTTCGGCGTCTATTGGGCGTTAAACCTTAAAATGCAAAGTTTTTCCGGCGCTGGTCTAGTGCCCGTTGGCGTAACCATTAACCCGGCGAACTATTTGTGATATAATATTGTTCGTAATATAATTCAAATATTATGGAAGAAATCATTCAAAAATTATCTACTTTTTTGAATTATTTTGGCGGGTGGTTTGAACAATATATCGGTTCAGGTCTGGTTGGTTTTATTAAGGCCTTAGGCGGTTTATTCATCAAAATTCTGGAGTTTTTTATTGATGTTATAAGGTGGATTATGTCATATCTGTAACTGGTTGTGGACCTGCCTGCCGGCAGGCAGGTAAGTCGGTTGATTATGTTGTGCGACAGGATTATGATTTACATATTCATCAAAAGATGTTAACCTATAAAAGCCACAAGACTGGGAGGAAAAAATGGATTGATAAAACAGGGTCTATTGGAAGGGGATAATTAATATTTAAGATTTAGATCCGTTACAAAATATATCTTTTACGACAGATTAGTAATCTATCATAAAAGATAACGGCCATAATGGCCTTAACATAATGACTAAACCCAAAGTCCATTTTATTGGCATAGGCGGTATTGGAACCAGCGCATTAGCCCGCTGGTTTTTGTCTCATAACTATAATGTATCTGGCTCTGACGCTTCTCCTTCAGAAATTATTTCTGAACTTAAAAAACAAGGCATAAGAGTATTTATCGGTCATCAGGCAAAAAACCTTCCCAGAGGGGCAAATTTGGCGATTTTCAGCGCAGCTGTGCCCATTAATAACCCGGAACGCCGGCAAGCAGCCAAATTAGGCATCCCTGCTAAATCTTATGCTGAGGCAGTCGGCGATTTGGCAAAACAATACAAAACTCTGGCTATAGCCGGCGCTCACGGCAAAAGCACTACTACTGCCCTCTTATCCTTGATTTTAATTAAAGCCGGTTTTAACCCGACGGTGATTATCGGCACTAAACTAAAAGAGTTCGGTAATTCAAATTTTTGCAATGGCAGAGGGGATTATCTGGTATTGGAAGCTGATGAATATAGCGGTTCATTTTTAAACTACTCCCCTTTTGCGGCAATTATTTTAAATATTGACGCTGAGCATCTTGATTATTATAAAAATTTAAGAGTCATTAAAAATGCTTTTTTGAAATTTATCAAGAATATTCAGTCGGGCGGAATTTTGGTTCTTAATAAAGATGACAAAAATTTATCGGGTTTAAAAAATAAAATCCAAAAAATCAGCCAAAATAAAAATATTAAAATCATCTGGTACGGTATAACAAACCCTGAACGATCGTCAATGATTTGTTATAAAATCAGAGAAATATTAAAAATCTCCGGCGAACACAATGTTTCAAACGCTTTAGCGGTTTATTCCTTGGCTAAGGCATTGGGAATTAAAAATAGAGATATCTTTAACGCGATTGGCTCTTATCGCGGCGCCTGGCGAAGGATGGAATACCGAGGAGAACTTAAATTTCCAATTTTCAATTTCCAATTTCCAATTAAAGTTTACGACGACTATGCTCATCACCCGACTGAAATCAAGGCTACCCTAGCTGGAATAGCCCAAAAGTGGCCAAAAACAGGCCTAATTTGCGTCTTTCAGCCCCATCAGGCTAAACGGCTATCCCTGCTTTTTAAGGCCTTTATAGGGGCTTTTGACGAAGCAAATGCCCTGGTATTATTGCCTGTCTATCAGGTAGCTGGTCGCGATATATCGGATAAAGTGTCGCAAAATAGAGGTTGTTGCAACGCCCAAACTGGTCGTCGCAAAACCTCGCAGATATTTTGCAACAATAAAATTGTCGCAAAATATCTTTCTAAAAAACTGGCTGAAGCAATTCAAAAAAGAATAAATTCAAAATTCAAAATAGACCCTCCGGGGATTCTTCGAAAACAAAATTCAAAATTGCGAGAAGTGGTCTATCTCCCCTCCCCTAAAAAACTGAAGCAAATTTTAAATAATTTACTCATAACTCATAACTCAAAACTCAAAACTATTATTGTAATGATGGGCGCTGGCGATATTTACAAGTTGACGGATAAACTGGTAAGATATAAGGCATAAGATTTAAAGGATTCTGCAGTACTTACTTCTTATACCTTAAACCTTAAACCTTAAACCTTAAACCTCTAAAATATGTTCTATTCCAATCTTAACCATTTTAAAGGGATGTCCGGTTATGAAATTGACGGTATCTGGTATCCGCGAGTGACTAAAATCGTGGATATTAAAGCCAAGCCGGCTTTGTATAAATTTTATGCGGAAATGAATAATTTTGATGAAGGCGAAGCGGTTAAAAAACAATCAGCCAATGAAGGCACCTTAATTCATGAAACAGTTGAAAAAATATTGATTGGCGAAAAGCCGGAAATCGATTCTTCAATAAAGCCGGCTATTAACGCTTTTTTGCGATTTTTGGAAGAAAAAAACATTCAGGTTGATCCGGAATTCGTGGAAAAGCAGGTCGTTAATTTTGACGAACGTTATGCTGGTACCCTTGATGCTCTGGCTTTAATTGACGGCAAATTCGGGGTTTTAGATATTAAAACTTCTCAGGCAATTTATCGAGATTATAATTTACAAACCAGCGCTTATACGGCCGCCGTAGAAAAGGATTTTAAAAATCTGCAGAGCCGCTGGATTTTGAGAATTGACCAGACTAAAAAATGTTTGAAGTGTGGTGCCACGCTTCGGGTGAAGGGCGGCCGGGAAAAAATAAAATTGCCGTGGACCAATGGCGGCTATAGCAAAGAAGCTAAAAATTGTAAGCATGAGTGGTCTGATTTGACCGGCGACATCGAACTCAAAGAATTCCCTTATTGGCAGGAAGATTTCAAAGCATTTTTAGGCGCAAAAAGATTATGGGAGTGGGAAAATGATTATTGGTTAAGGCAGCTGGGGTATTTATAAAAAAAGACCCTTGCTCAAGGGGTCTTAGTTTATATCTAGGGCACAAGGGCACAAGTAAGAAGGAGAGATTATTTCTTCACCAGTCATCTCATTAAGATTCTGCTATAAGAATAATATATCCCACTTAATTTGTCAAATTTAAAAAATCATTTTAAGTACTCCCAAAAATAATTTCACTTCAACTAACCGAGCACTATGCTATAGCATAGTGCTATGACATGTCATAGCGGTTGTATGACTGTTATGCTATAGCATAACAGTCATACATAGAAAAAATATTGAACTTCGTAAAGCTACAACAAATCCTTGCGATCGTGAGTGATTGTTATAAGGGTTAATCCCGCCGTTGGCGGGATGCTCTATTTTGTGATTCCTCCCCTATGGCTCGGAGACAAAATCGGCACATTTTTCAATCACAATCGGCGCGTGGTTAAATTCGCGATTAACAAGGTAACCCAAGCCGAAACTAAGGGAACTTATAATAAAAATTAGAAGAAAAAGAATAATGTCGCGTTTATGATTTTTTATAAATTCAGATATTTTTCCCATTTTTCGTAAAGTTCTTTTGTCGCCCTCAAATCTCCTAAATTATATTTGGCAATCTCTAAAAGTTTTCCTTCTTTATAAAGCCGGCCAACATCATCGCCGGTAATCCCCTGTTCTTTTGGGCTTTTAATACCAAAGGCCTTTGTCCAGAAATGAAGATTGAATTTTTTTCGGACTGCGCCGTAAAAAGTTAACTGGTCCAGTAAATCAACGTGAATAGCGTCGTATTTTTGCGAACTTAAATAGCGATTACTTAAAAGATTTTTGCTGGGTTTTACGCCTAAAATCGCCGAACGAATCATCAAAAACGGTGCATCAAAACTCCGGCCGTTGAAAGTAATAAAATAATTATATGGCTTAATCGTTTCCCAAAATTTTTCAATAATCTGCTTCTCGTCCCCGGTCTCAATTATAATCCCTTCCTCTAACTTGTCGCTTGTCACTTGTCCCTTGTGGCTAACTCGTAAGTATACTGCTCCCTTATTCGTCTCCGGATTTAATATGCCGATGGCCACAATTTCGCCGGTTAAAGGATAAAAACCCAACCTTTCTTTGGCTTCTTCCTTCTCTTCTCCGCTTTCCGCATACTGTAAAAGATATTCTTGCGAAATTTTATCCAGAGATTCAAAATCAACGCCGATGGTTTCAATGTCAAAAACGAGCTTTTGCTGGCCGAATGAAGTTGACATAATTTTGATTATAGAATAAACTTGAAAAGTATTAAATAGAAACAAATATGGCACATACCAAAGCAGGAGGTTCAACTAAATTAGGCAGGGATTCCGAATCAAAAAGATTGGGAGTTAAAAGGCAAGACGGACAGCGAGTCAATGCTGGCGAAATTTTAATCCGTCAGCGCGGCACCAAATATTTGCCGGGATTAAACGTGGCTCGCGGCGCTGATGACACCTTATACGCTCTTAGAGCCGGAATCGTTAAATTTCTTTCCAAAAAGAAAATTTGTTTTAATAAAGATCAACGCTACGTTAAGGTTGTAACGGTTCAATAATAATTCTAATTAAAGCTTTCATTTCCTTGCCCAAATCAATTTCCACTTGGTGCTCGCCAAGTGTTTTTATTGGTCGCTCAAGATTTACTTCGATATTAGGCATTGATAATTTATTTTTAATGTCGTCTCGGGTAACCGAACCGAAAATTTCCCCTTTTTTGCCTGTTTTAAGCGTAAATTTGAATTCTTGACCCGAAAGTTCTTCAGCTAGGGTCTCTAATTTATTTTTTATTTCTTGTTCTTCTTTTGACCAAGCGGCTTTTTGAGCTTCTAATTCTTTTATTGTTTGTTCAGTAGCGATTTTTGCCAAGCCTTGAGGAATTAAAAAATTTCGGGCATAGCCGTCTTTGACTTGTTTGATGTCAAACTTATTGCCAAGTCCTTTTATTTCCCGAAGAAGAATTATTCGCATTATTTAATTTCCGATTTCAATACTTCCATCGCTTTCTCTAATTGCGGGTCGCGATTAGCCTTAAAGTCTTCGTCAGTCAGACCAACTTCATAATCGGGGTCTAGGCCGTTTTTTTCAATTAGTCCGCCGCCGGGCATCCGCCAATGAGCAACAGTGATTTTAATAGACGAGCCATCTTTTAGAGGTTCCAGTTCCTGCACTGTTCCTTTGCCGAAGCTTTTTTTGCCGATTAATTTAACTGAGCGATTATCCCGAAGAGCGCCGGCTAAAATTTCTGAGGCCGAAGCAGAACCTTCGTTGATTAAAATTACTATCGGCACGTCTTTAAATAACCCATTGCCATAGCTGGTGAAAACTTGTTTTTTATCAGAACGAAATTCTTCACTGACTACTGTTTGTCCGGGTTTTAAAAACCAGCCAGTCAGGTTTATCGCCGCATCCAAAAAACCGCCGGGATTGTTTCTTAAATCAAGAATTATGCCTTTTGGATTTTTAAAAGCAATCTCAACAGCCGCTTGATAGAAAAGAAAAGGCGCTTTCTCGTAAAAATTATACAAATGAATGTAAGCAATGTTATTTTCTTTTATTTCCCAGTCCAGAGTTGGGACTTGGATGGTGTCTCTGATAATTGAAATTTCTTTCGGCTTGTCCCAGCCATTTCTAAGGATAGTCAAAATTACGGTTGTTCCCTTTTGTCCCCTAATTAATTTCACCGCTTCATCGGTAGTTAAATTGGCGGTGACGGTATCGTCCACCTTCAAGATTTTATCAAGGGCTCGCAAGCCGGCTCGTTCGGCCGGCGTATTTTTGAGCGGGGCAATAATCACCAATTGGTTATTACGCGTTCCGATTTCTGCGCCAATGCCGCCGAATTCACCGGAGATATCTTCGTTGAACTTTTGCGCGTCAGTGGGCGGAAAAAATACCGAGTTTTCATCTTTTAGGGCGCCTAACAATCCTGAAACAGCGCCATAAAACAGGGTCTGATTATCAATTTTATCAGCTTCAACGTATTTATCTTTAATTGTTTGCCAGACATCCCAGAAAAGAGAAAAATCAATCGCTTCCAGCTTGCCTTCCTCTAAATTAGCCACCCCGCGAATAACAACAGTTTGCGGCTTTTTGATGCCCTGCTGATAACCGAAATAAAAACCTCCGCCGCTAAGAGCGACGGCAATGATGATTGAGATACCGATTACAAAATAACGATTTTTAAATATTTTTTGCATTTGCTTTTATTTTATCAGGTTTATTTGATAAAGTCCATTTTTGATAAAGTTTCATACTCGGCGCCGGCGCGTTTGAGATGGGATTCCATTAGGTCTAAGGATTCGGCGGTGAAAAATAAATTTTCAATATTAGGAAATCCGATTTCCTTGCTGAAGTCGGATTTCCCGAAATTAAATCGCGCCAAAGTAAGATGAGTATTAAACGGCCTGTTTTCTTTCTGAAACCCCACGCCGTTTTTTATCAAAGAATCATCAAGGTATTTTTTAATTTCTCCCAATGCTTTTGAGGTTTCTTTTGTACCGCAGAGCCATATCATTCGCGGCGTTTTTCCCGGCGGCGCCAAAATTATTTTTTCAAACTCAATGGTGGACATCGGAAAATGTTGGGCTGTCTCTTTTATTGACTCCAAAATAGGACTAATCGTTTCATCCGGCTGATAACCCAAAAAAACGAGTGTCAGATGCCAATTTTCCGGGGAAAGCCAGTGGAAGTTTGATTTGTCCGAAAATTTTTCAGGGTTAATCTGTTTAATCAACCCTGTTATTTTACGTTTGACTTCCTCAGGTAAATTTATTGCAATAAAAAGCCGCTTCATATAACATTTATTATTATGGGGACAATTTATATTGTAGCAACGCCTATCGGAAACCTCAAGGATATTACCTTGCGGGCCTTGGAAACCCTAAAAGAAGTTGACCTGATTTTATGCGAGGATACGCGCCAAACTTTAAAATTATTGAGCCATTACGGGATTTCCAAACCTTTGGTTAGTTATTTTCAGCATAGCAAAATCTCAAAAATTGATTATATTATTGGTCAATTAAAACAGAATAAAAAATTAGCTTTAGTGACTGACGCGGGGACCCCTGGAATTTCCGACCCCGGTGGAAAATTGATAGAAATTATTATTACTCGCCTACCCTCTTGCCAAATTATCCCTATTCCCGGGCCTTCGGCCTTAACTGCGGCTTTAAGCGTTTCTGGTTTTCCGGCTGACAAATTTATATTTATGGGTTTTCCACCGGCGAAAAAAGGCCGGGAAAAATTTTTCAAAAAAGTGGCAGAAGCGGAATACACTGTTGTGTTCTACGAATCAGTTCATCGGATTTTAAAAACCTTGTCGGAGTTAAATAAAATATTTCATGCTTCATGCTTTATGCCTCATGCCGTTGTTTGCCGTGAATTAACCAAAAAATTTGAAACAATTTATCGGGGAGATATTGATGAAATAATCAGCCAACTGAACGGCGATAAAAATAATTTAAAAGGAGAATTTGTCGTGATAATAAATAAAGCCAAACATCGCCTATCGCAAAATAAAATATAACAATTTATTTGCGATCGTAAATAAATTGTTATACGCATGAGATAAATAATAAAATGTTGGAAAAAGAATATTTGGAAATTTTAAAAGAGCGGGGCAAGCAATCGCATGTCTATAAAAAATACCAACTGACCGGGCTTTTGATTGCGCAATTACTGGAAGACGAAAAACATAAATCGTTTTATATTAAACTGGCGAAAAAACACAATAGCGATGACCTATTGAGCATTGCCAAAGACGTTTCGGAAAGAAAAAAAATAAAAAATAAGGGAGGATATTTTATGAGAATATTGACCAAAACTCACCCTGATATTTTTAAAAACAAGAAAAAAAATGAAAATCCTAACCATCAATAATAAAAAAGAGGAAAAGTTTTTACGTAAAAAAACCGCAAGGTTTGATTTCTCTAAATCTAATAAAAAAGAAATCAATGCGTTGATAAAACAAATGCGCGAAATAATGACCGAGGCAGTGGGTATCGGATTGAGCGCTAACCAGTTGGGTCTGAATTTGCGGCTGTTTGTCGCTCAAATCCAGGCGACTAAACTGCGTAGCGCTAATTCCATCGTTTCTGAAGATCAAAAATTCTACGCTATCTTCAATCCCGAAATTATAAAAGCATCAAAAGAAAAGTCCTTTCTGGAAGAAGGATGCTTGAGTGTTCCCGGTTACTACGGTGAGGTTGAACGGCCGGAAAAAATCACTCTTGTAGGTCAGGACCGATACGGTAAAAAAATAAAAATCAAGGCCTGGGGATTATTGGCCAAGGTTTTTCAGCACGAAGTTGACCATTTAAACGGGATATTTTTCATTGACAAAGCAAAAAATATTCAAAAAATAGAAGCAAAGAGTAAAATTTAAAAGTATAACAAACTATGTCCGATCGGATATAATTTGTTATATTTTTTAGAATATGAAATTTATTTTTTTCGGCACGCCGGAATTTGCCGCTATAATTTTAGAAAAACTAATTCAGGCGGAATTGATGCCTGAAGCTGTAATTTGTAATCCCGATAAACCAACTGGCCGAAAACAGATTATCACTCCCCCGCCGGTCAAGGTCTTGGCTCAAAAATACGGGTTAACGATTTATCAGCCCAAAGATAAAAACGAACTATTGGAAATTATAAAAAAACTTCAGCCGGATTTGGCGATTGTAGCGGCTTTTGGAATGCTCTTTCCGAAGGAAATTTTAGCTGTCCCAAAGTACGGTTTTATTAACATTCACCCATCGCTTTTGCCGAAATATCGCGGCCCAACGCCGATTCAAAACGCAATTCTGAACGGGGATGAAAAAACCGGCGTCAGTTTGTTTTTAATTGATGAAAAAATGGACCACGGACCAATTCTCGCGCAGCGAGAATTGGAATTTCCAATTTCTCCCGCAGCGCGGGATCCCGCCCAGCGGGACAATTTCCAATTTCCAATTTTATCTCAAAAACTGGCGAAATTGGGAGCGGATTTGTTAATACAATTTCTAGAAAGTCTGATCTCCCAAAAATTGACTAATAATATTAAGGAGGTCGGACTTCCTAATATTGAATTAAAGCCGCAGGATGAGTCGCAGGCCACTTATACCAAAAAATTTGAAACTAAAGACGCTTATATTGAGCCAGCGGATTTGGAAAAAGCAGAGAATCAAGGTGGAGAAATCGCAATTGAAATTGAGAGAAAAATCCGGGCTCTTAATCCTGAACCGGGGATTTGGACTCTTCAAAATGGAAAGCGAATGAAAATTTTAGAAGCGATTTTAACTCCGGAAAATAAAATAAAACTAAAAAAAATCCAATTTGAAGGCAAAAACCCGGTTGAAATTTAATATCGCCTAAGCATAACAAACTCTCACGATCGTGAGAGTTTGTTATGCTTTGGAAAATTGAAAATTAGTTGAATGTTTGATAATATCAATAAAAATTGCGGGGTGGAGTAATTGGTAGTCTCGTCGGGCTCTGAACCCGAAGATCCAGGTTCGACCCCTGGCCCCGCAGCCAATTTGTAAAGTTTGTGTTTCCCGCCTCGCTCGGGGCGGAGTTTATCCCGCACACAGCTTGCTGTTGTGCGGGGCCCCTCGCTTTTCCGCCGCCACCGAATTCCGTGCCAGCGTTAGCTGGCGCGCCGCTAATTTTTTAAACTAGATAACCATAACTACCATAACATTGATTGCCAAAATTATCTTTGTGTTTATTCAGTTTAGTATCATACGAGGAACGCTTAAACTTTTTTAAACATATCGGGCATTGAATCGTGTAAGACAAACCAGAAAAGGAACGAATTTTTCTTGGTCTCAAAGAAGTAGGTCTACTCCCTGGGGTTCTAAATGGAGTTGTATTTGAGAAGGGCTTTCCAAAATAAGTCTGCCCTGAAATTTCACCAGCCCGTGAAAGCTCTATCGGAAATCTTGGTTCAAATGTTTCGTCTGTCAAATCAATAGATTGTACCTTATCTGCTGTATACATTTTGATAGTAAAATTGCCGCTTCTTCCACCAGTTCTATCCCAGCCGTAAAAATATTCACGACCAACACCATCTTTACGAATTTTATACGCCAGAGAATACGGCTCAACCTGTCTTTCTAGGTTATCATAAACCATTCGCAAAGCCTTACGGAGTTGCCCACCCTCCATAATGATATTTCTGTAATTGGCTGGAAAATAATTGAGGCTATAACCTCCGCCACCATAACCACCGCCAGTAAATGCGTAAGCGGGTTGAGGTTGAAGTAATAAAAAGAGCTCTGGAATTATTGATCTAAATTTTGATTCCGCCTCATCAAAATTGATTAAAGATTGTTTGGGGCAAACAAGATATTGATTCCAAAATCCCTTTAGTGTTTGAAATGGTATTTCAAGTAAGAGGTTCTTTGCGACTGTTGGGTTTGGTTCGTATATGGTCTTCTTCAGAAAAGTTTTAACTACTTCAAGTCTGTTAATATCCAATAAGTTTTGGAAAAAGACAGAGTAAATAAAATCATAAAGATCTGGAGAGTGTCTGCGTTGTAGCAGGGCTTTAAGTTTTGATGCAAGTAATTCTTCTAACTTAAGACACACAGCCTCGCCCCTGCATTCTGTGGCATCTGAGTATGAATGAATAATATTTCTTGTTTGTAGGGGAAGAAAAATTTTATCAAATTCTTTAACATCTAATTTAACTTTAATAAAATAGCTCTCTTCGCCATAAAACCCTTTAAAATAAACTCTCGCCTCATAAAATTTATTATCCTCATCTGCTCCTCGCTTTGGAGCTACAATGTTTTTATCAATAGCAAAAGATATACCCGTTTTTTCCCCAGCATATTCGCATGCTTCGTTAATTCCGCTTTGTAATTCAGTCAAATCTAACTCAACTTGCGTTGAAAAATCCAAATCATTTGAAAAACGGGAATGTTCAAAATATGCCTTCCGAAAACAATTTCCACCTTTGAGTATTAATTTATTTCTTAAATTATTCTCGTTGCGATAAATACCAGAAAGAAGCCAACCAAAAACATAATCCCTCTGAACACTTGAAGTGTGAATTTCTAATTCATGTGATTTAGCTTCTATCTCTTTTTTATCAATCATGAATTTCGGGATTATTTTTTAATTTAAAAATAAACACGGAAATAATCATAAATATTCCCACAATTAAATCAATAACGCTCCATATTTCACGATTAAGATGAATAACGATAAACGGATTAAAAAGTACCGCAAGAAACCCGAAAACCCAAACCCACTTCTCTTTTTGCGCCTCATATGCCATCCATGCGACATACGCCGAACTTGTGAACACAACAAACCGCAAGAGCGTAAAAAATCCGTAAGGCCAGCCGTCAAACAGAGCGACAAACAAAAAAGTGGCGGCGATGAGTAGTGCGATATTTTTCTTTTTGTTTTGCTTCATAGTTTTTACATCCTAGAAAAATAGCCAGAATAGAAAAAGAAAAATAAGAATATAAAACCAATTTTCTTTGAAAAAGGATAACACATTCTTGTTTTTTACTGCCTCTATAAATGAGCTAACCCCAAAGAAAGCCATGCCTCCCAAAATCAATACTTTTATAACCAACCAAATGCCGTCCCACACGCTGCCAAACGAAACATCAAATCCGAAAATATAGATAATGCCCCAAATTATCAATGCCAGAATTGCTAGGAATAAGAAGAATATAAAGAAATAACTCGCAAGATATAGAGAAATCCACAAAGCAACAAATAAAAACTGCAGAATAGTAAATGAGACCGATTGCTATGGGAGTCCCTATAAAGAGAGCAACTAGTCCCCAAATTATTGAACCTTCTGAAAATAATGAAATTGCCAGCCCTATCATTGATAGACCCGCACACCTACAACTAAACCGCCTGTACCAACCCCCTTAAAAATTTTCTTAAGAAAACTTTCTTTTTTAATTATTACCGCCTCGGGATCTTTGCTTGGAATTATCCCGTTTTCATTTTCGTTTTCAATATCCACATCATCATATTTATTTTCACTTTCCGAAAGATCACTTTCGCCTACTTTTTCATTCTCTAACACCGTAAGCCCCTGCTTTCGTCCGCATTTTTTGCAGAATTTGTCGCCTTCCTCAATTTTTGTACCACAATTTGAACAAAACATATTTTTAGTTTAAGTTATTTTGATAATTCTAAAATTTTTTTCTTCGCATATTCACTATTTGGAAATTTATTCAAAGTTTCTTTATATTGTTCTATAGCTTCCTGCATTCTCTCTTGATATTCAAAAAATTGTGCTTTTCTAATCATCGACATATCGTTTTCGGTTTCAATTTGTATTGCTTGGTCAATAAAATCATAGGCACTTTGGAAATCTCCTATCAAGAACAAGCATTGAGCGATATCATCTAGTGTCGCGGCGTTGGTCGGGTCAAGGGCAAGAGATTTTTTGTAATCTTCTATCGCTTTTTCATATTCCTTCAATTTGTAATAACAATCTCCCCGAAACTTCCAAAGGAAAAAATAATCGCTTTCTTCGTTCAAGCATTGCGTCAAATATTCCGCAGATTTTTCGTACTCGCCCTTTTGATACAAACACCTACCGTAATAACAAAGTGTGAAAAAGTGGTTGGGGTCAGTATTTAATACCTCAAGACAAAGTTTTATACATTCATCAATAAGCCCCGCCTGATACTTTTCTTTTAGCTCATTGAAAATATCTTCAATTTTCGGCCATATACTCAAATCTCTCAACCCTCTCTTTACGACTTTTGAGTCTTCGCTTAGTTTTTCAAGCGATAGCTTGGAAATTTTTTGAATCTGTTTATCCTTGTCCATATTTATTTAGCCTAACCTTATTATTTTTTGCCAATCAATGATTTACATCGGTCAATATCCCTTTTGGCCATAATATTATTGGGATCTACGGAAAGAATTTTTGTATAGCAATCAATTGCATTAGAATATTTTTCCATTTTCTCATATGTCCGTCCTTTGTTGAAAATTACCGTAATATAATTCGGATTAAGAGATAAAACTCTATCATACATTTCTAATGCTTTTTCATATTGACCAATATCGTCATAGACATAACCGAGATCATGAAGAGTATAAATATTTCCCGGATCTAGAGATAAAGCTTTCTCATAAGCTTTTATAGCTTCTTCATAATCTCCGGTCGATTCGCAACAATACCCAAGATTTGACAGCGTAATTGGATTTTCTGGGAAAATACTTAGTGCTTTTTTCAAAAATGTTATTGCCTCATGATGTTTCCCAAGTTTTAAGAGACAAAATCCTTTATTTGATAGAGCAATTTCGAAGTCTGCTTTTTCTTCTAGCAATTGGTCAAAACATATTATCGCGTCTTCATAATTCTCTAACCTTGTAAAAGAAAGACCTTTGAATGTAATAACAGAAAATGAATGTGGTTCTGTGCTTAAAAGTTCATTACAAAGATTAAGACATGTTTGATAATTATGAGCAAAATATTGTTTTTCGATCTCTTGAAGGACTGTTTGAATTTTGGGCCAAATACCAAGATCGCGTAGGCCTCTTTTTGCAAGCCTTGAATCTTCGCTTAATTTTTTAAGTGAGAGTTTGTCTATTTTTTGAATCTGTTTATCCTTGTCCATATTTTTTCTTTAACTCACTAACCTGATTTTCCTTTTTAGCAATATCGGTCAAAACCTTATCCGCAAGCTCACTCAAAATATCGCGCTTCTGCTTTTTTGCCTTTTCAATATTTTCTTTCAGAATGTACCACTCGGAACGCTTTAACTGGTCAAATTCTTTACCAATTTTATTTATTGATTTTTCAAGTCCCGCCAATTTATTTTTTAACGCTTCAATTGTTTTTACTTCAATATCATCATCTATTTCGCCTTGGTCA
>Ga0210033_1001232_pt1 | contig 23912 bp, 27 predicted proteins | sample CryGeymeta201501_FD_185465 | JGI IMG/M metagenome (GOLD analysis project Ga0210033, IMG submission 185465) | Groundwater microbial communities from Crystal Geyser aquifers in Utah, USA - Crystal Geyser metaG 2015-01 (SPAdes) (version 2) | ecosystem: Environmental > Aquatic > Deep subsurface >... | reverse complement strand
TCGCGCGCACCGATCCTTGGCCCGTGGCCGGGGCGACCGGGGCAGTTCATCGCCAACGGCGGTTTCAAGATCGGCTTCGGCATGGCCCCGAAGGTGGCCGAGGTGATGGCCGATCTGGTGCTGGAAGGGCGCGATGCGATCCCGGCGGGGTTCCGGGTTGAGGCCAATCTCCTGGCCTGACTGGCTCCCCTGCGGCCGTTTCTTCTTTGCGCAAATACTCCACTGACAAGCGCCCGACCCATGGCCGGGCGGCAGGGTGCGCCCCCCCCGACTCCGGCCCGCTCAGCGCCGCGGCAGGTCGTCAGCCAGATGCACCCAGGGCACCGCCTCGTCGCTATGGTAATGCCCACTCGGGCAATAGCTGGCGGGGTCGTCAAGGGTTGCGGCAAAGAAATGCATCTCACCGGGATAACGCGCGGCGCGGTAGCTCATCGGGGTGCCACAGGTGGGGCAGAAGCTGCGCGTGACGCCGGGCGACGAGACGTAGGTTGCAGGCAGCACCCCGGTCCAGCGCCAATGCCCGTCGGCCATGCCGAAATACGAGGTGAAGGGCGAGGCGGTGGCGCGCCTGCAACTTTCGCAATGGCAGTGCCCCTGCCACAGCGGCTTGGTATCGCAGACATAACGCACCGCCCCGCACAGGCAGTGGCCCCCCGGATTCGGACTCATGGCAGCGCTCCTTTGGTGCCAGTGAAGGGCGACTCCTGCCCCAAGTCAAGCGCGCGAAACTTCAAGATGTTGGGGATAAGGGCGAATGCCCGCCCATGGATGGGGCTACGTGATTGACACGCGCCGCGCGAGGCCAGAGCATGGCGGCAGATCGGAATCACCCGGAGCACCCCCCTTGCGGCTTACCCGCCTGCGCCTCAACGGCTTCAAGAGCTTCGTCGATCCGACCGATCTGGTGATCTCGGCCGGGCTGACCGGGGTGGTCGGGCCGAATGGCTGCGGCAAGTCGAACCTGCTCGAGGCGTTGCGCTGGGTGATGGGCGAAAACCGCGCCAGCCTGATGCGCGGCGGCGAGATGGAGGATGTGATCTTTGCCGGGGCCGCCAGCCGCCCGGCGCGCAATTTCGCCGAAGTCGCGATCGTGATCGACAACGCCGACCGGCTGGCCCCTGCGGGGTTCAACGAGGCCGATCAGATCGAGGTGGTGCGCCGGATCACCCGCGATGTCGGCTCGGCCTACAAGGCCAACGGCCGCGAGGTGCGGGCGCGCGACATCCAGATGCTGTTTGCCGATGCCTCGACCGGGGCGCATTCGCCCGCGCTGGTGCGGCAGGGCCAGATTGCCGAGCTGATCAATGCCAAGCCGCGCAGCAGGCGGCAGATCCTGGAAGAGGCGGCGGGGATCTCGGGGCTTTACCAGCGCCGCCACGAGGCCGAACTGCGGCTGAGCGCGACCGAGACCAATCTGGCGCGGGTGGATGATGTGGTCGAGGCGCTGGCGGCGCAACTGGCAACCCTGGCGCGGCAGGCGCGCCAGGCGGCGCGCTACCGCGAGATCGGCGAACAGCTGCGCCGGGCCGAGGGCATGGTGCTGTTCACCCGCTGGCGCGAGGCCGATCAGGCGCGCGCCGAAGCCGAAGCGGTGCTGCGCGCCTGCCTGATTGCCGCCGCGCAAACCGAGGGCGCTGCCAGAACCGCGGCCACGCAGCGGGTGGCTGCCGAGGATGCGCTGCCGCCACGGCGGGAAGAAGAAGCGATTGCCGGGGCGGTGCTGCAACGCCTGACGCTGCAACGCGATGCGCTGGACGATCAGGACGCCCGCGCCCGCCAGACCATCGCCACCCTGACCGAAGGGATCGCGCAACTGACCCGCGACGCCGAGCGTGAAGCCGGGCTGAACCGTGATGCGGTTGATACCATTGCCCGGCTGGAGTGGGAGCACGCCCAACTGGTGCGGGCGCACGACGGTCACGACGCGCGTCTGGCCACTGCCGCCCAAGCGGCGCGCGCGGCGGCGCAGGAACTGGCGGGCTGCGAGGCGGCGTTTGACGAGCGCAGCGAAGACGTGGCCCGGCTGGCCGCCCGCCACCACTCGACCGAGCGGCTGCTGCTTGATCTGCGCGCCACGCTGCACAAGGCCGAAGCCGATGCCGATCGGGCGCGCAGCGCGGGTGCGGCGGCGGCAGCGGCCGAAGACGCCGCCGCCCGGGCTGCGCTTGCCGCCGAAGCGGCGCTGACCGCGGCGATCGCGCAGGCCGCCGCCAGCGAGGCTGCGCTGAGCGCCACCGAGCAAGCCCGCGCTGCGGTGCAGGGGCGCGAAGCGGACGCCCGCGCGGCCCGGTCGGCGGCGGAAGGCGAGGCCAATGCCCTGCGCGCCGAAGTCGCGGCCCTGGCGCGGCTGGTGGCCCGCGAAGCGCAAACCGGGACCCAGATGCTGGACCGGGTGCAGGTCGATCCGGGCTATGAGCAGGCGCTGGGTGCGGCGCTGGCCGACGATCTGCGCGCGCCCGAGGTTACGGGGGCGGTGGGTTCGGGCTGGGCCGGACTGCCCGACTATGACGTGGGTCAGCCGCTACCAGCGGGGGCCAGTGCGTTGGCTGATCACGTGCGGGTGCCCGCCGTGCTGTGCCGCCGGATCAGCCAGATCGGGCTGGTGGCGCGGGCTGACGGGGCGGGGTTGCAGGCTGCCCTGCGCCCCGGCCAACGCCTGGTCAGCATCGAGGGCGATCTGTGGCGCTGGGACGGCTGGCGCGCAACTGCGGAAGATGCGCCCTCGGCTGCCGCCCTGCGGTTGCAACAGTTGAACCGTCTGGTGCAGGTCAAGCGCGATCTCGAGGACGTGGCCGCCCGCGCCGATGGCGCCCGGCTGGCGCATGACCAGTTGCAGGCCCGGCTGGCCGAGCTGGCGCGGGCCGATCAGGCCGCGCGCGAGGCCCGCCGCGCTAACGATGCCCGCGTTGCCGAGCTTAACCGGGCCGCCAGTCGGGCTGCGGCTGATCGCGAAATCGCCGGCGGCAAACTTGAGGCGGCAGGGCTGGCGGTGGCCCGCCATGACGACGACGCGGCGCAGGCGCGCGCACAACGGACCGAGGCCGAGGTGGGGCTGGCAGCGCTGCCCGATCTGGCCACCGCGCGCGCCGCGGTCGAGGCGCTGAAAACCGAGGTCGAGGCGGCGCGCGCCACCATGCTGGCCCGGCGCTCGGCGCATGACGAATTGCGCCGCGAAGGCGAGGCGCGGGTGCGCCGTCAGCAGGACGCCGCCCGCGAACTGGGCAACTGGCGGCACCGGCTGGAAACCGCGGCCGAGCGCAGCACCGATCTGGCCGAGCGCCGCGCTCGCGCCGAGGACGATCTCAAGGAGGCCACCGCCGTTCCCGGCGAAATCGCGCTCCGGCGCGACCAGCTTGCGGCGGCAATCACCGCGGCCGCCACCCGCCAAACCCGCGCCGCCGATGCGCTGGCGGCTGCCGAAGGCGCGTTGCGCCGCGCGCAAGAGGGGCAGCGGCTGGCGGATGGGCAGGCGGGCGAGGCGCGCGAGGCCCGCGCCCGCGCCGAGGCCCGCCGCGACGGTGCCGCCGAGGCGGTGGCACATGCCGCCGGGCGGATCAGTGAGGCCGCCGATCAGACCCCGACCGCGCTGCTGGCAAGCCTGGCGACCGACCCTGCCACCATCCCCGGCACCGATACGCTGGAGGCCGAGGTCGCGCGCCTCAAGCGCCTGCGCGAGGCTTTGGGGGCGGTCAACCTGCGCGCTGAAGAAGATGCCAAGGCGGTGCAGGCCGAACACGACACCCTGGCGCGCGAGAAGGCCGATCTGGTTGAGGCGATCAAGAAGCTGCGCGCCGGGATCAGTGGCCTCAACCGCGAGGGGCGCGAGCGTCTGCTGACCGCGTTCGAGGCGGTCAACGCCAGCTTTGGCACCTTGTTCACCCATCTGTTCGGCGGTGGCGAGGCGCGGCTGGTGCTGGTCGAAAGCGACGATCCGCTGGAGGCGGGGCTGGAAATCATGTGTCAGCCGCCGGGCAAGAAGCTGGCGACGCTGTCGCTGCTGTCGGGTGGCGAGCAAACCCTGACCGCGCTGGCGCTGATTTTCGCGGTGTTTCTGGCCAACCCCGCGCCGATCTGCGTGCTCGACGAGGTGGATGCGCCGCTGGACGACGCCAACGTCACCCGCTTTTGCGATCTGATGGACGAGATGACGCGGCGGACAGAGACCCGGTTTCTGGTGATCACCCACCACGCCGTCACCATGGCGCGGATGGACCGGCTGTTTGGCGTGACCATGGCTGAACAGGGGGTCAGCCAACTGGTCTCGGTCGATCTCAAGAAGGCCGAGGCGCTGGTGGCGTAAGGCGGCTTGGTGGCAGCACCACCAGCCGGTCGCTCAGCCGCAGTTCGCCATCCTCGACCACCTCGCACAGCACCCCGCGCAGGCGCAGCGCAGGGTGGCCGGGGGCGGTGATCCAGTCTTTCGCGGCCGCGCCGTAGCGCGCTTTCCATTTGACGCAAGCGTCGTTGAACAGATCCGACACCCGCACCACCGCCGACCCGGCGCGGATCAGGGTGCCTGCGGGCAGGTTGGCCTCGCTGCAATCAAGATCGGCGACGATGGTATCGCCGGGATGGGGGGTGCCTGCGCGGTCGCGCCACACCAGATCCATCACCCGGCTGGGCAGGATCGAGACCTGAATGCGCGGATCGGGGCGGCCGTCGGGCAGCCTCATCCAGGGGTGGTGCAGCCAGCGCTCGCCCGGCACACCTTCGGCCCGGGTCAGGCGCAGCATGGCGGGAAAGCTGCGCTGGTTGAAGCCGGGGCGAAAGCACAAGGTGGCAATCGGCGCGTCGGTCTTGGGTGCGGCCAGCACTTGCGGCAGGGCGGCGGCCAGCTCATTTGCGGTAACATTCATAGCGCGGCCAGCAGTGCGGCCGTGGGCCAGGCGTCGGCGGGCAGCCCCAGCCGCACCTGTTCTTGCTGCACCGCCGCCCGTGTGGCAGCGCCCAGAATACCGTCGATCTTGCCCACCTCGTAGCCCCGCGCCGCCAGTTTCTGCTGCAACGCTTTCATCTGATCCGGCGACAGGGCGGGATCGGGGTTGCCCGCCGCGTAGGGCTTCGCCCCTTCCAGCCGGGTCGCGAAATAGGCGGCGGTGGTGACATAAACAAAGCTCTTGTTCCACTCGAACAGCACTTTGAAATTTGGATAGGCCAGAAAGGCCGGCCCCTTGCGGCCCTGCGGCAGCAGCACCGACGCGCGCAAACCTTTGGCCAGTTTGCCTTCGCGCGCGGTGATCCCCATCGCGACCCAGTCGGCCACCGGGCGCTGGATCTGCAACCCGGTCTGCGCCCAATCAAGGCGCTCGGGCAGCACCACCTCTTGCAGCCACGGCTCACCCGCGCGCCAGCCCAGCCCTTGCAGCATCCGCGCCCCTGACAGCAGCGCGTCGGGTACCGAGGTCTTGAGGCTGATCACGCCATCGCCGTCGCCATCGACGCCGCGTTCCAGAATGTCCCTGGGCAGCATCTGCACCATGCCGATCTCGCCCGCCCAGGCCCCGGTGGTGGTGGCGGGGTCGAACATGCCCTTGGCATGCAGTTGCAGCGCGGCATGAACCTGGGTCTGGAACAGCGCGGGGCGGCGGCAATCATGGGCCAGCGTGAGCAGCGCGTTGCGGGTGTTGAAATCGCCCTGCACCGCACCGAAATCGGTCTCGAACGCCCAGAACGCCAGCAATATGCCGCGCGAGACGCCATACTTCTGCGCCGCCTGCTGAAAGATGGCATCATACTTGCGCGAATTGGCGGCGCCATTGCTGATCCGGTTCTGGCTGATCAGGGCTTGTGAGAATTCGAGAAAGGTCTTGCGAAACACCCCCTGCGCATGATCGGCCTTCAGCACTTTGCCATCTTCCTGCGCGCCATGAAAGAAGCCGTCGATCGCGGCCTGCCCCAGCCCGTTCGCCCGCGCCTCGGCCTTCATCACGGCAATGAAATCGGCAAACGAGCCACCACAGGGGGCGGCAAGGGCGGGGCTGGTGGCAAGGGCGGCCAGCACGGCCAGCGGCAACAGACGCATGAAAGCTCCTTCAGGCGGAAAACAACGGTTCAGACTAGCGCCAGCAGCACCACCACCGCAAGCCCGCCCGCCCAGACCCGCCACAGCGCCCGCACCGCCGCGTCGATGTCATCCGGTCCGGCGTCAGAGCGGCCTTCGGGATAGACCGGGGCGAAATCGCGCATCTCGCCCTCATAGCTGCGCGGCCCCGACAGGCTGACGTTCAGCACCACCGCCATCGCCGCCTCGGGCCAACCGGCGTTGGGCGAGCGGTGCCGCGGCGCGTCGCGCAGAATCGGGGCGGCGGCATCAAACCGGCCGTGGCTCAGCGCGATCAGCAGCGCCGTCAACCGCGCCGGGATCAGGTTCAGAAGGTCGTCAAGGCGCGCGGCAGCCCAGCCAAACTGCTCGTATCTGGGGGTGCGGTGGCCGATCATGCTGTCAGCGGTGTTGGTGATCTTGTAAAGCATCAGCCCCGGCAGACCGGCAACCAGAAACCAGAAGGCGGGCGCGATCACCCCGTCACTGAAATTCTCGGCCGCACTCTCGATCGCCGCGCGCGCCACCGCCGGGGCATCGAGCGCCGCAGTATCGCGCCCGACGATCCGCGCCACCGCCCGCCGCCCGTCGCCCAGCGACAGCCGCAGCGCGTCGCCCACCGCCTGCACGTGACCCACCAAGGATCGCTGCGCCAGCAGGATCGCGGCCACCATCACCTCGAACACCCCGAAATCCGGCAGCGCATGGATCGTCCAGCCGAAGGCCAGCGCCCCCGCGCCAAGCCCCGCCATCGCCGCCACCCCCCGCTCCCGCCGCGCGCCCCCCACGTTCAGCCGCTGCTCGGCCAGCGCCACCGCGCGGCCCATCAGCACGGCAGGATGCGGCCAGCGCTGCCACAGCGCGCGCGGCTCGCCCAGAGCGGCGTCGAGCAGCAAGGCCGGGATCAGCAAGGTCGCCGTCATCGTTTCACCTCGGCCCAGCCATAGCGGCTTTCACCTGCAACGTCGTGCCATTTTCGGCACGCGGCGCAAAGTATTTTCCGCTTTTCCCGTATCGTCATAATTCGCTACCATTTTCCAGCGAAACTTGCAGCCAGAAGCGGGGGGTTCGGATGTGCGAATTTCTGCCACAAGCGGTGCGCGATGAACTGGCGGCGGCGCGCCGGACCAATCCGAACCGCCGCTCGCGCCTTCGGGTGCACAGCGGTGAGACGGTGTTTCCCATTTTGCACCTGTGGTCGGATGGCTTTGCCATCGACGCCGAGCGCACCGCCCACCTGCGCGGTCTGGTCGATATCTATGACGGCACGCGCCACCTCTCGCAGTGCCTGATCCTGGCCTCAAGGGTGGCCAACGACGAGCTGATCTGCCGCTTCAAACGCGCCACCGCCACCACCGACCGGCCCGCGCTCGACTATTGCCGGGATGATGCCACCCCGGCAGGCTACCTGCCGCGCTTCTGACCCGCCGTTTCTTCTTTGCCCAAATACTCGAAAACCCCTGCCACCGGCATCCCGCCAGTTATTGCAGATCGGCAAATGCCGCTTGCAGCCGCGCCACCGCCTCGGCCACCTGCGCGCGCGGCGCGGCCAGGTTGAAGCGCAGGAACGTCTCGCCGCCAAGCCCGAAGGTCGCGCCGTGGTTGGTGGCGATCCGGGCGGCCTTCTCGACCCGCGCAATGCACTCGGGTGCCGCCATGCCGGTGGCGGAAAAATCGACCCAGGCCAGATAGGTGCCTTCCAGCGCCATCGAATGCAGGCCGGGAATGGCATTGACCCCGGCATCGAACAGCCGCCGGTTGGCTTCGAGATAAGCCATCAGCGCGTCAAGCCACTGCGCGCCCTCAGGCGAATAGGCCGCCGTCACCATGAACATGCCGAACGAATTTGGCGAGATCCCCAGCGCATTGACCCTTGCGGCAAAGCGGGCGCGCAGGGCCGGATCGGTGATGATCACGTTGCCGGTATGGCTGCCCGCGATGTTGAAGGTCTTGGTCGCCGCCGTCAGCATCACCAGCCGGTCGCTGATCTCGGGCGCGGCCAGCGGCATCACGGTATGATGGTGGCCGGGAAACACCAGGTCGTGGTGAATTTCGTCGCTGACCAGCACCAGATCATGGCGGGTGCAGAAATCGGCCACCCCGCGCAGCTCGTCCACGCGCCACACCCGCCCGCCGGGGTTATGCGGCGAACACAGGATCAGCAGCTTTTCCGCGCCGGTCATCTGCGTGTCCCAGGCGGCAAAATCCATCTCGTAACGCCCGTCCCGCAGCGCCAGCGGACACTCGACCACCCGCCGCCCGGCGGCCTTGGTGACCCGCGCGAAAGCGTGATAAACCGGCGTCAGCAGCACCACGCCATCGCCCGGCGCGGTGAAGGCATCGACGCACAGCGCGGCACCATTGACCAGCCCGTGGGTGGTGAAGATCGCCTCGGTCGGCACTTGCCAGCCATGCCGTTCAGCCATCCACCAGCGGATCGCCGCGAGATAGTCGCGGTCGTCGCCGAAGTAGCCGTAAATTCCGTGCGCCGCCATTTTCTCGATCGCGGCCTGCACGCACTGCGGGGGGCGAAACTCCATGTCGGCCACCCACATCGCGATGCCCCCGTCGCAGGGCACGCCGTAATGGTCTTCCATCATGTCCCATTTCACCGAATGGGTGCCGCAGCGGTCGATCACTTCATCAAAACTCATCGCCTGTCCTTCATCGCAGGTGGCCCGGGGCCAGACCCTAAGGGAAAGTTGCCAAAGACTTACCCCGAGCGCCGCTGGAAACCAAGTCGGCGCGAGAGATTGGTGAATTATCTACCGAACATGTTGCATAGTAAGATATTATCCCATGAACCAGACAGTTCGCGGGAACAAAATACTCTTGTATCCCTTTTGCGCGCCAGTCGCCACAGCCATTGCACGCCTGCCCGTCATCGCTTAAATCGAAGCCATGATACGCTCGATCCTGATCCACCCCGACCCGCGCCTGCGCAAGCTCTGCGAGCCTGTGCCGCAGATCACGGTCGAGCTTGGTCGTCTGGCCGAAGACATGCTGCAAACCATGTATGCCGCCCCCGGTGTCGGTCTTGCGGCACCCCAGGTCGGTGTGACCCGCAGCCTGCTGGTGATGGATTGCGTCAAGGATCCGGCCGCCGCGCCGCGCCCGATGGTGTTGTTCAACCCGGTCGTCACCTGGGCCTCATCGGACCTTTCGACCTACGAGGAAGGCTGCCTGTCGATCCCCGACCAATATGCCGAGGTCGAGCGCCCGGCCGAAGTGCGGGTGCGCTGGACCGGGCTTGATGGCACTGAGCAGGAAGAGCATTTCTCGGGTCTCTGGGCGACCTGCGTGCAGCACGAGATCGACCATCTCGCGGGCAAGCTGTTCATTGATTATCTGCGCCCGCTCAAGCGCCAGATGATCACCCGCAAGATGGAAAAGCTGAAACGCGACATCGCGCGGGAAGCGCGCGAAAACGGCACCCGCGCCTGATGGCCGCCAAGGCTTGCCTGCGCTGGCCCGACCCGCGCCTGAAGACGGCAGCAGTGCCGGTGGCCGCGATCACCGACGAGGTCAGGGCGATCTGGGCCGATATGGTTGATACCATGGAGGCAATGCCGGGCTACGGTCTGGCGGCACCTCAGATCGGGGTCATGCTGCGGCTGGCCGTGGTCGATGCGTCAGAGGCGCGCGGTCAGGCGGTGCTGATGGCCAACCCCGAGGTGCTGCATGCCTCGGGTCAGGTGCGCGAGCATCAGGAGGCCAGCCCCAACCTGCCCGGTGTGGCGGCGGTGATCGCGCGTCCGCGGGCGGTTTTGGTGCGTTTTCTCAATGCCGAAGGCGCAATCGAAGAGCGCGATTTCGTCCTGCTCTGGGCGACTTCGGTGCAGCACCAGATCGACCACCTGAACGGTCGGATGTATTTCGACCACCTCTCGGCGTTGCGCCGCCGGATGCTGCTGACCAGGGCGGCAAAGGTCAGGGGCCGGGCATGAAGGTGGTGTTCATGGGCACCCCCGATTTTGCGCTGCCAATCCTCGATGCGGTAGCCCGGCAGCACGAGGTTGTGGCGGTCTATACCCAGCCGCCCCGCCCCGCCGGGCGTGGCCAGCAGCCCCGCCCCTCGGCGGTGCAGACCCGGGCGCAGGCGCTGGGGCTTGCCACCCGCCACCCCACCAGCCTGCGCGAGCCGCAGGCTGTGGCGGAATTTGCCGCTTTGGGGGCAGATGTTGCGGTGGTAGTGGCCTACGGGCTGATCCTGCCGCAAGCGGTTCTTGATGCGCCACGGCTGGGCTGTCTCAACATCCACGCCTCGCTGCTGCCGCGCTGGCGTGGGGCCGCGCCGATCCAGCGCGCGATCCTGGCGGGCGATACCGAAACCGGGGTCTGCATCATGCAGATGCAGGCGGGGCTTGATACCGGGCCGGTGCTGGTTCGCGCGACCACCCCGATCGGCCCCTCTGACACCGCCGGCGATCTGCACGACCGCCTGTCGGCCCTTGGTGCCGACCTGATCGTGCAGGCCCTCGACACCCTGCCCGATCTGGTGCCCGCGCCGCAGCCTGACGCGGGCGCGACTTACGCCGCCAAGATCGCCAAGGCCGAAGCGCGTATCGACTGGACCCGCCCCGCGACTGAGATCGACCGCCTGATCCGCGGCCTTGCGCCCTTTCCCGGGGCCTGGTGCCAGATCGGGGCCGAGCGCGTCAAGCTGCTCGGCTCGCACCTTGCCGCAGGTTCCGGCGCGCCGGGGCAGGTGCTGGCGGGCTTTACCATCGCCTGCGGCGCGGGCGCGGTGGCGGTGACCTTGGCACAGCGCGACGGCAAACGCCCGCTGGCCACCGCCGAGCTGCTGCGCGGCTTTGCCCTGCCCGACCATCTCGACTGACCCCCATTCACAACGCGGCCCCGACACCCCATATTGCGGGGGCAAGGATCACGAGGTGCGCCATGCCTGTTCTGCTGTTCATTGTCATCATCGGTGCCGCCGCCGGATTTCTGGCCACCCGTCTGATGCGGGTCGAGACCGATGTGCCCACCACCATCGTGATCGGCATCGTCGGCGCGGTAGTGGGCTGGCTGCTGCTCGGAATTCTGGTCGCGGTGACCGGCTGGGTCGCGATGTTCGTCGGGGCCGTGCTGGGGGCGATGGTGCTGATCTGGGCCTGGCGCACCTACATCAGCCGCTGATCCGCCGCATCGCATCCTTCAGCCGAAAGCCCTTTCCGCCCGCGTCCTGCCACAGCAACTGGCCCTGCCATGCGGCGAACAGCAGCGCCGCCGCCTCGCGCCCGTCCGCCGCCGCGCCCAGCCGTGCCGCCAAGGCGGCCTCGATTCGGGCGCGCCAGCTTTCCGCCCGCGCCCGCAGCGCCGCATCGCGAAAACCGGCGGCAAGATGGGCCAGATCGACCGCCTCGGGGCACTGTGCCCCCAGCGCTTTCAGCAAGCCCTGCGCCCCCTTGGCGGTCATCGGCGCTTCCGCCTCGGCCACCGCCGTCGCGGCATCGAGCGCGTCCCAGGCCGCAACCAGAGCCGCGCGCAGCATCGCCTCGCGCGAGCCGAAGCGCTGCACCAGGGTTGCAGCCGCCAGCCGCGCCGCCTGCGCCACGCTGGCGAATGTCACCGCCTTGTCGCCCCCCGCCGCCAGCAACTGCCGCACGGTGGCCAGGACCGCATCGTCGGAAATGGATTTGGTGCGCGCCATGACCCGATGATAAACGAACGTTCGTATATGCCAAGCAAAAACTGCACCCCGCCCTACCTTGCCGCGACCCCCGGCTTGTAGGGTGCCATCCCGGCCCGCGCCAGCGCGTCGGCGCGCTCGTTCTCGGGGTGGCCGGCGTGGCCCTTGATCCAGCGCCACTCGACCGCGTGCTGCGCCTGAAGCGCATCCAGCCGCTGCCACAGATCGACATTCTTCACCGGCTTGCGGTCGGCGGTTTTCCAGCCGTTGCGTTTCCAGCCGTGAATCCAGGTGGTGACGCCATTCTTGACATAGGCGCTGTCGGTCACGATCACGATCCCCGCCCGCCGGGTCAGCGCCTCCAGCGTCGAAATCGCGGCCAGCAGTTCCATCCGGTTGTTGGTGGTCAGCGCCTCGCCCCCCGAAAGTTCCAGCTCTTTCACCACCACGCCGCCGCCGTCGCGCGCCAGCATCAACACGCCCCAGCCGCCCGGGCCGGGATTGCCGCTGCACGCGCCATCGGTATAGGCCACCAGTTCGGTCATTGCTCCAGAACCTCCATTCGCCCCAGCGGTGAGTCGGAGCCGCCAATTTCTCCTTTGCAAAAATATCCTCGGGGGGTCTGGGGGGCAGACAGCCCCCCAGCCTTGGCCCCTCAGCCCGGCGCGCGCAGGCTCCGCGGCACCTTGAATTCCACCGCTTCGGTGGCGGTTTCCACCAGTTCCACCGCAGTCTCGAACCGGGCGCGAAAGGCGTCGATCACCTCATTGACCAGCACCTCGGGGGCCGAGGCCCCGGCGGTGATCCCGACCGCCCCGATCCCCTCCAGCGCGCGCCAGTCGATGTCACCGGCGCGCTGCACCAGTTGCGCGTAGCCACAGCCCGCCGCGCGCCCGACTTCGACCAGCCGGCGCGAGTTCGACGAGTTCGGCGCGCCGATGACCAGCAGCGCGTCGATCCGCCCCGCAATCGCCTTGACCGCCGCCTGACGGTTGGTGGTGGCGTAGCAGATGTCTTCCTTGTGCGGCCCGATGATCGCCGGAAAGCGCCGGTGCAGCGCCGCCACGATGCCCGCCGTGTCATCGACCGACAGGGTGGTCTGGGTGATATAGGCCAGCCGGGCCGGATCACGCACCATCAGCCGGGCGACATCGGCCACGGTCTCGACCAGCAGCACCGCGCCTTCGGGCAACTGGCCCATCGTGCCGATGGTTTCGGGGTGGCCGACATGCCCGATCATCACGATCTGCAAGCCCGCCTCATGGTGACGCTCGGCCTCGATATGAACCTTGCTGACCAGCGGGCAGGTGGCATCGACCCAGATCATCTGCCTGCGCGCCGCCTCGGCGGGCACCGCCTTGGCCACGCCGTGGGCGGAAAAGATCACCGGGCGGTCAGGCGGCACCTCGTCGAGATCCTCGACGAACACCGCCCCCAGCGCGCGCAGCCCATCGACCACAAACCTGTTGTGCACGATCTCGTGGCGCACATAAACCGGCGCGCCCCATTTCTGAATCGCCAGCTCGACGATCTTGATCGCCCGGTCCACCCCGGCGCAAAAGCCGCGCGGCGCGGCCAGGTAAAGGGTCAGCGGTGGCCGGGTCATGCGACGTGGCTTACTTTACCGCCGAGTCGATCTCTTCGACCTCGGGGCGCGGCTCGCGCGGCGGGCGACCGATCACCTCGCGCAACTCGTCGAGCTCGATGAAGTTGTCGGCCTGACGGCGCAGCTCGTCGGCGATCATCGGCGGATGGCTGCGGATGGTCGAGACCACCGACACCCTGACGCCCTGACGTTGCAGGCTTTCCACCAACGGGCGGAAATCGCCGTCGCCCGAGAACAGCACGATGTGGTCAAGATGCGGGGCCAGCTCCATCGCGTTGACGGCCAGCTCGACGTCCATGTTGCCCTTGACCTTGCGCCGTCCCTGGCTGTCGGTGTATTCCTTGGCCGCCTTGGTGACCATGGTGAAGCCGTTGTAGTGCAGCCAGTCCACCAGCGGCCGGATCGGCGAATATTCGTCGTTCTCCAGCAGCGCGGTGTAGTAGAAGGCGCGCAGCAACTTGCCCCGGCGCCGGAACTCGGCCCTGAGCAGCTTGTAGTCGATGTCGAACCCCAGTGCCTTGGCCGCCGCGAACAGGTTTGACCCGTCGATGAACAAGGCCAGACGATCATCCTTGTAAAACATTATTTCCCCCAAAATGCTGCGTCGATCAAGCTTCCCTGAGTGGTCAAGGTGCTATAGTCAGCGCCGACAAACGCATGGCTCAATACAAGTGCAAATAGAATACATGCAATCCCCTTGACATGAAAGTGTAGCATTGGCCGTGGGTGAAAATAGTCCGGCTCTGGTTGCACTGGGGGCAAACCTGCCGTTTCAGGGCCGCAGCCCGGCAACGAACTTGCGCGCGGCGCTGGCGGAATTTACTTCCGAAGGGCTTGAAATCGTTGCGCTCAGCCGGTTTTTCGCCACCCCCTGCCTGCCCGCCGGGGCCGGTCCCGATTATGTGAACGCCTGCGCCGTGGTTGACGTGGGGGCAGGCAGGGATGCGGCCGCGATCCTGGCGGCTCTGCACCGAATCGAAGCGCGCCATGGCCGCCAGCGCGGCGCGCGCTGGAGCGGGCGCACACTGGATCTTGATCTGCTGGCGCTGGGCGACATGGTGCTGCCCGATGCCGCCACCCAGACGCGCTGGCGCAACCTGCCGCCTGCCGATCAGGCGCGCGCGACCCCCGATCACCTGATTCTGCCGCACCCGCGGCTGCAGGACCGCGCCTTCGTGCTGGTGCCGCTGGCCGAGGTAGCACCCGACTGGTGCCACCCGGTGCTGGGCCGCAGCGTGGCGCAGATGCTGGCCGCCCTGCCCGCCGCCGCGCGTGCCGCCATTGTGCCGCTGTAAGCCGGATGCGGTGGATTACCTGCTTGTCAAGGGTGTTGGCGGCGCTTACATAGGCGCTTTCATGCCCCAATCCCAGACGGAGTATCCCCATGGCCCGCGTGACGGTCGAAGATTGCGTTGACAAGGTGCCGAACCGGTTCGAACTGGTCATGCTTGCCGCACACCGGGCGCGCGAGATCACGGCGGGCTCGCCGGTGACGGTGGATCGCGACAACGACAAGAACCCGGTCGTGGCGCTGCGCGAGATCGCTGACGAAACCCAGGGCGCGGACGCCCTGCGCGAACGGATGATCGAAAGCTACCAGACCCAGATCGAGGTCGATGAGCCGGTCGAAGATCAGATGGCGCAACTGATGAGCAGCGAAGGCGATCGTCCGATGCAGGACGACATGTCGGAAGAGCGCATGCTGCGCATGTTGATGGAAGCGCAGGGCGACAGCGACAACTGAGGCTGAGCCGCCTGAACGGGGTGCGGGCATGATCGACGTTGAAGACCTGCTAGCCCTCGTGCGCAACTACAACCCGCGCACCAACGCCGATCTGATCCGGCAGGCCTACGCCTACGGCCGACAGATGCATGAAGGCCAGACCCGGCGCTCGGGCGAGCCCTATTTCAGCCATCCCGTCGCGGTGGCCGCGATTCTGACCGAACAGCGGCTGGATGATGCCACCATCATCACCGCGCTGCTGCACGATACCATCGAGGATACCAAATCGACTTACGCCGAGGTTGCGCGCCAGTTTGGCGACGAAATCGCCGAGCTGGTCGATGGCGTGACCAAGCTGACCAACCTGCAACTGTCCTCGACCGAAAGCAAACAGGCGGAAAACTTCCGCAAGCTGTTCATGGCGATGTCGAAAGACCTGCGGGTGATTCTGGTCAAGCTGGCCGACCGCCTGCACAACATGCGCACGATCAAAAGCATGCTGTCCGAAAAGCAGGCACAGAAGGCGCGCGAGACGATGGAGATCTATGCCCCGCTGGCCGGGCGCATGGGCATGCAATGGATGCGCGACGAGCTGGAAGATCTGGCCTTCCGGGTGCTCAACCCCGAGGCGCGCAACTCGATCATCCGCCGCTTCATCACCTTGCAGCGCGAAACCGGCGATGTGGTGCACAAGATCACCGCCGACATCCGGCTGGAACTGGAAAAGGCCGGAATCGAGGCCGATGTCTATGGCCGCGCCAAAAAGCCGTTCTCGATCTGGCGCAAGATGCAGGAAAAGGAACTTGCCTTCTCAAGGCTTTCGGACATCTACGGCTTTCGCGTGATTTGCGGCGATCAGGCCGATTGCTACCGTATCCTTGGCGTTATTCACCAGCGCTGGCGCGCCGTGCCGGATCGCTTCAAGGATTACATCAGTCAGCCCAAGTCGAACGGCTACCGCAGCATTCACACCACCGTGTCGGGGCGCGACGGCAAGCGGGTCGAGGTCCAGATCCGCAGTCGCCAGATGCACGAGGTGGCCGAAGCCGGGGTGGCGGCGCATTGGAGCTACCGCGAAGGGGTGCGCGCTGAAAACCCGTTTGCGGTTGATCCGGCCAAGTGGATCGCCGGCCTGACCGAGCGGCTGGACGAAGACGATCACGACGAATTCATGGAAAACGTCAAGCTCGAGATGTTCACCGATCAGGTGTTCTGCTTCACCCCCAAGGGTGACGTGATCCAGTTGCCGCGTGGCGCCACGCCGCTGGATTATGCCTATGCCATCCACACCAGGATCGGCAACTCCTGCGTCTCGGCCAAGGTCGATGGTCTGCGGCTGCCGCTGTGGACCCGGCTCAAGAACGGCCAGTCGGTCGAGATCATCACGGCCGAGGGTCAGCGCCCGCAGGCGCAGTGGATCGACCTGGTGACCACGGGGCGCGCCAAGGCGGCGATCCGGCGGTCCTTGCGCGAAGAAGACCGCGGCCGGTTCGTCAAGCTGGGGCAGGAACTGGCGCGCGCGGCCTTTGCCCACGTTGGCCGCAAGGCCAGCGACAAGGCGCTGCGCACCGCCGCCCGGATGATGGGGCTGGCCGACGAAAGCGAACTGCTGGCGCAGATCGGTTCGGCCGAGCTGACCGCGCGCAAGGTGGTGGAAACCCTTTACCCCGAGTTGGCTACCACCCAGCCCGAGGTGGTGGATGCCCAGCGCCCGGTGGTGGGTCTGGCCCCCGATCAGGCGTTCAACCGGGCGCGCTGCTGCCAGCCGGTGCCGGGCGAGCGCATCGTCGGCATCATCTATCGCGGGCGCGGGGTGATGGTGCACAGCATCGACTGCCCGGCGCTGGAGGAATTCGAGGACCAGACCGAGCGCTGGGTCGATCTGCACTGGCACGCCGGACGGCACGCGCCGGTGCATACCGTCAGTCTCGATCTGACCATCGCCAATGACGCCGGGGTGCTGGGGCGGATCTGCACCCTGATCGGCGAGCAGAAGGCCAATATCTCGGATCTGCAATTCGTTGACCGCAAGCCCGATTTCTATCGCCTGTTTGTCGATGTCGATCTGCGCGATCTCGAGCATCTGCACCTGGTGATGACGGCGCTGGAAGCCGAAACCGATGTCGCCCAGATTGCCCGCCGCCGCGATCTGGGCAAGAAACCCTGAGCCGCAGGACCGGGACGTGATCTTCAAGCGCCGCAACCCGCTGACCTTGCTGCAATGGCTGAAAGCGCTGGTCTGGCCCAAGGGCGGCTGGTCGCGCGCGGCGCGTTATGTCAACCACCGGGTGCGTCGGCTGCCCGACTCGCCGCACCGCATCGCGCGCGGCATCCTTGCCGGGGTGCTGGTGTCCTTCACCCCGCTGTTCGGGTTTCACTTGGCTCTGGCCGCCCTGATCGCGCTGGTGCTGCGTGGCAACGTCATCGCGGCGCTGCTGGCCACCTTTGTCGGCAATCCGATCACGTTTCCCTTCATCGCAGTGGGCTCGGTCGAGCTTGGGCACGCGCTGCTGGGGTCGGGCCACGGCCTGCCCGCATGGCAGATCGTATCCGGTTTCGGCCGGGCCGGGGTCGAGTTCTGGGCCAACATCCGGGCCATGTTCAGCGCCGATGCCACCCATTGGGAAAGCCTGGGCGCGTTCTTCCACGGGGTTTTCCTGCCCTATCTGGTGGGCGGGGTGCCGCTCGGCATCGCGGCGGGGCTGGCCAGTTACTACCTCAGCCTGCCACTGATCATCGCCTACCAGAAGCTGCGCCGCAAACGGCGCGAGGACCGCATTGCCAGATTGCGCGCGGCGCGGGAAAAAGCCGCCCCGATCGGCGGGGATGACGACAGCCCCGGATCGCCGTAAGCTGCGCATCAGACAACAGCATCACCGGCAAGGAGCGGCAATGAAACCACTTGGCAGACTGCGGTTGGGGGTGAACATCGACCACGTGGCAACCTTGCGCAATGCGCGCGGGGCGGTCTGGCCCGAGCCGCTGCGCGCGGCGCTGCTGGCCGAAGCCGCCGGGGCCGACGGCATCACCGCCCATCTGCGCGAAGACCGCCGCCACATCAATGACGCCGATATCGCGGCGCTGATGGCGGCGCTGACGGTGCCGCTGAACCTCGAGATGGCCGCGACCACCGAGATGCAGGCGATTGCCCTGCGCCACCGTCCGCACGCGATCTGCATGGTGCCGGAAAAGCGCGCGGAACGCACCACCGAAGGCGGGCTGGATGTGGCGGGCGATGCGGCACACCTGGGCGATTTCATCGCGCCGCTGCGCGCCGCCGGGTGTCGGGTGTCGCTGTTCATCGGTCATGTGCCCGCGCAGATCGAAGCGGCCGCCCGGATCGGCGCGGCGGTGGTCGAGCTGCACACCGGCCATTATTCCGACCTGCACGCGGCGGGCGATGCGGCTGCGGCCGAGGCCGAACTGGCCGCCTTGCGGCGTGGCGCGGCGCTGGCGCACTCGCTGGGGCTGGAGGTCCACGCCGGGCACGGGCTGACTTACGCCAACGTCGCCCCGATCGCCGCCATTCCCGAACTGCGCGAGCTTAACATCGGCCACTTCCTGATCGGCGAGGCGGTATTCATCGGCCTTGGCCCCAGCATCGAGGAAATGCGCCGCCGGATGGATGTGGCGCGCGGCCTATGATCCTTGGCGTCGGCACCGATCTGGCCAATATCGACCGCATCGCCGCCACCCTGGCGCGGTTTGGCGACCGTTTCCGCAACCGGGTGTTCACCGCAGCCGAACAGGACAAGGCCGAAAACCGCGCCCATGTCGCCGCCACCTATGCCAAGCGCTGGGCGGCCAAGGAGGCGTGCTCCAAGGCGCTGGGCACCGGTCTGAGGATGGGGATCGCGTGGCGCGACATGGCGGTGGGCAACCTATGTAGCGGCCAGCCGGTGATGCACCTGACCGGCTGGGCCGCCGCGCGTCTGGCCGCCATGACCCCGGCAGGCTGCGAGGCGGTGGTGCATGTCAGCCTGACCGACGATCCACCCTGGGCGCAGGCCTTCGTGGTGATCGAGGCGCGCCCGACCGGCGGGTCAACTTGACAGCCGCCCGCCCCGCGCGCATGTAGCGCCCCGAACCGACAGGAAAGAGCAGATCAGTATGGCCAGCAAGGCAAAGTCCGAAGGCGGCATCGTCGAGACCATCAAGACCATTGTCTATGCCATTCTCATTGCGGGGGTTTTCCGCACCCTGCTGTTCCAGCCGTTCTGGATTCCCTCGGAATCGATGAAGGATACCCTGCTGATCGGCGACTTTCTGTTCGTCAACAAGATGGCCTACGGCTATTCGCGCTATTCCTGCCCGCTGGGCCTGTGCCCGTTCCCGGGGCGTCTTCTGTTCTCGGAACCCGAGCGCGGCGATGTGGTGGTGTTCCGCCACCCGGTCAACGGCTCGGACTTCATCAAGCGCCTGATCGGGCTGCCGGGCGACACCGTCCAGATGAAGAACGGCGTGCTGTTCATCAATGGGGTGGAAGCGCCGCAGACCCCGGACGGGGTGTTTCACGAGGTCTTCGAGCGTCAGGGCCCGATGGGCAACACCCCGCGTTGTGAAAACGGCCCGGTCGGCGCAGGTGGCGATTGCACCCGCACCCGCTCGATCGAAACGCTGCCCAACGGCGTGAAACACGCGGTGCTGAACATCGACACCAACGGCTTTGCCGACAACACCGATGTCTTCACGGTGCCTGCGGGGCAGTATTTCTTCATGGGCGACAACCGCGACAACAGTCAGGACAGCCGCTATGGTCAGGCCGTGGGCGGGGTGGGATTCGTGCCTGCGGAATACCTGATCGGGCGCGCTGACCGGATCATGTTCTCGTCGGCCGGCAAGTCGATGCTCTATTTCTGGACCTGGCGCTCGGATCGGTTCTTCAAGGCGGTGGAGTGAAGCTGTCGGCAGATCTTCTGGCCTTTGCGGGTCGTCTTGGGCACGTCTTTCGCCGCCCCGAACTGTTACGCCGCGCCCTGACCCACGCCTCGATTTCCGCATCTACCCGGCCCGACAACCAGCGGCTGGAGTTTCTGGGCGACCGGGTGCTGGGTCTGGTGATGGCCGAGGCCCTGCTGGCGGCCGATCCAAGCGCCACCGAAGGCCAGTTGGCACCCCGGTTCAACGCGTTGGTGCGCAAGGAAACCTGCGCCGATGTGGCGCGCGCGCTGGGTCTGGGCGACGTGCTCAAGCTCGGGCGGTCGGAAATGATGTCGGGCGGGCGGCGCAAGGAGGCGCTGCTGGGCGACGCGATGGAGGCGGTGATTGCCGCGGTCTATCAGGACGGTGGGTTTGATGCGGCACGCGCGATGGTGCTGCGGGTCTGGGGCGAGCGCATCGCTGGTGTCCGGGCCGACGCCCGCGATGCCAAGACCAGCTTGCAGGAATGGGCGCAGGCGCGCGGTCTGCCGCCACCGCTTTACACCGCAATCGGGCGCGACGGGCCGGATCATCAGCCGATCTTCACGGTGGAAGTGCGGCTGGAAAACGGGGCGGTCGAGCGCGCGCGCTCGGGCACCAAACGGGCCGCCGAACAGGCGGGGGCAAAAGCGCTGCTGGCGCGGCTGGAGGCCGGAGATGACTGATCAGACAGGCGACAAGACCGGGGGCGCGATTGGCGGCAGCGGCGCCACCCGCGCCGGGTTCGTGGCCCTGATCGGCGAGCCTAACGTCGGCAAATCGACCCTGCTCAATCAGATGGTCGGGGCCAAGGTCTCGATCGTCACCCACAAGGTGCAGACCACCCGCGCCCGCATCCGCGGGGTGTGCATGGCCGGGCAGTCGCAGATCGTGTTCGTCGATACGCCCGGCCTGTTCGCCCCGCGCCGCAGGCTGGACCGCGCCATGGTGGCGGCGGCCTGGGGCGGGGCGGCGGATGCCGATCTGATCGTGCTCTTGATCGAGGCCCATCGTGGCCTGACCGCGGGCACCAAGGCGATCATCAGCGCCATGCGCGACCGCATCCCGCGCGGCCAGCAGGTGGCGCTGGCGATCAACAAGATCGACCGGGTCAAGGCCGATACGCTGTTGGGGCTGGCGGCGGCGGCGAACGAGGCCTTTCCCTTTGTCGAGACCTTCATGATTTCGGCGGAAAAGGGCTACGGCGTTGACAAGCTGAAAGCGTGGCTGGCCGGGCAGGTGCCGCCGGGGCCGTGGTTTTATCCCGAAGATCAGATCGCCGACCTGCCGCTGCGGCTGATCGCGGCCGAGGTCACGCGCGAGAAGCTGACGCTGCGGCTGCACGAAGAGCTGCCCTATCAGTTGACGGTCGAAACCGGGAAATGGGAAGATCGCGCCGATGGTTCGGTGCGGATCGACCAGATCGTCTATGTCGCGCGCGACGGTCACAAGGGCATCGTGCTGGGGCACGCGGGCGAGACCATCAAGGCGATCGGTCAGGCGGCGCGGCTGGAACTGGTCGAATTCCTGGGCCGCCCGGTGCATCTGTTCTTGCAGGTCAAGGTGCGCCCGAACTGGCTGGAAGAGCCCGCGCGCTATACCGAGATGGGGCTGGATTTCAAGGACGGCAACTGAGACACGGGCTTGATGCCTCCGGCGGGAGTATTTGAGCAAAGGTGAATGCGGGGGGTTGGCGTGAGGCCGCAACTGACCACCAAATTCTGGGTTTCGGCCTATCTGGCGCGGCTGGGGCTGGCGGCGATACCGGCCTATCTGACCGCCCAGGGCGATGCCGACGCCGGGGCGGTGCTGGTCAAGCTGGCCACGCTCGACGGTCAGGCGGTGGCGTATCAGCGCAGTTTCGATCTGACTGCCGATCACCGGGTCTGGGTGGTGCTGAAGGCCGGGCCCGAGGTCGAGGTCGATGCCGCGATCGCCCGGCAGCGCGGCTTTGACCGCGATCTGTGGGTGATCGAGGTCGAGGACAAGGCCGGGCGGACGCTGCTCGACGAGGACGGTTTGCGCTGAGCGGGCAGGGGGCGTCGGCAGGATGGAATGGCGCGACGAGGGGGTGCTGCTGGCGGTGCGCGCGCACGGCGAAAGTGCGGCGATCATCGAGGTTTTCACCTTTGGCCACGGCTGTCATGCCGGGGTGGTGCGGGGCGGTGCCTCGCGCAGGCTGGCACCGTTGCTGCAACCGGGGGCGCAGCTTGATCTAAGCTGGCGCGCCCGGCTTGAGGCGCATCTGGGGGCCTTCACGGTCGAGCCGATCCGCTCGCGCGCTTGGGTGCTGGGCGATCGGCGGCAGTTGGCGGGGCTGGCGGCGGTCTGTGCGCTGGTCCGCGCGGCCCTGCCCGAGCGCGAGCCCAACCCGGTGCTGTGGCGTGCCACCGTGGCGCTGCTCGACGCGCTTGAGGTCGAGCCGGACTGGCCGCTGCGCTATCTGCGCTGGGAGCTGGGGCTGCTGGAGGAGCTGGGTTTCGGGCTGGATCTGGCGCGCTGTGCGGTGACCGGCAGTCGCGACGATCTGGCCTATGTCAGCCCGCGCACCGGGCGCGCGGTCAGCCGCCAAGGGGCTGGCGAATGGGCGGATCGGCTGCTGCCTTTGCCGCCCTGCCTGCTGGGGCAGGGCGGGGCGACGGCGGCCGAGCTGGCGGCGGGGCTGGCGCTGACCGGCCATTTCCTGAGCCGCGAGCTGGCGCTGCTGCGCCACGTGCCGCACCTGCCCGAGGCGCGCGCGCGGCTGCTGGATCTGTTGGCGCGATGAGCGGCTTGTAGCGGTGGTAAAAGGGCCTTCCGCGTGACAGCTTCGGCCCCTGCGCCCCAAATGCTGCCCTTCGCATCAGCCAAATCTTGCGGGCGAAAGGGCGGCAATCAGAGCCGGTTCGACCTCGGGCGCGCGCCCGACGATCAGATCGGCGGCCAGGCGGCTGGCGGCGGGTGAGGTCTGAAAGCCATAGCCGCCCTGTCCCGCCAGCCAGAAAAACGATCCTGCCCGCGCGTCGCGCCCGATCACCAGCACCCGGTCGGGGGCGAAGGTGCGCAACCCCGCCCAGTTGGCCAGCAGCCGAGTCACCGGCGCGGTGACCATTTCCTCGTAACGCGCCAGACCCTCGGCCAGCACCATGTCGTCGGCCCAGGCGTCGTGCGGCTCGACCGGTTGCTCGTCGGCGGGCGACACGATCAGCGCCCCGGCATCGGGTTTGGCATACCACGATTCCCCGGCGCCGAACATCATCGGCCAGTGCGTCACGTCATGCCCGCCCGGCGCCGGTATCCGCGCCATCGAGCGCTTCAGCGGGGTGAATCCCAAACCGCGCACCCCGGCCATCGCGGCGATGCCATCGACCCAGGCCCCGGCCGCGTTGACCACAACCGCCGCAGTGAACTCGCCCTGCCCGGTCGTCACCCGCCAGCCGCCCCGCACCGGCGCAATCGCGCTGACCCGCGCGCCGGTCACGATCCGCCCGCCGCCCGCCTTCACCCGGCGGGCGTGGCCCTGCACCAGCCGGTCGGTGTCGATATCCCAGGCGTGATCGCCATAAGCCGCCGCCACCACCACGCCCGAGTTGATCACCGGCACCATCGCGCGCGCCGCCTCAACCGAAATCCGCTCGAGCGCCATCGCCTCGGCGTCATGGGCCAGGCCCTCGGCCTGATCCGCCCGCGCCAGCAGCATCAGCCCGCGCGGGGTCAGCAACCCCGGCTCGGCGTGAAACGCGGCGCTCGATGCCAGCGACAGCGCGACCACCGGGGCCAACCCGTAGCGCGGCTCGAACAGCGCAGCCGATCGCCCCGAGGCGTGCCAGGCCAGCGCCGCCTCGGCTTCGAGCACCAGCACCGAGCCATGCTCGACCAGCCGCGCCGCCGCCGACAGCCCGGCAATACCCCCACCGATGATCAGGAAATCACTTTGCATGGCGCGCAGTGTGGCACGCCGCCCGACCGGGGAAAAGAGCACAAACCCGCCTTTGCCGATTTCTCACTGGTCAAAATATCCGCGGGGGTG
>Ga0210033_1001231_pt1 | contig 23919 bp, 20 predicted proteins | sample CryGeymeta201501_FD_185465 | JGI IMG/M metagenome (GOLD analysis project Ga0210033, IMG submission 185465) | Groundwater microbial communities from Crystal Geyser aquifers in Utah, USA - Crystal Geyser metaG 2015-01 (SPAdes) (version 2) | ecosystem: Environmental > Aquatic > Deep subsurface >... | reverse complement strand
GCAGACTACATCCTCGGCCATGTCGACATGATGCGCTACGACCAGTACCTCGCCCAGGGCATGCCCATCGCGACCGGCGTCATCGAAGGTGCCTGCCGCCACCTGGTCAAGGACCGCATGGACATCATCGGCGCCCGCTGGGGGCTCAAAGGCGCCGAGGCCGTCCTCCGCTTGCGCTCCCTCTCCTCGTCAGGCGACCTCGCCGACTCCTTCGCCTTTCACCGCGACCAGGAGGCCCAACGCAACCACCTCCAGCACTACGCGAACAACGACATCCACTGGACTCGGAATGCCGCTGCATGACCGTCGTCGCAAACGAGCTGCACCCGTTTGAGAACACAGTGGCCCCGACCACAGCCTGCATGACGCCGTCTCCTGTCGCATGTCTTCTTCGGCATGGGGCCCAGGGGGCGAGCCCCCTGGCGGGTTCGGGCAGAGCCCGACAAGGATCCGCCAGCCACGACGAACCGAACAGAGGTGCCTCGCTACGACGAGCACCCTGCTACCGCGAAGCGGTTCCGTTCAACCAGTTCCGGCACTACATCGGGACCACGTGGGTCGCGGTCCGCAAGACGCACATCTTGGGTCTCGCGACGGTCCGTGCCGCCCATCTGGAGGTGGGTGAGCTGCCCCACGCGCTCCGGCGGAAGCTACCGGCGTATCCGCTACTCGTGCTGCGCCTCGCCAGGCTGGCCGTGGCCGAGGAGGCCAAGGGCCCTGGCATCGGCCGGGCGCTGCTCCGCGCGTTCTTCACGCTTGCATGGCGCATGGCGGACGAGTTCGACTGTGTCGGCGTGGTAATGGACGCAACGCCGGAGGCGGTCGGCTTCTACGAGCGGCTCGGCTTCTTCCCGCTTGTACACTCGAAGGGAGGGCTCGGGGATCGGCCGGCGCCACGGCGATGTTCTTGGACCTGGGGGCGATCCCAGGGCCCGGAGGCGACGGTGGATGAGTCGTTGCCACTTCGGGCAGTGACGGTGATGTTCGACTGGGAGTGCTGGGCGCTCTGGGTCAACGAGCGGAACAGCTATCGGAACGTCGACCCTCACGCCTTTGGCCTCTCCGCCGATCTGGCCCAGGCCTTGGACGAATGGACGGCAGAGGCCCAAGCCACCTTCGTCGCCTGCGACCCCATTGCGAGCGGCTTCCGGGAAGCTGCCATGCAGCTCGCATGGGGGGAGCAGGGAGCTGCGCTGGCGGGACGTCTCCAACGTGAGCTGGGGAACCGCGCAACCGGGGAGTACTTCGACGAAGTAGCCGAGGCCCGAACCCGTCCCGACTCGTGCCCGGCCGATGAGCAGGGCCGTGACTTCCGAGCCCCGACTTCAGAAACGACGAAAGCCTCGGGGTTACCGAGGCTTTCGAGATGGTCGGGGAGACAGGAATCGAACCTGCGACATTCGGCTCCCAAAGCCGACGCTCTACCAGGCTGAGCTACTCCCCGGTCAGGCGCGACTAGCACCCGCAGGGGAGCGGGGCAATGGGGATCGCGCAAAGCAACACGGCCCGGGCTCTCGAGGAGCTCGGGCCGTGCCTTCGGTCGGCGACCGGGGGCCGCCGTCCAGGAGGGCTACCAGCGGCCGCCGCCGCCGCCGCCGTAGCCGCCGCCGCCGCCGCCGCCGCGACCGCCGCGGTCACCGCCGCCGCCGCCGCCGCGACCGCCGCGGTCACCGCCGCCGCCGTAGCCGCCACGGTCACCACCGCGGTCGCCGCCGCCGTAGCCGCCGCCGCCGCCGCGACCACCACCGCCGCCACCGCCGCCCGGCCGACGGGGCCGGTCTTCGGCCTCGTTCACCCGGATGGTGCGGCCGTCCAGCTCGGTGCCGTCCATCTCGGCGACTGCCGTCGTAGCGGCGTCATCGTCGGCGAAGCCGACGAAGCCGAAGCCCCGAGAGCGGCCGGTGTCCCGGTCCATGATGACCTTGGCCTCGGTGACCTCACCGAAGTTCTCGAAGGCCTCACGGAGACCCTCGTCGGTGGTGCCCCAGCTGAGGCCGCCCACGAACAGCTTCTTTCCCATCGTCGCTTCTCTCTCTTGCCTGTCCCCGGAGCTTCAATCCGGGACGGGCGGTACATGCAAGCCTTCGGGCGCCTGCTTCCCTGCCCGGCCATCGTGGCCGCGCCTTTTGTCGACGCTTCCTGCTCGCTTCCGGGATGGTCGTGATGCAGGAGGTGCGGCGACATGCTGGGCCTAATCCGTTCCAGGATTCGGCGCCAGTGGCCCCCCGATCGGCGGCTGCCGGGTTAGCGCGCGAGCCTGCGAGGGGGGTGCGGCTGTTCTCGGCGGACCCCGCAGCTGTTCTCCGGGGGCCCTGCGGCTGTTCTCGGCGGGCTTCGCGCCGCTCGCGCCAGCCCGGGCGCTGCGTCCCCCTGGCGTAGATCTTTGCGCCGGGTCGCGCCGCCAGGGCAATGTGGCGCTACGGTGGCACGAGCGTGGCAGGCGGTTGACGCCGAGGAGGGCACCTGATCCACAATGCCGCGATGCCCCTTCTCCTGGCCATGGCCTGTGCCGCTCACGCCGATGCCCCGCCCGCTTGCGCGGGGGCGGGCGCGCCCCTTGCGGCGGGCCGGGTGGCTCGCCCCGAGCTGACCGAGGCCTCGGGCCTGGCGGCGAGCCGGGCCCACCCCGGCGTCTTGTGGAGCCACAACGACCACGGGGGCGGCGCCGTGCTCTACGCCCTGGGGCCCGATGGCGCCGACCTGGGCGCCTTCACGGTGCCCGGCGTGGACGCGCGGGACTGGGAGGACATCGCCGCGGGCGCCGACGCTGGCGGGCAGGCCTGGATCTACGTGGCCGACATCGGCGACAACCACGAGAAGCGAGACGAGGTCGAGGTCTTGCGCGTGCCCGAGCCCGCGACCCTGGGGGCAGACGGGCTCACGGGCGCCGCCGGGCGCCTGCGCCTGCGCTACCCCGACCACGCCCACGACGCGGAGACCCTGCTGGTCGATCCCCAGGACGGCAGCGTCTACGTGCTGACCAAGTCCAAGCTGGGCGCCACGCTGGTCTTCCGGACGCCGGGCCCCGGCGCCTTCGACACGGCCTCCGTTCCCACGGCCTCTCCCACGCCCCTGGTCCCGGTGGCGGCCCTGCAGTGGGGCACCGCGGCCCTGCCGGGTGATCTGCGCCTGACCGGCGGCGACATCGCGCCGGACCGCAGCCGCCTGCTGCTGCGGACCCGCGACCACGTCTTCGTGTGGGCCCTGGGGACCCGCTCGGTGGCCCAGGCCCTGGCGAGCCCGCCCTGCCTGGCCCCGGCCCCGACCGAGACCCAGGGCGAGGCGCTGGCGGCCACGGCGGCGGGCTTCCGCACGGTGGGTGAGGGCGCTGGCAGCACCGTCTGGGCGGTGGAGCTCCCGTGAGTCGGCCGACCCTGCTGCGCGCGACCGTTGGGTTGCTGGCCCTCGCCGGGCTGGTGCTGATGGTCTTCTTTGCCGCCTCGCCCGGAGAGGTGCGCGGCCCGGCCGTCGTCGTCGCGCCGCGCACCTTCCGCGTCCTGGGCGGCGACGGTCGCTCTTTCCGCTGGGTGCTGGAGGACCAGCGCCCGCCCCAGGGGCCGGTGGTCGTGGCCGAGGGGCTGGTCCAGCCCGAGCGCGGCGACCCGGCCGTGGTGGAGCTGGACAAGGGCATGGTCGAGGGCCGGGAGGTCAAGGCGGGCGATGCGGTCGCCGGGGTGCGTGGAACCCGGACCGAAGAGGACCTGGCCGCGCTGGACGCCGGTCGGGCCGAGGCCGCAGCGCGGCTGGCCCTGCTGGAGGCCGGCGGGCGCCCCGAGACCGTGCAGTCGGCCCGGCAGGCCGTGTCCGTGGCCCAGGCCGGCCTGGAGCAGGCCCGCAGCGAGCAGAGCCACGTCGAGGGCCTGGCCCGGCAGGGCGCAGCCCCGGCCTGGGAGCTGGAGCAGACCCGCCTGAACACCTCCATCAGCCAGGCCCGGCTGGACCTGGCCCAGGCGAACCTGGCCGAGGCCCGCCAGCCGGCCCGCCCCGAGGAGCTGGACCAGGCCCGGGCCCGCCTGGCGGCCGCCCAGGCCCGCGTCGACGCGGCGAAGAGCCGGGCCGGCAGCGAGGAGGTCCGGACCCTGATCGGCGGGACCGTCGCCCTGCCCGGTGGCGAGAGCGTCGTGGCCATCTACGAGGAGGGGCCCCGCCTGGTCCGGGTGGCCATCGAGGAGGGACGCAGCGCGCCCATCAAGGTCGGCGCCCCCCTGGACTTCCTGCCGGCGGCGGGCGGGCGCCTGCATGGCCGCGTCCTGGCGGTCGGCAAGGAGGCCCGCGCCATGAACGGGCGCAACATCGTCTGGGTCGTGGGCCAGCTCGAAGAGGACATCGCCTGCGGCGTCACGGGCACCGCCAGCATCCTGCCGGGGGGCGCGTGAGCGAGGGCCGCTACGAGTTGAAGTACGCCGTCCCCCTCGCCGACCGGGCGCGGGTGCTCCACGCCGCTGCGGGCCACATCAGCCAGGACCACCACGGCGAGGACCTGTCGGACTGGATCGACGTGGGCCACGGAGAGACCCCGCCCCTGGGCTACCGCGTGCACAGCCTCTACCTGGACTCGCCCAGCCTCGAGGGCTACGAGCGCCGCCTGAGCAGCAACCGGGTGCGTGATCGGGTCCGCGTCCGCACCTACGGCGCCATCGGCGACCCGGCCCCGGTCTTCCTCGAGGCCAAGCGCAAGCTGGACGACCGGGTGATCAAGCACCGCGTCCGGGTGGGCGACGCCTGCCAGTGGGCCCAGGCCGACGCAGAGGCCCCCTGGCGCAGCATCATCGCCCCCATGCTCGGCCCCCCGGGGGCCCGCGCCCGCCGCTGGCAGTCCATCGTCGAGGCGGGGTGCATGGTGCCGGTCTGCACCATCCACTACGCGCGTGAGGTCTACATCGCCGGCACCGCGCGCCTGACCCTGGACCACGAGGTCCGCAGCGTCGGGCGCCCCGATCCGCGCCAACTCCAGGGCAACGACGGCGTCCAGCTCATCCCCACGCGCTGGATGATCCTGGAGCTCAAGTTCTTCGGCCTGCCGCCTGCTTGGATGCGGACCCTGGTGCGCCTGCTGGACCTGCGGGCCGAGCCGGTCAGCAAGTTCGGGCTGGGTGTGGCTTGCTCCCTGCGCGGCCACCACCCCGCGGAGATCCGGGCCATGACCCCGCACAGCATCCTCCAGGACCTCGACGTGGCGTGTGTCCCGGCCATCGGGAGCGTGGCGTGATCCCTACAGACGTGCAAGCCCTCCTCGGCGACGTCGGCACGCTCAGCACCTCGGCCGTGCTCCAGGCGCTGCTCGTCGCCCTCGCCCTGGGCCTGGCGGTCGCCCACGCCTACCGCTGGTCCCTGCCGGGTCGCGTGGTCCCGCCCTCGCTCGTCGGGGCGCTGATCCTGCTGCCCATGGTCACCTGCATGGTGCTCATGGTCATCGGCAACAGCCTGGCCCGCGCCTTCTCCCTGGTGGGGGCCCTGGCCATCGTGCGCTTCCGCACGCGCCTGCAGAGCACCTGGGACATCTCCTTCGTCTTCCTGACCCTGGCGGTCGGCATCGCCTGCGGCGTCGGCGCCCTGAAGATCGCCGCCCTCAGCACCATCGTGATCCTGCTGGCCGTCGCCGTCATCGGCGTGCTGCCGGGCAGCCGGCCCTGGCTGGACGTGGTGATGATCCGCGTCGACGTGGCCGCCCTGGAGTGCGGGGAGCAGCACATCGCCGGCACCCTGGACCGCTACGCGCGGCGCCGGGCGCGGGTGGGCGTGCGCTCCATGCGCTTCGGTGAGGCCCTGAGCCTGACCTTCCGCGTGATCCTGCGGGAGCAGGGCTCCAGCGAGGCCCTGGTGCGGGACCTCTCGGTCATCGAGGGCGTGGAGCGCGTGGTGGTCCTGGAGGACGACGACGGCGTCGACGAGGGCTGATCCCCCCAACCGGGGTGCGGAGATCTGCGACCTCGTGGCGGCCCTGGTCGCAGGTGGTGGGGGCCTGTGCGATGCTCCTGCTGCCGTGCCTGCGCAGGACCCACGCTGACGCCTACCCTCGCCATCTCCCTGCTCTTCGCGGTGGGGGCGGCGTGGGCGCAGGTCCCGGACCCGCCCCCCACCTCGGACGCGCCTGCGTCCGGGGCCCCCGACTGGACGCCGCCGATGCTGCGGTCGGCCCCGCCGGTGCCCTACCCCCCTGATGCCCTGGCAGCGCACACCGAGGGGGCGGTCGTGGTGGAGCTGGGCCTGGACGCCGAGGGCCGGGTCCTGGACGCGGCCGTGGTGGAGTCGGGGGGTGAGGGCTTCGACCAGGCGCTGATGGGCGTCGTCCACGACTTCGTCTTCAGCCCGGCCCTCGACGCCGAGCGCCAGCCGACGCCGGCCCGGATCCAGTACCGCTACACCTTCACCCAGGAGACCATCGGTGTGGTGTCCATCGAGGGCCGGGTGCGGGCCGCGGGCAGCCGCGACGGCGTCGTGGGCGCCTCAGTGGTCGCGGTGCAGGGCTCGGGGGCCGACGCGGTGCGGGTCGCGGTCACGACGGGGCCCGAGGGCAGCTTCGAGCTGGATGACCTGGCCGCAGGCAGCTGGCAGCTGCTGGCCGGCGCGCCCGGCTTTGGCGCCGCGGACCAGCAGGTCGAGGTGAGCGAGGGGCAGGTCGTGGTTGCGACCTTCTGGCTCTCCCCGGACCGCCCCTGGGAGAGCCCCGAGGCCTCGGAGGTCATGGAGGTCGTGGGCTACCGCATGGAGCCCGAGATCACCGAGCACCACCTGGACGCCAGCCAGGTGCGGGTGCTGCCCGGCAGCGGCGGCGACATCATCCGCGCGGTCCAGACCCTGCCCGGCGTGGCGCGCACGCCCTTCAACGCCGGCATGCTGCTGGTCCGCGGCACCCCCCCCGACGCCTCGGCCTTCTACCTGGGGGGCGGCTCGATCCCCCTGGTCTTCCACTTCGGCGGCCTGTCCACTGCCGTCAACGGCGACCTGTTGCAGGAGGTGCGCTTCCTGCCGGGTGGCTACGGCGTGCGCTACGGCCGCAAGCTGGGCGGGGTGATCGACCTGGTGCCGCGCACCACGGTGCCCGCCTCCAGCCACGGCTACGCCTCGGTCGACCTCTTCCAGGCGGCGGCCTTTCATCGGCAGCGCCTGGGTGAGCACGGGGCCATGGCCGTGTCCCTGCGCCGCTCCTACCTGGACGCCTTCCTCAACCCGGTGGTGAACCAGGATCCCAGCTACCAGGTGCGGCTGCCCCGCTACATGGACGGCCAGCTCGCCGGGCTGTACCGCAACGACCACGGCTCGGTGCTCCAGGGCATGATCCTGGGCAGCGACGACCGCTTCACCCTCAACCAGCTCGACAGCGACGGCGGCACCACCCAGAGCAAGCTGGTGCTGCGCTTCCTCAAGGGCCAGGTCTCGTGGATCCAGCCCATGGCGGGCGGCTGGCAGTCCGAGCTGGATGTGGTGGCGGGGCCCGAGGAGCTGCGCGCCACCTACCAGGTCGACGAGCAGGCCTACGAGACGGCCGAGCGCGAGAACCTGCGCTTCGAGCTCACGCGCCCGGTGCCCGAGGGCGGGGCAGTGGGCTGGCGCATGGGCCTGGACCTCAACCACAGCCACCAGCGCTTCTCGTACCAGGTGGACAACCTGGACGGCTTCTTCATCTATGCGGAGAACGAGAAGGGGGCCGCCCGCATCTGGGAGCCCGGCCTGTACCTGGAGCAGACCCAGCGCGCTGGCCGCTTCGAGGCCACGCCGGGCGTGCGGGTGGACTGGATGCGCACCAACCACGGCTACCAGGCCATGGCGGTGGACCCGCGCATCCGGGCCCAGGCCCGGCTCGGCAGCCGCACCCGGATCGACGCCGCGGTGGGCAAGTACTCGCAGTTCCCGCAGCTCCGGGAGCTCCAGGACAACGGCACCGGGGTGCCGAGCCTGGGGCCGGAGTGGGAGATCCAGAGCACCCTGGGGCTCAAGCACCAGCTCCTGCCCGAGCTGTCGCTGGAGGGCATGGTCTACCACTACTGGCTGTGGGACCTGGTCGTGGGCCACGACAACCGCTTCCAGTTCCAGCTCGCGCCGCCGCCCATGGCCCCCTACGACCTGGGGTCCTACGCCAACGACGGCACGGGCCGCACCTACGGCCTGGAGCTGCTGGCCCGCTACCAGGACGCCCGCACCTTCGCCTTCGCGGCCGCGACCTTCTCCCACGCCGTCCGGGTCGAGCGCCCCGGGCAGGCCCCCAGCCTCTTCGAGTACGACCAGCCCGTGGTGCTCACCCTGGTGGGCTCGCGGGAGCTGCCCAAGGGCTTTCGGGTCGGCACGCGCCTGCGCTACACCACAGGCAACCCCTACACGCCCGTGGTGAACCGGATCTACGACCTCGACCAGCAGGCGTGGCTGCCGATCTTCGCCGACAGCAACGTCGAGCGCGTCGACGCCTGGTTCGCCGTGGACCTGCGCGTGGACAAGGAGTGGACCTTCCACAAGTGGGCCCTCACCCTGTACCTGGACGTCCAGAACCTCACGAATCGAAAGAACGTCGAGATGCTCAACTTCACCCCGGACTTTGCCTCGGTGACGCCGGTCTACGGGCTGCCGATCCTGCCGACCTTCGGGCTCAAGGGGGCGTGGTGATCCCCTTGTGGCTGCTACTGGGGCTGGCCTGCGGGGCGGGGGGCGATGAGCCCACCTTCGTCGATGAGCTCCGGGTCGTGACCTTGGTGACCGAGCCTGCCGAGGCGCGGCCGGGCGACCAGGTGCGGGCCACGGCCTACCTGGCCAACCCCGACCAGGCCGAGCTGCAGGTCATGGTCTGGACCTGCCTGTACCAGGAGGACGGCAGCTGCATGGAGGCGCAGCTCGCCCAGGGCATCGAGCAGTGGGTGACCATCGGCTCGGGCAGCGACGGCACCATGGTCACGGCCCGCGAGATCCCCAGCGAGGCCCGGGACGCCATGGACGCGGCCGGGACCGCCTCCGCCGACGTGCAGCTCTTCGCCCTGGCCTGCCCGGCGGGGAGCTGCCCGATCATCGCCCAGGTCCAGGCGGCCATGGACGCGCCGGGCATCAGCATCGACACCACGCTGGCCCAGGACCTGGCCGACCCCCAGCGATGGATGGCCAGCCTGCCGATGCACGACGTGAGCCTGGTGACGCGCGCCTTCCCGGTCTCGCTGCTCGATCCGAGCGCCGCCAACCACAACCCGGTCTTCGACGCGCGCTTCCCTGAGGCGCTCCAGGACGAGATCCGCACGGCGCCGGGGGCCTCGGTGGCCCTGGCCTTCGCCGTGGCCGACGCCAACGGCGGCAGCATCTACGCCTACCCGCTGACCACCATCGGCAGCTTCGAGGCCCGCAAGACCAAGGTCGAGGACGGGCAGGTGCGCGTCTACCTGGATGCGCCCCCGACCGCCGGCGCAGGCCGGGTCTGGGTGGTCTTCGACGATCGGGACGGCGGCATCGCGGTCTTCACCCAGGCCGTGACCGTGGCGACCTCGGACAGCACCGCGGGCGGCTGATCAGAGCGTGCGGGGGGTGAAGATCCAGACCTGGCTGACGGCCAGGTCGGGGGCGCCGACGATGAGCTCGTCCAGGCCGTTGCCGTCGAAGTCCTCCAGGGTGGACAGGACGGTGCCGACCCCGCTACCGCTGGTGCCGCTGAGCCGCCCCTGGACCTCGCTCAGGGAGACGATGCCCGCCTGGTCGGAGGCGATGATGGCGACGGCGCCAGCCTCCTGCAGGCCCAGGGAGTCGAGCACCCCCGGCAGGCCGACGGCCAGGCACTGGGTGCCCGCGCTGGCGAAGCGGCCGGCGGTCAGGCTGCTCCCGGCCCGATCCCCGGCCTCGACGCCGTCCAGCCGGGCCAGCGCGTCTGTGGCCTGCACCAGGCCGGCCCGGGCGTTGACGCGGGAGCGACCGACCATCAGGTAGACGGCGCCGGCCGATCCGTTGGCCCCGGGCGCGCCCAGCACCAGGTCGGGCACGCCGTCGCCGTCGATGTCGGGTGCGACCAGGGCCGCGGTGCCCAGGGCGTCCCCCTCGACCTCGCCGCTGATGCGCTCCTGGACCTCGCTCAGGTCGAGCTCGCCCGGGCTCGTCGGGCCGAAGAGCAGCCGGACCTGCCCGGCGCCCTCGGTGGGGGAGGGGAGGACCAGGTCGGAGAGGCCGTCCCCGTCCAGGTCGCCGCCGGCCAGGACCGTGCCCAGGGTGCCCTGGCCGCTGCGGCCGAGCAGGCGGGTGTCCGCGTCTCCCAGCTCCTTGTCCCCGCTCAGCGGGCCCAGGAACAGGGCCACGCTGCCGCCGCCGCCCTGGTCCCCGGGGGCCCCGACCAGCAGGTCCGCCAGGCCGTCCCCGTCCACGTCGTCCAGGCCGAGGAGGGCGCGGCCCAGCTCCATGCCCGGAGCGGCGCCGGTCAGCCGCGCATCGACCAGGTCCAGGGTTGGCACCGAGACGAGGCTCCGCTGGAGCACCACTACGACGCCCTCCCCCTCGGCGACGCCGCTGTAGCTGGGGGCGCCCGCGACCACGGCCGGGAAGGGCGAGGAGGCGTCGGGAGGCAGCGCGGCGACGGCGGCGCCCAGCTCGGCCCCGACCTGGGGGGTGAAGATGTGCTCGTAGCCGGTGGACACCAGCCGCTCGCCCGTGGAGGCGGCCAGGCTGGTGCCGGTGAGCAGCCAGACGGCGCCTGCCCCGGCGCGGCCCGGGTCGCCCACCACCAGGTCCTGGTGCAGCAGGCCCGCCTGGTCCGTGCGCGCCGCGATGGCGCTGCCAAAGGCGTCCCCCGGCGCGTCCTGGTCGATGCGCGCCCAGGCGTCGCTCAGGTCGAAGGTGCGGTCGAGGCCGCAGCCCACGGCTTCGCCATCGCAGTTGTCGTCGACGTGGTTCCCGCAGACCTCGACGCTGCCGGGGTTCACGCGCCGGTCCACGTCGTTGCAGTCGCCGGACTCCAGCGTGTAGCCCGGCGGCGCGTCGCAGCTGATGATCGTGTTGCTGCCGACGCCATAGCCGTCGGTGTCCTGGTCCTGGTACCAGGTCTGCAGGCCGGGCGTGCCCTCGTCCACCACGCCGTCGCAGTTGTTGTCGACGCCGTCGCAGAGATCGGGGGCCGTGGGGTAGACCGTCGCGTCGTTGTCGTCGCAGTCCCAGGGCGGGGACCAGACGTCGCCGTCCACGTCGACCACCTCGGGATGCGCGGGATCGGCGGGCGGGCTGCAGGCGAAGTTGAAGCGCGTACACCACGCGGCGTCGTCGCAGCCAATGAGCGACAGCAGCAGCAACATCGGCGGCGACAACGGCACCCGGACCTCGCAGGTGGGACCGTAGCATCGGCGCGCGGGGGGCCGCGCGCAGCCGCTGCCCTTGCGGTCTGGCGGCGTACGCGCTTTGCTACGGCTTGCGCGACAGGGGTCCCTGTCCCGCCCGCCCCTCCTCCGCATGGAGATGCCCATGGGACGCTACGCTGCGGCCGCCCTCTTCCTGGGGACCGGGGCCTTCGTGCTCTGGCACAACTCGGCCTACAGCGACCGGGTCCTCGTCCTGCCGGGCATCGACCTGGTGCTGAAGAGCACCAAGTACGACCTGGACGCCCAGGGGCGCATCTCCGGCTACACCTTCCTGGTCGTGGGCGTGTTGGCCATGGGCTGGGCCATCTGGAAGAGCGTCAGCACCGACGACCGCACCTACTGAGCGTCGGGATCTACTGCGCTTCGGGGGGCGGGGCGGCGCTCGGCTCCAGCTCCCCCAGCAGCTCCCCCAGCAGCTCCTGCAGCAGCGCCGGCAGGTGGCGGAAGGCGCGGCCGCGGTGGCTGATCGTGTTCTTCTCGGCCGAGGACAGCTCGGCCATGGTGCGACCGGGTGCTTCATCGGGCAGGAAGAGGGGGTCGTAGCCGAAGCCGCCGACGCCCCGGGGCGAGGTCGCGATCCGGCCCTCACACGCGACGGCGACGGTGCGCTCGCCCGCCGCGCTGACCAGCGCCAACACGCAGCGGAACCGGGCCTCGCGCCTCTGCTCGCCGGCCAGGCGGGACAGCAGCAGGGCGTTGTTCGCCTCGGCCGTCGCGTCGGGCGAAAAGCGCTTGCTGTGGACCCCGGGGGCGCCCCCCAGGGCGTCGACCTCCAGGCCGGAGTCGTCGGCGACCGTGGGCAGCCCGGTGTGGGCGAAGACGAAGCGGGCCTTGTCCAGGGCGTTTCCCGTGAAGGTGCCCGCCTCTTCGGGGGGCTCGGGCAGCTCGGGCCAGCGGTCCAGGCCCAGGACCTCGACCCCGCGCAGGCCCTGCGCGGCCAGGATGGCGTAAATCTCTTCCCGCTTGTGGCGGTTTCCCGTCGCGACGACCAGCTTCATGACGCAGTGCTCGCGTTGGTTCCTGGAGGGGCGGCTGTGTTAGCCTGGGCCGGCTCTAACCCCGCAGTCTGGCCCGTCGGAGCGACGTTCCCAGGCTCGCATGGAGGCGCCGATGCGCTCGCTGAACCTCGCTGTCCTGGCCCTGCCCCTCCTCCTCGTCGCCTGTGAAGAGAGGGGCAGCGGCATCTACGTCGGCGGCTCGGGCGCCGTGGCCGACTGCGACCTGGGCCTGGACAAGCTCAACGACACGACCTGGGTCATCCTGAAGGTCAACCCCGACAAGACCGAAGAGCCTGACCCGCACGCCCGCATGAAGTTCTCGGTGCAGGACGGCAAGTACAGCGTCCAGTACAACGTGGGCTCGCTGTCGGACGTCTACACCTACGGCTGCGAGAAGAAGGCGGACGAGCTGACCTGCCGCGAGGAGCCCCGGGCCCGCGACTGGTGCCAGGCCCTGCTGGTCGGCGGCGGCGAGTGCACCTCCGAGGTCCTCAAGACCTACGACCCCACCATCCCCGACGACGAGCTGGCCAAGGCCGTGGAAGAGGCCAAGGCCAACGTCGCCAAGTACCAGAACACGCCGGACTGGAAGCAGTTCGAGCTGAACAACAACAACCTGGGCAACAAGCTCCAGGGCCTGCTCTACGTCAAGGTCGACGCCCGCAAGTGCCGCCTGCGGATCACCGACAACTACATGACGATCTACAACGGAAAGCGCACCGAGGACAGCAACCCCGTCGGCACCAACCCCTTCGTGAAGTGGTCGGGGGGCGAGCTGCTGTGGGACCACTGCAAGGACGGCGGCGACATCGCCCCCACCCACCTGGCCGAGTACCCGACCGACCTGGCCACCGTGCCCCTGGTCCGTGAGGCCACCCTGGGCGAGCAGGTCGACTTCTGGTACCTGGGGCAGGACGCCCGGACGCCGGTCGAGGGCTGCAAGTACAGCTACGACCTGTGGTTCGACGGGATGAACCCCCAGCGTGGGCTCACGCCCGATCGGGTCGACGTCAAGGGCGGGCAGGAGCTGCGCTGGCACTGGACCCACACCTGGTCCGAGCCCAACAAGGACGGCACGCAGCTCGCCGGCACGACGACCATGGTCCGCCACTGGACCTGCGCCGACGCCACCAAGAGCGGCGAAGAGGTCTCCTGCGCCGCAGTCGTGGTCAAGTAGGTCCCAGGGGGGGGGCGGCCTGACCGCCCCCGCCCGCCTCAGGCCCCCAGCCTCAGGCCCCCAGCCTCAGGCCCCGACCCGCATCCGCCAGCGCGTGCCCTCGGGGCTGTCCATGGTGACGACCCCCATGGCATCGAGGGTGTCGCGCAGCTCGTCAGCCCGGGCCCAGTCCTTGTCCTGGCGCGCGGTCTGGCGCGCCGCGACCAGGTCCTGGACCTCCTGCCGGCTGCGTTCGGCCTTGACCAGGAGCTTGTCGGTCAGCTCGGTGAAGAAGTCGGCGCTGTCGCGCCCGCCGATGCCCAACACGCGGCCGCACAGCTCGAAGGCAACCAGGGCCTGCCGGGCCAGGGCGCTGCTGCGCTTCCACCACTTCTTGTGGTTGGCGAAGCGGTTGGTCACCCGCACCAGGTCGAAGAGGCCGGCCAGGGCCAGGGCGGTGTTGAAGTCGTCGTCCATCGCCTGGCCGAAGGCCTCGGCGAAGCCCTGGGCCAGGTCGTGCAGGGCGGCGGCGTCCTCACCCAGCTCCTGGGCCAGCTGGGCCGCGGTGGCGGTGGGCTCGGCGCGGGCGATCTCCTCCAGCGCCTCGCGGGCCAGGTAGACCCGCTCGGCCGCCATGAGGGCGTCCTGGAGCTTGCCGGGGCCGAAGGGCAGCGGCTTGCGGTAGTGGCTGTCCAGGTAGAGGATCCGCACCGCCTCGGCCGGCACCTGGTCGGCCAGGTCGCGGATCCGGATGACGTTGCCCAGGGACTTGCTCATCTTGATCGGGCTGCCCTGCTCGTCGACCAGGGTCAGGTGCCCGTTGTGCATCCAGTAGCGGGCCATGGGGTGCTCCCCGGTGGCGCACTCGCTCTGGGCGATCTCGTTCTCGTGGTGGGGGAAGACCAGGTCGATGCCCCCGCCGTGGATGTCGAAGGTCTCGCCCAGGTGGGCGCGGGCCATGGCCGAGCACTCGATGTGCCAGCCGGGCCGGCCGGCGCCCCAGGGGCTCTCCCAGGCGGGCTCGCCCTCCTTGGCACCCTTCCACAGCGCGAAGTCGCCGGGGTGGCGCTTGCGATCGTCGAGGGCCACCCGCTCGCCGGCCCGCAGGTCGTCGAGCTTCTTGCCGGAGAGCTGGCCGTAGCGGTCGAAGCTCTCGACGGCGAACCAGACGTCCCCGCCGGCCGTCGGGTAGGCGTGGCCGCCATCGACCAGGGCCTGGACCATGGCCAGGATCTGCGGGATGTGCTCGCTGACCTTGGGCTCGACGGTCGGCGGGAGCAGGCCCAGGCGCGCCAGGTCCTCTTCCAGGGCCAGGACGAAGCGGGCCGACAGGGCCAGTGGGTCCTCACCCAACTCCTGGGCGCGGGCGATGATCTTGTCGTCCACGTCGGTGTGGTTGCGCACGTAGGTCACGTCGAAGCCGCGCTCGCGCAGCCAGCGATAAACCACGTCGAAGCTGATCATCGCCCGGGCGTGGCCGATGTGGCAGTAGTCGTAGACCGTCATGCCGCACACGTACATGCGGACCTTGCCGGGCTCGGCCGGCTGGAAGGTCTCGACGCTGCGCGACAGCGTGTTGTACAGGCGAAGGTCGGACATGGGGGCGCTCTCCTCGGGGTGGGGGGCCGCGTGCTGCGTCCGGGCCGAGGGGCGCTCAGGCGCTGGCGTAGCGGCGGGCCTTCTCCAGGCGGGCCCGACAGCCCTCGACGCCCAGCAGCGCCAGGATGGGCGGCAGGCCGGGGCCCTCGCGCTGACCGGTGAGCACGATGCGCATGGTCACCAGGGCGCGCCCGGGGGCGGCGGCCTCGCGCCGGAAGTCCGTGAGCACGACCCGCCAGGCGCGGGCGTCGTGTCCGTCGGCCTCGACCTGGTCCAGGGCCTTCTCGAACTCGGTGATCAGCTCCTGGGTCGTCGGATCGCGCAGCACCCGGGCCGTCTCGCGGTCGTAGTCCACGGTGCTGGTCAGCAGCAGGGTGGCCCACTCCTCGGCGTCGGAGAGGGTCTGCATCTCGGGCGCGACGGCCTTCACGAAGCGGCGCTGCCAGGCAGGCTCGCGCTCGGTGAAGGGGTAGCCCTTGCGGTCCAGGTGCTCGCCGATGGCCTGGACCAGGTCGGCCTCGTCCATGGCGCGCAGGGTGTCGCCGTTGCGCTGGCGGATCTCCGGCAGGTCCAGGACCGGGGTCTGTGTGCCCAGCGCGTCCAGGCTGAAGCTGCCGGTCATGTCCTCGATGGTCTCGGCCTGTCCCGGATCCCAGCCGACACGTGCGGCCGCCGACACCAGGGCCTTGGGGTGGTAGCCCTGGGCCCGCAGCGCGCTGATGGTCAGGCCGTCGCTGCGCTCGCTGATCGGCGGACCCTCGGGGGTGAGCCAGGTGGGCAGCAGGTGCAGGGGCGGCAGCGGCCACTGCAGAGCCTCGGCCACGCACAGCCAGTGGTTCAGCTCGTGGGCGCGCGCGCCGTCGACCAGGATGTGGGTGGCCTGGGCGTCCCGGGCGGACAACACGGCCGATAGGATGGTCGTGGGGTTGCCATCGGGCTCGACGATGGTGAAGTCGGTCCGGGGCAGGGGCGCGTCGACGCCGGGCAGGCTGCTCGGCTCCTCGGGGACGATGACGCGCACGCGGGCCTTGCGGCCCATGCGGGTCAAGGCCGCGCGGTCGGCGGGGGAGAGCTTGCGGCAGCGCTGGTCGTAGACCACCGGCTCGGGGAAGCCGGTGGGGTTGACCGCCATCTCGCGCAGCTCGGCCACGCTGCAGAAGCAGGGGTAGGCCCGCCCGGCGGCGATGAGCTCCTCGCCCACCTCGGCGGCCCGGCGGGCGTCGACGGGCGCGGTCATCTCGTCCGGCTCGATGCCCAGCCACTCCAGGTCATCCAGGGCCGACCGGTTCTCGGTCGAGGCCACGACGGAGCCACCCTTGGCGCGGGCCATGAGGGTGCCGAAGAGCGCCAGGCGCAGGTCGGCGAGGTCGAGCGGACGACCGGGAGGGAAGTGGAGCCGGATTCGCGGGGCAGTCAGGGGGCCTCCAGCCGGGCTGGTTCGCGGAGGTGTTCGGGGAGGTGTTCGCGGAGGTGTTCGGGGAGGTGTTCGCGGAGGTGTTCGGGGAGGTGTTCGCGGAGGTGTTCGCGGAGGTAGGGGGGGCAGCTCAGGCCGCCGGTGCCGTGAAGATCTCGTTGATCTCGGTCTCGACGCTCTGCTCGTCCGTGTCCTTGGCGAAGGCGATCTCCTGGATGAGGAGACGGCTGGCCTTGTCGAACATCTTCCGCTCGCCGAAGCTCAGGTTCTTGTCCAGGCGCAGCAGCGCCAGGTCGCGCAGGACCTTGGCCACCTCGATCGGGTCGCCTGTCTGCAGCTTGTTGGTGTACTCGCGGTAGCGGCGGTTCCAGGTCTGGTTGTCCGCAGGGACATCGCGGTCACGCAGCACCTCGTAGACCTTCTCCACCTGCATCATCGAGATCACGCGGCGGACGCCGATGGCGCTCACGTTGTTCACCGGCACACGGAAGGTGCTGCCGTTGTCGAGAATGGTGAGGACGTAGAATGTGTATCGATCACCCTCGAAGTCGATGGTGTCGACTGCCTTGATGACCCCAACGCCGTGCGCGGGGTACACCACTTTGTCACCGACCTTGAACTCCATGCGCCGAACCTCTCCTGATCCAACCCGTCGCCAGGCGCCGGTAGCGTGTTCACTGTGGAGACGCACGCGGGCGCCAGCGCAAACCGTGGCTGTGCCCCGGACGGGCCCGAGGGTGGCGCATTCTAGGCACCAGCGTCGTTTTGTCAAGGAGGCTGCGTGTCGGTGATCCCTCGGGAAGGCCTGGCCCTGGTGGGCGAATCGCTACGTCCCATGGGCCTCGCCGCCATGGCGGTGGCCTCTGTGGGCTTGTTGCTGACCTTGGGTCAGGCGCTGGCCGCGGCGGCCGTGGCCCCGGCGCTCGGCGGCACCTTGCGGGTCATGGTGGGCCTGGTGCCGCCCGTGCTCGGCGCGGCCCTGCCGGTGGGGCTGCTCTTCGGGCTGACGGCGAGCGCCCGGGCCTGGCGGGAGGGCGGCGACTGGCTGGCCCTGGCGACGGCGGGGCGGGGCTGCCGCACGGTGCTGCCTGCGGTGTTGGTGCTGGGGCTGCTGGCGGGGGGGCTCCAGGCGCTGCTCAGCCACCAGCTGGAGCCGCGGGGCCGCCAGCGGGTGCGGCAGGCCCTGGCCTCGGCGGCAGGCGATCTGCGCCTGCAGCCGGGGCGGTCGCTGGCGGTGGGCGGCGCGCTCATCGGCGCGCGGCAGGTGCAGGGCAGGGAGCTGGGCGAGGTGGTGCTGGCGACGGGGGCGACGGTGGTGGCGGCGCGGACGGGCTCCCTGCTCGGCAGCGGGCGGGTCTCGCTGGGCGGGGGCGAGGCGGTCTCGCTCGATGCCCAGGGGCAGCCCGCCTGGCGGCTGGCCTTCGACCAGGCCGAGCTGCGCCTGGACGTGGACCCGCCGCGGACCGAGCGCGCCGAGCGCAGCGACGGCGAGCTGCGGGCCTTGATCGACAAGGCCCGGGCGGCGACGCGACCGGCCGGGGACCTGCGCCTGGCCCTGCTGCGCCGCACCAGCCTGCCGGCCTGCCTGCCGCTGTTGGCCCTGCTGGCCGTGCCCCTGGGCGCGCGCGGCGCCCGGCCGGGGGTCGCCGCGACCCTGACGGTCCTGGCCTGGTGGAGCGTGCTGCGGATCTCCGACCAGAGCCTGGGCCTGCTGGGCCCGGTCCTGGCTGCCTGGGCGCCGGCCCTGGCCCTGGGCCTGGCGGTGGCGGTGGCCTGGTTGTCCTGGCGGTCCCGGTGAGGCCCGGCCTGACCGGCGCGCTGGGGCGTCACCTGGCCGGTCGCGTGGCGGGCTGGACCGGCCTGACCCTGGCCCTGCTGCTGGGGCTGGCCATGCTGGCCGGCGCCGTGGAGGGCGTGCGCTACGGCCTGGGTCGGGCCGGCACGCTGGCCACGCTGGAGGCCTTGCCCCTGGTCGTCCCCCTGGTCCCCCTGGCCTGCGCCCTGGGGGCCGGCCTGGCGGCGGCGCGCCTGCGGGCCCACGGCGAGGCGGTCGCCCTGGAAGCCAGCGGCCTGGCCCCGGCCCGGGTGGCCCTGGTGGCCGCGGTCGTGGGCCTGGGGGTCGGGGCCCTGGGCCTGCTGGTCCACGACGCGGTGGTGCCGGCTGCCGCGGAGCGGGCCCTGGCCCTGCGGGCCGAGCTGGGGGAGGGCGGGGACGTGGGCGGCTGGTTGTGGACCGAGGGCGGCCTTGTGCGGGTGGCCGACGGCCGCAACGTGCCCGTCGATGGGGGTCATGTCGGCGCGGCGGGTCCCCCGGCCCCGGTCGACGGTGCCTTGCTGCGACGGGCCCGGGCCCTGCGCAGCCCGGCGGTGGCGAGCCCGGCCGACCTCGCGGGCGACGCGCCGCCGCTGCGGGTCGAGCGCATGCAGCGCAGCGGGCGCGTGCTGGCCTGCGCGCTGCTGGCCGGTCTGGCCTGGCTCGGGCCGCGGCCTCGCGGCGCGCGGGTCCTGCCGGCCCTGGCCCTGGGCATCGGCTTCCAGGCCCTGGCCCTGGCGACCGGCGCCCTGGCGGCGGGCGGGCAGCTGCCGGCCTGGGCGGGCGCGCTGGGGCCCACGGGCCTGGTCCTGGGCCTGCTGCTGCTGCGCCTGGGGGCCGACGGCAGTCGGCCCGCCTGGGCGCTCAGCCCCCCCCGACCTTGAGCCAGAAGCCGGTGTAGCGCTTCTTGTCCTGCTCGTCGGTGGTGAAGAAGCCCTGGTCCCAGTCGGCGATGAAGTAGTTGCCCGCCGGCAGGGCCAGGACCGCCACCTTCTTGCCCGGCTCGAGCTGGCGCTCGACGGACTCGGGCTTCTCCTTGTACAGGACCTCCCAGTGGGCGTGCTCGTCCTTGCGGTCGCGGTAGGCGCAGCCCTGCTCGTCCAGGGTGAAGGCCCGCCAGCCGGGGGTCTGGTTGTCGAAGAGCTCCTGCTGACCGGCGGCCAGCTCGTTGGGCTCGCTGTCCTGGGCCTCCAGGCAGTAGCGGCGGGTCGTGCCACCGTCGGCCTCCTCGATGGTGCGGGTCAGGTAGGCGCGCTTGAGCGGGACGTAGGCGTCGGCCTGGAACAGGAACAGGCCGTGCTCGTCGGGGATCTTGACCATGACCTTCTTGCCCAGGTCGTAGCGCTCGTGCCCCGGCGCGCTGATCTCGACCTTGAGCTCGATGTAGCCGTCCTTGTCGATGACCAGCGAGTAGTCACCGGGGGGACAGGTCAGGGCGAACTTCCCGTCCACGCCCGAGGTGGTCATGCAATTGCCCTCGATGGCCGTGATCCGGACGTCGGCCAGGGGCTGGCCGCTGACGTCGACGATCTTGCCGTCGATCGCCATCTGCGTGCAGCCGGCGAGGAGGATCGAGGCCAAGGCCGAGGCGATCAGCGGGATGGACGTGCGCATGTGCTCTCCGGGAACCGCGGGGAACCTACCACGACGGCCGCAGCGTGCCCCCGGGCGCCCTCGTGGATAGGCCCGGTTCCCTTCGGGAGGAACCATGTGCCGCACCCTGTCGCAGTCTCCGTCGCGCTCCCTCCTCTTCGGCCTGTCGCTGGCCCTGCTTGCCGGCTGCGGACCCTCGGCCGAGACCCAGCGCCAGCTCGACGGGCTGCAGGGCCAGGTCGAGGATCTCACCGCTGCCAACAGCAAGCTTGAGCGTGAGAACGCCACGCTGACCAGCGATGTGCGCCGCCTGGAGGGGGACGTCTCCCGCTACCGCAAGCGGGAGGTCTACTACCGGCTCGGCATCCAGGAGGGCCAGACCCTGGCCGCAGAGCTGGACACCTCGCTGGGCGTCGTCCACTGCACGCTGTGGCCTGACGTCGCGCCCCAGACGGTCCTCAACTTCGTGGAGCTGGCCGAGGGCACCAAGGAGTGGACCGACCCGCGCACGGGCCGCGCCGTCCAGCGCCCCCTCTACGACGGCACCATCTTCCACCGCGTGATCCCCGGCTTCATGATCCAGGGCGGGGATCCGCTGGGCAACGGCACCGGCGGCCCCGGCTACAAGTTCGAGGACGAGGTGGACGCGGGCAAGAGCTTCGACGAGCCGGGCCTGCTCGCCATGGCCAACTCGGGTCCGAACACCAACGGCAGCCAGTTCTTCATCACGGACCGCTCGACGCCCGATCACCTGAACGGCAAGCACACGATCTTCGGCGAGTGCCAGGATCCGCAGGTGGTCCAGGCCATCGCCGAAGTCGACACCGGCCCGATGGATCGCCCGGCCAAGGACGTGGTCCTGGAGCGGGTGCGCATCCGCCGGGGGAGCTGAGCGCGGCCCCCGGCGGGGCGGCTCAGAACTGGGTGCCGAGGCCCGCGCCGAAGACGGTGAGGGCGTCGGACAGGTCGCCGGCCTTCTGCTTGGCGCCGGTGTCGCTGGCGATGAAGACCTGGGTGCTGCGGCCGATCCAGTCGACGTTGCCGTAGACGTAGACGTGGCCCATGAAAGCGTAGCCCAGGGTCGCGTCGACGTGGGTGCTGTACAGGCCGCCGCCGCCGTTGAAGCCGAAGGTGGCGCCGGTGCTCAGGAACAGGGCGGAGCCGACGTCGACGTCGACCTGGGGGCCGACGTTGAAGGAGGGCACGACCAGCGGGCCGTAGTCCAGGACCGGCGTCGGGTGGGTCGTGTCCTGCCGGTAGATCATCCAGTCGCTGACCCCCGCACCCACGCGCAGGGTCGGGGAGATCCGCGTCTTGCCGGCGTCGATGGGGTAGCGGGTCAGGAAGAGGGCCTCGACCTCGTTCACCCAGTCGGGCACGAGCGAGTTGAAGTCGGCCAGCTCGACGGCGTAGCGGGTGGTGCGGAAGTCGAGCTGGGCGCCGAAGTAGTCGGTGCCCGGCGACCAGGCGCGGGCCTTGAGCGCCAGGCCGGCGCTGCCCGCCGCGGGGGTCTCGCCGCCGCCGAAGGCGATGCGCTGGCCGTAGAGGGGGCCGGTGCCCGAGGTGGGCTTCTGCTCGTAGCTGTAGAAGCCGCCCAGGAAGCCGGCCTGGGCGCGCAGCCAGGGGTGCTCCGAGGGGGCCGTGGGCGCCTTGGGCTCCTTGACCTTGACGGCGGTCTCGGCGACCGGGGTCGTGGTCGGCATGACCGGGGTCTCGCGGACCGTCGACTCCTCGGGCGTGACCTGGGTCACCGGCTCGGTGGCGGCGATGCCCCAGGCGGGCGCCGGGGCACCGACGGGGACCTCGACCATCTGGGAGATGCCGGTGTCGGGGCTGACCACCGTCACGCGGATCACGTCGACGCCCGAGGCCGGCGCGGTCAGGGTCGTCTGGTAGCGGCCGCCGCCCTGGTCGGCCGCCGTGGAGGCGGTGCCGGCGTTGGTGAAGATCTGCAGGGTGCGGCCGGCGACGCCGACCCCCGCGGCGTCCTTGGCGTCGATGACCAGGGTGATGGTCTGCCCGGGGGCCACGGTCGCGGCCGAGGGCGTGATGGCCAGGGTGGCGATGCCGGCGGCCAGGGTCCGGGCCGTGGCGGCGGGCACCACGGCGGCGACCGCGACGGGGGCGCCGGCCCGGGGCACCGAGATGCCGCGGACCAGGGGCTCCCAGCGGCTGTGCAGCGACTGGGCCATGGTGTCGCCACCCACGGGCAGGTCGATGGCGGTGGCGCTGGCGGGGAGCTGCAGGATGCCGGCCGAGCCGACGTGGCCGCCCGAGGCGGCCTCCAGGGTGAGCAGCTCGCGGGCGCTGCCGGCCGTCAGGGTGGTCTGGGCGATGCCGTGGGCGTCGGTGGTGACGCTGGGCGCGACCTTGGCGTCGCCCTGGGTGACGCTGAGGGCCACCGGGGCGTTGCCCACGGGGTAGCCGCCCGCGTCCAGGGTCAGCACCGTCAGGGGGATCTGGCTGGCGCCGTCGTTGGGCACCAGCTCGGCGCCGGGGATGAGCAGGACCCGGGCCAGGGGGTTGCTGCTGGCGTCGGCCACGACCGCGGCCTGGACCATGGCGCCGCCGCGGCCGGTGCTGCGGAAGCTGCCCTCGAACAGGCCGTTGCCGCGGTCGCCGGGGGTGGCCTCCTGGCTGGCGTCGGCGCCGCTCATGGCGACCCCGCGGGCCGGCGTCGGGCCGGTCACCTGGGCGCGCACCACGAAGGTCCCGCCCTCGACCGGGATGGTGGCCGGGACGGCCTCCAGGGCCAGGGACTCGGGCCGGGCCGGGAGGTAGCGGACATCCAGGGTGTCGATCTGCTGGCTGCCGGTGTCCAGGACCTCGACCTGGATGGTCGCGGTGCCGGCCTGGGTGGCCACGGCCGGGGTCCAGTCGACGGCGTAGATGCCGCCGCCCTGGTTGCGGACGGCGCTGACGGTGCCGGTGCTCGGCTTGAAGACCACCTTGGCGGTGCCGGCGGCCCGGCCGTCGGTCTCGGCCACGAAGGCCCGCACGGTGGTCGCGGTGCGGCCGTCGGCGGCGGCCACGGGGGCCACGGGGAAGAGCTGGACCAGCGGGGTCGGCGGGACCTTCAGGTCCAGGTCCGCCTCGGTGCGCTGCTCGCCCACCACGGAGATCACGGTGCCCTTGGTCACGCCGGGGGGCACGGTCAGGGTGACGGTGGCCTTGCCCTGGGCGTTGGCCTGGACCGGGCCGAACTCCTTGCCGCCGACCCGCACGACGATGTTGCTGTCGGGCACGCCGGTGACGGGGAAGGGGGCGCGGCCCACCATGGGCAGGGCGATGGCGCCCACGGTGCCGGCGGGATCGCGGCGGTCGGCCACGGTGATCAGCGCCAGGTGCGGGAACTTCTTCTCGGGCGAGGTGAAGAGCAGCGAGTACTGCCCGCGCCCCAGGGGGGTCACGTTGGCCACGGTGCCCGAGGAGGCCTCGACCGCGAGATCGGCCCCGGAGAGGGTCGACTCCGAGCCGCCGGAGAGGTTGATGGTCAGCGTCGCCGAGGCGTCCTGGCCCAGGATCACCTGGGCCGGGTTGGCCGTGATGGCCAGGCTGTGGGCCAGGGCCGGGACGACGGGGACCGTCGCCTTCTTGACCAGGGGCCCGCCGGTGCTGGCCTTCAGGCGCAGGGTCAGCTCGATCTCGGCCGCGGCGTCGACCGCCGGGGGCGTGAAGGCGAAGCGGTACTGCCCGGGCGCGACCTCTTCCAGGCGGTCGGCGGTGCCCGAGGTGGGGATCACCTTGCCCGTGACGCCGGTCATCGGGCTGCCGTCGGTGCCGATGACGACCACGTTGAGCATGGCCGCCGTGTGGCCGTCGGCGATGATCTCATCGACGGGGACCAGGTCGACCAGGGGCTCGGAGAGGATCGGAGCGGCCGTGGCGACGCCGGGCACCAGCGCCACGACCGTGCAGACCACGGGCAGGGCGAGGGCGATCAGCAAGGACGCGGACAGCGGCAGCGTGGAGGACGAGCGCAGCATCGGCCGACCTGGGGCGGGAGGAGGGTTCGGGCGCTGACCCCCGGTGGGGGGGGG
>Ga0210033_1001229_pt1 | contig 23927 bp, 20 predicted proteins | sample CryGeymeta201501_FD_185465 | JGI IMG/M metagenome (GOLD analysis project Ga0210033, IMG submission 185465) | Groundwater microbial communities from Crystal Geyser aquifers in Utah, USA - Crystal Geyser metaG 2015-01 (SPAdes) (version 2) | ecosystem: Environmental > Aquatic > Deep subsurface >... | reverse complement strand
CCACCCCCTCTTCGACCAGGGCACCGCTGCATGAACCCCTTCACTCCCCTCGTCCCCCGCCTCTGGGCACCCGACGAGGCCCTCGCCGCCGTCACCCTCCTCCGACAGGCCATCGACGCCATCTGGAAGGCCCACGGCGAAGCCATGGCCGTCGCGGCACTGCAAGAGCCCGAGCGATGGTCCATCCAGGAGCTCGTCGGGTGGCCTGGCTCCTGCGACGACGACGAGCCCGACGAGGACATGTCCTACTGATACACCGAAGTCTGGAGGACGTCAGGGACGCACCAGGGCCCGGGAATGGGACACAGTCCAGGGCACCGTCTCGCGACGGCCACCGGTGGTGTCTCGCGGGACGCCGCCGGGGGAGATGGGTGGGAAACTACAGGTGCTGTTGTGCGTCGAGTCTGAGCCCTCCTCGACGTCGTTGCCACCAAAAGCATGGATGCGGCCGGAGAAGACGCCCCCGATGTTGCTGTCGTAGGCGCCGTTGGTGTCCATGAAGGTCTCGGTGCCGCTGGCATCCCACCACAACTGCAGGATGTCGTCGCCCTGCGAGCCGTTGAGGTCGACCTCACCCAGGTAGTTGCCACCGCCATCGACCTGCGCCCACGCGCAGTAGTAGGTGGTGCCGATGGTCGTCTCGCTGTTGTAGACCCAGCCGAAGCTGCAGTAGTCGGTCTGGTGGTTGGACGTGTCCCGGCAAAGGCCGGTCCCCGTGTCGTGCACCGCCACCGCCTTGACCGACAGGCTCGTCGGATCGGTGGGCGAGAAGTAGTCCGCCGGCTGGCACACCACCTGGAACACCCCGCCGCCCAGCGAGGAGGGCGTGCACAGGCTGTGACAGTCGGCAGTGGTGGGCGTCCCACTAGGGATGGCGCCCGTCACGTCGCCATCCTGGGACAGGCCCACGCTGCAGCAGGGCGAGGTGAGCGCGGTCGCCCAGGCCGGCTCGCTGGCGCTCACGCCGACGGCCACCGCGGCAGTGAACAGGACGCACAACCGGTTGGCACGGTCATTGCTATGGTGAGGGATATGGACATGACAGACTTCCTGTCTGCGTGGTGGGAAAAACCGCCAACCTTACCTTCCCAGCGCCATGCGCCCGCGGCTCTCACAAGGATACCACAAGGCGCGGTGGGTAGTCGCACGGGGGGCGCGTTTCTCGATACCTCCTCAATCGCGGCGTGATTCTCATGACTTGCCGCTTCACACCGCCACCATCCGGCCGCCCGCTCTGCCAGCGCGACGGGCACGCACACCCACGCCCCGCCACGTCTCCTCCCACCGCCACCGCGATAGGCCGGCCGCATGCCCACCCCTCTCCTCACCGCCCGCGGCCTCTGCCTTCACCTGCCAGGTCGCGTGCTGGTCGATGGGCTGGACCTCGACCTGGCCGAGGGCGAGGCAGCGCGCATCGGCGGACCCAGCGGCACCGGCAAGAGCACGCTGCTGCGGGCGCTGGCCGGGCTGATCCCCCTGGCCGGGGGGGAGCTGCGGCTGCGCGGCCGTCGCCTGGAGGAGCTGGGGGCCCCGGCGTGGCGGGCCGAGGTCGCCTACCTGGCCCAGGGTGCGCCCGCCCTGGGGGAGAGCCCGGCCGAGCTGGCCCGCGAGCTGCGCAGCCTGCGCCACCAGCGCCACCGCGCCTGGGACGAGCCCCAGGCCGTCGCCGCCACCCTGGGCCTGGACGCCGCCACCTGGTGCCGCCCCTGGCGCCTGCTCTCCGGCGGCGAGCGCCAGCGGGCCCACCTCGCCCTCGCCCTCGCCAGCCGCCCTGCCCTGCTGCTCCTCGACGAGCCCACCAGCTCGCTCGACCCCGACGCCTGCGCCGCCGCCGAGGCCGCCTTGAAGGGCCGCGCCGTCCTGTGGGTCACCCACGCCGCCGACCAGGCCGAGCGCCTGGGCCTGCGCACCGCCACTGTGTTGTCGGGCGGCTCCGCCGGGCCCTCTGGCGGCTCCGCCGGGCCCTCTGGCGGCTCCGCCGGGCCCTCTGACGGCTCCGCCGCGGGGCCCGCATGAACCCCGGGGCCGTCGAGATCACCTGGCCCCAGCTCGCCCTAGCTGCCAGCCTGCTCCTGGCCCACGGCCTGGCCAGCTTGTGGCTGGGCCTGGAGTTGGGTCGCAGGGTCGCCGTCGCCGCCTTGCGCACCACGGTCCAGCTCGGCCTGCTCGGCCTGGTCCTGGTGCCCGTCTTCTCCAGCAACAACCCGCTGCTGGTCGCCGGCATCGCCGCCCTCATGCTGATCATGGCCGGCCGCGAGGTCATGGGCCGCTCCCAGCGGCGCTACCGCGGCATGCTGCTCACCAGCCTGGGCGCCGTCGCCGTCGGCGCCGCCTGCTCCATGGCCGTCGCCATGATCGTCGTCCTGCGCGTCGACCCGTGGTGGAGCCCCCGCTACCTCGTGCCCCTGCTCGGCATGGTCCTCGGCAACGCCCTCACCGGCATCTCGCTGGGCCTCGACCGCACCCTGGGCCTGCTGGACGAGGGCCGCGACCAGGTCGAGCTGCGCCTGTCCCGCGGCGCCACCTGGTGGGAGGCCGCCCGGCCCGTCGCACGAGAGGCCGCCCGCACCGGCATGGTGCCGATCCTCAACAGCATGTCCGTCGCCGGCCTGGTCAGCATCCCCGGCATGATGACCGGCCAGATCCTCGGCGGCACCGCCCCCGGCCTGGCCTCGCGCTACCAGATCCTGGTCATGTTCCTCATCGCCGGCGCCGTCGCCATCGGCACCACCGCTGGGGTGCTCGGCACCTTGCGCCTGCTCTTCGACGGGCAGCACCGGCTGCGGGTGGAGCGGATCACGCGGGGCTGATCAGCCCTTGCAGAGGTTCTCGCCCCAGAAGGCCACGTTGTTGGTCTCGTCGCACTCCGGGTAGCGGCCGGTCCCGGTGCCCTCGTCCGCACCGTCAATGGCCGCCTCGAGATCGATGATGTTGTAGTCGTGGAGGATCGACAGATCGACGTCGACCTGGATGCTGTCCAGCATCTGTCCACTGTCGATGATGGACGCCAGGGTCTCGCGGTACAGCTCGATGCGCTCGCTGTCGGTGACCGCCCAGAGCGCCATCTCGACCCCGTCCTCGGCCGCCAGGTAGCCCTGGTTTCCGACCCGGAGCCAGACCTTCAGCTGCTCGTGGTCGCAGTCCTTCAGGCACACATCCGCGATGCGCACCACCAGGTCGGGGTACTCGCCGTTCTGCCCGGCCGACAGGTCCCCCGAGCGGAAGTTGTTGTAGGTCAGCCAGTTCTGGGCCGGGTGGGCGGGGATGGTGCCGTCGTCGTTGATATTGGTGATGCTGTAGGCGTGTTGGTTCCAGATGCGGCGGCCCTCCTTCCACGAGTTGTCGGCGTCGCCGATGACCGTGATGCCCGTGAAGCTGGCGGTGTAGGGGGTGTTGGGGACAACGATCTCGGCGTGCCCGTCCCCGTCCACGTCGGCGATGACGGAGTACTCCGTCCACGTCGCGTTGCTGTGGTCGGCGCTCTCCAGCTTGACCGCGCCGTCGGGACCGTTGAAGACCCACAGGCGGGTCTCGTCGGCGTAGACCGCCTCGGCCACCCCGTCGCCCTCGAAGTCGAAGACCGCAGAGCCGGTGTTGCCCGACGAGCCGTCCTGCGTGGTCCGCTCCCACAGCTTCGTCCCGTCCGTGTCGAAGACCGTGTAGTTCGACCGGCCCGCCACGCCGATCTCCGGCTCGCCGTCACCGTCGAAGTCCGCCACCGTGGGCGGCCCGCCAAAGCCGCTGGAGGCGCCCGCGATGGTCGCCCGCCACAGGACGGTGCCGTCGGTGTCCGTCAGGCGCACCGTGCCCGAGTTCATCGACACGATCTCGCCCTGCCCGTCCCCGTCGAAGTCGGCCACCGCCACGTAGCCGTCCGCCTCGGAGTTGTGCCAGACGACGCTGCCATCGGCCCGGTACACGGCGTTTCCGGTGACCAGCTCCTGGATCCCGTCACCGTCCAGGTCGACGGCCACGCTGGCCGTGCCCACGTTGCCCGTCACCCCACCCTGGCCAAAGCTGCCCAGCCCCTTGACGGAGCCGTCGGCGTTGAGGATCGCGTTGCCGACGATGACCTCGGGGTGGCCATCCCCGTCCATGTCGGCGATCGAGGGCGCGTCCGAGGTCCCGTTCATGTGCCCGGCCAGCGAGGACGAGGTCCACTTCAGGGTGCCGTCGTTCTCGAAGACCTTGACCTGGGTGGCAGTACAGGCCGCGATCTCGACGATACCGTCACCGTCGATGTCGCCGACGGCCACCGCCCCCGTCATCTGCAGGTTCTGCCCCGTCACGTTGAAGATCTCCCGCGACCCGTCGCCAGAGACCGCCCGCAAGGTGCCCACGCCGCCGTAGGTCACCACGATGATGTCCGGCACATCGTCCTGGTTGATGAGCCCGTCCCCGTTGTCGTCGGTCAGCGAGGCGACCGCCGGCATCATCATCACGCTGCTGCTCGAGGGATCGACCGACCAGGTCGACTTCCGCCACTCGACCACGGGGGTGAAGCTTCCGACCGTGTACTCGACGTAGCAGGCGTCGTTGAGCGCCACGCTCTCACCGGGGATCGTGCGGTCGGAGCAGGAGTTCGGGTCGCCGCTGTCGGCCCCGCCGTCGCCGGAGAGGCCCGAGTCCGCGCCGGGGTTCGGCTTTCCGGCGGGCTTGAAGCTGTAGTCGCTGCAGGCGCTGAGGCCGAGGCCGAAGCCGAGGGCAGGGACGAGGAGGGCGAGCGCAGGGGGGGACGAGGCGCACGCGCGCTCCGGGGAGGGGGGAGCGTGGATGGTGACTGGGTGGGGAGCCGTCGTCAAGCGCCACGCCGGCCGGCCCACCGGCTACACTCTGCCCCCACCCCCGGAGGGCCCCGTGCTCCTGATCATCGCCCTGCTCGCCTGCGGCGGGGACAAGACCCCGACCGAGATCCACGACGCGGACGGGGACGGCTACGACAGCCCCGAGGACTGCAACGACCACGACGCAACGGTGAACCCCAACGTGGGGGAGATCTGCAACGGCGTCGACGACGACTGCGACGGCGAGGTGGACGACCACCCGACCGACGGGACGGTCTTCCACAAGGACGCGGACGGGGACGGCTACGGCGACCCGCTCATCACCAGCGTGGCCTGCGAGCAGCCGACGGGCTGGGTGACGAACCCCGACGACTGCGCCGATGACGACGGCGGCACCCACCCCGGCGCCGACGAGCTGTGCAATGGCAACGACGACAACTGCGACGGCTCCATCGACGAGGACCCGGTGGACGCGCCGACCTGGTACGCCGACGCCGATGGGGACGGCCAGGGCGACCCGGCCCTGTCGGCGGTCGCTTGCGATGCGCCGGACACCTACGTCAGCAACCAGCAGGACTGCGACGACAGCCGCAGCGACGTCTTCACGGGGGCCCCCGAGCACTGCGATGGCATGGACGAGGACTGCAACGGCGCCATCGACAACGACCCGGTCGACGGCTCGACCTGGTACGCCGACGCCGACGGCGACCACTTCGGCGACGAGCACCTGCCCCAGGTGGCCTGCGAGGCGCCGCTCGACACCATCGGCACCGGCGGCGACTGCGACGACCAGGACGCGGACGCCTGGCCCGGCGCCCCCGAGCTGTGCGGCGACGGCCAGGTCAACGACTGCCTGGCCACGCCCGACGACGCCGCCGCGACCTGCGGGGGCTGGGGCGACCCGGTCTCGGCCGACACGGCGGCCCGGGACCTGCTGCTGGCCAGCGCTGCCAGCGGCCTGGGGGCCACCCTGGCCGGGGCCGGCGACGTGGATGGCAACGGCCTGGACGACGTCCTGATCGGGGCCTTCCACGATCCGACCGGCGGCTCGCAGGCCGGCCAGGTGCAGCTCGTCCGCAGCATGAGCACGGCCGGCGGCACCTCGGTCCAGACGGTAGAAGGCGCCGCGGGCGACGAGCTGGGCAGCGAGGTGGCGGCCCTGGGCGACGTCGACGGTGACGGCGCCGCCGAGTACCTGCTGGCCGCGACCATGAGCGGCGACCGCGCCCAGGGGCGGGTCTACCTGATGCGCGGCGGTCCGGGCGTGCCCGACCTGAGCAGCGCCCGCGCCACCTGGGAGGGCGACGGCGACGGCGAGATCGCCGGCACCGAGGCCCTGGCCGCCCTGGGCGACATCGACGGCGACCACGTGCCCGACTTCCTGGTCGGCGCCCGCTACGGCTCGCTCGGCGACACCTACGCCGGGCAGGCCTACGTCGTGAGCGGCGCCTCCACCGGCACCCACAGCCTGGCCGACGCGACGGCCCGCCTGTACGGCACGGCCAGCTTCGGCCTGGCCGGCTCGCGGGTGGCGGGGCCGGGCGACCTCGACGGGGACGGCCTGCCCGACGTGGTCATGGACGGATCCGGCGACGCCGCCTGGATCCTCTTCGGACCGGTCGTGGGCGACATCGACGCCCAGGCCGACGCCGACCTGCGCATCCTCGACAGTGGCGCCCTGACCCTGAGCGACGTGGCCGGCGCGGACCTGGACGGCGACGGCCACGCCGACCTGGTCCTGTCCTCGGCCACCGAGTCCACCGGCGGCGACCGGGCCGGCGGCGTCTTCGTACACCTGGGCCCCTGGACCGCCGACGTGGAGCTGACCGCCGGCAACCTGTCGATCCTGGGAGAGGAGGCCGACGCCAACCTGGGCGGAGAGGTCGCCATCCTGGAAGACGTGGACGGCGACGGTCAGCCCGACCTGCTGGTCGGCGAGGGCCTGTCGACGATCCGCGCCGGCAGCCTGCCCGTCATCGGCACCGGCGGCGAGGTGCTGGTCTACAGCGGCGTCGGCCACCGGGGCGGCACCCTGCTCCAGCACCAGGCGGACCTGCGCCTGACCAGCAGCGCGGCCAGCTTCGGCGCCGACGTGGCCAGCGCTGGCGACCTGGACGACGACGGCCGCACCGACCTGCTCATCGGTGCCCCCAGCGCCACGGGCGGCGGCGGCGCGGGCGGCGCCTGGATCATCCCCTCGGACGTGCGCTACTGACCGGGGGCGGGGCGGGCGTCCTGCACCCCGCCTCACTCCTGTCACTCCTGCCCCTGCACCTTCACCATGCTCTGGGCGGCCACGACCCGGGCGCCCCACCACAATGCGACGGCGGCCAGCAGCGCCAGCGGCCAGCCAGCGGCCAGGCCCTGCAAGGTGTCCAGATGTACGGCGGTGATGAGCGACGGCGGCAGGTGCGCAGAGAAGCCGCGGTCCAGGGGCAGCAGCACGGCCACGGCCCCCAGCGCGAACAGTCCCAGGGTCCGCATGAGCCCGGCCACGATCAGTGGCACGCGGTTGATCTTCCGGTACATGCTGGCCGTGGTCTGCTGGTACTGGATGATCTGCTCCTTGAGCAGATCCGGGAGCTGCAACAGCAACAGGGCCGAGGTCAGGGCCCGGTCCATGGTCGGTCCCGGCCCCATGCGCTGCTCGATCATGCGCAGCCGCACCATGCGCAGGGTGAGGACCAGCTCGGCGTGGAAGTCCTGGGTGGGCCGCAGGCGCAGGACGCTGCTGTCCACGGCCATGAGCGCCTTGAAGAACAGGGTCATGCTCATGGTGAGCGGCAGGCCGATGGCCCGGGCCAGGTCCATGACGGCGACGACCAGGTTGACCAGGCTCTTCTCGCGGGGATGGGCCCCGGGGTTGTCGCTGGCGTCCAGCCAGGCGTCGGTCACCTCGGCAAAGCGCTCGTAGTGCTCGGTGACGAGCAGGCCCCGCGGCGCGTCCAGCAGGTCCAGCACCGCCACGAAGAGCCGCTCGATGTCCTGGGTGGCGATGGCATCCATGAGCGCCATCTGTTCACGCAGATCCTCGGGGCTGCAGCGGCCCACCAGCCCGAAGTCGACGTAGCCGACACAGTTGTCGGGCAGGACGATCAGGTTTCCGGGGTGCGGGTCCCCGTGGAAGACCTCGCCGACGACGGCCTGCAGGAAGTGGTTGTGCAGGACGTTGCGGGCCAGGCCCTGGACCGAGCTCCCGATGGCCGCCAGCTCCTCGTGCACGGTGGCGTCGCCGTCGTCCAGGCGCCGCACCAGCTCCGAGACCGGCATGCCCTCCAGGTACTCCATGGTCAGGACCCGGGTCGTGGTCAGGTCCCAGTAGATCCACGGGATCCGCTGGTGGACGTTCCACTCCGTCTGTTCGTGCACGCGGTCGGCGTTCTTGGCCTCGATGGCGAAGGACAGCTCGCGCCGGGTCCAGCGCACGAAGTCACGGAAGACCGGGCGCAGCTTGATGTGACCGAGCACGCTGGACAGATCCACCAGCATGCCGACGGCCATCAGCCAGCGGGCGTCGGTTTCGAAGTCGGCCTCGGCGCCGGGCCGCTGGATCTTGACCACGGCCACCTTGCCCCGGTCCGGTCCGTGCGCGATGACGACGCGGTGGATCTGGCCGAAGCTGGCGGCACCGATGGCTACCGGGTCGAAGTCGCTGAACAGCTCATCGACCGGGGCCTTCAGCTCCTGTGCGACGATCTGACGCGCCTGGTCCACCGGGAAGGCCGGGACACGGTCGTACAGCGCCTCCAGGGCACGGCAGTAGCGCGCCGGGAGCAGGTCGTAGCGCAGGCTCATGAGCTGCCCGAACTTGACGAAGGCCCCCCCCAGGCCTTGCAGCCACTCGTATAGACGCCCGGGGCCCCGTCCTTGCAGGCGATCCCGGGCCGCAGGTCGAACCCCGGGCAGGCGGGCCGCGCCCTCGGCCAGCAAGGTCGGAACGAAGACGCCCAGGAAGCCCAGGAAGATGCGCGGGCCGCGGCGGATGGGTCACCTCGGCGAGGAGCAAGGAGCCGGCGAAGCGGTCACTGACCGGCGGTCAGCCCTCCTCGCTCTCGTCACGGGCGGCCTGGGCGCGGCGCTGGCGCTCGCCGCGGGCCTGGCCGCGGGACGAGTCACGCACGGCCTCGTAGAAGCCGTCGTTCATCCGGCGAGGCACGTCGCGCATGCCGTCGAGAACCTCGCGCATGGTCTCGTCGGTGTCCGAGCCCAGGTTGCGGATGATGTCGCCGGGGTCGCGCAGGTCCTTGGCGAAGGCCCGGTCGACGGTGTTCCGCGTGACGCGGGTCGCAGTGTCCAGGGTGGCGCTGGCGGCTTCGATGCCGGCGTGCAGCAGGCCCTGCTCCAGCTCCAGCAGGTCGTCCAGCATGCCCTGGGCGCGGCGCGCCTCGGTGCGGACCGCGCGATCGGCGCCGCGGCGGCTTCCCTGGCGGGCGCTGGCGCTGCGGGTTGCGCGGCTGCTGGTGCGGCGGTGGCTGCGCTCGTCTGCCTGGGCAGCGTCGGGAGCGGCATCGTGGGCCATGTCGGGAGCGTCGGTGTCTGCCATGACGGGACCTCGCTGTGGGAGCCTGAGGGACCTAACGCGCGCGCCCGCCGGCAGCCGGCAGGCCTCCCTAAGAAGCACGAGCAAGGCCCGGCAGGACCAAGCGGGCCGGATCGATTAGGAAGCCCGCCCTGCTCTGGGAGGATCCCATGCCCGAGCCTCGTACCCTGCGCTGCTACGGTGACGGTCACCTCGCCCTGGTCGGTGATGGCCAGCCCCGCGTCGACCTCGACCCCCACCTGCCGGACGACAAGAAGGCGCGGGACGCCGCCCTCGGCGCCCTGCACACCGACTTCGTGGTGCTGACCGGCGCTGGTCGCTTCCCCGACGCCCTGGACGTGATGCAGGCCGGGGACGCCGTCCTGGTCGCGTCCTCCGAGCAGTGCGACCGCGCGGCGCGGCGCCTGGACCTGGGTGACCGGCTGGTCGACCTGGAGTCCGGGGACCGTGTCTCCCTGGCCGGGCTGGGCCTGCAGTGCCTGCCGGCCGCTCGCGGCACGCTCCCCGGCGCAGAGATCCTGCCCCAGGCCGACCGGCTCCTGGGCCCGGCGGGAGAGGTCCTGGGCCAGGCCGGGGACACCCTGGGCCGCGCCCTGGAGAGCCTGCCCCTGCTCGGTGGCCTGGCCGGTACCGGCCTCGCAGCCGGCCCCTCGCACCGCACGCGCCGCCCCCTGGCCTTGACGCTGCCGAGCGGGCGCACCGTCCTCCTCCTGGGGGACAGCCTGATCGGTCGGCCGCGCACCGACTGGCTGCACGAGCTGGCAGAGGCGCTGCCGGCCGAGGCGCTGCCGGCCGAGGCGCTGCCGGCCGAGGCGCTGCCGGCCGAGGCGCTGCCGGCCGAGGAGCAGGCCAGCGACACTGTTCAGGTCGACGTGCTCGTCGCCTCTGTCGCCGGGGACCGCCTGGATGGGCTGGTCCAGGCGGTCCGCGAGCTGGCACCGCGCCGCGTCGTCCTGTACCGGGACCGCGATCCCTACGCCGGCGGCAGCCGCAACCTGCCCATGGCCAGCTTCGTCCAGGCCCTGGCAGAGGACGCCCCCCAGGTGGCGGTGCACCTGCTCCACGCTGGCCAGGAGCTGGTCCTGGACGGTGCCGGGCCCGCTACCTGAGCGCCCCCCCCCCCTCACGCCCACGGCCGAGGCCCCTGCGGGGGCCCCGGCGTCGAGGGTGGGAGGATGGGGGACCGCAGGCGTCCCGGCCCAGCGCGTCGGGCCTCAGCCCTGGGCGCTGCAGCGGATCGGGCGCGGCACGAACATGGCGTTGGGGGCGATGAGGACCTGGCGCGCCTGGACCGGGTTCTCGGGGTTGGCGGAGTGGCCGTTCTTGCAGGGCAGGCCCTGGGAGCCGGCGATCAGCATGTGGGGGCCTTCCTGGATGTTGGTGAAGTAGGCGTAGGCCTCGCCACCGGGGGTGACGTCGACGTCGAGCAGCGGCACGCCGTCCTTGTCCAGGTAGAAGGGGCCCGCGGCCTCGGGGTCGTCGATGGAGACCTCGGTGCCCTCGAGGCTCTCGATCTTGACCAGCATCATGGAGGTGTCGGCCACGCGCTCGACGCCGAAGAACTCGTTCATCTGGACGACCTGGAGCCAGCTGGGCTCGGCGACGACCAGCGACTTGGTGGTGTCGGTGGTGTCCAGCTCGAAGATGGTGGTGACCAGCGAGGGGGCGGCGCTGCGCATGCGGACCGCGCGGCCGACGGGGGCCTGGAGGCGGACCCGACCCTGGATGATCTGGATGCACTCGACGACGCTGCACAGGGCGCCCTGGGGGACCTTCTGCCCCATGCCGTCGTACACGTCGACGCTCACCAGGACGGTCTGCCCCAGGTCGGCGCCCGTGAGCTGCTCGGCGCCCACCAGGCCCGAGGTGCCCGCGTCGGGGCCCTGCTCGGCGGTCAGGCTCGCGTCGACACCGTCCACGGTGGAGGTCGCCTCGGGGGCGCAGCCAGCCAGCAGGGCGAGGGCAAGGGCCGGCAGGGCCATGGCGCTGGCGTTCATCGTGCAAGAAGAGGTCGACATCGGTTGCTCCAGGGGGGTGAGGAGCCCGGTCAATGGGCTCGGCTTGGCTAAGAGCAAGGCGCGTGCCAACTCGATCATGCGCTGCTGGTGCGGATCTCTTCGATCTGGCATCGCTCCTGGCACCGTCCGTGGCACAGCCGGTGTTCCACAGTGGGATGACCCCGGCACCTGTTCCACTGGGAGGGACCCCACGAGCCGGTGCTACCGTGCCGCCGAGACCCCTCCGCCGAGACCCCTCCGCCGAGACCCCTCCGCCGAGAGCTTTGTGGGCACCCGCTCCTCCTCCCTCCTGGGCCTGCTCCTCGTGCCGCCGCTGCTGTCGGGCTGCGAGGAGCACCGCTCCGACGTCGTGCTCCATGTCGTGGACGAGGCCGGCGCGCCGGTAGAGGGCGCCACCGTCACGACCCCCGACGAGGTCCGGACCACCAACGCCAGCGGTCAGGCCCACCTGCGCGCCCTCGATCACCCGGTCCTGGCCGTCGTGAGCGGCGCCGGCTTCCTGGAGGAGCCTGTGCCCCTGGGCCGGCAGGCCGCCGAGGCACCGGTGGAGATCACCCTGCTGGACGCCGCCGGGCGCACGGCGATCCACAGCACGGGCGACGTGATGATGGGCCGCCGCTACCTCTCACCCACCCAGGGCGCGCCCCTGATCGATCCCCACGACGACGGCAGCTCGGCCCGGGCCCTGGTCTCCGACGTGGCGCCGGCCCTGTCCGCCGCCGACCTGGTGACCATCAACCTGGAGACCGTGGTCGGCGAGCTGGACGACGGCGAAGCCTACCCCGGCAAGCGCTGGCTGCTCCAGACCCCGCCCGAGGCCCTGGCGGCCCTGGATCCCCTGGCCGTGGGCCTGGTCGTCCTGGCCAACAACCACCAGCGAGACTGGCTGGGCCCGGGGGTCCAGAGCACCCTGGATCACCTGGACCAGGACGGGATCCCCCGGGTCGGCGGCGGGCTCAGCGCCGACGAGGCGGCCCAGGGCACGGTGGTGCAGGCCGGGGACCTGCAGGTGGGCGTGCTGGCCTACACCTCGGTGGACGGCGACTACGTCAACGACCAGTACCCCCAGGACGACGAGACCGCGCCCACGGACCTGGCCCCCGAGGACGCCTTCAAGTGGGAGAGCCGCAGCTGGGGCGATGCCGCGCTGGGTGTGCCCGTCGCTGACCGTCGCATCGGCGGCGCCTGGCAGGCCATCGTCGCGGCGGAGTCGGGGCTGGACGAGGCCGGGCAGGCCAGCCTGTGGGCCTCGGCCGAGGCGGTCTACCCCGAGCTTCAGGACTGGGTCGCCCGGCGCGGCCACGGCGGCGCCAACCCCTGGTCCACCCCACAGGCCCAGGCGGCCATCACCGCGCTGGCGGCCCGCACGGATCTGGTCATCGTCCAGCTCCACATGGGCTTCCAGTTCGCTGACGCCCCCAGCAGCGGGGTGGAGGACGCGGCCCGGGCCGCCATCGACGCCGGGGCCGACCTGGTGGTCTGCCACCACCCCCACGTCCTGCAGGGGCTGGAGTGGTACGACGGCCACCTCATCGCCTACAGCCTGGGCAACTTCCTGTTCGACCAGGACTTCCTGACCACCTTCCGCTCGGCCTTCCTGCGGACCGTCTGGGAGGGGCACACCCTGGTCCAGGCGCGGCTGGTGCCGCTGATGCTCGACGCCTATCGGCCGGTGCCGGTGGTCGACGACCTGGCGACCAGCACCTGGCGCAGCTTATGGGAGGGCAGCCTGCTCCAGGCCTCGGCGGCGCGCGGCCCCGACCTCTCCGTCTACACGACGGCCCGGGACACGCCCCGCGACGCCCCGCGCTTCATCGCCGAGCACGGCACGGCGCGGCTGGTCGAGGGCCTGCCCGAGGCCGAGACCCGCAGCATCACCCTTTCGGCCGGGGGCATCGCGGCCCTGCCGACCGGGGGCCTGGTCGACCGCCGCCTGTCAGAGGCACCGCCGGCTGGGGTGCTCGTGGGCCGCAGCCTGTGCCGCTACGGCAACTTCGAGGACGATGACGCCGACACCGACGTCGGCGAGGCAGCCGGCTGGACCTGGGACTCCCAGGACGTGGAGATCGACCGCCACGCGGCCCTGGACGGCGTGGCCACCCTGCGCCTGCACCGCGACGCCCTGAACCAGAGCCGCGTCTCGGCCCGGATGACGGCCCGGATCCCCATGCCCGCCCACCGGCTGGTCGCGCCGGACACCCTGGCCCCCCTCGACGGCGACGCCAGCTACTCCCTGCGCCTGCTGCTCGACCGCAGCGGCGCCGCGACCACCGTGCACCTGCGCCTGGCCCTGTACCACTTCGACGACCTGGACCCGACCGAGGACCCGACCAGCACCCTGGTGCGCGAGCAGGACCTGGCCGTGGTTCCCGACCGCGGGCTGCGAACCCTGCTGCTCGCCCTGCCCGAAGAGGCCCTGGCCCCGGCGGACGGGCTGTCTCCCAACGCCGCCCTGCTGACCATCTCGGTGGACCCGCCCGACCACGACAGCACCGAGATCCACGTCGATGACGTCGACCTCATCGAGTGGCGCCCCGCCGACCAGGAGCCGGAGGGCTGGGCCGCCATCGACTGGCTGCGCGACAGCGGGGACAGCAGCCGAGGCAGCGGCGAGGTCCCCTACCGCTTCTTGCCCCTGTGAGCGGGCGGCATGTCGGCGGTCCCCCCGGGGGGCGCGCCTGACGCGTGGCGGCCCGGCGGGCTACCCTCTCCCCATCGGCGAGGGCACCCGTGGAACGCAAGCATGCACAGCGAGAGCGGATCCTGCACCTGCTGGAGGAGGCCGGTGAGCTGACGGCCGAGGTCGTGGCGCGGGTCGCCGGCGAGACCGGGGTGCCCGAGGCAGACATCTGGGGGGCAGGGCGCTTCTACACGCTCATCTCCCGGCCGCGGGACCTCACCCGGGTCTGCCAGGGCCTGACCTGCAAGCTGGCCGGAAGCGACGCGCTGCACGCCGAGCTGGGCGCCGAGGCCCTGGCCGTGAGCTGCCTGGGCCAGTGTGACCGGGCGCCGGTGGCGGTGGGACCGGACCTGCGCCTGTGCCGCACGGGCGGACCGCGCGGCGGGGTCACACCCGACGACCCCGAGCTGCCGATGAACCTGGGCGGGGCCGACACGGCCACCTACGCCGCCCTCGCCCGGGCCCGGGAGCTGGGCGGCGACGCGGTCATCGACCTGCTGCGGGACAGCGGCCTGCAGGGCCGAGGCGGCGCCGGCTTCCCGGCCCACCTCAAGTGGCGGGCCGTGCGCAGCGAGGCCGATCCCGTGCACTACGTCGTCTGCAACGCCGACGAGGGCGAGCCGGGCACCTTCAAGGACCGGGAGATCATGCTGCGCCGCCCCCACCGGCTGGTAGAGGGCCTGGCCATCGCCGCCCACGCCGTGGGCGCGCAGCGGATCTACGTCTACATCCGCGGCGAGTTCCCCGAGGAACGAGACAGCTTGGAGGCCGCCCTGGCCCAGGCCGCCCCCCACCTGGAGGGGCTGGAATTCCAGCTGGTGACGGGGCACGGCGCCTACATCTGCGGCGAGGAGACGGCCCTGCTGGAGAGCCTGGAGGGCCGACGTGGCATGCCGCGCCTCAAGCCGCCCTACCCGACCCAGTCGGGCCTGTTCGGCAAGCCCACCCTGATGAACAACGTCGAGACCCTGGCCTGCGTGCCCGAGATCGTGCTGCGGGGCGGCGCCTGGTTCCGGGCCCTGGGCCGCGGCGAGGCCGGCACCAAGCTGTACTGCATCTCGGGCCACGTCCAGGTGCCCGGCGTCTACGAGCTGCCCCTGGGCGCCACCGTGGACGAGGTGGCCCAGGCGGCCGGCGGCTACCGCGGCAGCCCCCTCGCCTTCTCCCCCGGCGGCGCCTCCTCGGGCTTCCTGCCCATGTCCCTGCGCGACACGCCGCTGGACTTCGGCCACCTGGCCAAGGCCGGCTCCATGCTGGGCAGCGCCGGCGTCGTCGTGCTCGACGACAGCGTGGACCTGGCCGTGGCCGCCCGCGACCAGGCCGTCTTCTTCGAGGACGAGAGCTGCGGCCAGTGCGCGCCTTGCCGCATCGGCACCCGCGTCGTGCGCCAGGCCCTGGACCGCTACCTGCAGACCGGGGACCCCGTCGCCTTCCGCGACCTGGACGAGGTCGCCTGGGAGATGGAGGAGGGCAGCATCTGCGGCCTGGGCATGGTCGCCGCCTGGCCCCTCCAACTCGCCCGGCGACACTTCCCGAGCCACTTCGCGCAGCGGTCCCCGAGCTGAGGACCGGGCGGAAGGTCCCGCCAGCGCGCCACCTCAGCCCAGGGGCAGGTGCACGCGGATGGTCGTGCCGACCCCCGGCGCCGACTCCAGGCGGATCCGCCCGCCGGCCTTGTGGATCAGGCGCTGCACCGTCGCCAGGCCCAGGCCCGTGCCCTCTTCCCGGGTCGTGAAGTAGGGCTCGAAGATCCGCGCCTGGACCTCGGGGCTCATGCCCACGCCCGGGTCCTGGACCTCGAGCGAAGCGAAGGCCGTGCCCCGCTCGACCAGCAGGCTGGCCCGCACCTGGATGGTGCCGCCCACGGGCATGGCCTGCCGCGCGTTGACGACCAGGTTCAGCAGGATCTGCGTCACCACCGTCTCGTTCACGGCCAGGGGCAGCGGCTCGGGCCCGACCTGGATCCGGACCCGGCAGCGCCGGCCCGCCAGTCGGCCCAGCAGCGTCTCGCTCTGGACCAGCAGCCGCCCCAGGTCGGGCACCGGCCCCGAGCCGCCGGGCGCGCCGAAATCCAGCAGCCGGTGCGACAGGGTGGCGCCCCGGCCGCAGGTGTCCACGATCGCCCTCAGGTGCGGCACCACGGCATCGGCGGCACCGGCGACACCAGCGGCACCGGCGACGCTGTCCAGCTCGGCGAGCTCGGCGTAGCCGCTGATCGCCGCGAGCAGGTTGTTGAAGTCGTGCGCGACCTCACTGGCCAGCTCCCCCAGCAGCTCCAGCTTCTGGGCCTGGATCAGGCGCCCCTCGGCCTCGGTCGCCCGGGACGCCAGCTGGGCCTCCTCCACCAGGATTGCGGCGACGGCCAGCATCTGCTGCACCGCCAGCAGGGGGGCCGCGCCCGACGCCTCGGGACGATGGCCGTCCATGGGCTGGTCGAGGGAGAGCAGGCCCGCATCGCGGCCGGCGGCGGTCCGGACCCGCAGGAAGAGCGCGTCGGCCGGCTCCCAGCTTCCCCCACCCTCCGAGCGGCGGGACCGGGGGGTCTCCACGACGTTCCAGGCGCCGATCGCCCCGGGCACGAAGCAGATCTCGGTGCCGGGCCAGGCATTGGCCATCATGGCGGCCCGGTTCGCCTGTCGCTCGGCGGGGCTGGCCGCGTGCGCGCGGCTGCGGAAGTGCTCCGCCTCCTCTGCCGTCAGGCCGTAGCAGCCGACCTGGGTGCCACTGTCGAAGGTCAACGTGAGCAGCGCGGCCCGGTAGCCCGCCAGCCCCGCCGCCTGGGCTGCCGCCTGGTCCGCGCGCGCCTGGGCCCCCGCGGCCGCCGCGATGGAGGTTACCGACGCGAAGAGGTCGGCCGGTGCGGGGGAGGACGGCGTAGACAAGGCGGGCACCTCGGACTTCGAGCAGGACCCCATGGTACTTCGGCCAGCGCCCGAGGGCGAGGGTGCAGAGGGCGAGGGTGGGCACCCGCGGGCACCCGCGGGCACCCGCGGCGCGACATCGCGCCAGCCCATCGTGGTGTTCTCCGGGAGCGGGCTATGCTGAGAGCGATGCCCCTCACGCTCACCATCGACGGTCGTCAGGTCCCGGCAGAGGCCGGTGAGACCGTGCTCGCCGTGGCACGACGGGTGGGCGCAGACGTGCCCACCCTCTGCCACGATCCGCGGCTGGAGCCGGCCGGCGCCTGCCGCTCCTGCCTGGTCGAGATCCAGGGTCAGCGGCGCCTGCAGCCGGCCTGCGCCTTCCCCGTGGCCCAGGGAATGGTGGTCACGACCGACAGCGAGCGCATCCAGCGGCACCGCCGCGTGCTGATGAGCCTGTACCTGGCCGACCACGACACAGACGCCGACGGCCTCCCCCGCCAGACGCCGGTCGGCAACCAGCTCCGCACCCTGGCCCAGGCCTCCGGCCCCCTGCTGGACCTGCCCAAGGTCCACGCACCCCGCGCCGACCGCCCCGGCGACGCCAACCCCTACATCGCCTTCGACCCCTCGGTCTGCATCCTCTGTGCGCGCTGCACCCGCTACTGCGACGAGATCGAGGCCGTCTCGGCCATCACCCTGACCGAGCGCGGCGCGGCGACGACCATCGGCACCGCCGGCAGCAAGGGCCTGCTCGACACCTCCTGCGAGCTGTGCGGGGGCTGCATCGCCGTCTGTCCGACCGGCGCCATGTACGAGAAGAAGGCGCCGGTCACCCAGGCCGAGCAGGTGACACGGGTCCGCAGCACCTGCAACTTCTGCGGGGTCGGCTGCCAGGTGGACCTCAACGTAGCCGACGGGCGGGTGATCAAGGTCACCTCGCCGCCGCCCGGAGAGACCGTCAACGACGGCAACCTGTGCGTGAAGGGCCGCTTCGCCTACGACTTCATCCACCACGAAGACCGGCTCACCGAGCCCCTGGTCCGCGGCGAAGACGGTCAGCTCCACCCGACGACCTGGCCCGACGCCCTGGAGCGCGTGGCCCATGGCCTGAAGCGGGTCGCCGAGCGCTGGGGCCCGAACAGTCTTGGTTTTGTGTCTTCCAGCCGGTGTACCGGCGAAGAGAACTACCTGCTCCAGAAGCTGGCGCGGGCTGCCTTTGGTACCAATAATTGCCACCAATGCGCGGCTACGTGACACGCCCCCACCGTCGCCGGTCTGGTGACAATGTTCGGAGCAGGAGCGATGACCAACAGCATCCCGGAGATCCGAGATGCCGACATGCTGTTCGTCATCGGCTCGAACACGACCGAGGCCCACCCCATCATCGCCATGGAGATGAAGCGGGCCGTACGACGCGGCGCGCGCCTGGTCGTGGCCGATCCCCGGGCCATCTGGTTGTCCGAGGTGGCGGACCTGCACCTGCAGCTGCGGCCGGGCACCGACGTCTGGCTGCTCAACGCCCTGGCCCACGTCATCATCAACGAAGACCTGTGTGACAAGGACTTCATCGAGAAGCACACCGAGCGCTTCGAAGACGTGGTCGAGGCGGTGGCCGAGTACACCCCCGAGCGCGCCGAACAGGTGACCGGCGTGCCCGCCGAGTCCATCCGGCAGACCGCGCGGTGGTACGCCATGACCCCCAAGGCCGGCATCTACTACACCCTGGGCATCACCGAGCACACCCACGGCACCGACAACGTCTATGCCCTGGCCAACCTGGTGCTGATGACCGGACACCTGGGCGTGCGCTCCGCGGGCCTGAACCCGCTGCGTGGACAGAACAACGTCCAGGGCGCCAACGACGCGGGCGCCAGCCCGGTCTTCTACCCCGGCTACCAGCGTGTGACGGACCCGGTGGCCCGCGACAAGTTCCAGACGGCCTGGGGTGTGCCCCTGTCTCCCGACGAGGGCATGAACCTGAACGTCATGATGAAGGCCATGGTCAAGGGAGAGGTGAAGGCACTGTTCGTGATGGGAGAGGACATCGTCCTTTCCGAGCCCAATGTGGAGCGGGTGGAGCGCGGCCTGAACCAGGCCGAGTTCGTAGTGGTCCAGGACATCTTCCTGAACGAGACCTGCCGCTTCGCCGACGTGGTCCTGCCGGCGGCCTGCTTCGCCGAAAAAGACGGGGTCTTCACCAACAGCGACCGTCGCGTCCAGCGCGTGCGCAAGGCCGTGGAGCCCCCCGGGCAGGCGCGGGCCGACTGGCAGATCCTGTGCGACCTGGCGCGGGCGGCGGGCTACCCCATGCCCCACTACGCCAGCCCGGCGGACGTCTACGCCGAGATGTCCGGCCTGGTCTCGGCCTACGGCGGCATCAGCCACGCCCGCATCGACGCCACGCCCGGCGGCTTGCAGTGGCCCTGTCCCACACCCGAGCACCCCGGCACCCCGACCCTGCACGAGGGCGGCCCGCTGCGCGGCAAGGGGCACTTCCAGGGCGTGGCCTACCGGCCCAGCGACGAGCTGCCCGATCCCACGTACCCGCTGGTCCTGTCCACGGGCCGCACCCTGTACCACTACAACGCCGCCACCCAGACCCGTCGCGACTCGGGGCCGGTGCTCAGGCAGCCTGGCAACTTCGTGGAGATCGCCCCCTGGGACGCCCGGCGTCTGGGCATCGCGGACGGTGAGCCGGTGCGGGTGTTGTCCCGCCGCGGAGAGGTCCGGGCCCGGGCCCTGGTGAGCCGCCGGATGCGCCGCGGCTGCATCTGGATGCCCCTGCACTTCGCAGAGGACCGGGTGAACCTGCTGACCAACGACGCGGGTGACAGCGTGACGGGCACCGGCGAGTACAAGGTCTGCGCGGCGCGGGTGGAGAAGCTGGTGGTCGCGGCCCCGGTCCAGGCGCCACCGGCCACCGCTCGCTGAGGGCCAGGCTCAGCTCCCCAAGCCGAAGACCACGCTGTAGCGAAGGTAGGCGTAGAAGGGGTTGGCTTGGTAGTCCTCGGGCAGGACGGCGAAGGCCCGGGCGCCCAGGCCCAGGTCCAGGCCCTGGGAGGTGCTGACCTCGCGCCGACCGTCGATGCGCACCGCGTAGCCCACGGCCGCCAGGGACTCGGACCAGTCGGCCAGGGGCAGGGTGGCGCCGCCACGGAGGAAGGCCCCGTGGTGGGTGTGACCGTAGGGCTCCATCAGGGTCAGGCCCACCTGCCCGGCCAGGTTGGCGTGTACGTCGGCCCCCAGGTGGAAGCGCGGCCCCACCGACACGTCGATGGCCAGGGCCGGGGTCACCCGCAGATCGAGGTCGACGGCCAGCGCCGTGCCCCCCAGGACGCTGGTGCCGAGCCAGGCCAAGTGGGCCGGCTGCACCGGACCGGCGGCTCGCGCCGACTGCAAGGGCGGCGCCGGCTCCGGCGGTGCGGGCGCGTGCACGTCACCCCTGTCGCCCGGATCGTCCTGGGCCGACCGGGCGGGCAGGGCGAAGCCGAGGACGATCCACAGCGCCGAGGTGCAGGAGAGAGCCGGCATTGCTCCACTCTACCCGACCCGATGTAGGCTGAGAGCCCATGACGGTCCTCCTGCTCCTGCTCCTGCTCGCCGGCTGCGCCGGCCCCGCCACCCTCGGCCCGACCGAGCCCGTGGCCGACGACGCCATGCTGGCGGCGCTGCCCGCCGACGCCGCCCTGGTGGTCCAGGCCCAGGGGCTGGACCCCGCCCTTGCCCGGGCCCTGGGCCTGCCCGCCGAGCTGATCCCCGGCGTCGCCCCCGTCGACATCCAGCGCATCGCCGGCGCCTGTGGCCCCGTCGGCTGCGCTGTCCTGGTGGAGGGGGATCTGCGCCGCGCGGAGCCCCAGGCCGTGGCGGACCGGGTCGGCGGCCGGGCACGCCCCGGCGGTGCCGATCTGCCTGGCGGTGCCGATCTGCCTGGCGGTGCCGATCTGCCCGGCATGGCCTGGCGCCGGCTGTCCCAGGACAAGGGCGTAGCGGGCGAAGTCGCCGCCGTCGCCGACCTGGACCGCCGCAACCACGGTGAGGGCGAGCGGCTGGACCTCAGCCGCCTGGAGGGGTGGATCCCCGCCGGCCCGGTGTGGCTGGCGGTCCCCGACATCGAGGCGTTCCTGGCCCTGGGCGAGGCCCGCGACTTGTGGACCGCCACCGACCTGCCACTGGCGGTCCACGACTTGCGACAGCTCGCCGCCAGCCTGGAGCTGGAGCCCGGCCAGGACGCCCGGCAGAGCGTGGTGCGCCTGCACCTGCGGGCCCGCTGCGCCGACCAGGCCACCGCCCGACAGGCGGGCCCGATCCTGGCCCACCTGGAGCTGCCCGCCTCGATGCCGGCCTGGGTCCAGCTCGCCATGGACCGGGCCGATGTGGTGCACGTCGGCCTCGACGTCGAGCTGAGCACCTGGGTCCGGCTGGACGAGGTGCCCCGATGATCGGCTTCCTGGCCCCCGTGAGCGCCGACCCCGAGGTGCGGGGGCTGTACCGCAGCTACCAGTGCGGCCTGTGCCACTGCCTGGGGGCCGAGTACGGCCTGGCCTTCCGCATGTTGGCCGGGCCGGACCTGGTCCTGTACAACGCCTGGCTGGACGCGGTCGCGGGCCAGCTCCCGGCCCTGGGGCACCGGGCCTGCGTGGCCGCGCCCGTGCTCAGCCGCCTGCCCGTGCGGGCCCGCACCGAGCACACTCGGCTGGCCGCCGCCTTTGGCGTGTGGATGATGGTCGAGAAGCTGCGCGACAACTGGCAGGACGAGGGGGGCCTGCACCGCTGGCTGGCCTGGAAGGCGCTGTCTCGCGGGGCGGCGCGGGCCCGCGCCCGCCTGCTGGAGCAGGGCTTCCCGGTGGCCGAGATCGGGGCCTGGATGAAGGCGCAGGCCACCCTGGAGGAGCGCCCCCAGGCGAGCCTGGAGGAGGCCATGGCGCCGACCCGGCGCATCGCCGCCCTTGCTTATGGCTTCGCGGGGCGCGCCCGGCCCGGGGACGCCGCCACGACCCAGGCCCTGGGCGACGCCATCGGCGCCTGGCTCTTCTGGCTGGACGGCCTGCTGGACTGGCAGGCGGACCGCGCGGCCGGCGCCTACAACCCCTTGGCCCGCAGCCTGGAGGCGCCCGCCCCTGCCAGGCTGCCCGCGGAGCTGCCTGCGGAGCTGCCCGCCGCGCTCCGCGCCCGGGCCCTGGCCGGCGCCGACGGGGCCGCCGACGCCATGGCCGCCGCCCTGGCCGGGCTCGGTCCGGTGCCGGCCCTGCCCCTGCTGCGGGCCGCCCTGGTGCAGGGACCTGCCGCCCGGCTCGGCCGCCTGCGCGCCCTGCCCCCCGAGCAGGCCACCTCGCTGGCGGCCCTCCAGCCCCGCCGGCCGCTGCGCCGCCACGGGCAGGAGGTCCTCGGCCACGCCTGGCGCTTCGGCCTGCAGCAGCTGTCTCACAGCACCCTGCGGGTCCGCCTGCTGGCCGTGGCCAGCGTGATGTGGCTCTTCCCCGCCCTGGCGCGGGCCCAGGAGTGGTGGCCCCAGGACGCCGCGTCCCTGGGCCTGGACACTGGCACCGCCGCCGACACCGGCGTGCAGCTCGCGACCGCCGCCCACGCCACGGGCGCCTCCTCCTCGGGTGGCCTGGACCTGTGCGCCGGCAACTGCGGGGTCTGCGACATCAACTCCTGCTGCGACTCGGTCTGCTCCCCCGTGTGCAACGACTCCTGCGGCAACGCCTGTGACGGCGCAAGCTGCGGCGGCCAGTAGGCGGGTGACGGCGCCGGCCCCCCAGCCCGGCCGGTCCGTCGAGCTGCTGCTGCGCCTGAGCTGCCCGCCGGCCGGTCGGCGCGCATTCCAACAGGTCTACGCCTACTTCCGGGTCCTGGACGACCGGGCCGACGCGCCCGGGGCGCTGCCGGCCCAGGCGGCGGCCGCCGTCGCTCGGCACCTCGCCCTGCTGGACGGCGCCGCCCCTTGCGATCCCGTCGAGGCGGCCTTGGCCGAAGTGCGCGCCGGGCCCCTGGGGCCCGCCATGGGGCCGGCCATCGAGGGCATGGGCGCGGCCATCGCCTGGGACGCCAGGCGTCGCGGCCGGAGCTGCACCCAGGCCGAGCTGGAGGCGCAGATCACACGGATCGGGGACGCCTACCTGCGGGCCCTGTGGGTGTGCAGCGGGGCCCGAGGCCCCCTGCCAGAGGATCTGTGCTGGTTGTCCCGGGCCGCTACGGGCGCACACCAGCTGCGCGACCTGGAGGAGGACCTGGGCCTGGGCTACCTCAACGTGCCCGTCGAGGCCCTGGCCGAGCTGGGCCTGGAGGGCGTGCCGGCGGCCTCCCTGGACCGCAGCCGCCTGGCCCCCTGGATTGCCGCCCGCTGCGTGGCCCTCGACCGGGCCTTCGACCGCGGGGAAGCCCACCTGCCCGCGGTGCGCCCGCTGCGCTGCCGCACCCTGATCACCGCCTTCAGCCACCGCTACCGATGGCTCCTGGCGCGCCAGCGGCCTGCCTCCTCCGCGGCGCGATAGTCCCCCGCGCTGCCTCGGAGGCTGTGTGTCCGCCCTGCTGCTCGCCCTGATCCTCGGCTGCTCGGGGGACGCCCCCCCGCGCTCCACGGCCCCCGCAGCGCCGCCCCGGGCGCACGCCGCCGCCGACGCCGTGCCGGGCACCGAGCGCGTCGTGGAGACGGGCTGGCCGCCCACCGACCTGTCGCCGGACAGCTGCGCCGAACGGCCCTGCACCATGATGAAGCCCTGCCTGATGGACGGCGGCTACGTCTGCCTGCAGGGCTCGGCCTGCACCCGGGACAATGTCAGCCCCGACGACGCCGCGAGCTGCGCCTGCGTCACCGTCGAACACCCCAGCTCCGCCGAGTGCCACTGCGGCTGCTTCGCGCCGGAGCCCGCGCCGGCAGAGCCTGCAGAGCCTGCTGCCCCCACGCCCGGCGGCTAGGAGCCTGTTGCCCATTAGCCAGCCGAAAGGACCTGTGGGCGGGCGAGGCCCCGGATGATCGCCACGCGGGCGCTCAGTTGGCTCCAGGGCGCGCGCCGCGTCCGCGGTGGGGCGGGCGGGCAG
>Ga0210033_1001227_pt1 | contig 23942 bp, 10 predicted proteins | sample CryGeymeta201501_FD_185465 | JGI IMG/M metagenome (GOLD analysis project Ga0210033, IMG submission 185465) | Groundwater microbial communities from Crystal Geyser aquifers in Utah, USA - Crystal Geyser metaG 2015-01 (SPAdes) (version 2) | ecosystem: Environmental > Aquatic > Deep subsurface >... | reverse complement strand
TGGCGGGGGCGGATCACCTGTTCGCCCGCTGCGGGTTTCGCCGGGACCGTGGACAAGACCGCCACCGCCGCAAGCCAGGTGGCGGCGCTGTTCGGCACGGCCACGCCCGCGAGCTTCAGCGTCTCGGGCGAGAGCGTCAGCTGGATCGGCACGCTCGGCGACTGGGGCCTGCGCCGAATGGTGCTGCACTACGCCCATCTCTGCGCAGCGGCGGGCGGCGTCGATGCCTTCCTGATCGGCACCGAGATGCCGGGGCTGACGACGATCCGATCGGGCGCCAGCTCCTATCCCGCCGTGCAGGCGTATCGGGACCTGCTCGCAGATGTGCGGTCGATCCTCGGGTCCGGCACCAGGATCGGATACGCGGCGGACTGGTCGGAGTATTTCGGGCACCAGCCGGGCGACGGCAGCGGCGACGTGTTCTTCCACCTCGACCCGCTCTGGGCCGATCCGGAGATCGATTTCGTCGGGATCGACAACTACATGCCGCTCTCCGACTGGCGCGACGGCTTCGAGCATGCGGATGCTCAGGACGGGTGGCCCGCGATCTACGACCGCGCCTACCTGCAGGCGAACATCGCGGGCGGCGAAGGCTTCGAATGGTTCTACGCCAGCGCCGCCGACCGAAGTGCGCAGGTCCGCACGCCGATCACGGACGGTGCGGCGGCCAAGCCGTGGGTCTTCCGCTACAAGGATCTGCGCGCCTGGTGGTCGAACCCGCACTACAACCGCCCCGGAGGCGTCGAGAGCGGCACGCCGACGGCATGGGCGCCGCAGTCAAAGCCGATCTGGTTCACCGAGCTCGGCTGCCCGGCCATCGACCGGGGCACCAACCAGCCCAACGTATTCTTCGACCCGAAATCCTCCGAAAGCTTCACGCCGCATTTCTCGCGGGGCTGGCGCGATGACGCGATCCAGCGCGCCTATCTCGAGGCGACGTACCTCTGGTGGGGCGATGCCGCGAACAACCCGCTGTCCTCGGCCTACGGCGGCCGGATGGTGCACGTCCCCGAATGCGCCGCCTGGACATGGGACGCGCGGCCGTATCCGTTCTTCCCGGCGTTGACCGACGTCTGGACGGACGGCGCGAACTGGCGGCTCGGCCACTGGCTGACCGGCCGGCTCGGCGCGGTGTCGCTGGCGGCGCTCGTGCGGCACCTCTGCCTGCGCGCCGGGCTCCCCGAGGCGAGGATCGACGTCACCGGGCTCTGGGGCGCGGTGGAGGGCTACGCCATCACGGCGCTCGAAAGCCCGCGCGCCTCGATCACCACGCTGTCGCGGCATTTCGGCTTCGACGCGGTCGAGACCGAGGGCGTGATCCGTTTCATCATGCGCGGCCGGGCCTCCGTCGCGACCCTCGCGCCCGACGATCTGGTGGCCCCTCGCGAGGGCGACGTGCTGGAACTGACCCGCGGCCAGGAGACCGAACTGCCGCAGGCCCTGAAATGGCAGGTGGCGCGGGCCGACGAGGATTACGACGCGGCCCTCGTCGAGGCGCGGCGCATCACCGTGGACACGACGCGGATCGCCTCGGAGTCCTTTCCCATGGCGGTCCCGCCCGAGGAGGCCGAGCGCCGCTGCCGGCGCGCGTTGATGGAGGCGTGCGTGGGGCGCGAGACGGCGGCGTTCCGACTGCCGCCCTCGCGCCTCGCGCTGGATCCGGGCGACGCCATCCGGCTCGCCCACGACGGGCGACTGGTCGATCTGCGGCTCGTCTCCATCGCCGACGCCGAGGCGCGCGGCATCGAGGCGGTCCGCCAGGACCGGGCGACCTACGATCTGCCACCCGGCGATCCCCGCGCGGCGTCGCTGACGCGGGCCGTGGTGTTCGGCGCACCGGATGCACTGCTGATGGACCTGCCGCAGCTGACCGAGGACCAGCCCGCGCACCGGCCCCTCATCGCAGCGCACGCGGTGCCCTGGCCCGGCGAGATCGCGGTATTCCGCAGTCCCTCGACCGACGGTTTCGAGCTGCTGACCACGTTCGGCAGCCGCGCCCGGCTCGGCTCGCTGGCCTCGGACTTCTACGCGGGGCCCACCTCGCGCTTCGATCTGGGCAACCAGCTGGTCGTCGATCTGCTGTCCGGGACGCTCGAGAGTGTGACGGACGTTGCCCTGTTCGGCGGGTCGAATGCACTGGCCATCGAGAGCGCGCCAGGCGTCTGGGAGATCGTCCAGGCGGGCGCGGCGGAGCTGCTGGCGCCTGGCCGATACCGCCTGACCCGACTCCTGCGCGGTCAGCGCGGCACGGAAGGTGCGATGGGCAACCCGGCGCCTGCAGGCGCGCGGGTCGTCGTGCTGGACGCGACGCTTGCCTCGCTCCCCATCGCCGAGGCCGATCTCGGCATCCCGTGGAACTGGCGCATCGGCCCGGCCAGCCGCCCGGTCAGCGACGAGACCTATGTCGCGCAGGCGTTCACGCCTGCAGGCGTGGGACTGCGGCCGTTCTCCGTCGCCCATGTCGAGCAGCCCTGGCGCACGCCGCGCACGCCCGGCGATCTGACGATCCGCTGGACGCGCCGGTCGCGCACGCTCGCGGCCGACAATTGGGGCGGGCTTGAGGTGCCGCTGGCCGAGGAACTGGAAGCCTATGAGGTGGAGATCCTCGACGGCGCCACCGTGAAGCGGGTGCTCAGCACGACCACGTCCAGCGCGGTCTACAGCAGCGCCGATCAGACTGCGGACTGGGGTGCGCCGCTCGGCCCCGGCGACAACCTCACGATCCGCATCTTCCAGTTCTCCGCCCTCGTCGGGCGGGGCGCGCCGAAAACCGTCACGCTCACATTCTGAGGACCCCATGTCCGACGCCACGACCCATCTCCTGCTGCCCTACATCCTCGCGGCGCAGGCCCAGAAGCATATCACCCATAACGAGGCGCTGCGGATCCTCGACGGGCTCGTGCAGCTCTCCGTCCTCGACCGGAGCCTGCCTGCACCGCCCACCAGCCCCGCCGACGGTGACCGCTACATCGTCGCCTCGGGCGCTACCGGCGACTGGGCGGGCTGGGACATGAACGTCGCGCTCTGGACCGACGGCGCCTGGCTGCGCCTACCACCGCGCACCGGTTGGCGGGCGTGGGTCGAGGACGAAGGAATGCTGCTGGTGTTCAACGGCACAGGCTGGGTCGGGACCACCCCGGACGTGCTGCAGAACATGGCGCTACTGGGCGTCGGCACGACGGCGGATGGGTCGAACCCGTTCTCGGCCAAGCTGAACGCGGCTCTCTGGACGGCGAAGACCGTCGCCGAGGGCGGCACCGGCGATCTGTTCTACACCATGAACAAGGAAGCGTCGGGCGACGATCTCGGGCTGACGCTGCAGACCGGCTTTGTGACCAAAGCGCTGGTCGGCCTCTTCGGCTCGGACCGCTTCCGGCTGGCAGTCTCCGCCGACGGCAGCACCCTCTTCGACGCGCTGAGCGTCGACAACGCGAACGGCATCGTCGATCAGCCCCGGCTGCCGCGCTTCAAGGCGTACACCAACTACGACAACTATGTAGGCATCGGGACCTGGACGAAGATCGGTCTCAACAACACCGACACCAACGACCAGGGGGGCTTTGACGCCGCGAACAACCATTTCGTGGCGCCCGCCGACGGCACCTACCTCTTCGGCGCGACCCTCATGTACAAGGTGAACGCCAGCACCACCGCGCGCATGCGCGGGCGGCTGGTCCTGAACGGCACGACCGAAATCCGCGGCTCCCTCGGCGAAATTTCCGCCACCCATGTTTCGCTCGCCACCGCGATCTGGCTGCAGACCATGGTGCCGCTGACTGCAGGCGACACGGTCGAGTTGCAGGGGTATTTCCGGGTCGCGGACGGCTACTTCGCCGCCGATCACACATCCTTCTGGGGCGCGAAGGTCGGCTGAGGAGCAGCAGCAGCGCAGTCGCACTGCCCAGACAGGGCGTCAGCCTAGTAGGTGTCGCGGCCTCGGTTCGTCTCGGATCGCAGTTGCTATCTAAGCCGACTCATTCCGACTCTATCCGCAGTATAACGATTGTGATAGCCTCACTACAGTCGTATCCAGACGTATGGGAAGCAATGAGCGATCGTTGGGTCTCCGTGACAGATGTCGCTGAGCATCTCGGTATCTCACGGGACACTATCTACCGTTGGATCGAAACGAAGGGTCTTCCTGCGTACCGCGTTGGCCGGCACTGGAAGCTTAAGCTGGCAGATGTCGATCAGTGGGTCCGTCAGGGCGGCGCCAATGAAGCCGCTAGTGTTTTGCGAGGCAGCGAGGATTAAAGGTGTACGAAGAACTCCAGCATTATTCGGACGCGCTCCGCACCTACATTACTTCCACCTACCACATTTCGAACCCCGCCTTGGTCGATCTACGAGATGAATTGCTCTCTCGGAGTGGGGCCATTGCGCAGACACCCTACCTAGAGAGCACCGCGAGGTACGCAGCTTCGCGACGTTATGAGGAACTTTCGCTTCCGTCGGATGTGGCGGGCCTTCTGAGATGGCTCGGCGAGCGAGGGGTTATTTTCGATCCGCCGTACGACCACCAGGCGCATGCTCTCGAACTCGCGCTTACACCACCGTTCCGTGACCTCGTCGTGACGACCGGAACCGGTTCGGGCAAGACTGAGACCTTCCTCCTCCCGATATTGGGCCGAATGGCGGAGGAGGCTATGAGCGGGCGCTCGTTCTCGACGCGCGCCGTTCGGGCGTTACTCCTCTACCCGATGAACGCGCTGGTCAACGATCAACTCGGCCGCTTGCGTGTGCTCTTCGGCGACAACAACGTCGCACGCTGGTTCACTGACAAAGGTGGGCGCCCAATGAAGTTCGCTCGCTATACGGGGCGGACCCTGTACCCAGGCAGCCGCAAGGAGGACACTAAAAAGCACTGGACGCGCTTAAAAGAGCCGCTCGAGTTCTTCACGAAACTCGAAGATCGCGCAGCTTCTGATGCCGACGTGAAACGCTTGATCGGCGAGTTGCGGCGCCGCGGCAAATGGCCGGCGAAGCCGCCAACCAGTCCGGATTGCGAGGACGGCATGAGCGCCTGGCTGGGCAAGGGCGCTTGGAAGCGAGGTGACGAGTGGGTCCGTACTGTCGAGCGTCCAGAGGATCCAGAACTATTCCTGCGGCACGAGGCGCAGGAGGGGGTTCCTGATCTCCTTGTCACCAATTACTCGATGCTGGAGTACATGCTCCTTCGTCCTATTGAACGGGACATCTTCAGGATGACCGCCGAGTACTATGCGGATCATCCAGGAGAGCGGCTGATCCTCATTTTGGACGAGGCCCACCTTTACAGGGGCGCACAGGGGACTGAGGTGGCGATGTTGATCCGCCGCCTACGTAACCGACTGGCACTTCGTCCGGAGCAGTTGCAGGTCATCTGTACGAGCGCGTCGTTTTCAGATCCTTCAGCGGCAAAGAAGTTCGCCGCTGACCTCGCGGGCAAGCCTCCAGAAGGATTTGAGGTTCTTAGAGGGACGAAGCGCGCGTCTCATCCCTCCGGGCCCGGCGACAGGCGAGTTGCGGAGACGCTTGCGGGAGTGGACCTCCGCCGGGTCTACGAAGGCGACCTGGCGGCTCGTCTTGACGCGGTCATGCCGGTTCTTCAGTTGGCAGACGATCAAGTCTCGTCTGAGTCCCTGCTGGACGAGGCAAGCGCGTCGCCTGACGGAGACCCGTTGGGGAGGGCTCTCCACCGCGCGCTCAAGCAGTTCCCGGTGACCGGTCGCCTCGTGAACCTCACAAGCGGCGCGGTAGCCGACGAAGACCTCGAACGTGACTCTGCAGGCGTGGGACCGGCTCAGGAGATCGGAGAACTGGCCTCACGGCTCTTTCCGGAAGTTGAGGCTGATCTTGCCCGCGTTGCCACTAACGCCCTGGTTGAACTCACTTCCATGGCGAAGCCTGACAGCAAGCAGGCACCACTCCTAGCTGCTCGCGCCCATGCATTCTTTCGAGGGCTCCCGGGCTTATGGGCATGCTCGGATCCGCAGTGCTCCCATGTCTCCGACTCTCAGCGAGAGCGCTGGGACACATTACCGCCGACTGGAGCGCTTTACGCTCAGCCTCGTCGGACATGCGAGTGTGGAGCGCGGGTGTTCGAAGTTTACACGTGCCGGTCGTGTGGCTGCGCATACTTTAAGGCCTATTCGTTCGATCCCGGCACTCCCGACTATCTGTGGGCAGAGGATATTGGTGAAGTGGACGGCGTGGACGGGGTCGTCCAGCCCGTATTTCTCTCACTGGAGGAACCTCCCGCAGGCTCAGGAGCGCGGTTCGAGTACCTGGATCCGGTGTCCGGCCGCGTAGGATCAGGGAACGACGCAGCTCGTGAGATATGGCTCCCGCCTCTTGGGCAAAAGGACACGAGCCCCGGAGAGTTTCAAAACTGCCTCCGCTGCGGAGCGGACGGTTCAGACCACATAATGGACCATGTGACGAAAGGCGATGAGCCATTCCAGGAGATCGTTTCCTCGCAGGTCCTCGAGCAGCCCCCGCGCCAAGAGGTCGACACTCCGCTCAAGGGGCGCAAAGCACTCATCTTCTCCGACGGGCGACAAGCAGCCTCACGGCTTGCCGGGAAACTTCAACAGTATTCGATGCGCGACGCGGTGCGGCCGCTGCTCCTAGACGGGTTGAGCCGGCTAGAGCAGCGTTTCGGAGGTCCGGTGACACTCGACCATGCCTACGCCGCCCTCCTGACAGGCTGCGCCATGAACGGTGTCACCCTGCGCCCCGCTCAGGCGCCGCACTTCGAGGAGGATCTTGCTCTATTCCGGGAATTACTGACTAGCGCCCCGCCAACCACGGAGCAGGAAATCCGCAGCAGGTCAGCGGAACTGAACACGCACCGTACAAATAAGGCCCTGATGCTCGCGCTCTATCCGGTGCTGAAGGACCCACATACCGGGCTCAGCGCCCTCGGCTTGGCGACAATCCGCGCCTCGCTCGACCCAACAGACCTGCGAGCGTTCCAGAAGTTGCCGGCGCCGCCTGAGCCCGCTCACCTTAGCGAGGAAGAGCGCCGTTGGGCGCTGCTTGATCTTTGGCTGAACGACGCGGTCCTTAGTCACGCATTGTATCTGCCCACCACGCCGAGCGAGTGGCTCGACGCTAGCACAGGGGCGAAGATACGGCGCACAAAGGCGACGTTTCCATCGTTCGTGAAGGATTTCGTCGGTACGAAGTGGTTCAACGCAAACCTCAAAGGACGAACAGGGGCGCCGTCGGAATGGGGGAAGTTCCTCTCGAAGGTCTTCGGGACCAACGAGACCGCCAATGGTTTTATACTGAGGGCCGCCAAGCTCCGAGTGGTTACAGAGGAAATCGAGTGGCGCCGCTGCGATACGTGCACCACAGCCCAGCCGTTCAACCCGCTCGCCGCCGATCGCTGCCGCGTTCGTCCGGGCCACAGGGTCTGCACCGGCACGACTAGCGCGCTAGATCCTGCGACCGACACCGTGTTCCGGTCGCGAAAGGGGCACTTCCGCCGACATGTGGAGAGGCTCGCGGCCGAGCCCGATTACGCGCCCCACCCATACGTCGCCGCCGAGCACTCCGCTGCGCTCAACGACAGCAGCAACAGCGGCGCAGTGGCGCGAGCGGAATGGCATGAACTGAGGTTCCAAGATCTCGACGTTGAGGGTCCGGAGGGGCGGCGCGACGGCCCTATCGACGTTCTGTCATGCACGACGACGATGGAAGTCGGCATCGACATTGGCAGCCTCACGGCTGTAGCCTTGCGCAACGTGCCGCCTGGGCGGGCAAATTACCAGCAACGTGCCGGCCGGGCCGGTCGCCGGGGCTCTGCTCTCTCGACCGTAATTACCTACTGCGGCGCGGACAGCCATGACCAGGAGTTCTACTCGCACCCCGCAGCGATGGTTAGCGGCCCAGTGCCTGACCCGACGCTGAACCTGGACAACCTTGAGATCATTCGCCGGCACTGCTTCGCGCTCGTGATGAGCATGTTCCAGATGGCCGCGATCGCCGATCCCGACGACGACAGCGTCAGTTCCAACGTCTTCGAGAGCCTCGGAATGCTGCAGGACTTCCGGACCGGAGATGCGATGGAGTTCTCCTACGCCGGCCTCAAGGCATGGCTCAATCGAGAGGCGGCCCGAGTCCGCGGTGCGTTAGAGGAGATCGTCCCTGCGTCCGTTGTTGCTGCGGCACCAGGGTTCGTGGACGACGTGCCTTTGGCGCTGCTGTCCGCACTGCGCGAGGTGGGCGCCGGCCCGTTGGAGGCATCGGAGGTGGAGGATCAGTTCTCACCCGCCGTCGAGGAACTCGTCGCGGAAGGTGGCGGGGAAGAGGCACAAGCTGCCCGTGGCACGCTAATGATGGGCTGGGGTGACGACGTAGACTTCGATGCGGTCGATACCGGCGCACCTGAAGCAGCGCACACCTCGGCGGACGTTGATCGGACCGAGGACGCAGCCGACGGAGGGCTCGATCCGGAGAAGTTGCTGGATCGTCTCTTTGATCGTGGGGTGCTCCCACGATACGCGTTCCCTACTGATGTGGTGACCTTTCACGTCTTTGATCCGGCCGCGAGTACCGAGCGCAAGGCAGTCCTCAAGTACTCTCCGCAACTCGGTCTCAACCAAGCGCTATCGGGCTATGCGCCAGGTCGAGAGGTTTGGGTGAACGGTGAGCGCCACTACTCGTTCGCCATCTGGACGCCATTCAACCGCCGGGACTGCTGGCAGGCGTGGTTCGGCATGAAAGTCTACTTCGAGTGCGACCGCTGCGGTTACGCTCGCGTCGAGCAGCGGAGCGACGAACACTATGTTGGCCAAGTTCTAGACTGCCCAGCCTGTGGTTCTGGCGGTTCCCTAGGGGTCGGTACGCGCTGGCTTCGTCCGCCGGGCTTCGCGAATCCGGTCGACCTCGACGCTGAACTCCCCCTTGATGATAGCCCCACTCCCACGAGGCCGACCCGCGCGAAACTGAGCGCGCCCTTCACCGACAGCGGACCAGCCGAAAGGTCCGACATTGCAACCAACGGCGCAGGCTACGAAATCTGGACTGCCAAGCAGCGGCTCGTTCTAACGAACACGGGCTCCCATGATCAGATGAAGCCGGGCTTCCTCTATTGCCCGAAGTGCGGTCGAGCAGAGCCGAACGGGTGGGCTGCCGGTCGCTTCCAGCGGGGCGGTCACCCTCGTCCAAACCCAGACCATCATCCGCATGGCGCGAGTTGCAACGGTACCCCCACGGTGGTGGTCCTAGGCAATGAGTTTGAGACGGACATAGCTCTATTCCGCTTTCAATTAGCCGGCGCTGTCGCCCTGCCGCCGGGGTCGGTCGTGGCCAAGATTGTGCTCACCACCGTCGCGGAGGCGCTTGCCTCTGCAGCGGCAAAGATCATGGACATAGAAGAGTCTGATATCGGCGCTGAGTTCCGCGTGGCGATGACAAGCGGAGGCCGGACGGGGAACCAAGTCGAGGTATACCTTTATGACCTCACACCGGGCGGCGCCGGGTTTGTGCGCTCTGCAGCCGCAGATCCGAAAAGGCTCTTCGAGGAGGCTCTCACGCGCTTGGAGTCCTGTGACTGCACGCATTCCTGCTACGAGTGCCTGCGCAGCTACAAGAACAAGTGGGACCACAAGTATCTCGACCGCAACTTGGGCGCGGCATTCATTCGCCACGTCATTCATGGTGAAGCGCCTACGCTCGGGACCGATGACGAAGAACGCCTCCTTCAAGCGCTAGAGGTGGACCTGACTGAGTCGGGACATACGGTGGAGCGGCTAGAGGGGGGGCTGAGGCTGTTGGACCTCTCGGGCCGGATCGTGGTACTCGGGCATCCGATGACGCCCGGCGCGGTCGGCTCAGCGACCGGCAGAGCACTCATCGCGAGTGGAGCGCCTCACGTCGTAGTGGATAAGTTGCTCGTGGACAGAGCACTCCCAGCAGCAGTTCGGGAGGCCACTGGGGCAAAAACAGGCGGCAGCGCTGGATTCACGCTACCGGCGTTTCTCCCCTCAGAAGTCAACGGCTGCCCCGTCTACGACCTGGCGTCTCTCGCTACCGACGAGCAGCCAGAGCCGCTCGCTAGGGTGGCGGTTGGCGGTGCCCCATCGGGATCGTTCATCGTTCAGCTAGCACGCCCCACGCTGGAGCGAATGGGAAATAGCGAGTTCGCCGCGGGGGCTTGGGTTGTCTTCACACCGACGCATCAGGATGACTTCGTGGTCGGCAACAAAGACCACACGCCTCGCTTGCTTGTCAGCAAGGCTGGGGCCTTCAACGCAACAAACGACCGCTGGACCTTTGGCTTGCCGCGCCTCCGGAAGGACAAGGTGAGTGTCCTGTATCTATCCCATGTCGCGCCTCGCTCGGAGACGCCGCGGGCCCAGGACGTGAGCGTCCTAGGGAGAGCGTTTGGCGTGTTCGTAAACGGAGTCCTCCACAAGTTGGGAGAGGCATAATGGCGCGGATGCTGCCCGACGTTGATCCTTCCCAACTCCAGCACGCCTCCGAGGAACCTGTATATGTCGCGCTACGCGACCAGTTGGGCGACGATTATATCGTTCTACATTCCTATCCGTGGCTTCGCCCGTGGCGCAGCAAGGCTCTTGCCGAAGGCGAAGCTGATTTTGTCGTGCTCCACCCTTCTCGCGGTCTTCTCATCCTCGAGGTCAAGGGAGGGGATACGATCCGCTACGATGGCTACCGATGGTTCCGCGACACAAAGACCGGGCCGGACGAGTTCCAGGACCCGTTCAGGCAGGCGCAGCGCAACATGCATGCGCTTCTGGAAATCGTGCGAGAGCGATCGGGAGAACGGATCCGAAAGCAGGACCTCGTACATGGTTATGCGGTTGTCTTCCCCCACCAAGACTACGAGGGTTTGCCGCCACCTCACGCCGACAAGGCTATCGTGATCTCTCGGCGCAATCTCCCCTTCATGGCACAGGCAATCGAGACTGCATTTGCGGCTTGGACCGATGAACCGCGATCGCTTCCTCGCGATCGATACACGATGCTCGTGAACGACTGCCTGATGCCCAAGTTCAGGGTCTTCAGGCCCGTAGGTCCGGATATTGAACTGGTGGCCAACCAGTTACTCGAACTTACCGAGACACAGGCCCAAGTGTTCACGGGTCTCTACGTCCAAGATCGGGTGCTGGTTGAAGGAGTGGCTGGGTCTGGTAAGACATTCCTCGCGATACATCGGGCGCTAGCTTTCGCGCGCGAGGGTATGAAGACCCTGTTCGTCTGCTTCAACAAGGAACTCGCGACCTGGATTCGGCGACAGGTGCAGGAAGATCCGAGTACGGCCGACTTCCGCGATTTGCTGACGGTCAAGCATTTCCATGGTCTCGCCGCGGAACTTGCAGCTGAGGCGGGCATAGACTTCCGCCCTGCGGCTGGTGGCGCTCGAACGGAGGCATTCTGGAACGACGAAGTCCCTGACCTCATGGAGCAGGCCATCGTCGATCTCGCCGTGGACGGTCGCGAGATCCACTTTGACGCCATTGTCGTGGACGAGGCGCAAGACTTCTCGTTGGGCTGGTGGTACACGCTGACACAGTCGCTTCTGTCGGAGGCCGATGGCCCCCTTTACGCCTTCATAGATCCCAATCAGTCGCTTCGCGGCGAAGTGCAGTGGCCTGATGTCGAATTTGCAGCGCGCTTCAAGTTGACGATCAACTGCCGAAACACAAGGCGCATCGCCTTGGCGAGCGCCTCGGTTCTCGATCTAGAGTGTCACATATTCCCCCGTGCACCCCAGGGGAGCGCTCTGCGAGTGCTCCGCGCGAATTCCTCTAGGCAGCAAAAGGGGTTGGTAATTCAGGAACTCCGGTCTTTGTTGCAGCGGGAGGACGTGGCGCCCAGACAGATCGCGGTGATCGGACCCGCAGCCAAGGAGAACGGTAGTCTGTCAGACCTGACGGACATTGATGGCGTACCTCTAGTTATGTCAGCGGAGGAGTGGCGCGACGGTGAGGGTATACTCGTAACCACGGCCCGCTCATTCAAGGGACTCGAGGCCGAGGTGGTCGTGCTGTATGATCTCGACGGCTTTGGTCGACTGTTCCGAAGGGAGGATCTCTACGTCGCGTGCACACGCGCCAAGGTGCTGCTGATCGCGGTCGTGCATGGGGACCTGTGTCGCGAGGTTATAACAGCGGCCCAATCAGTTTCCGAGGCGTAGGCATGAGACTTCGGACGCAGTCTCGTGCCCAACTCAGCACTCAGTTTGGCTTCCTCGATGCCGAGGGGAGGCCGAGCGAACGTGCAATCGCAAATATTGTGCGCGCACCGCTGAGCCGCTGGGGGCTGAGTCCGAAGCGAGATGTTCTCAAGCACGCACGCGCCGAGTTCCGGGCCGGTGGCGTTGAAGACGTTAGCGACATCCCACGCGTCCTGCGGCGGCTAGTCGAAATAGGCGAGTGCGAAGAGGTGTACGTTGGGCACGAACTCTATTTGGCGCCGACTACACCGAGGTGGATCCCAGTGGGTGAGGGTGTCTCTGCTTTTCTGGGAGTGTCGGAGCCCCCCGATGGACTCTCGCTGGTGGACAGCGACTACCACGACATAGTTCGCAGGCTTCGCGTCGGTACTGACGAGGAAGTCGCAATTTTGGAACTTGCTGGGGTGCAGGAGGTATCGCTCTCGGAGTGGTTGGTGCCTCCAGGCTACCTTCGTCACGCAAGTAGGCGAATGCGGCAGCCGGCGAGGAGCGACGCGGTCACGCTCGGCCGTTTCTGGGACTTGCTTGAGGAGGCACTGACCGAGGAAGGACTGACGGTGAGTGCTGACGCTGAGGTGCGTTTTCTAGGGGGGCGTCCGGGAGATTTCTTCGGCCGTCACAACTCGGCGCAGCCTGAGGGTAGGTGGACGACAGATCCGGGAGAGGGACTGTGGTGTGCCTATCGCCGCGGCTACGGCGACACTCACTGGCACCCATGCATCGTCGCGGTTGCTGGAGACGGCCAGCGGGCGCTTGACCTCTACGACGAGGATGAGTGGCGATGGGCTGTGCTCGCGCGTGGGCGGCGTGTCGGCGCCGAGGAGGTCGTGCGTGCAGAAGGGCTCAGGATCCAGTTAACGTTCCCGGCGCCGGTTCAGTTGCGCGCGGCCATGGATATCCTTGGAAGTTCTTGCGGCGCATGGGCATGGGACGTGAGCCCGAAGGGCCCCGACCTGTGGCGACTGCTAACCTAGGCCAACGCTCCCATGGCTAGGAGACTTTTCGAGTTTGAATTATTGCTGTTAGTTTTTCTCGAGGGAGGACCATGCGAACCTCCTCCCTGCACTCCCGAAGCCAGCGAGTGCGCTCTTCCCAAAACGCCCGGGTCATTCCCAGAGTGTCCCCAGCGGCATCCCGAGCATTCTCCGCACGCGTGATCTGTGCTCGATTGCCTCGCTCCCGCGCCAACTCAAGAGCCGCCTCAGCCCGACGCAGTTCCTCATTGGCAAGTGCGACCGCATCGTGGCCTTCCTCTTCGATGACCACCAAGCGAGCCGTGAGCGACTCCTCAAAGTTAGAAAAGCGATGGCTCCACGCTGAGCGTGCGGCCGTCGCGTCAGCTTGCCGCTGACTAGACAGTTCCGCCTCAGCGGAGGCGATGTCCGCCCCGTCTTTGCGCAGGTCGCTTGCCTTCGGGACGCCATTGCGCTCATGTGCCATAGGGTTGAAGAGCGCCGCAGCCTCCTCGGCTTCGACCTGGACCCAATTTCCGTGCTCCTGTCTTCGTAAATCGAGGGTCATGCACGCGGTGAACTGCGCGCGGAGCCACCGAACGTCAGCTTCGAGCGCGCAGCGCATGGCTTTCCTAAACGGACGCACTAGGGCGGGCAGTCGCTCAAGATCGCTGAGAGTTGCGGCCTGGGCTACGGCTCTGAGCGTCCTCTCCTCCAAGCCTCGCGCCAAGAGTGCATCCGCCGGATCAATGATGGACAGCCTCAGGAGGTACAGCCCTGGTGCCCTGTACTGCCAAACGGCATGCTCGTCGAAGAACATGACGGCCAGCGTTACTAGGCCCTTACGTTGCGGAAGCCAGCCCTCAATCAGTTCATCGTGGAGCGCATCGCCGAAGTTGAGGAACCGAAGAGTACGCCGGACATGGTCACCGTCCAGCACCATGGTGACGCTCCGCCGAGGGGGTGTACCGATGTCACCACGGCGAGTTATGAATGCGTAGGCGTGTCGTGGGCTGCGTTCGTGCCCTGGATCCGCACCGAACGAGAAAACCACCTTCGACCGGACCTCTCGCCGCCCGTACATCCCCTTTTCACCGAACTGATACCACAGCGTCCGAAAACGGCCACCTGTCTCCGGGTCTGTGTTCCAGCGGATGTGGTAGTCGGCAGCATAGTTAAGCAAATCTAGCATCCCCTCGAGCGCCCGATCCCACGCTCGGGGGCCTGACGCTGAGTGCTCGGGCAGAGCTTTGAGGACGGGAGGAGCGGGAGGTATTGCATCCAGCCACTGGCGCTCAGCGGTGGCCGAGTCGACCGTCCAAGGGAGGTGCTTGCGTAGCGCAGACGCGAGTTCCTGAACCTCGTCTTCAGCCGCCATCTCCTCTGTAGCGTCTGCTAGCTCTCGCCAATCGATCCGTTTCGGACGTAACGCGGCATCTTCGATGAGGCTCGTTACCTCGTGGAGGTGGTCTCCGTCGAGGTTCACACTCCTCTCAAAGACATGGAAGCGCTGGAGCACAGTGACGACCTTCTCATCGACGAGGCCACGCTGAGCAATGGTATACACGTCGATCGCCTTCGCCCCGCCCTCGTTCGAGAAGGCCGCGACGTTGCCGATCCTGTCGAGCCTCCCGATCCACTGCTCAACCTCCTCGGGGCGCCACGGAACACTGTAGAGAACCAAGACTCGTGCGCATTGGAGATTCAGGCCGACTTGCACGGCCTCTGGCGCGAACAATACCTGCGCGTCGCCGCGTTGAAATGCCTCAAGGTTCTCGTTCGTCTCGTTTCCAAATCCACCGAGATCCTCGACCGCCCCTGTCATCATCCCCTGGCGAACCCGAGCTGCAACTAGCGGGACTCGCTGAGAGATCGGACCAACGACCGAGAGCCGCGCCTGGACGAGATCGAAAAGATAATCGACTGTCAGGTTGTCCTGCGCAGCTACGAGTACGCGTTCAGTAGGGTCCTCGGTCCAGATTCCCGCAAGAAGGTCAATGAGGGCATCGACGCGGGAGTCACCCTGGCTGCGGTGAACGAGCGGCTTGACGCGCTCGAGCAGGCCGGCGCGCTCGTGCCCTTTGCGCCGTAGGAAGTCGACGCGCTGCTCGAGCGAGGGTGGGCTGAGGACGACACGTTTCGCGAGTCGCACTGAATCGAATTCCCGGCTCAGATCTCCGAGGTGTTCGAAGTACTGCCACATCAAGGACTGTCGCTCGACTTCCGCGCCGAGAGGCTCGACGACGAGAGGCCAGTGGCGGCGGCGAGGGAGCACACCGCTGTAATCGATCCGCCTCGTTCGAATGACCCTACGGTACGCACAGTGAGCTAGCGCTGCAGTGCAGAGGCTGGAATGCACTTCGGCGGATGCCGCGGCGCGATCTGCCTCGACAATCTCATCGACCACGGCGGCCGCGGCCCATTCGGGCCATTTTGAGAGGTCGTCACCAACCACCAGACCTTCGGCAACTCCGCGGTCGCCGGTGGAGATTCTTCCGCGCGCCAGAGAGGCCCGCTCCGGCTCTAGCAACGCGAATAGCTGCGCGTGTCGCTTGACGTGCTGGAAGGCGGGCGTCGCCGTGAGTACCAGGACGTGCTCGAAGCGGGCGGCGACGCGAACGATCCGATCCTGTACATCCGCGCGCAGGCGATGGAGTTCGTCGACTACGAGGACATCGAAGCGGTCGGGGTCGATGTCAGAGAGCGCGAACTTCGGGTTGCCCGCGGCGTCGCGCATCCCTAACTGCTCCTCCCAAGCCAAGCGGATGTACTGCGCGCCCTCGGCCCCGTCGTGTTCCCCGAACGGTGCCGTGTGACCTCGCGTCATAATTTCGTCGCGCCACTGAGGGACGAGTTGGTCAGGCACTACGATCAGCGCTTTTAGGTCAGCCCTTTGGCTCCGAAGCGCGTTTAGCACCATCAGAGCTTGCACCGTCTTACCGAGTCCAACCTCATCGGCAAGCAGGTGTCTGACCCTAATGTCCGTCAACACGCGATGCACGTTCGCGACCTGATGTGTGTATAGCGACGCGGCGACCCCGACTGCCGGAGCGAGAGGCGTACGGATACGCTCGAAATCGCGCCGGACAGCTTGAATCTGCAGGCAGAGGTCAATGTAAGCGTTTCTCATCGGGTGAGGCTTCCCCGGCCTGCACGTCGACTTCGTAGTGCCAGGTATCGTGCAGCGCGAGCGACAGACCGCTCAGCAAGCAGCACGTCAATTGCGCCGCGCCAGTCTAGGCTTGCGGCAATCTCGGGCTCGGCCCACAGAGCGAGGATTGCTTTGAGCGTGTTGCTTGGCGGCACGCTACCGGCGAATGCTCTCCTTGCGCTTCGTGCCCACTCCGTGAGTTCCTCGGTGACATCGTCCAGCGCCATCATGGACGGTTCGATCGTCATAAGCCTGTATGCAGTGTCGGACGGAAGAAGCATTTCAGCTAGCGGCTGAAGTTCGGCAGTGGACTTTACGCGTCCAAGAATGGCATCCCACTGGTCCGGAGCTGCACCTGTTTGGCCCTCTGCAATCGCTGCGGCGACGTCCCCTTTACCTTTACATCGGTACACATCGGCAAGTTTGGCGTACGCGCGATCGCAAGCCAGATCGAGTTCCTCGTAATCTTCCTCGCTCAGATGGGAAGAGGGACCAACGCGCGCCCACAGGTCGGGGAACGCTAGCCGGATCTCTCGGACGGCGATACGCGTCACCTCAACCTCGTCCTCGCGCGAGAGTTCAACATATGAGTCGCGCCCAAAGCCGGTTTCGTCACAGGCCAGGACCAAGCCTTCCCAAGGGTCAATATCTCCAAGCGCAGCCTCGCGACGTACCCACTCTTCACCGCAGCAGATTTCTGTGAGCCATCCGTCCAGTACCCCGGTGATCTGCCGGCGCCGTATCTCTGCGATGAACGTAGCGCTTTCTGCGAGTGACCATCTTAGGTAACTCTTCACCATGTCTTCGAGGCCCAGCGCGCCATCTCCAGCGTAACGGCGTCTGGTGAGGATCGGCTTCTTGATAGCGGGTGAACCGAGCCGCGCATGCGAGGGAGCGACGCAGAGCGTGGTGAACTCGGCGGCCCCGCCGTGCTCCGAGACTTCAAGGCCGATCGGTGCGAGCAGTCGTGCCTCTTCGTGCGCGTCGTCGAGTTCCGGCGCTGGCGGAGCCGCTGGAGTAGTCGCCAGCACCCAGCCGAAGGGAAGCATCCCGACTTCGCTTGTGAGGGCAATTGTGCCGTCGTCACCTCGCTGCCACCAACAGGGCCGCACGCGCTGCTCCAACATCACATGGTGTGAGCATAGGTTCCCCACGCTGAGCCGCAGTTTGAGCGAGGGAGACCGCGCCAGTAGCCCACGAGTCTCGTCATCAAGTAGCGTCGCGAAGGGCTCCTGCTCCGAGGAAACCGAGCACGGGAGAGGGCCGAGCGGGGCGGTGGCAAAGAGCCTTCGACCGCTGGCATCTATCTCAACTGTAAGTTCCAGGCCGTCGAGCGGGGCAAAACTCTCGACGGCGAATTCGAGCGCGCCGCGCAAGAACGCCTGGATTGTCAGGTCACCGAAACGCGGTTCTATTGAGCAGATCGTGGGAGGCACAGGTCGAGGCGCTGGCGTCCCGCAGAACGTGTAATCGCGGTCCTCACTACCGTTCGACACCCGCAGCGTATGGTCACCTCGCTCAACTAAAACGGTCACGACGTCGTCGCTCGAAAGATGGACCTGTTCGTCGTCCAACTGGACACTCAAGCCCTCTGGCGGAACACGCCGAGGCACCACGGTCCGTTGGTCACCGATCAAGAATACCGGAACCGGCGCATCGCGTTCGAGCGGAGGTCTGCCTGCGAATTCAACTGAGATGCCGAAGTGCACATGAAATCCAAGTTCGCGCAGAACCTTCCGTGCGATCTCTTCCGCGGGGTCTAGCAGATAGCAGTCGTACGGCCCAACTTCCCTCAGGGCTGCGCAACCCGAAGGGCCCTCGCCTGACCGGGAGAGGAGCCAATACTTGCGGTGGCCAGAGATACTCGGACCGCGAACCCGACGTCCAATTTCTTCATCGGATTCAACGGCGAATAACAGGGGGCACGCGATGTTCAGTTCGAAGGTGGCAAGTACGTCGCGAATTTCCTGGTCGATTTCGACCTGGTCAAGGTCTGGAAAGAGTTCCGCATCGTCTGACGGGATTGACGTTAACTTGAGCGTGAACGGCAGCCCGGAGAGCAACTGTTCACTGGGAACCGGCACTGATACTCCCCACAGACGTGCAGCGTAACGGCGACGGCGCAGCGCTCGACGGAGTTTCCCTTGCGGGTCCGCTTCCACTTGGGGAAAGGCGGCCTGGAGCGTCATTGAACTATCTTGGCGTCGGATTGTGAGCGAACCTGCGATCGATGGAAGTTGCAGCCCCGATGATGCGGCAGGTGTCTTTCGCTGCGCGACAGTCCGTTGTCTCCGGCGAGCGACCGCAACTGCGCGCCGAGCAACTTGGTCGGAGGCGAGGTCAGTTGCGATACGCTCCATCGTCAGGGGGCAGAGTTCGGCACTGTCGTCACCCAACAACCGTCTCGTCACGGCTACCACCAGAGTTGCGTCCTCGAGCAAAGTCGCGAACCGCGCCGACGAGTTGGAAGCAGCAATTTGGATCGCCCGGTGCAGACCATCGTCATCGAGTTCGCTGACGTTTACGCGCAGGTTCGCAAGCGTGAGGGCGAGCGGACGATGGAATTCAAGGGGTACTAGCGCGTGAGTGATTGGCCAGGCGATGAAGCGGAAGGCGTCGGCCCACGGGGTAGCTGGCGGCTGCGCACCTCGGTAGGTCTTTGCAGCGCTGGCGAAGAGATCGCGAATGTGATGTCGATCAGGCGCACTGATACGTAGGCCGAGTTTGGCCTCAAATACCGGCCAAAAGTCAGTCCCTGACCCTCTATAGCGGTACCCGACCTCTGTGGCCGCGACGAGCAGTGGGAGGCAGTTGGTGCGCCACCATCCGCTTTCGATCGGGTGCGCGCTTAAGACATGGCTAACGTTTGCGAAGACGTCAGTGACCTCGTCTTCACTTAACCCGTGCTCGAGAAAGAAGACTGGCCCCGTTCTTGAATCCCGGAGCGTGCGGTACCTCTCGTCGAGTCTGCTGTGAGTCTCAAGCATTGGGCCCGCCGCGCGATAGGTTCTTCCGAATAGCGCAGTGAGCACGGAGCAATTTCGGGCATTCGTCGCACGACGCAGATGCAGCGTGGCTGGAGACGCGCTCGCTCGCGCGACAGTTGCCCTCGTTCGTAATCCTTATGAGCATCTCGTCCTCTCCGGCGGCGAACTCGCTTTCATAGGCGGTCGAACAGCCGACAATGCTTTTCTGGAACGCGATAGCGGCGCAGCACGCAAGGCACTGTAATGCTTAAAGCTTGGTTGTGGGACCTCGTGGGCCATAGTTGCTCAGCGCTAGTATGTGAACTCTTCAAAAAGGGTCGCCTGACCGTCGTCGATATTAGGGAGCACGACCCGCGCCCCATGGCGGATAGGTCGGACTAGAGTATGTTGCTCTACCCGCGCCAAGACGTCGTCGGACTCGATGCGATTTCTCAACCAACGCTCTGTCCACCAGCGGCCGATCTCCTCAGTGCTGCGTTCTGGCTCGTTCATGTCAAAGCAGTACTCAGGCTCATCATCCATCCCGAGTAGGAACTCGCGAAGGTTCCTTACGACCGGAACGCCATACACGATGCGCTGCCGTCCGTGCTGGAGGAGCAGGTCGGTCGGAAGTTTGAGCGCGTCGAGCCCGTCTCGGATCTTCCGGAGTTTTGGGCTCACGCCCTCGCCGAAGATGCTGTTGACACGCTGGCCGTTACTTGACTGCTGGACCAAAGAGACGAGGGCTCTGACCGTGTCCGAACTAAATTGCGAAGTCCCGTAGGCGTCTGACTTACCAAGTTCAAGAAACGCGAGTTGCTCGCCTTTCTTGCCACCGATGCGCTCGGCCGGCATCCGCAACCTGTTGTATTGGCTGGATCCGATCCCGTAGAGCGAAGTCGTCCCTAGGAACACGAGTTCTGATCGCCGGATAATCGGCCGTCCCGCCGTCGAGGAAGCGATTTCGCTCTCTTGCTCCAGATATTTATTGCGGTAGGCAGTCACGACCTCCGGGCTGGCTGCGAGCATCGAGACGAGTTTCCCCCCGAGGATCAGATTATAGGGGGCTACCGAGCCGCAAACCGTGATGTCCGCCATTGCGATACCGACGCGGTCAGCTTTGGCTTTCCGCAGGATGTTCTTCACTATCCTGCGCCCATCGCTCGTGTCGAGCAGCGCGCGCACTTCTTCGGCAGTTGGCGGCGAGGACAGGTGCTGCTGAAGAACCATGCGCGATCGGAGCATGTCCGCCAGTGAGAGCGCGCGTTTGCTGCGGTAGAGGTGTGTCCGTGCACGCGCCTTCCAGTGCGCATCAGTGCTGCCTGTAACGCCGCGCCTTGTTGAGCGCTTCAGATCTTTCGAACTGGCAAGTCGATGGTGGAGTTCCCGCTGGTTCTCCCCGAAAGCGGACAAATGCCGTAGGACCTCCGGCGTCGGAGTGCGGAGGTCGAGCGGAGACAGCAGTTCCTCCTCAAAAAAGTCGTCGAGGTAGATCTCGTCAATCGCTGTTTCCACCGTTTTGTGGAGCCAAATCCCGAGTTCTGCGGACGGCGACTCGCTAGCGAATTCTAAGAATGCCTCTGGTTGCCAGCCTATCCACGCATCGCGCTCGCGAATTTGCACAATTGGGCTCCCGAGAGACCCGATCCCTATGACTGGGTGGTACTCCCGCGCGCGGTCTCGGATTAAGAAGGCCATTGAGCGCCCGGGTGTGGCCGTGTACTGGTTCGTCCATGTGTGGCGGAAGTATCGCCAGATGTCTTGCAGACGGAGCCCGGTGTGCTCGCAGGACTCGGCCCCGTCGACGAACTGGAGGTAGGGATTGATCACCTCTCTCAACGCGCGAACGCGATCTTCGCCTTTTAGTGCGCGCGCGGCTCGGAGCGACTCCGCGAGTTCTCGCCCGTCCCGAATGACCGAGTAGATCGACACTAAATTCCCATTGTGGAAGGACTTCTGCTCCATCCCCCCAATAAATCGCCTCGCTGCGGGTTCTCGCAGTTGCTCATCGCGCTTGATGAGTTCCTGGGCTCGGATGCGCGCCTTCTCGCGCAAAGGGTCGAGTTGATTTTCTGCGGGGCGCTTCACCTCGACGCCGCGTTCCTCGTTGACCCGGATGGACCAGCGCTGCCGAGCCAGGTCGGTCAAGACGCACAGCGCAGCGCGTAAGGCGGCATCGTGCTCGTCTGCGGTGTGGACGCGTAGCAAGCGCTTGAGAGCCTCATCGAAGCTCTCGCCGTCGCCTTCCTCGCTCAGCAGTTTTGACAAACTCGCCGCATGGGCGCGGAAGACCTGCTTCGCGGGGCTGCGCTCTGGGAGTGGTGGTGAGAGCACGACCCAATTGTTTTGTGCTTGGCGGCTCATCCTCTAACCGTTCAGGAAAGTAGCTAGTGTGTCACTCCAACCGGCCCGCAACTGCTCGGCGACTTTGAGAGTCTCTTTGCTCTCGAGCAGCGCCTCGGCACGCGCCGCCGCGAGCAGCAGTAAGTCGATCTGCGAGCGCACGATGTCGTCGCTTGGATTGTCCGATTCCAGCAGCGGCTTGTAAACAAGCTTATAGAATGGGTGCTCCGGGTTTAGCACGAGGATCAGCCGGCCTTTGTCGCGCGCGTAGTTGAAGAAGGCGGTCTCGTTTAGTGCGGCTGGTACGATTCTGTACTCGGTCGAGCCACCACAATTGTCGCGTGCGTTCTCGGTTGACGTCAGCTTCTTTCCCAACGCGTCGAGGATCCTCTTGTCGCGGAGCCGCGGCTTCGGCGGCAGCGGCACCAGCATCTCGTCCTTCTCGCTTGCGCGGTATTCAGATCTCGTGAAGCGCTCCGCGACCTTCGCATTTAGGTGTGCCTTTCTCGCGCGGCTATTGAGTGCGCGAGCCATCACCTCCAAATCTGCGCTCAGTGCCTCGATGAGGTGGAGGCGTGGCCGGATTTGCTGCTTCGTATGGGTGATTCCAAACGCCTCGTCTAGGATTGGGTCGAACCTGATCTCGCAACGCCACCAGTCGTCGTAGTTCTCGCGGCGCTTTCCTCCAAGGAAGAACCAGCCGTAATCCACCTCGCGACCCGCACGCACGATTGATACGCCCGCACCCTTAGCGATCCCGCGGGCTCTCTTTTCCTCGTTACTCAACTTCGACCAATCGTCGACAGGCAGTTCCGAAAAGCGTACCTTCACGATACCGGTGATGCTGGGGTCGTCGGGGTTCGCTGCAACCTCGTAGACCATGTCCTCTGCGAACTGAGTTGCGCCACTGTACATCGCGGCAGGGTGGAGGAAGAGCGGGTCGATGGGCTGCACAGCGTCGCCGTTCACCTTGATGGACACGCCGTTCCACAAGAAGTGTCGGAACTGCCGCCCCAGAGCCGCCAAGAGTTTCCGTGTGATCGTAGAAATGCGCTTGTGATCGAGCCGGTCGCAGCGCGACCAAGTTACGGCGGTGCCAGACTCATATCCATTTACGAACTCTGGTCGTTTGACCCAACGTGGCTGCGGCACCTCGGTCAGTTTCCCGGCCGCAATCATCTCGAGATCGAGATAGGAAGTGAGTACCTGACCGCGCTTCGAGTTCCAACTATGCACGGTGACCCGCTTAGCCTGGCTCAACGAACTGTTCGGCAGACCCATGCCGTAACGCCCAAGGCCGTCACGATCGTTGAAGCGAGTGCTACCGCCGAACCGAAGCGCAGTCCGCAAGGTCTGGGCGTCCATGCCAGATCCGTTGTCGATAACGGTTAGGACGATCGAGCGCCCGTCCTCTTCCTCGTCCACCGTGAGGGACACCGTGATTGAGGTCGCGCCCGCCTGCAGCGAGTTATCGACAAGTTCTGCGACAGCATTCGACGTTCCCTTGTACCCCGAGTCGCGGGTCGCCTGGATGAACTTGTCGACGGCGACAATCGAGAAGTCCTGTTGTCTAGTGGTGTTCATTCGCCTGATTCCGTCCCTTCCGCATTCGCTTCTCCCGTCGATCCGACCTCCACTCGCTGCGCCTCCAAGTACCCCTCAAGGTCGCACTCTTTGACGCGGAGTTGACCGCGCTCGCCCACTTTGTAGGCGGCAAGATCACCGCGCTTGATCAGTCGTCGGACCGTTTTCTCGGAGACCTTCATCGCGTCCGCGACGTCCTGAACTGTGAGAAGCTTCATGTTCCTCACCCCTCGCGAGCATGGCCATCATTGACCAGCAATGTCCATGAAAGACCCTAGACGGGGCCGCATGTCAACGGTTGGTCACATATGACCCCTCACCTGATCGGACTTTTGGGCGATGTCTCGGTTTGGTCTCTGATCGCCTGGGTCAAATCTGGTCCTTCTCCTCTTCATCCCGCGCGCCGTGCCGATGAAGGTTCTGGAGAGGGAATTGGGGTTCGGTACCTTGTGCGAGATCTGGATGACCCGGGCACAATCGGATTTCAGATATCATTCAACTTGGCTTAGAATTGAGTATCGGCTTCGCGGATCAGGAAACGCGTCGTGATCCCTGCATTGTTGCGCCACATCAGTTTGTTGCGGGTCTGCTGCATGGAGTCCGCGTGGAGAGAGTTCGGTATTTGCTACACTTCCTCCGCCACATTCAAATTCTGAATCCGACCATCGGCCCCGAGTGGGGCCTTTTTTCTTTTTGTTTCAAAGGGCGTTGGCAGGGCCATCCGCCCTTCGGAGACTGGCGGTTGACGCAGAATG
>Ga0210033_1001224_pt1 | contig 23946 bp, 23 predicted proteins | sample CryGeymeta201501_FD_185465 | JGI IMG/M metagenome (GOLD analysis project Ga0210033, IMG submission 185465) | Groundwater microbial communities from Crystal Geyser aquifers in Utah, USA - Crystal Geyser metaG 2015-01 (SPAdes) (version 2) | ecosystem: Environmental > Aquatic > Deep subsurface >... | reverse complement strand
AGACTAAATAGTTATGTTTTTATTCTTTTATGCGATAAAGACAATGATTATAAAGCTGCAGAAAAAATTAGAATTGCAGCCAATAATTTGTTGACTTCATTAAATAATAAGAAAATTCCATCTGCTACTGTAGTTGGAGAAACGAACAAAATTACTTCATTTGTTGAAGGTATTGGTTTAAGCAACTATCAATTTTTAAAATACTTCTCAGAAAAAAAAGTAAACTCTTGTACAACCATCAATATTCTTGGAAAAGTTTCAAAAATAGCATTAGAGGAACTTGTTGAAATCATAAGAGCCACAAATTACGTTCGTGATTTAGTAAATGAACCACAATCTTTTTTAAATGCCGTTCAATTTTCTAAAGAAATAATAAAGTTAGGAAAAGAGGCTGGGTTTAAAGTTGAAGTTTTTGGGAAGGCAAAAATAGAAGCTTTAAAAATGGGTGGATTATTGGCGGTAAACAAAGGAAGTATTGATCCTCCAACTTTTTCGGTACTGGAATGGAAACCCAAAAATGCCAGAAATAAAAAACCCATCATCTTGGTTGGAAAAGGAGTTGTTTACGACACAGGGGGATTAAGCTTAAAACCAACCCCAAACTCCATGGATTATATGAAATGTGATATGGGCGGAGGGGCTGCTGTTGTTGGGGCGTTTTATGCTATTGCAAAAAACAACCTTCCAGTTCATGTAATAGGTTTAATCCCTGCTACTGATAATCGTCCAGGTGGAAATGCATATACTCCTGGAGACGTTATTACCATGCACAATAAAAAAACTGTTGAAGTCCTTAACACAGATGCTGAAGGAAGAATGATTTTGGCAGACGCACTCAGTTATGCACAAAAATATAAACCAGAATTGGTGATTGATATCGCCACATTAACAGGTGCTGCAGCTGCAGCGATTGGTCATTATGGAGTAGTAGCCATGGGAAATACTCCAGAAAAAATAATGAATAAATTAAAAGCAAGCGGAAATACAGTGTATGAACGAATTGTTGAATTTCCTTTTTGGGACGAATACAACGAACAATTAAAATCGAGCATTGCAGATTTAACCAATTTAGGAAATGGAATGGGTGGAGCAATTACTGCAGGAAAATTTTTAGAACATTTTACAACTTACCCATACATACATTTAGATATTGCTGGACCTGCTTTTTTAAAAAAACAAAATAATTACATCCCCAAAGGAGGAACTGGTGTTGGCGTTAGATTGTTTTATGATTTCCTAAAAAACTACTAAAATGACAAAAGAAGCTTCTAAAATTAAAATTGGGATTACAATTGGCGACATGAATGGTATTGGCATGGAAGTTATTATTAAAACTTTTTATGACCCAAGAATGCTCGAAATATGCACTCCAATAGTTTATGGCTCATCTAAAATTGCTTCTTTTCATAGAAAGACATTAGAATTACATGATTTTAATTTTAATAAAATTACATCGGTAAAAGAAGCTTCATCAAAGAAACCAAACCTTATTGAATGTTGGGAAGAGGAAGTAAACATAACATTTGGAGAATCTACCAAAGAAGCTGGAAAATACGCTTTAGCCTCAATTGTTGCTGCAACTAATGATTTAGAAAAAGGGTTAATTGATGCTATTGTTACCGCTCCAATTAACAAAGAAAATATTCAATCCGATGAATTTAATTTTCCAGGTCATACGGAATTTTTTACAGATAAATTTAAAGGAGACTCCATCATGTTAATGGTAAATGAAAACGTTAAAATTGGAGTTGCCACTAACCATATTCCTATTAGTGATGTGGCTAGAAAACTTTCTGCTGATGTTATTTTTTCAAAACTAAAAATATTAAATCGTGCGTTAACTCAAGATTTTTGCATTGTAGCACCTAAAATTGCTGTTTTAGGGCTTAATCCACACGCTGGAGATACTGGTTTAATAGGAAAAGAAGAGGAAACCATTATCATTCCAGCTATTAATAATGCTAAAAGCGTTGGCGTTAATGCTTATGGACCTTATGCTGCAGATGGTTTTTTTGGTTCAGGTAATTATAAGAAATTTGATGCTATTTTAGCCATGTATCACGATCAGGGATTAATTCCTTTTAAAGCACTTTCGTTTGATGATGGCACTAATTTTACTGCAGGACTTTCCATTATTAGAACATCTCCAGACCATGGAGTTGCTTATGATATAGCTGGAAAAAATAAAGCTTCAGAAAACTCGTTTAGACAAGCCATATACGTTGCTTGTGATATCTTTAAAAATAGAATGTTAGCTAAGAAAATAAATGAAAAGCCATTAATTACCAAAAAGTAATTTCGTTTATTCTGGACAAAAATTGCTTGAGATTATTAAAAATGAAAGGTTTATTTTTGAATACAAGAACTTACTTTTTACTGTGCTTATCAAGTATAGCTATTGGATTATCCTTATCCAAACCATTAATATCATTAGGATTAATTGGTTTGTTGTTAGTTTGGTTAGCCGATGGAAACGTTTTACTAAAATTGAAAACTTTTTATGCCAACAAAATAGCATTATTACTAAGTTCCATTTATATTTTAACTCTTTTAGGTTTAATTTATACAAGTAATTTTGACTATGCTCTTGATGATGTAAGAAGAAAAATGCCCCTATTTTTTCTCCCCTTTTATTTTTCGGGATTTACTCCTTTAACCAAAAAAGAACTTGCTTTATTGTTAAAAATTTATAGCGTTGGTGTACTGTCAGCTTCTTTTTGGTCATTATTTGTATTCCTTGGTGGGCTTAACATTACTATTATAGATGCTAGAGAACTCTCTCGTTTTAATTCTCACATTCGATTTGGGCTAGAAATTGCATTAGCACTTTTTTTTTCTTACTATTTTTTTATAAAAGCAACATCACTAAGGGAAAAACTAATTTGGTTTTGTAGTTCGATTTGGTTGCTTTTTTCATTGTATCTTTTTAATTTATTTACTGGTACTGTTGTTTTTTTATTAACTATTCCTGTTTTACTTGTAGTTTTTGGTTTTTTGTCCAAGAACAAACGTTTAAAACTACTATCCATATTATTTGTTACCATTAGTTTTGTTGTTTTTTTTGTTATTATTAAAAATGCAATCAACGATTTTTATTCTTGTAATAATGTTACACAACTAAAAGAAATTCCTTTAACTACTGAAGGAAATCCTTACGTTAAAGATGCAAAAGCTATTAATAGTAACCTTAAAGAAAATGGATATTTTGTTGATAAAAACATTTCTTTAGAGGAGTTTTCCAAAGCTTGGAATAATAAAAGTAAGATTGATTTTAATGGGAAAGATTTAAAAAAACAAGAGCTAAAAAACACCCTGATTCGATTTATTACTTCCAAGGGGCAAAGAAAAGATAAAGAAGCAATAGATAGATTAACCGATGAGGAAGTGAAGGCAATAGAAAATGGCATATCAAATTACAAATACTTAACAATGAATAGTTTTAGTACTCGTTTACATAAAATAATTTGGGAATATGATTCCTACAAAAGTGGAAGAAATATTAATGGTCATTCAGTTTTAATGCGTTGGGAATATTGTAAAACGGCAATTCACATTATTAAAAATAATTTATTGTTGGGCGTAGGAACTGGCGATGTGCAAGATGCTTTTAATCTTCAGTATAAAAAAGAGGATTCAAAATTAGAACCTCAGCACCGACTAAGAGCCCATAATCAATACCTTACTTATGGAGTTACATTTGGTACGATGGGTATCATTTGGTTTATCCTCTTTCTATTTTATCCTATATTTAAAACCAAACTGTATAAAAATTACCTTTATCTTGCTTTTTTTAGTATCGTTTTACTATCCATGATTACCGAAGACACCCTTGAAACACAGGTTGGTATTAATTTGTTTGTATTCTTTAATACTATTTTGTTATTAAGTATTAACAACAAAAAACCCCAACTAAATAATTTCTAAAAGGAAATTAATATAGAAAAATGCACCAGGTACTTTATTGTTGATGTACATGAACATCCATTTGAGGATAAGGAATGTGCAGTCCTTCTTTCGAAAATGTACGATATACTTTTTCATTCATATCAAAATAAACGTCCCAATAATCAGGAGTATTTACCCATGCTCTAACTACAATATTTATTGAACTATCTGCTAATTCCGATACAGCAACAAATGGTAAATCGGGTGTTTTCAAAATTCGCTCATCTTCATTCAGTAGCTTAAATAATACCTCTTTTGCTACCTCAATTTTATCACCATAACTGATGCCAAATTTCCAATCCACCCTTCTCTTTTCTTCTGCAGAATAGTTAACCATAGAAGATGTTGCTAAACCACCATTTGGAATGATTATGGTTTTATTGTCAACAGTTTTTAAAATGGTATTAAATATTTGTATTTCAGAAACAATTCCGCTATGTCCCTGAGCTTCAATAAAGTCTCCAAATTTAAAAGGTTTAAAAATTAAAATAATAATTCCTCCAGCAAAGTTTTGTAAAGTCCCAGAAAGTGCTAAACCAATTGCAAGACCTGCAGAACCTAAAATAGCGATAAAGGAAGTCATCTCGATACCCAACATTCCCAACACGCTTATTGCAAGCGTGATTTTTAACAAGATTCGGACGACTCCTTTCAAAAAAGGTTTTAAAGAAATATCGATTTCTCGTTTGGTCAAAAGCCTGTCAAATGCCTTTACTAAAGCGGTAATTAATAAACTTCCAATAATCCAAACAAATACAGCTCCTACCAGTCGTGGACCGTAAAAAAGTATGATATCAATTATTTTACTGTAATAATTATCCCAATTGACTAAATAAGTGAGATCCATTTTAATTAAAATTTGTGAACAATTGAACATAAAAGTGATGTCTTATTTTAAAGAAAATTTTGTTTTTCCGATATCAACTCCATCAGCATAAACTTCAACATTATATTCTCCAACTGGAAATTCTTCTATTTTTTTCCAATCAATAGTTAAGCTCATTTGTTCGTTGTTATAATCAATTTGTTTTTTTGCAGAATATAATCCTCTAACTCCATTAAAATCAAATTTATTACTATCGTCTGTTTTTTCTGATAATACTTTGCCATCGGGAGTTAGAATTCTAACATAAATCAATTTTGAGCCTGGTATAGTAATGCTATTTTTTAAAATAGTAAATTCGGTTCGTATCTTGTTTGTTTTTTTTACTCTATCAGTAGTTTTACCAGTGTTATCGCTTTTCACTTTAATTCCATAAGCCGTTAAATTAGAAGTTTTAAGGTAAGAAGCAACTGTAACTAAATCAGTTAAATTTTCATTTTTTTCGGTTAAATCTTTGGTTTTATTTTTCTCTGAATTGAGTTCTGTTTTTACTACTACATTTTCTTGTGTCAACCTTCCATTTATTTGATTTAAAGAATCTATTTGAACAACATAACCCTTCATAATTGTACGAAGGGTTTCTGTTTCTTTTTTTAGTTGATAAATAGACCAGTCTTTCCCTTTGGCTTTTTTAATTAATTCTTCAATTTTTGCTTTTTCAGCTTCTAGTTCAGCACTTAAAGCTACATTGTTAGTCTCCATTTCTTTGTATTTGGCAAGCATTTCTTCTAACTCACCTCTCACTTGGTCTCTTTCATCTGTAACTTCGGTGTAAGCAATTTCACCAGTTTCAAGTAATTTTTTAAGCTGTAAATTTTGCCAAATTAAATAACCACAAAATCCAAATAATAAAAGGATGATTATACTTAAAAATATATTAGTTTTATTTCCTTTTCTTTTTGGTGTAGATTTTTTTTCTTCTTTATTTTCCATTTTTAAACCTATTTTTAATGTTTCAAAATTAGGTTATTTTGAAGGAATGATTTTTTGCAATTTATAAAGTTATACATATTTGGTTGTGTATAAAGAAACAATATGCTTAACGATTTTTTTAACTTAATATTTCCAAAATTATGTTGTGCATGTAACCAAGCACTCTTAAAAAACGAAAAAATTATTTGTACTACTTGTATAGTAAATCTTCCAAAAACAAATTTTCATCTTGATGTAGAAAACCCAGTCAATAAAATTTTTTGGGGAAGAGTTCCCATAGAAATGGCAACTTCATTTTACTTGTTTAGTAAAAAAGGGAAAGTTCAACATCTATTACATCAATTAAAATATAAAGGCGTTAAGGAAGTAGGAAGTGTTATTGGAAATTTATTTGGTCAAGAATTAAAACAATCCACTAGTTTTAATGGTATCGATTATATTATTCCGGTTCCTTTGCATAAAAAGAAATTAAAGAAACGGGGTTATAATCAAAGTGAATGGATTGCAAAAGGACTTTCTGAAGCAATGGATATTCCTATTAATTTAAACACATTACATAGAAAAGTAGATTCAACAACTCAAACAAAAAAAAGTAGGTATAATCGATGGGAAAATGTTGGAGAAATTTTTGATATTACAGGAAATGAATTAGATAATAAATCTGTATTGTTGGTGGATGATGTTTTGACAACAGGAGCAACAATTGAGGCTTGTGCTCAGGTTCTAATTCAACACGGATGTAAAGTTTATGTGGCTACCATTGCTTATGCATAAAAAGAAAAGCCCCAATTATTATGGGGCTTTAATTTTGCACTAACTAAACAGGAAGGTTGTTTATGGTGGTAATACTACTAACTAAAATTATTAACTATTCAAAAGTAAACCCTAACCTGCTGCAAAAATGTTAAAACACAGTTAACGAATGTTAAAAATTGTTAACCCTTTAGTAGTTATAGGCATTAAACGTATTTTTGTTAAGAATGAAAAAAAAATATATCTATGTCTTAATAGGAATTATTACCACGGCCTTAATAGGCTTGGTGGCTATTCAAATTTATTGGATAGATAATGCCGTTAAGTTAAAAGAAGAAGATTTTAATAGAAATGTTAGGTCAGCATTATTTACTGTTGCCAATAAATTAGAAAAAATTGATGCAGTAAATAGAATAAAGGCTCACCAAAAAGGACAACAATTATTTAATCAAAAGATAAATAAGTTGAATTCCACATTACAAAACAACAATTTTGATACTACTTCTCTTATTAAAAAAGATGGGATTACCTATAAAGTAAGTGAAAAACAATCTAAGGATGGAACTTTATATCAGCAATCGATACAATCTGTTTCACCAAATGGACTTATAGGTTTCCAATTTAGCATTCACGGAAATGGGCAAAACACTACAGTTACTGATTCGAATAACCCCGATTCATTTGTTTTACCCCAAAATAATCAATCATCAGTATTGAATGAAATGCTCGAGAATTTATTTGAAACCAATCAATATAGAGCTATTAAAGAACGGATTGATAAAAACTTATTAGATTCGTTATTAAAATCTGAGTTTATAAATAGAGATATCAAAGCAAAATATCAATATGGTGTTTTCGATTATAATGGTAATGAAGTGATTGTTGATTCTGTTTCTAATGTTAACAAAATAAGACAATCCGATTTTTTTTGTCAGTTGTACCCAAATGATATATTAGAATCACCGCACTTTTTAAGTGTATATTTTCCGAATCAAAAAGGATATTTACTCAAAACCATGTGGTTGATGTTATTAACATCGGTTTTATTACTGATAACAATCGTATGGGCATTTACTTTTACTATTCAAACTATATTTCAACAGAAAAAACTTTCTGAAATTAAAAACGATTTTATTAGCAACATGACTCATGAACTAAAAACCCCAATATCCACAATTTCATTAGCTTGTGAAGCTTTAAATGACAAGGATATGTTAAAAAATGAAAAAGTTCGTAAAAATTATGTAGGAATGATTAGTCAAGAAAACAAAAGACTTGGTTTGTTGGTTGAAAGTGTTTTAAAAAGTGCAACTTGGGATAAAGGAGATTTAAAATTAAAGAAAGAAGAATTTGATTTACACCAAATAATAAATGAAGTTTCAGATAATATCTTAATTCAAGTTAAAAATAAATTAGGTAGTATTACTATAAATTTAACAGCTATCAATAGTTTAATTGCCGCAGATCAAGTTCATATTACCAACTTAATTTACAATTTATTAGATAACGCCATTAAATATACCATGGCAAGTCCTTTAATTAATATTAGTACAAGGAATATTAAGGAAGGAATATTATTGTCCGTTTCAGATAATGGCATAGGAATTAAAAGAGAAAATTTGAATAAGATTTTTGAAAAATTCTATAGAGTCCCAACAGGAAACGTACATAATGTAAAAGGATTTGGGTTAGGGTTAAATTATGTAAAGGCAATTGTAGAAAAACATGGTGGAGAAATAAGCGTAACCAGTGATTTTGGCAAAGGAACAACCTTTAATATTTATTTACCATTTAAATCCAACGAAAACATATAATTATGCAAAAAAATATTAAAATATTATTAGCCGAAGATGATACTAATCTCGGTAATTTACTCTGCGATTATTTAAAAGCCAAAGGATATCATACCATATTGGCAGCTAATGGAGAAGAAGCATTTAATTTATTTGCTAAAGGCACTTATAATTTATGTTTATTAGATGTAATGATGCCCATAAAAGATGGATATGCTGTAGCCAAAGAAATTAGGAAGATTAACGATAAAATACCTATTATTTTTTTGACTGCAAAATCAATGAAAGAAGATAAATTACTTGGTTTTGAGACTGGTGCTGACGATTATATTACCAAACCATTTAGTATGGAAGAACTCTTAGCAAGAATAAGTGCAGTACTAAGAAGATCGATTGATGATAATAAAGAACAAGAACAAACTAATTTTATTATTGGAAAATACACCTTTGATTATAATAAGAGAATACTACAAATAGGTGAAGAATTACAGAAATTAACTTCTAAAGAAAATGATTTATTGAGGTTGTTTTGCATCAATGAAGGAAAAGTGTTAGAAAGAACTTATGCCCTAAAAGCCATTTGGGAAGATGATAATTATTTTAATGCAAGAAGCATGGACGTTTATATTGCAAAACTAAGAAAACATTTATGTAAAGATGAAAGTATAGAAATAATGAATATTCATGGAAGAGGCTTTCAATTTATCATTCATAAGTAGAAATTTTTCTCTAATTTTTAGTTAAACTATCATTGTTAGTGGGACTTATTAACAATTAAAATAAGTGTTGTTAATAATTATTATTGCTTACAAATGCATCTTTAATTATCCAACTTCTTACATTTACCGTAATTTGAAAAATTTTAGTAATTAACTGTTTTCCTTTTTTGGAATTATTGAGGCTCCAAAAAAGGAATTTTTTCTTTATATGAAAAATTTTATATCTATTTTAATTTGTCTTTTTGTAGTTTGTGCTACATCAAACAATAGTTACGGGCAGTTTTGGAAAAAGAAAAATAAAGGGGCTACTTCTACTAGTGCACCTAACGGAGATTCTTTTTCTGGGAAAACAAAAAAAGGTCCAAACGTATATTCCTCAAAACCACCAAGAACAAAATCCAGAAGTAAATTATACAGTCATTCCATATCAGAGAAAAAACTTCAAAAGAAAAACAAATCTGTTTTTTCATCCACAAAAAGACGTTACAAATCAGTTAATGCTAGCCCAAAAGAAGGTGGCGATAAAGGAGCTAAAAGCTCAGTTGGTGGAAGAAAGTCCGGTAAAGGCAGAAAAAAAGAAAAATAGACTAGTACTTTATTTATTGCTCAACACTTTTATTTATCGATTGACAATCGTACATTCGCAGCCCAAATAGTATAAATAAAATGGCAGTAATAGGAAAAATTAGAGAAAAATCGTCTTTAGTATTAATCATTGTAGGTGTTGCAATGCTTGCATTTTTATTGCCTACAGATGGAATAAGAAACCTTTTTGGTGGAGCAGACAATACCATAGGTGAAATTGGAGACATTAAGATTTCTGGTCAAGAATTTGATCAAAAATTAGAAACGGCAATAAGTTTATGGGAAGCCCAAAATAAAACATCTGCAACTAACGAAGTTAGAGATTCATACAAAGAACAAGTATGGAACGACTTGATTAGAGAAGTAGTTTTAGAAAGCCAGTTTAAAGAATTAGGAATTGCAGTAAGTCCCGAAGAATTGTTCGACATGGTTCAAGGAAGCGACCCTCACCCACAAGTTAAACAAGCCTTTACCGACCCTAATACTGGAATTTTTAATCCATCACAGGTATTACAATTTTTAAAGAGTTTAGAAACCATGCCAGCTGAAAACAAAAACCAATGGTTACAGTTTGAAGATGGAATTGAAAAAGAGAGAATAGCAACAAAATACAATAACTTGCTAACAAAGGGAATGTATGCCACTACGAGTATGCAAAAAAGAACTTATGTTGATCAAACCGAAAATAGAACGATAAAGTTCGTAGCAAAACGTTATGTATCTATCAACGATAGTACCATTACTGTTACTGCCGAAGAACTACAAGCATATTACAACGAACATAAAAACGAATATCAACAGGAAGCTTCAAGAGAAATTGAATATGTAAAATTTGAAGTTACGCCTTCAGTGGCGGATATTGCTGAAGCCAAAAAATGGATAGAAGAAACCGCAGGAGAGTTTAAAACAGCTGAAGATGATTCTTCTTTTGTTACTTACAACTCTGAAGTTCCATTAGATGAAACTTTTTTCAATCAAGCAGAAATGCCATTAAGTTTAGATTCCACCTTCTTCTTCTCTGAAGTAGGAACAATATCAGCTCCTTATGAAGAAAATGGAGCTTTTTTGGTTTCTAAATTAGCTAAAGTTAAAATGGTTCCCGATTCCGTTAAAGCTCGACATATTTTATTAAAAACAACCAATCAACCATCTGATACTTTACTAGAAGCAAAATTAGATAGTATAAAAACCCTCATTAAAAAAGGGGCTGATTTTGCTAAAATTGCCAAAGAAGTTTCTGAAGATGTAGGTTCTGCCATTGAAGGTGGAGATTTAGGTTGGTTTAAAGAAGGCACTATGGTGAAACCATTTAATGATGCTTGTTTTGATGGAAAAGTGGGAGATTTAGTGATTGTACAATCTCAATTTGGTTTTCATTTGATAGAAATATTAAAACAAGCAGATAAAGTAAGAAAAGTTCAGTTAGCTACTATTGTTAGAAAAAATATTCCTAGCAACGAAACATTTGATGCTGCTTTTGCAAAAGCTAGTACATTTTATTCCAACAATAACACTGATGAAGCCTTTAAAAAAGCAACCGAGGGAGATAAATTTGTAAAATTTGTTGCACCAGAGGTAAAGGTTGGAGATGCAGCTATTCCTGGAATGACAAATGTTAGAGAATTAGTAAGATGGGCTTTTAATGCCGAAAAAGGTGATGTTTGCGAACCTAAACAATTTGAAAATACGTTTGTAATTGCCCATTTATCTGAAGTTAGAGAAGAAGGAATTGCACCTATGGAACAAGTAGAAATACAAGTTGAGTTAGGAGCAAAAAAGAAAAAGAAAGCCGAAATGTTTATCAAGGAAATGTCAGGCATTAAAAATTTAGAGGAATTGGCAACAAAAATTGGAGGAACTGTGGAAAGTGCTCCAAACGTAAATTTTGCTGCTTACGCAATACCTGGAATGGGACAAGAATTAAGAGTTAATGGGATGGCTTCTACGCTACAAAAAGGACAAATGAGCATTCCAATTGAAGGACAAACAGGAGTATTTGTTATTCAAATAGAATCCGTTACACCAGCACCTCCAACAACTGATTATGCTGGAATTAAAATGCAATTAGAACAAAATTACCAAGGTAACACCAGTCAATTACTAGAAGCACTAAAAGATAAATTTGGTGTGGTAGATAAACGATATAAGTTTTACTAGACGAAACAAAAAACCTCTTGGAATTCTAAGAGGTTTTTTTGTGTTTATTTTAAACTACCAATCATGTCTTCGGGTTTCACCCATTCATCATATTCTTTTTCTGTAACGTATCCTAAACGAACAGCTTCTACTTTTAAAGTAGTTCCATTGGCATGTGCTGTATTCGCTATTTCTGCAGCTTTATAATATCCAATTTTTGTATTTAAAGCGGTAACTAACATTAATGAATTATTGAGTAATTCTTTAATAACAGGAGTATTTGGTTCTATGCCCACTGCACAGTTATCATTAAACGAAACACAAGCATCTCCAATTAATCGAGCACTTTGTAAAAAGTTAGTAGCCATCATTGGTTTAAACACATTTAATTCATAATGACCTTGTGTTCCACCAACTGTTACAGCCACATCATTTCCCATTACCTGAGCACAAACCATAGTCAGTGCTTCACATTGTGTTGGATTAACTTTTCCAGGCATAATAGAAGAACCTGGTTCGTTGGCAGGAATAATCAATTCACCAATTCCTGACCGTGGTCCTGATGCCATCATTCTTATATCGTTTGCAATTTTATTCAAAGAAACCGCCAATTGTTTTAAGGCACCATGAGATTCTACGAGTGCATCATGAGCAGCAAGAGCTTCAAATTTATTGTATGCAGTTATAAATGGCAATCCAGAAAATTGAGCTATTTTTTTTGCTACCAATACATCATAACCCTTAGGAGTATTTAGTCCTGTACCAACAGCAGTTCCTCCTAATGCTAATTCGGAAAGATGAGCTAATGTATTTCTTAAAGCAGCTAAACCATGGTCTAGTTGGGAAACATATCCAGAAAATTCTTGTCCTAAAGTTAATGGAGTTGCATCCATCAAGTGTGTTCTACCAATCTTCACAACATTCATGTATTTTTTAGACTTTGCTTTTAAGGTGTCTCTTAGTTTTTCTACACCTGGAATGGTACACTCCGCAATCATTTTATAGCAAGCAATATGCATACCTGTTGGAAAGGTATCATTAGAAGATTGAGATTTGTTAACATCATCGTTGGGTTGTATTGTTTTTTCTCCTTCTCCAATTTTTTTTCCAGCAAGTTCATGTGCTCGATTCGCTATTACTTCATTACAATTCATATTGCTTTGAGTTCCTGAGCCTGTTTGCCATATTACCAAAGGAAATTGATCATCCAATTTACCTGCTAATATTTCATCGCATACCTGAGAAATAAGATCTCTTTTGCCTTTTTCTAAAACCCCTAATTCGCAATTAGCATGAGCTGCTGCTTTTTTAAGGTAGGCAAAACCATAAATTATTTCTAAAGGCATGGAGGCTGCTGGACCTATTTTAAAATTATTTTTTGACCGTTCAGTTTGAGCTCCCCAGTATTTATCTGAGGGTACTTTTACTTCGCCCATGGTATCTTTTTCTATTCTATATTCCATTTTATTAAATTATAAGTAAAAATCATCCTCTTTATTAAAAAAATAAATGATTTTTATTTGAAGTGTGATTGATAAACAATTTAAGTTTTGTTTTTTCTTTATTACTGTTACCTACATGATTAATATTCATTAACGTATTATCTTTAGTATAATATAAAACAGCAATTTACTGATTTTAAGCATACAATTTTAAAATAACAAAGATTACATTTGTTTCTTTATTCAAATAAACAAATTATGTCTGAATTTAGTTACGAAAACCCATTTCCTTTAAAAAAGGATTTAACAAAATACAAACACCTTTCATCAGCTTATGTTTCTACAATAACAGTTGATGGAAGAGAAATCTTAAAGATAGATCCAAAAGCATTGGAATTGTTGGCTGAACAAGCAATGGCAGACGTGTCTTTTATGTTAAGAACAGCACATTTAGAAAAAGTAGCTAAAATATTAGATGACCCTGAAGCTACTGATAATGATCGATTTGTTGCTTATACTTTATTAGTAAATTCTCAAGTTGCAGTTGAAGGACAATTACCTACTTGTCAGGACACTGGAACAGCAATTGTAATGGGGAAAAAAGGAGAAAATGTTTTTACAGGTGCTAATGATGCTGAACATTTATCCAAAGGAATTTTTAATACGTATCAGAATAAAAATTTAAGATATTCTCAAGTTGTTTCTTTATCCATGTTTGAAGAAAAAAACACGGGAACCAATTTACCTGCACAAATTGATATTTACGCCACAGAGGGAAATGAATACAAATTTTTATTTGTTACCAAAGGTGGTGGCTCAGCCAATAAAACTTATTTATATCAACAAACAAAAGCATTGTTAAACGAAAAATCTTTAACCCAATTTATCACCGCAAAAATTCGAGATTTAGGAACAGCGGCTTGTCCTCCCTACCATTTAGCATTTGTTGTTGGAGGAACTTCTGCTGAAGCCAACTTAAAAGCTGTAAAACTAGCTTCCGCTGGATATTATGATGAATTGCCAACGGATGGAAGCATTGGCGGCAGAGCTTTTAGAGATTTGGAGTGGGAAGAAAAAATTCAAAAAATTTGTCAGGATAGTCAAATAGGGGCACAATTTGGAGGCAAATATTTTACACACGATGTAAAAGTAATTCGTTTACCACGACATGCTGCTTCTTGTCCAGTTGGCATTGGAGTAAGTTGTTCTGCTGACAGAAATATTAAAGGTAAAATTACCAAAGAAGGTATTTATTTGGAGCAATTAGAAACCAACCCTGGAAGGTTTGTCCCAAAAGTTGCTCCTCATCTTTCACCTGCTGTTGAGATTGATTTAAACCAACCGATGGAAGAACAATTAAAAATTTTATCAAAATATCCAATAAAAACCCGATTAAGCTTAAGAGGAACTTTAATTGTTGCAAGAGATATTGCTCACGCAAAAATTAAAGAATTGCTGGATGCCGGAAAACCAATGCCTGAGTACTTTAAAAACCACCCTATCTATTATGCTGGTCCTGCTAAAACACCAGATGGAATGCCTTCAGGAAGTTTTGGTCCAACCACTGCAGGAAGAATGGATCCTTATGTTGATGAATTTCAAGCCAACAAAGGTTCTATGATTATGTTAGCGAAAGGCAATCGTTCTAAAGCTGTTACGAATGCTTGTAAAAAATATGGAGGTTTTTATTTAGGCTCTATTGGAGGTCCTGCTGCAATTTTAGCAAAATCAAACATATTATCAGTCGAAGTTGTTGATTTTCCAGAGTTAGGAATGGAAGCAGTAAGAAAAATTGAAGTAATTAATTTTCCTGCATTTATTATTTGTGATGATAAAGGAAACGATTTTTTTGAGAACCTTTAATTATGAATTAAAATAATTTTTATTGAAAGCTAGAAATAATTTTGGCTAAATAGGGATATTTATTTACGTTTGTAATCAGTTAATTTTTAAAACAAAAAAACATGGGAATAGCTTTAGGTTGGATATTTTTCTTTTTCGTTTTCTTTATGGCATTTTGGTGTCTATTGTTCCTTTTTACCATTGTTGTTCCTGGTGCACTTAAATTATGGATGTTAAATAAAATTGCTCCAAAATTTATTAAAAGGCTTGCAGGAATAGTAGAATAAATTTCTTTTTTCTCTATTATAATAAATCCAATACATTTTCTGGAGGTCTTCCAAGTATCGCCTTATTTCCTTTTACTACAATGGGTCGTTCTATTAATATAGGATTTTCTATCAGAATTTGTAGCCATTCTTCATTCGTAAAATTGCTATTCTTAAACTTCTCTTTATAAATCAATTCTCCTTGTCTTACAATATCTTTAGGCTGTAAGTTAAGTTTCATTAAAATAATTTTCAATTCCTCTTTTGTGGGGATTTCGTTTAAGTATTCTACAATTTCTACCTCAACTTTTGCATCTTTGATTAATTGTAAAGTTTGTCTGCTTTTGCTACAGCGTGGATTATGATATATTTTCATCGTAAGTAATTAAATTAGTCTTTTGGTTGATTATTCTATAATCATTTTTTTGGTTGTTTTACTATTCTTGTTGGCAATGGAAACAAAATAAACGCCTTTACTAAATTGGTCTGTGTTTAGGGTTGTTTTTGTATGTATAAGTTTTTGTGAATACACAATTTCACCTAAAACATTAGTGATACTAAGGGTGATAACTGAATTACTGAGTTTCGTTTTAATGTTAATATTTTCTTTTGCTGGATTTGGACTTATCATAAAATCTAAATTTTCATTCTCTTCCACTGTTACCGTCATGTTTTTTTTAGGTAAAAAACTATACGCAAACCATTGTATCCCTTCTGGTTGAATATAGTTTTTCCATAATCCTGACTCTAAACTTAAACTACTCACAAAATCAGTATATGGAAGAAAAAAAGGATTGGTAGTTACCCAACTTTGCATAAAAGATGGCTCTGAACTATAAAGTGGTATCACCTTAACATTAGTATTTGCTAAAGCCAAATCTTGCAATCGGGGTTTAACATAATTATACTGATAAGTTGGCGAATAATTTCCTGAAGGAATGTAAATACTCGCCAAAACTCTATCTACGCCCGTTTGAACAATTTGCTGTGCTTGACCTGAATTAAAAAAACCAAAATAAGCTTCCGATTTTTGTCCAGTTAAATTAGCCAACGAATCAATACTCTTTAACATTCCCTTATAATATGAAAAAGCACCCGAAGTATCGCAGCTATATCCTCCTGGTTGCAAATAGGTGGTACAATAATATCCGCCAGAATTAACCAAAGAAGGAACCCAAAACTCAAACTCTAAATTATATACATCAACCTTGTTGTTAATCGATGGATGTTGTTGATTGTAAACACCAATAATATTAGTGAAAAACCAAAGATTTTCTGCAGCAACACCTATTTCAGCAATGCCATATTGAGTTTTGGCTTTAAAAACAAAATCAGCAAACGGTTGAGCAGAAGAAAAATTGGTAAGCGGAGTGCTATTATTTACCAAGTGCATCTCATAAAGTGTTAGGTAATTAAACCCATTGTTTTGGGCAAATATCAACAAACTATCTTCTAAGATTGTGTTTCCTAAAATGGTGTTAAAGCCATTTACATAAAATCCTTTCACATTTTGTGAGTGTAATGAAGTGGTTGCTAAAATTAACAACCCAAGTATCCATGCTTTACTTTTGTTATATCTTATGTTCATCCTTAATTATGATTTTCCAAATTCCATTAAATATGCTTTTAGGAAGCCATCTAAGTCTCCATTTAAAACTCTATCAGGGTCGTTAACAGTAAAATTAGTTCTATGGTCTTTAACTCTTCTATCATCTAACACATAACTTCTTATTTGAGCACCCCATTCTATCTTCAGTTTACTGCCTTCAATTTCTGCACGATGTTCCATTTTTTTCCGCATTTCAATTTCGTACAATTGCGATTTTAATAACTGCATGGCTTTTTCTCTGTTTTTTAATTGAGAACGGGTTTCAGAATTGGTAACCATAATTCCAGAAGGAAGATGACGAAGTATTACTTTAGTTTCTACCTTATTCACGTTTTGACCGCCAGCACCACCCGAACGAGCAAAATCCCAGGTAATATCGGCAGGACTGATATTGATTTGAATGGAATCATCTACCAAAGGATATACATAAACAGAAACAAAAGAAGTCATTCTTTTTCCTTGAGAATTAAAAGGACTAACCCGTACCAAACGATGAACTCCATTTTCTCCTTTTAAATAACCAAACGCATAACTTCCTTCAATTTCGATAGTAACGGTCTTAATACCAGCGACATCCCCTGCTTGGTAATCGAGTGTTTGAATTTTAAAATTGTTTTTTTCTGCCCACATTTGGTACATCCTCAATAAAATGGAAGCCCAATCACAACTTTCTGTACCACCAGCACCAGCAGTAATTTGAAGCACAGCATTCAAAGAGTCTTCCTCGCCACTCAACATGTTTTTAAACTCTAATTCTTCAATTTTCTTACACGTTATATTGTGTTGATTTTCAACGTCTTCCTCAGTGGCTTCTCCTTCTTTATAAAAATCATAAAGTACTTGTAAGTCATCTAATTCAGACAACAACGACGAATATCCAATTGTCCAAAATTTAATATTTCTGACGAGAACTAATTGTTTTTCAGCTGATTCTGGATTGTCCCAAAAATTGGGATCATGAGTTTTTTGTTCTTCTTCTTCTAATTGAATAATTTTGGCATCTATGTCAAAGATACCCCCTTAACGCCTCCAGGCGATTGGCTAATAATTTTATTTGTTCTTGAGTTATCATGTATCAAATGTAATATTATCTTTAAGATAAGAATGAGGTATGTGGTAAAATAATTTTACTTTTAATATCCAATAGAAATATATGTAAGAAGTACAAAAAATCATACTATGAAAATTTATACAAAGACTGGGGATAAAGGACAAACATCACTTTTTGGTGGAAAAAGAGTTGCAAAACACCACATCAGAATAGATGCTTACGGAACAGTTGACGAACTAAATTCGTACATCGGCTTGATTAGAGACCAAGAAATAGCTCAAGAAAGTATTAAAACATTATTAGAAATTCAGGATAGATTATTTACAATGGGCTCTTTATTAGCCACTGAATCTGGAAACAATAAAGTTAAAATTCCTCTATTAATTAATTCAGACGTTACATTTTTAGAAAATGAAATTGATAAAATGAACGAACAACTTCCCGAAATGAAGTCATTTATTCTGCCAGGAGGAAATATTACTGTTTCATTTTGCCATATTGCTAGGTGTGTGTGTAGAAGAGCAGAACGTATTGTTAGTCAATTATCTGAATTAGAAATAGTTGATGAAATGATTATTATCTATTTAAATAGATTATCAGATTACTTATTTGTGCTTGCCAGAAAAATAGCGAAAGATAAAGGAATTAATGAAACTCCCTGGAAAGCTCGTATGTAGTTGATAAACAATGCTATAATTCATAATGTGTATTTTTGTTTTGTTTTTTGTTGCACAACTCAACAAAAAAACTATTTTTGCGTAAAGGTTAAAAAATTAGTTACACCATTTTAATATTATAGAATTATGTATTGGACTTTAGAATTAGCATCACACTTAGAAGATGCTCCATGGCCTGCAACTAAAGATGAATTAATAGATTTTGCTATTCGTACTGGAACTCCTTTGGAGGTTGTTGAAAACTTACAACAGTTAGAAGGTGAAGATGAAATTTATGATACAATCGAAGATATTTGGCCAGATTACCCAACCAAAGACGATTTCTTTTTTAATGAAGAGGAATATTAAATAATCTTAAAATAAAATAATAAGGAGCCCAGATAATAACTATCGGGTTTTTTTATGTCAAAAAATAAATCGTAAAAAGCTGACAAATTAAACCAACGATAAAACCAACATAAATTTGTAGTTGGTTGTGAGCTTTAAGAATTAACCTCGAGGATCCTAATAATCCTGCAATTATTAGTGCTACAATAATATAAGAGGTAAGGTAAATTTCTAAAATAGTTGAGATACAAATAAGTGCTCCAACTAATCCTCCAACACCAATCATGTGAGCACTAATTTTCCATTTTAAATTAATAAGAAAAGCTACCATTACTGATAATGTGGCTCCGATAACAAATTTAAAAATTAGTGGAGGTATTGCCGCTTCTTTTAACATAGATAATGTAAAAATGTAAAATATAATGGTGAAACCATAAGGGATAATACGCTCTTTTGTGGTTTCCATTTCTAAACTATTAATCATTTTTTTATGTAGGAGTAATAAAGAAATTAATAGTGGGATAACAAAAGTACTTGTTCCCACGAGTGTAATAATGGCTATTTTTAAATCTTTAGGAATGGAATAATTAATGTATGAATCTGTATTAAAAATAATTAATAATCCAATAACAGGGATTATTAATGGATGAAAAATGATTGAAATGATTTTTGCTGCTATTTTCATTTATTTTTAATACTACAATTCCTTCCTTAATCGGGCTACAGGAATATTTAGTTGTTCTCTATATTTTGCAATTGTTCGTCTTGCAATGTTGTAACTTTTTTCATTTAATAAATGAGATAACTTTTCATCAGTTAATGGTTTTTTCTTATTTTCTTCATCAATAGCATCTTGAAGAATCTTTTTAACCTCCCGGGTTGAAACTTCTTCGCCACTATCTGTACTTAATGATTCTGAAAAAAATGTTTTTAAGAGAAACGTACCATATGGAGTTTGAACGTATTTACTGTTAACTACCCTAGATATTGTTGAAATGTCAAGCTCAACTTGTTCAGCAATATCTTTTAATATCATAGGTTTTAATAGGGTTTCATCACCCGATAAAAAATATTCTTTTTGATACATAATAATGGCTTCCATAGTAACTATAAGTGTGTTCTGACGTTGTTTAATGGCATCAATAAACCATTTTGCAGAATCTAATTTTTGCTTCACAAACATTAATGCATCTTTTTGCGATTTGGATGGTTTCTCTTTTTGAACTTTGTAACCTTCCATCATATCATTGTAGGTTCTACTTACTTTCAATTCGGGTGTATTTCTACCATTTAAAGTTAATACGATTTGGTCGTTCTCAATAGTTAAATTAAAGTCGGGAACAATATGTTGTACAACCTTATTAGCATCGCTTAATGAATTTCCGGGTTTGGGATTTAACTTTAATATTTCATTAATAGTTTCTTTTAAATCTTCATCAGAAATAGTTAGCTTATCAATGATTTTTGAATAATGTTTTTTTGAAAATTCATCGAAATACTTTTCTACAATTTCTATGGCATTTCTATAAATTAAAGAATGATTATTTTTCCTCTTTAATTGTAATAATAAACATTCTTGTAAAGTTCTAGCACCAACTCCAGCTGGATCAAAATGTTGAATAACCATCAACAGCTTAGCAACATGTGCTTCTTCGGTAATAATATTTTGAGTAAATGCTAAGTCATCTACAATAGCACTTAGTTCTCTTCGCAAATAACCCGACTCATCCAAACTACCAATTAGATGAACAGCAATAGTATAATCATCATCTTCTAAATTATACATCAGTAATTGTGCCTCCAATAATTCCTGAAAACTAGCCCCACCACTTAAAGGGACTTGCTTATCTTCGTCATCTTTACTTTGGTTACTGATGTTTAATTTATAGGAAGGAGTATCATCACTGATATAAGCATCAAAATCAAATTCTTTTTCGGCATCACTTATTTCTTCTCTACCAAAATCATCTTCTTGTTCTGCATCCAATTCATCATCCTCTTCTTTTCCCTCATCCAAAGCAGGATTGCTTTCTATCTCTTCTTTAATCCGCTGTTCAAGAGCAACTGTAGGAAGCTGCAACAATTTCATTAATTGAATTTGTTGTGGTGATAATTTCTGTTGAAGTTTAAAACTAAGTGATTGTTTTAGAGCCATATTTTAAGTTTTAAAACCTAATAAATAATTTATTATTCAAATATAAGAAAGGCGTAAGGGAAAGTTTGAAATTTATTAAAAAACTTCATAAATTATTTCCAATGATACTATTAATTAACCACTACAAAATACTTTAAAAAAGAAACAATTATCATTACTCTAGGTATGTAAAACAGTTATTTTTGTAAAAAATTAAAAAATGGGATTTATTAAAGAGTTTAAAGCTTTTGCTATTAAAGGAAATGTACTAGATATGGCTGTAGGCATCATTATTGGTGGTGCTTTTGGTAAAATTGTTTCTTCATTTGTAAGTGATATTGTTATGCCTCCAATTGGAGCATTATTAGGTGGAGTAGATTTTAAAGATTTAAAAGTAGTAATTAAAGAAGCTCATATTGCCGTAATGGATGGAGAAACAGTTATTACTCCTGCCGTTACTGAAGTTGCTTTAAATTATGGTGCTTTTGTTAATACCGTAATTGATTTCACCATTATTGCATTTGCCGTTTTTATGATGATTAAAGCCGTTAATTATGCTAAGAAAAAAGAAATTGAATCTCCTACTCCAGCAGAACCTCTAAAACCATCTAACGAAGAGGTTTTGTTAACAGAAATCCGAGATTTATTAAAATCGAAGTAAAAAAATTAACTATGAAAAAAATTGGATTTTTCTTCATTGCTATTTTGCTAGCTATGGATTTTAACGCTCAAACAACTGAAGCGGAAGAAGTTTTAATTTTAATAAATTTATTTCTGCAACCGTTGCTACACAATTAATTTACGACCATAATGTTGTTATTGCTGTTGATAGAGATGGTGATGGTGTTTTTGATGGAACTGGTCCAAGAGTTCAATTTAAAGAAATAATAGGCGTAGGATTAAATTATAAGTTCTAGGTTTTTTTTAAAACACCATTGCTAAAACCAGTCAATAGCAAAATTAATCACGTTAGTCCAAAAACTCAACTGTTTTTCTTCGGTAGTAGGACTGCCGCTAACGGCAGTTCGTCTTAAAACCTCCATTAGATTTTCAAATATAGGTAAAAAACGAAAACAAACGAAGCGATTATGCCCAAAAGATAATGAAAAAGCGAGGCAGCACAGTAGAACCAGTACTAGGAACAATGCTTAACTTTTTAAACTTAAAAAGAGTAAACACACGAGGCATACAACAAGCCAATAAACATGTAATGATGGCAGCCCTAACGTACAACCTAAAAAAATACATGAAATACATTGCTAAAAAACCAAAAAGTAGAGCAATAGCACTTCCAAAAGACAATGAAATAGCCACTCAATTTATTGACTTTTTAAAAACTAGTTTTGAGCAGTTAAAAAGAACTATTTTGAGGTACTCATTTTTAGAAACAAAAATTAATAAAACTAATTTTTGCCTCTCTTAAAATAGCTTTAAATAAGCCATTTTTTACTCAAAACTTACTTTTTTTAGAGTTGTGCAACGGCTACCTGTGTTAGGCTTTGTTTTTTATTTGTATTTATATCTCGTTGTATTTTTATCTCCAATCTTTTCAATTATTCCATTCTCAACAGCAAAATTCAAATCCCGACTTGCTGTCGCTGAAGAAATTTCTCTAAAATTCTTTAAATATTCTTTTCGTGTAAAGTAGTCTTTTTTAGCAATTGACTTGAATAAATTAATCCGGTCAATATTCGTTAAGCTAACATTCTGAATATTTAATAATTCTTCAAGTGATTCAAGGATAATTTCAAGCATAAATTCAATAAATACGGTAGATTCACCAGTATTGTCTGATTTTCCAAGAGTTTCATAATATTGTTCTTGTCTTTCTTTTATTAATGTTTCAATTGGCAGAAATTCAAAAACCGGATAGGAATCCTTTAAAATTAGCGTTTGCCATAATCTCCCCATTCTACCATTCCCGTCGATGAATGGGTGAATAAATTCCATTTCATAATGAAATACACAACTTTTTATTAAAATTAAATCATCATCATTTATTAAATAGTCAAACAAATCATTCATTAGAGGCTTAAGCATATCACTTGGTGGAGCAATATGCGCAACTTCGGAACATTTGACAATTCCAACCGATTTACTTCTAAGTCTGCCTGCTGATTCTATAAGTCCTTTCATTAATATTCCGTGAGCTTCACAGAACGAATTAAAGCTGTATGGATTCAATTTATCCAGATAGTCATAAACAGCAATAGCATTTTTAACCTCCAAAATGTCTTTTTTTGGTCCAATTACCCTTTTGTTTTCAATAATTTCCGTTATTTGTTCAATTGTCAAAGTATTACCTTCAATTTCAAGGGATGAATGAATAGTTTTAATCCTATTTTTCTTTCTTAGTTCTGTCGGAGGTTTGTTCAAGTGCACGGAGTTCACTTCGCCAATTTTCTCTGAAATTGAAGCAACGAATTTTAAAATCTTTCCAGTTATTTTATATGGTGGTTTCATTTATTCAATTGTTGATAGTATCAAATGATAGTATCAAAGATAATGTAATTATTTCAAATTGCTAGTAACTTTCTGTTTTGCAGTCTCTCCTAAAATAAAGCCTAACGGGATTCGTTTGTGAGCCTAGTGGGGCGGGATTGCCGATTAACGGGATTCGAATTTGTGAAGTACAAATTTGTATTTCTCACATTTGATGTTATCGGCTGTCCCGCAGGGCAGACGATATACTTCAGAAATTCGATTAACGTCAGTTCGTCTTAAAACCTCCATTAGATTTTCAAATATAGGTAAAAAACGAAAACAAACGAAGTGATTTGCCGAGTGGTAAATCTTTTACAAGAAAAAATGCAGGTAAAAGTACGTGAAAAACCAGAAAAAAAGAAAGTTT
>Ga0210033_1001223_pt1 | contig 23952 bp, 20 predicted proteins | sample CryGeymeta201501_FD_185465 | JGI IMG/M metagenome (GOLD analysis project Ga0210033, IMG submission 185465) | Groundwater microbial communities from Crystal Geyser aquifers in Utah, USA - Crystal Geyser metaG 2015-01 (SPAdes) (version 2) | ecosystem: Environmental > Aquatic > Deep subsurface >... | reverse complement strand
TCCGTTTCGCACCACCAAGGCCGCTATCAAGCTGCATACGCTGCTGGACTTGCGTGGCAGTATCCCCAGCTTCATTCACATCAGCGACGGCAAGATGGGCGATGTCAACGTGCTCGATATCTTGCCCCTTGAGGCCGGAGCTTTCTACATCATGGATCGGGGCTATCTGGACTTTTCCAGGCTGTACTCGATGCATCAGGTGGGTGCCTTTTTTGTGACACGGGCGAAGTCCAATTTCAATGCACGTCGGGTGTACTCCGCCAAGGTGGATAAGGCCACCGGCGTGGTGTGTGATCAGTCTGTGGCGCTCAATGGTTTCAAAGCGGCCAAGGATTACCCCGAGCATTTGCGCCGGGTGCGATACAAGGATCCTACGGGCAAAACGCTGATCTTTTTGACCAACAACACGGCACTGCCTGCGCCGGTGATTGCCCAGCTTTATAAGAACCGCTGGCAGGTGGAGTTGTTCTTCAAGTGGATCAAGCAACACCTGCGAATAAGGAAGTTTTTGGGCACCAGCGAAAACGCGGTGAAGACGCAAATCTGGTGCGCGATCGCCACGTACGTTCTGATCGCCATTGTCAAAAAGGAGCTGCAACTGAAATCCTCGCTCTACACTTGCCTACAGATTTTGTCGGTCTCGGTTTTCGAGAAAACCCAGGTTTCATGCGCCTTGCAGACCGATGACTTACAAAACGAACCACTACCCATCTCTAACCAGTTGATTTTGTTCGACTTTTGACCGGACGGTAGTGATATCATTTACATTTCGGTACAAAAACATGGCTTTGACTCAGCGAACCACTGACACGCCATCCGGGCGGCGTTGCGATATCAAATTGCAATGATGGGACCCGCGTTCCAAAACCTGGGTGTCGGTCGCTTGAAAGCCAACAGACTCGGACCATGCACTTCGTGTCCCCGTCGTCAACTTCCAAAACGCTATGGGCTATCCAATTGCACTTCAAAGTCGGGCCTTGGCGCTGATCAATCACAACAATGTCCACGCATTCACCATTCCGAGCAGCAGTCAAACCCATGCTTTCACCCCAACCAATGAAAGCCCCAACTTCATCCGGGGAACGCAGGTGAACGCACGTCAGTTCATTGTCAAAACAAATTGCTTCATTGCACAATCCGTCTTGAAACATAGCCGCTCCGCCTTGAAATTTTTTATCAAGTGCATCGTTTCGAACAACTACAGAAAGTCCCTCGACTAATACAGCCATCGTTTTCCCCTTTTGAATTGGTTTGCCGCCAGATTTTGATCAGTGGTACCTACGTTTTCAGAAACCTAAGCGCCACGCCGCCTTACCCTGCCAACAATCTGGCCAGGATCCGTTCCTTTGAGGTTGGCTGATCGCCCGTCATCTCCAATTTCCAACCAATCGCACGGCAAAGTTGCCCCACCGAACATGGATTCGACGACGCAGCAGTCCTTCCACACTCGCTGACCATCAATCTCCTCAGTTGGTTGGAAACCCAAGTCTGTCCACTCTTCGATGAGAAACTCAATGTCACCTGGATTCATGGCTCCGTCTCGAAGCAGGTGCTCATCAAACCAAACTCGACCGCCGATCAAGTTTTCATGGTCCTTCAGACACTGATCCCAGCCCCCCGGATATTTTTGCTTGATGGCCGCGATCGGCACGATGAAGTCTATGAACTCAAGTGAAACTGCCATATCTTTATCTCCCCATGATTGCCTTAGCTCGCAACTTATCCTGCAATTTGTAATGTCGGTGACCGTTCAAGGGATCGCTTGTCACTGGGGCCAGCCCGCGTTTCGAGAGACTCAACGGCTCGTTGGAGTGCCTCGTAGCGCTGTCGCTTGTTGCCACCATAGGAGGCAAGCCAACGCGAGCCAACCCCAACCGCGAGTCCGAGCCACCACGTATTGGTTGCAATCAGCACAGTCTTGGCAGCCGCACCGGTAACACCCGCTTTGGCTGCACGGTCACCGAACTCGGCTCCCTTTTGTTCTATGGACAAGGTCTTGTCCATGAAAGACGATAGAGCGATCACAGCCAAGCCAATTGAGGACGGCACAAGATCACCTGCATCAAGATGGTGGTGCCCAGCAGCAACGGCCGCCTCCACCTTCTGTTGAAGGACAGCCTCGCTGACGCCACCGCTGGAGACATGATCGGCGGCGCCAAGTGCCACCAGCTGGGCATGTACCTCCGTCGTAGTAGTGACGTCGATATCGGGATAGCGTTCCAAAGCATCCTTAACGTATGCGACGGACTCTGTGGCTTTGGCCTGCAGAACATCAACCGTATGGCCATTGGCATCAAGGATTTTTATGTCGTATCCGGGCTGGGTTGCAGACCCGGCGAGTTCAGCATGGAGACCGTCCGGTAAGTTGCCCGCATTCATATGGTCAACCAGTTCGATCTCGAACAGCTTGCCCTTGACCCCGTTCACAAGTCCCACAATGTCGTCCGCAGGCAACCGCTGAACAACGTCTGAAAACATTTCGCCATGACTTGCCAGCCCGGGATAGGCAAGTTCAAACGCCCGTTCAACATCGGCAGGAACTTTCGACGGATCGCGAACGATTTCGCCGAGAGTCACTCCACCGACGACCAACAGATCAAGCAAATCTTTTTTCCGGCGCTCACGTTGCGCAAGAGCGATCGATGCAAGCTTGCGCTTCGACTTCTCCCGCACAACAAAGCTTGCCCTTTGCAGCCGTTGCCGAAGTCTTTCAAAGTCACTTTCCGTAATCCCGATCGAGTCAACAGCGTTAGAAACTGTCCCTACGACCCCACTGACGGCACTGCCAGCCGCTCCACCGATTGCAGGAGAGGCTTTTTGAGTCATCGTTCCGATGCCTCCCGTTACCTTTCCGACGATCCCGACAGCATCAACAGCATATCCAGCAGCATGACCAAGCAACTTGCCTGCAGTGCCATCGGACTGTGAACCAGCTTTGTGTAACCCACGAGCAACGGCACCGGCTCCAGCTGCAACAGCGCTACCTGTTTCCTTGACGAGCATCCCGCTCACGCCGACCACTGCCTTGGTCGCACTGGAAATTTGCTCTTGGTGATTCGCCACAAATTTGGCGGTTCCGTTCAGCGCTTTCCCCGTCACCTTCACCGTTTCAATCCCAAGCTTGCCAGTTAACTTGGCGGTTCCAACCAAGAGTTTCCCTGTTGTACTAAAAAACCCCATTTCAACTCCCTATCTTGTTATGTACCGAATAAACACCTCACATGCCAAAACGTCAATCTTCCAATGTCAGCAAGCCTGGCAACAATCCGGCAGCTTTCATTCTCGAATGAAATTCCTGGGCTCGCAAAGCCGGAACAGTGAGGGTCAAAATTCCAACCGCCACAGTTTCCCAGCCACCACCAACTTCGTGCACAAGCTCTGCGATCGGATTCGCGTTCTTGAATCCACCTGAAATAAGCCACCTGTAGTGTTCGTAGGTGCGCGGGACCACCACCTTCGTCAGATTTAACGTATTTCCCTTAGAGCGATCAGCAAAAAACTCATCGCCCCAGTACAAGCGCAAGCTGGTAAAAGGCCCTAAGCACCGCTCGGCCAAACGATATCGACTATCGCCAAGTGAAACCGCCTCGATTTCTTCAATCTCCGTTTCACCGCCATCAGTGCGGATTACTTCGCCAGAATCCGACCAATCTGAACCGGCGAGGTCTCGGGACAAGGGAAATATCAGGCTGAATTTTTCAGCGCCAATCAGATGGTCGTAAAAGGGGCTGGGATTTTTTTGTTCCATTGCTCTACACACGTCGCCGTAGGATCTGCTAATTCCGGGGACGTTGACCAGTGCGATGACGATCTTTGTCTGTCTTTTGGCTGTCCTGATCGGTGACAAAAGCAGGGCAAGCGTTGCATTCACCCTTTATCGGAACATGAGCACATGCCGTGCAGTTGGAGCAAATGTAACCATTAGATGACGCTGGGCGAGTGCAAGGAATGGCAATACAGTCCCGCCCATGGAGCCGGTCCAGCCATCCCGGTTCCATCAACGCCCCTGAAGCGGCTGGAACATTTGAAGGATGCAGATACGGATAAGACTGGTGGCAGTTTTTGCAAATACGCAAACCCCACTCCGCCCCACATGACTTACAGGTACATGAGTAAGCCTGGTTACCCTGTAAATGAAATCTTGCGTGCTCTTGACCACAAACAGGGCAAGTGAGCACTCCCGACGAAAGGCGCTCCGCGGTCCGCAAATTATCAATAAGGGTCGCCTTAGCGTTATCGCTTACATCCCCGACTCTGCGTCTGACTTCCGGCAAACGAAGTTTGGCGACCAAACTTTCGATATCGAGCACTTCTGCGGCCCCAATTGGCTCCATCAGTGACCAATGATCTGAGCGAGATTGATGCTGGTGCCCTCCCTTGTCCAGACCAATGTATTGGGCAAGCGGTGTTGGCGCCTTGATTTTGGGAGGAAAATGCCTGAGCAACGTGCCACGCAGGAACATGTTCAAGTGCCTTCCCGTCTTTTCTAGGCTCGTAATCTCAAATGGGCTGACTGCGACAAATATTGCCTTTTTGCCATGGCCATTGTTGCCGCGGGAGAAACCATCAAGAAGCATTCCGAGTTGGGGATTGCCACGGATTAAATTGACCAACTCGCTTGACTTGCCGTAGTAGAGGAAGAGTGTGTCGGCTCCTGTCACACCAGCAGCAAGTTCTTGCAGCCATTCCAACATTTGACTTTCATTGGACATGCGGGCCAGCGTGGCGAGCAGTGGGACGATGTTGATCCTGCCCACCTTGGACGAAACCGAGTACGTCATGCCTTCGTGCTCTTCAATTAGCACATTCGAGCCATCAGGCCCCATAAAGGTTAAAGATGTATCCGACGAAGGGCTGCCTGTCGTTTGCAGTTTCCAGCCTATATCGTGCAATGAACGGCAAGTAAGCAGCCTGCAGAATACCGAAAAATCCCGGTTCGCTTTCTGCCAGGAAACGAAAATAGTCTCCTCATCCTGTTCTTTGGATTCAGCCGATTCGTGCCAAGCCCTCCACATTTCGGCAACTTCGCGGTAATGTGGGTCATTGTCGAATATGTTCGTGTGATGTATCTCCTGCTTTATTTCCCTCTTCTTCGGAACGTTCTTGTACAGGATGCTTTGCTTCAGGCCGATGATGTTTCGTCTCACGGATGCAAGTTGGTCACGCAAGTCGTGGGTTGACCTTGATAAGGATGAGTCCTTGTATATCGCACCCCACAGACTGCTAATTCGGCCAGCAAGCCTAAAGGTGGCATTTTGCGAAAATGCGCTTTGAAAATTTGACCGATCGTCCAACAGTGCCTTTATCTTCTCCAACTCCGATACCCGATCGTTCAGGTACTTTGAAATTCGGTCCACCAACTCAGCCGCAACGCGGTTTTCGTAGATGTTAAGTTGATCCTCTATGACTTCGGCAATAACGTGCGTAGGTTCGATACCATGGATCGTCTTGCGCTTCCAGTCCTCGCTATGTGAAGCCAAGTACTCCAAAGAGCGAGGAGGAATGCGCTTGGCCCTGCCAACGGGCAATTTCTCCAGGTCAGTCCGAAGTTGCTGCCTTGGCTTGCGGCATGCATGAATCAAATGAACATATCGCTTCCGAATTTGCTGATCAATTGCTTGACTCTTTGTCCTGTCATCAAGGTCGGCGGGCAGTGGCGGCACCGTCATGTATTCGGTCAAAGTCTCGGCGTGTTCTATCGCCGCTGAAATTTGCGACAGGGCGCGCAAGTCAGCGGCATCAGGCAGTACCGATGCATCAAAATGTCCGGCATCTTTCGCCAAACCGTCATCGTGATCGACGGACCAGTTCTGCCTTCTGTCGGGCACCAGGAAATAAGCGCCGCCAATGAGTAATGGTTGACTATTTATTTGTGCGCTGCCGCCATTGGCCTCGAGGGCCCAGCGTCCTGGAATGTTTGCTGTCGAAGGTCTTAGCTCGCTGCGGCCTGTAACTCGGTCTTTCCAGATGGCCATGGTCACCAAACTCCGGCGGTGTTACCTGGTTCTTTATCTCTAATCTCCTTTTCCATCAATCTGATGGTTCTCGAAGGTAAATCCTTAGAGCCAAGTTTCGCCCAGCCACCTTTCAACGCCTTGGAAAGGGCGCGGAACTGCTCGCCATTGGTGTCATGCAAACCGACTACCCTTCGAAGCGCCCTTGTTACCAGGAGATGATCAATTGCCTGTCCTACGGTTCCTCCAGCGGCCAAAAAGACTGGCACGAACTGGCCTATCTGGCGCTTCTTGAGGCGATTTCCGATACCAACGCCAAATTGATCGCTCAAGACGGGCTCCACATATTCAAGGAAATACGCTTTGGCCTTTTCAGCCTCCTTGCCATGGTTTTTTTGTGCCAATGCGAATGCACCCTGCAATTCACTAAAACTCAGGCGTGTCGGAACTACCCGGTCATGATCATGAATGTCGTTGGGCGGCTCATGTGGCAATTCGAGTACATGGGCGCGGTCATAAGTTTTGTCGGCAAATTCCAGCGTAGTCTCATCGTGGTTCGCTGTTCCCACGAACCAAACGTTGGGGGGGATTCGGATCTTCCTGTTGTCGATAAAGTCTCGTGGAGCATCGTCGACCGGACGGTCCATAAGAACCAAGTTATCTGAATCACCTTCCAACGCAGAGAGCAAATCAGCGAAGTACTGCTCTGGCCTAGACAAGTTCATCTCGTCGAGAATGATGATGTAAGGTGTATCCTGGTATCTTGGTGTGTCTGCCTCATACAAAGCACGTAGAAACTCTGTTTGCCGATATGTCCTCTCGAAGGCGTTGTAATATCCCAGCAAGTCTTGCCGGTCCCTCCATCCGGCCTGCACTTCGACAATTTTTATGCCTTCCTTGCTGACACCAGAGTTGGCGAACCGAGCAAAAAGCCTTGGAAGACTGGTCTTGCCGGTGCCGCTTATCCCCTGAAGGATGTGCAGGCGGCTCATTGCCATGCCAGCGACGAAGCACCTTAGGTCGTGAATGCCGTAGTCGAAGCCTTCCTGCTTGAAGTACTGCTGCATTCCTTTGACCAGCGCCTGGAGTCCCTTGTCGATGGGCCAACTGGTCGATGATGGCGCCCTTTGGAAGAACTCATTGTCATTATCGATCTTAACCAGGGCGGGGAATGTGCCCTCCTTGTTCTCTTCGCCTTCGATTTGCTTCCTGAGTTTGCCCAATTCGTCACGGGCAATTTTGAGTTGAGCCTCAGTAGACTCCTTCATGTCTCTCAGAGATTCCAATTCGCCCGATTGCTGCGCCATGCGGCTCAGGCGTGTCTTGAGGCTACCTACTTCACGGATCGAGGAGTCAAGTTGATCTCGCATTGAATCAAGTTCGCTGTGCACGGCTTGGAGTCGTGCAATCTCTTGCCGAGATGGGTAGCCTGCATACAATTCTTGCAATTGGTCATAGGCTTTTTGCAAGTCGTTTAGCCGGGAAGCCGTTGTAGTTGCGCTGCCGCCATCGGCCCATTGAGCCGAGCGAAGTTGAGAAAGATCGGTTTGCAGCGTGCTGATTATGGATTGTGCGCTGGCAAGGCTAGCTTTACATGCAGACAACTCTTGTCTGTCCGCCGCTGCCAGCGCAGCAGCACGGAGCTCAATACGTGTCTGAATTGCTTCCTTGTCCTCCGCAAGCATTTCCTCTTCGAGAGCAAGCTTTCTGCGGCGCTTCTTGAAGTCGGCTTCATCGGAATCCAAAATATCTTTGCGGCGTTGCAATTCTTCTTCAGCCGCGGACTTTTCCTTCGCCCAACCTGTGCGTTCGTCTTCCAGCAGCCTTTTAAATCCATCCTTCTCATCCTGCTCGCGCTTGGCTACCTTGCCTTCTCGAACCTCCAACTCCTCAGTCAGAATTCGGGCGGTACTCAATGCATTTTCTGCATTAGCGTCCTTAGACTTAATTTCCACTTCCCTGAATTCAAGCTCATTTTCTTTCTCAGTCAACTTTGATTTTTCAGTTTCAAATACTTGCTTGGCTTTGACAGCTGCTTGATAGGCTTCGATCATGCGTTGCGGCAGAGTGAATCCGTGGGGTGCATCTGGAGTTGGAACTTTTACAAATTCCTCGTCACCAATCAAAATTTGAGCTTCCATGCCGAGTTCTTCACTCTTTTCCATGGCCTGCGGCGCAAGTACCGCCTGTGGCTTTTCGCTTGTGCCGTTGGAAGGTAGCCCATTTCTATTACGGCGGTTTCTAGTTGCCATTTGTTATTCCCTTGTTAACTCGAAATCATTTAGTCCAATCAGAATCTTCTCGGCTAAAGCCATGGCCTTTTCCGCTAAGTCAATTGCTCTGGCTGCAGTGGGTGAACTGGCAGTTTTCCCCGCATCATCGTGTGCACTAGGATTTCTTCCGTCAGAGATGGCTGCAATTACAGTCAATAGGTCACCATGAGACTTCGCTAGTACCGTCAGTGGATGCCGACTGGATGCAACAGCACACATGAGAGCTGCCAAAGTTAAGGGCATGAGACTCTCTGACCCCGTTAACAACGCATGTTTTAGCTTGCTCTGGTCAACACTTAGCAAGGTTCTCGGTATTTCTGCATATCCAAGAGCCGCTATGTCAGCCGCAGTGTCTCGCTCGAGAATTTGAAAACACTTTTCGCCACGAATAAGTTTGAGGAATTTTGCAATTTGCCTTCGCCTTTGTTCCGACACAATTGCCAAAACCTGCTTCATCAGTCTTTCAGCAACTTTGCCACACGCCAGCAGAACAGGCTCAGGATCTGCCTCGCCCCCAACGGCCTGCATAACTCGCAGTTTGCTAGCCAAATCAACCAGCCTATCCTTCAAGTCAAATTTGTCGGCAAGGGCTCCAAAGCGGTGCGCAATCTCCATTTCTGCCACTGCACTTGCGCCTTTGTGGAAGTCAGCAATTAACTTGCCTTGATCGACATTTTGCAGACCTAGAAGGTTTGCAAGTCTTTCTGCTATGAAAGGGTATGCTGCGAGTCGCAACGTCAGCGCGCGTCGCATACGAATTGATTCTTTGCCTGGCCTGAACGGATCGCTAATACTCCAAGCATCGCCGCTGCCTGAATTGATATTAGCTTTTAATGCTGTGACGCAATACATGGCCTCAGGTTCAGCATCAAGGTAAGACACTTTGCCGATGTCTGCCTGCTTGAACTGCTTGGCACCCTCGTCATCATTGTCTGTATTGTCGGAGTCAAGCAATCTGACTGTCCGCAGGATATCTGCTGCCTGAGGCTGGACATGCGCGACGGACTTGGGGTCGATGACCCACGGGACATAGATAAAGGGCTTTCCTTCGGTGCCCAAGTCGATCTCCGGCGCATAACCACTGCCAATTTTCTTCTCGCCTACGATAGGCACTGTAGGTAGATTGACGACAAACTTGTCCCAAAGCTCTCCAGTCCACGGGTCCTGAAATATCCAACCTGTCGCCTCCCGCAACGAGCCTTCATCAGAATCGTCAAGAATTTTCCCGCCGTACTCAGTAAGGCGCATTTTTGAATCTAGGGCTGGCTGATATCCTTCAGCCAACCTGCGGGTCATTAGGTGGATCAATTCCGGAGCCAATCCTAATAATTCGGACAGTTCATCTGGACTGCTTATTCCAGACCGTACAAGGCCCAGAACCGCTTTTTCCAGCGGATTGGATTTGTGCCGGACTGGAAGTACGGGTGCAGTTAGGCGATAGGCAAAAACCGGCCAAAGGACGTAGTCAACACCTTCGGTCCTCCATGGAACGCCGAAATTGAGGACACCCCTGGGATTACTAAACGCGCCCATAACTGCTCCTGCTCAAAGCAAGGAATCCGCGCAAGGGCGCCAGACTTGCCACTCCATCCGGAATTTCTTCCACCATCTTTTCATCGCCTGCAACGATTAACAACCTACGCTGCCGACTCATCGCCACGCACAGGCGGTTAATCAAAGTCAGGAAGCCGTACTTGCGGCGCAAAGCTTCTTCGTCTGCCGACGTCACGTGGTTGTTGCAGCGGGTCAACGACAGGATGACTACGTCAAATTCCTTACCTTGGAAACTGTCCACGGTTCCGATCTGGACGCGCTCCACCTGACGCCCCATGTGGTCGGTCGCATATCGGTACTTCGGAATGATCCTGTACCCCTCTGCGTCGCGGATTGCAAATTCCAAAAGGTCAAGTTGCCGCCAAATCTCCGCAATTTGAGCTCCGTAGAAACTGATGATGCCGATTGACATGTCCGGGCTGGATTCGATCAGTCGTGCAAGTTCCTTGGCTACGATCTCAGCTTCAGATTGACGGACCCAAGAATGGCCAGCGCGCTTCTCGCGGCCCAGTCCCTCCGGAACGGAAAGCCACGCGGCAACACGGCCTTCATATCCAGGCAATGCGTGCATGAAAGCTGCATCATCCTTGCCCGGCTTGATCTTCGGGTCACCGAATGCTTCATAAAAACTGTTGCTAACAAAGGCACCGAGCTTAGGGTGCATCCGATACTGTGTGTCCAAGGTAACAGTTCGCTTCACCCCATCCCGTGCTTCACGTTCCTTCAAGTTGCGGAACAGTCGCTCGAACAAGCTTTCCCTAAGCGGATCTAGGTCGGGATTGCTGCTGTCGCTTTGGACTGCCCTCTGGACTTCCTCGTCGAGAATTTGCGGCAACTGTCTATGGTCCCCTACTAAAATGATTCGCCTCTTGGCCATCGACATGGGAATGAGAAGGTCCAGAGGATTTGCTCGAGCAGCTTCATCGATGATCACAGTCTCAAATATTGGGCTGTCATTCTTTGCAGCCCAAATTTCTTTTCTATCAGCCTGCTGGCATGTGGTAGCCAGAACGACCGTGTATTCGGCCAAGGCGCTACGTATGCTGTCCGGATCGTTTTCAAGGTTGGACAAGTAGTCCGTCAGTACAGCAGCAGCCCCAGACTTTGACTCACCAAGGATGCGGTCCAGTTCGACAACCGACTCAGTAAGCAATGCCCGAGTTGCTTCGTCATTGAAATCGGTCCGCTTGCTAGCCTTGGAAGATACGATCCGGTCCAACAGGCTGATCTTGAGTCGACCCAAATCGTCCAAGAACGGAGGCGAATCGTCTGAGCTCCATTCGGCTGCTTTTTCCAATAAGTTGGACTCGTCCTGATCCAGCATCCCCGCCTGCTTTGCCCGAGACAAGACCCTGTATGCTTGGTCGGCGCCATCGTCGGAAAATGCTTCAGGCGTGGTACGAAGGCCATGCACAGCTTTAAGAACTGGCAGGCTATCGTCGTCTCCGACGTCCAAGTTCACGGCAATTCGACGCAGCGCACTGATACGAGCGGCAATTCGGGACCGAAGTTCTGCTGGCAATCCATCTTCAGACGCAACCTCGACGTCAGAAAGCAACCTTATGGAATCATCCGCTCTAGCTGGTTGGCGCATGTACGCCCATGCACGCTGGCGAAGCTGCATCAAGGAAATGTACTTGGAACCATCCACCTGAGACAACCTGCCGCGGACACTTTGAGCAGCCTCCGCCCTCCATGCAGCGAATCCGTCTCCAACTGCCTTGCCTTTTCGCCTGCTCAGGTTAATGGCTGGCAGGCCATGCACTTCGGTTCGACTGGCGACCTGTACGACAGCGTCATGCTGGTATGAGGTAAGAAGGATTTGACCAGCCATTGCGTCATCCTGCTCATTGATTTCGGCCAGTTGGGCCTGCAACGCTGCAATGACTTGCGTCTTTCCGGTGCCGGGAGGGCCTTGAATCAGGGCAATGTCGGGCGTATTCAGTGCCACGTCCAACGCTTCCAGTTGCCTTGGCGTCGGAGCAGCAGCAAACAGTTTCCTCGACTTGGCGGAAATTGGTTTGTGCCGCTTGTATCGGCCTTGTGTGACAGGCATGTTTTCCAAAAGTAGGCCTAACTGTGGCATGGGATTCGCTGCCGACCTAATCCTGGCCTCGGCATCATCCCGCCTCTGCAGGCGCCGCGTATCTCCGCCTAAGGATGTGTACAAATATCCCTTGGAAGGCAACGAGTCCATGACCTGGTCTGGATCGTCGTGCTCGAACACAAGACGTTGGTTGTTCGTGTCAATTTCGGCCAACTTGCCTACGTGAATTCGTTGCAACTCCCTGAGTTGTTGCTGCAAGGGTTCATCCGGTCTTGGCTGCTCTATGACTTGTGGCCTGACTTCTGACGCATCGAAATCGTTGTCGTCGCCAGGGTTCAGTTTGTCGAACAAGGGTCTATTTGCAGCATCCAACTCGATGGTGAATTCCAGTCTGCCTGCCCGACTGTCGAATCGCGAAAATCTGAAGATTCCGACTTCACGAGCTCTTCTCAGAATGATTTCACGCTCAAGATCGTTGTACCGACGCCAAAGTCCCAGATAGCTGTCAGCCTGCGACGTGATTGCCTTGAGTTGATTCAGCGCCTCATGTCGAAAGGCCGCCGCTTGCGACGCGTCATGAAATGAAATTGGGGCTTGGAGCAGGGACAGTCCGCGATCATCCTTCTGACGCCCCTTGACCAAATTTTCAATCCTCAACCGACCATCAGGCTGCAAGGCGACGTCGGCGACAAATCGATCGCCCCAAATCGTGAACGAGGCCACAGCAGACTCGCGTTGCGACTTGGTCCGGCCATAAGAAATTGCGGCTCGGAAAGAACCTGTTGTTTGTGGGTCAGGGCACAAGAGTGACTCAGACAGCCAGGCCATCACTCTTTCGGTAGTTGCTGACGAGTCGCCAAGGCAATTCCGTGACCTGACCTTGGTGGCGATCTTGTCGTCAACTCCGATTTCAAACGCCTGAGGCGGCCAGTCAAGAACATTTGGAAACACGGACAGCAGCAGCGTGACAAATTGCTTTTCAGACCCGTGCGACTCGATGCGTGAAATGACAGCTACGCGCGGCATATCGGCCTGTAGCAGAGCCATCATTGCATCCCTTGAAGCCTGCCGGGGCGTGCAAAGCTGCCATTTAGCTGAGTAGCCGATCAGCACTTCATCTGTTTCGCGCACGTAGCGCAGAGCAACTTCGTGAAGCAATGGTAATGCGAGAGGCTCACCAGCATCGATTTCGACCGTGCAGGTTTCTTGCCGTGGGCTGGGGAGTTTGTCTGGAGTCATGCTAGACCTTGATAAATTGAAGGACCCGATGCGGCTTGTCGGCTGGCCCTGTATGAAGCCATGCGCCGCAGGAGATTTCGATCTTGGTCTGGACTGGGCGAAAGTTCGGCGACTTTGCAGCGCCAACATACATTTGTATGCCGTCGAGGGCTTCGACAGAAATCTTGGCACCATCCTGGCTGCCCAGTTTGAGCTTTGCCACATTTCCCGCAATTCCAGAGACGCCGAGCAAGGCCCGAGCGGTGACAGTCAAGTCCCTTTTCAGTGGGATTGCCAAAGTTGGCAGAGTAGTGCTTGGCCAGTCACTATCTCGGCCTGCGCCAAGCCTCACTTCCGCCATTTTTGATGGTTCCCATCGGCTGGAACGTATGATGAGAAAAATGTCTCTAGGCGCGTCGCACCACGGGCAAGTGGCACTATTCGGGTAGAAGTATTGATGACAACTTCCGCACGGAAGAAGAAAATCTGCCGCTGAGTGCAATGCCTGGGACAGTGCAGCGATGCCTGGCCGAACTTGAGGCGCGTTCAAACCTTCTTTGAAGTATTTGCCGAAGATTGTCTTGAGCCTTGGCGAAAGCACATTTTGTCTTGGGACACCGTGGGTACATACATTGCTGCGGTCAACTTCGTCCTCAATCCAAGGTAGCCTGCCCATCAGCGCCTGATCCTCTAACTCGGGATCTCCTTCTGTGACCATGTCACCCATCAAGGGATGCAGCAAGGTCAGGCACTGAAAAGCGATGACAGCCATCGAATGGGCGTCAGACAAAGTCGTGGCGCCGCAGCGACCTGAAATGACTTCTGGAGCGCCATAGCCAGGCGTGTATATCTTCAGGCCGTCGAGCCTATTGTCGAATTTCAGGTTGTCAGCGTCGATGAACCAGACTTGCGCCTCTGCTCCTGCAGCATTGACGAACATGTTTCGGGGTGAAACGTCCCCGTAGCAAAGCCCACGAGCATGAATCTCTGAAAGGGTGTCACAACTCTTGGCCATCAAACGCAGTCGGCGCATCAAACCGCCACGGCTTGCGTACCACTCTGAAACGTTCATGGACAAACCCTTGGGCGGGCGAAGCAAAGAAGTCGCTGGTTCCATATCCCTCAGTAGTTGCATCGTGTAGCCAACAAGAGGAGGCGCCAGGCTTTCGATGGGCATAGACACCGGAAGGTCATCCAACGGCAAAGAACGGACGAAGGCTATGCGGTTTCTCAAGGCCTCACGTTCGACCTCTGAACCCATATGCAGGATTTTGGCTGCGAGCCCCTGCTGGCTCTTGAGGCGCACGACCGTGCCTTGGCCTCCCTTCCCGAGCAGCGATTCGACGCTGTAGGACGCTCCCAATGCGGTAGATATGCTTGTCATGATGTCCTGACCAATAGAGTGAACGTCTTGTCGTCTCTGTGATGGCGGGTCGGCCATTGCCTCAATGCGTTGCGAATACGCGCGGCACGAATTGGTGGCGGAAGTGGCAAGTAGTCTGCCAAGAGGTGGGCGATGAAGTCGCCAATCTTTGGCGGCTCAAGGTCATCGGCGATGCCGTCAGTCGCCATGAAGACCGCATCTCCCGGCGACAAGGTGTCCAAAAGAATCGACCAATCTTTCGCGCCTAGCGACGAGAGAGTCTCCGTCGAGTTTTGGAAAGACTTGTCCTTACTAGACATGATGTTCACGTTGCCATCCGCATGCCTGACGGCGACAATGCCGTCTCCAGCCTGGGCAGCAAATACCGCACCATACGGATCAACGAAGCATGCAAGGCATGTAGACCCGCAATGCTCAGCGCCCAGGTGTGCAACAAGTTGATGCCATACGGCTCTCAAAACAGCAAGCGTGTACCACGAGGGCTTTTCTCCGGTTCGATGAGCTATTCGGAACGCCTCCACGGCAGCTGTGCAGGCGGCCTTCGCCCCCAAGTCTCCATGACGCGCCGAGCCTAATCCATCTGCCACAGCGGCCATGAGGCTGCCGCCCACCTTGCGGTACGTCCAAGCGTCTTGGTTCGGTTGACTAAGCCTGACATGCTCTGGGCCCGCCACGCTCACGCCGAGTATTGAAAACTCACCGGCTGATGCACCACTCTCAGAAGTCTTCAAAGTTATCAAGATTGAACCCTTCTGGTGCCGCTGGAATGTCTGGATTGACGCTTGCTAGCCTAGAGCAGACGCTCATGGTCACAAAGCGGAAGAAGCGCGAAATTTGCGCGGCGTCTTTTGCATGCAAGACTGGAACTTCAGGATTTGCGATGAAAGCCTTAAGGACGCTTTCATCTGCACCGAGCCCTATTGCCAACGCCAAGCGCTGGGCCTTAGCTCCCCGCTGCGATCCAAGCAGCCTCTCCAATTCCTGCTTCCAAGAATCTCCCTTGTCAGGTTGACCATCTGACAGGAGGACCAGAGTAGGCATGTATGCCCTAGAGGGAACTATGTTCTTATCCTCAAGCCAGGTCGTGGCCAAGGCTAGGGCTGATCCAAGCGGGGTTTTGCCTGAGGCCTTGAGGTCATCCCATGCAAGCTTGGAGGCGGGCGCAAGATCGTGCTTTGACTCAGCCTTGCTTCCACCAAATGTAATCACCCCGACGTGTACTTCCGCCCGAAGATCGTCTTCATTGGCAAAGGAAACAATCATTTCCCGAAGAGATCGGTTGAGGGTTTCGATCTTGCCGTCTGCTGACATGCTTCCACTTACATCTGCCAGCACGATCACGGGCAAAGGCCGGGCGGCCGCTACCGTAAAGTCTTTTATCATCTGTTGACTCCCTTTTGCAATGTCATTGTTTGACGGGACTGCTTGTTCCCGCCGGACATCCCCATGAATGACTCCAAAAATCTCACCCGGGCTGATGCCTAACTTCTCCAAGCGCGCCTTTTCCTTATGGAAATCCCGTTGCGCTTGACGGTCAAATGGATTTTCCGATAGGCGTCGGCGAAGTTGGTCAAGCTTTTCGATGCCCCTGCCGTTGCCAGTATCTGGCTGTTTGTGTTCAATTCCCATGTGTCCCATCTTCACCTGCGATTTGGCGTATTGCCAATTGCGGCTGACGTTGTCTTCTTGATATTTGGCCCATCCCATGTCGCCACCGATCGTTCCTATTGTGTGTTGAAGTCGACAGCATTGAGCAACGAGCATGCCAACTCATTTCAAGAGGGTAAGAACGTGGGCTTTCACACATCGAGGCCATAGCGTTTCATCCAATTCGTCAGCGTTTGATAGCTTCCCAGGCCCAACAGGGACGCAGCTTGTGTCTTGTTGTTATGTGAATGTGCCAAGGCAAGTTGAATGTAATGTCTAGCGACCTGCGCTAGCACATCTTCCAGCACAACGCCTTCCCCGATAGGCTTGCCCAAGATGTCTGCCTGGCCTTGATCTGATGGGCGGGCGACCAGAATTGCATCACGCATGGACTCGGCCGATACGCTTTCTTCGTCTGACCATGATGAAGCCCGCTGTAACGTGTTGAATAGTTCGCGTACGTTTCCGGGCCATCGATGCTGAAGCATAATATTCTTTGCGGAAGCAGATAATTTCTTATGCTTCAATCCAAGTCTCGAGGCTTCCTCATTGACATGCTGAAACAACGAGTCAATCAACAATGAAATGTCGCCGGCACGCTCCCGCAACGGCGGCAACTTGATAATCGCCACTGCAAGTCGGTAGAACAGATCCTCCCGGAATCGACCGGCCACGACCTCATCAATCAGTGTTCGGTTGGTTGCCGCGATGATGCGGACATCGACCTTGCGCTCCTCGCTTGTGCCAACTGGGGTGACAATGCCTTCTTGCAAAGTCCGCAGTAGTTTGACTTGAACGGACTTGGGTAGCTCGCCGACCTCATCCAGAAAAAGCGTCCCTCCACCGGCCAACTCAAAATGACCTTTGCGGTCGTTGGCTGCACCCGTGAATGCGCCTTTCTTGTGCCCGAAGAATTCAGATTCGACCAATTCTTCGGGAATGGCACCGCAATTCACGGGGATGAACGGGCCGCCCGCCCTTCGGCTTGACCGATGTATCGCGCGGGCCATCAGTTCCTTCCCGGTACCGCTTTCGCCTTCAATCAACACCGGTATGTAGCGAGGGGCGACACGCTGCGCCTGATCAACAACCCGCGTCATCGACGCACTGCGGTAAATGATGTCGGAGAAACTGGCGTTCTCATTTGCCGTTCCTTGGGCGAGTTCGGCCAGCCGCATGTCGGTCTGCAGCAGGAGTTGCGGAACGAATTCGGCCGATATGTCGAAAGGGATGATGGCTTCTTCGACCCCAGCCTCAGGGGAGGATTGGATCAGGCGGGCCGGATGCGTCGTCTTTGCAAGCAGAATCCAGATCGACTGCATCGCTGGCGTGCCCGGACTCAGGTGGCACGTTACGTTCGCGTTTTCTTTCTTGAGTTTGTCAAGTACGGCTACGGCCTGCTGGTAGATTTCCCCGAAGTGTGTCGGAGAAGCCAACTTGGCGGGATGAAGGTGAATCTTTGAGTTGACCTGCGAAGCTAGCCATTTGCCAAAATTTTTCGCATCTGCCACATCAAAGTCACTCAGGAGGTGGATGGCCTCATACGGATGGGCACTGGCGGCTTGCGCGATGGGGCCGAGACCCGCGTTCTCATTGCCAGAAGCAGCCCGCAAGTCTGTCCTGCCAATCCAAGAAACAAGAGTGTCGCCGTTCATATAAACATTATTGTACTGACATAATAAATATTATGGTTTGGAAGAGTTGCACTCGATAAGCACAAAGTCATATGCATCTTGAAGCCCAGCATTGGCGCGGACTTGGCGGATTTTCGCGGCACTTGGCACGCAAACTGCAAATGGCTCGCTGTCGCAACAAGGAGGAAGCAACATGACATTAATCCTTACCAATCACGCTCAAACAAGGCTCCAGCAGCGGGGCATATCAAACCATGTGTTGGACTGCTTGCTGCAGTACGGGCAAAGGGTCCACGACCACCGAGGGGGAAGAATTTTCTACTTCGACCATCAAGCGCGAGAACGCTTGCGCCAACAGTCAGGACCGGTTCTTTTTAAGGACATTGAGTCAAAACTGGACACCTATGCAGTCATTGGCTTCGATGGAGCGATATTGACTGTCGGTCACCGCACGAAGCGAATCAATCGTCATTGACCAACAATTTGGGAGATCAATACGAACGAAAACTCTGCATATGCCTGGTCTCGCGCCTGTCGGTGACATTGCGCTGGCAGCGACCAAGCCTTGAACTCCGGACGGCGATGGCTAGACAGCGAACCTGAATCAATTGGCAATTAACAACAGAGGTTTAACACAATGAGCATGCGCGACACTGCAACAATTATTTGTCCGGAATGTGGGTGCTCCGGGAAAATGGAAATTTGGACCACCCTCAATGTCTCACTCGATCCAGAACAAAAGGAGAGGCTGTTTGATCAATCCCTCTTTCGTCATACCTGCGAACGCTGCCAACACATCGCCCAAGTCTTTTTCCGGATGTTGTACCACGACATGGACACCCATACCATGGTCTGGATGATTGAGCCAGGAGCGACAACTGACGAAATCCAGAATGTCTTTAGTGCATTGCCATTTGGTAGGCAGAATTACCGGCTGCGTATTGTTCGATCAATAAATAACCTAGTCGAAATGGTACGTTTAGTAGACGCTCATATTAGCGATCTCGCAGTTGAGGTCGTCAAATTAGGACTCATAAGCCGCGATGATGCCCCAGACGGACCTTGGTATTTCAATGGGATCGATAGCAAACATGGAAAAGCGTTGATGAGATTCTCATCTCCCTCCGCAGGAGTGTCATGTCAAATTCCAAAGGATGGTGATTTTGACGAACTTACCGCTACCCTCACTCCCTACGATCGATCTGAGTCATGGATCGAAGTAACCCCTGAATACGCTCTAAACTTGCTAACGGAAGCCTTCCCGCCCCGGGATCGATGGTAGTCAAAGATATGAAGGGGCATTGAGCCCGTTGAGCAATCATGTGGCCTCTGCCTCACGCCGTAACTTCAGCCCTGGTAAGACTTTGCCTCCACCGTATACCCAGCGGCTGAGTTCCTGAGTCGATGTGAACCAATCCCGCTGATTGATCCGCCTTCGCAGCGGCGACATTTGGAGGCGACCAGCCCCGAGGTTGAACGTGAAATCTACAATTGCTGCGAGGCGTCCCCCTGGTTCGGTGGTCAGCATCGGGCAGTTGCACAGCGTCGCTGCCAGGGCCGCTTGCAGGTCACGCGCTAAATAGGCCTCGGCTTCAGCCTCACTGACCGGCGGGTGATCTGGCTTGCACAGGTGACCGAATCCAAAAGTCCGGAATTCAACTGAACAAGCATGCGGATGGGCGCAATGCAGGTGTGACCGGCGGTGAATCGAAAATTGTCAGCTTGTGACTTTTCGTGAGTGGGGCGGCCGTTCAGTCAGACTTTCGCGCCAATCTCCAACGAAGCCGTAGTTGGGTGCCAGAACCTGATCGCAATACCAGAAATTGGTGAATGCAGCGATATCGGGAGCGAGATACCAGTGCGCCTGTCCATTGGCATCCATCGCCCACCATCGGGCTTTCTTTGGGGCTTCATTCCAATTGATCATGGCGTAACATGGAGGGATGGCGAGGGTTTCAATCTTATCCTGTACTCTTTAGAGTTGATGATCGGAATGTGCTGTCGTTAATCAGTTGCAAAGCTTCCGCCTCGCGTCTTGTGACGAGCCCCGGAAGCACCCGGCCACCGCCATAAACCCATCGGCCCAGTTCCTGCCCGGCACCCGGCCAGTCCCTTTGATTGAGTCGCCGCCGCAGCGTAGATGCCTGAAGTCGACCAGCACCGAGGTTGAATGTGAAATCGACGATGGCTGCCAGCCGGGATTCTGACTCCGTGGCCAGCACTGGGCAATACCTCAACGTGGCGGTGAGTGCCGTCATCAGGTCTTGGGCCAGATACACCTCGGCTTCAGCCTCGGTGATGGGCGTGTGATCTGGCTTGCACAGATGCCCAAACCCCACAGTCCAAAATCCCGCAGGACAAATATAGGGTTGGGCTCGTCGCAGCGGGTCGTTTTTCGGCACCCGGTGAAACCCCTCAAACCGCTTGGCCAGTTCCACGGCTGCTTGGGGTACCGCAATCACGACCGACCCCGATCAAACACGCGTCCAAGGAACCAGAAGTTCAGCACTCCAGCCCAAAGCGCCTGATCTGCTTCAGACCAAGCCGCCAACACGGCAGCGGCCCAGCCAGCCCCAGCGTTCAGCGCCGCAACGAACGCCATTGTCTTGGCCGCACAGTACAACGCCATCAGCCAGTAGGTAATGATCGGGCGTACGCTTGACGACAAGGCATCAGCCCACCAGACACCGGTTTTCTCACCCTGGGTGCGCACGGCCTCTCGTAGTGCCTCAATTGCACCGGTGTTCCATGCCGTGTCGGCACTCGCTCCGATCTCGGCCATGCGCTGCGCGCCACGAATTTTCTCAAACTCCAGCGCCTTGTCCTGCATGGCCAGTTCGTGGCCACGTTCGCCCTTGCGATCCAGCCACTTCAGGAATTCTGGAGCAAGCCGAAACGCCCCACCCAATAATCCACCCAGCAGTGTTTCGATCATTGGGCACCTCCGAACAGTTTGAGTTTCACAAACGCTCCGGCGAGTAGCGCCATCACCAAGCCTGTGACGAGCATCTTCACGACAGTCAGGCCAGCGGTCTTCTTGGCTTCGTTGTAGGCATCGAGCAGATTGCGCAGCTCGCGGATGTCGTGAGCCGCGTCTTCGCCATCAAGCCCCACCCCTTGCAAGGCGTGTCGGGCACCTCTTTGGGCGGCAAGCTCTAGCATTTGCTCAAAATCAGGCTGCGGCATCGTGACCGTCTTGCGTCGTTCAATTGGAAGGTCTTCCATTTTTCATGCTCCAAAAATGCGAAACCCGCCAGATGCGCGTGATGCACACCGAAGCGGGTTTCTAGTTAAAAAAGGGTTAAAAAGCTTAAAAATTGCTTTTCAGTCGGGGTCAGATTTCAATGATTTCCAGACTCAGATTGGGTGCAACGGCTTCCAAAACGCCATTGCGCACAAAAACGCGCGCACTCATGTTTGCGCTGCCCCTGGCCTTGACCGTGCCGCCACCGGGTAACTGGACGGTGACAACGCCCGTGCCAATCTCAGACACGGTGCCGACTTGTAACGGTGGGTCAGACAGCAATTGCCTGAAATGCTCGTAAACGTTATGCATAGGTCTGCACTCCCAAGGTTTGCCAGACCTCTGGAAACCCTGCCTGCACTTGGGTGGAGCGCACCAGCCCCAACCGGTCAATGCCACCGTCGCGGTACTGGACAAAAGCACCGGGCTCAATGATTCCGGTCTCATCCAGCACCGGCAGATTCAAACTAACCTCAATCTGTCGACCTGTGTCACTCAAAATTGTCAGTCCACGCTGTCGGGCAACTGCCGCCTCAGTTATCAGGGCATCCACCACCATCGGTGCCAATAGGTCGCCAGCGGTGCCAGACCGAGTCACCTGCGCCAGCACTCCGGCATCCATACCTGAGACAAACACCCGGTTGTAGGATGGCTTTTCCAGCCAGCGCAGGGACTCTTTTTCCACTGCATCAACTGGCAGAACAAAGTTGGGGGTCGCAGTGGCCCAACCCCAGGGTGCAACCGGATATCGGTGGCGCACCCGGATCGTTTGGTCTCTCGGGTGCGGCAGCAGGTAGCCCCCGGCTGCCCCAGCAATGACACTCAGGGCTTCAATCCATGTCCCTTGGTGCGAAAACACCCCGGCTGGCACGTTCCAGTCGGTCAAGCCCCAGTCCAGATTCCAGCCCATGGAAACACCATTGATGGTCAATACGTCATCCATCAACTGGCGTGCCGTTCGCGCTTGAGAGTTGGTGAACGTCATCACCGGCGCATAGGGTGCGGCCAACACTGCATTCCGGCCTCGGCCAGTCAATCGAATACTGGTCTGCCCAAAGCTGCGCTCACGGCTTATGTTTTCAGCAAGGACTGCAAACGTGGTGCCGTTCACAGTGGCCAGCAGCTCCACCACGCCAGCGCCGTTTGGTTCTATCAGACTTTGCGCGCTATGTGGCAACACGGCATCGAATCCCCAAGCCCAGGAGGACGCATCAAGCGACAGGGACAAACTGTTGACCGGTACGTCCAGTCCGTTGGATGCCCGGCGCAGACTGACATCATTGATCACAAAGTACACCTTTCTGACCGAAACGGTCACAACGCCGGTTGGCGGTTCTTCTGGAAAATCACACTGACGAGCCCCAAACACCAGCATGGGTGCTGCCAGTGGTGGGCAGTCAAACAGCAGGGCTGTGCCCCAGTACGTCGAATTAACCGGTGGGGTCACAGAGATCAAATGCACACCGGGTCGCGGCACCCATGCCTCCTGAAAGGCTGACGGCAGGAACCTCCTCAGTGGGATGGCAGCACCAGCGTGACCGGAGTAACCCAGCGCCCGAGGAATCGCCCCAGCCCAAGAGTTCTCTAACCATGCGCGCCTGTCATGCAACCCGTCCTCAAAACGGCCCACGGCGCGAACGGTTGGCGCACGGTTGCCTTCTTGGAAAGGACTGGTGCCGTTCACTCGGCGATCTGCCAAACCGTCCGACCAGTTGGCATGCAGACGTGATCGCGTCGCGCATCCATCATGAAACTGCGATCCAACCTCTCGGCTGGAACGAATCGCTTCAACATAACTCGGACTCACACACTGGCGGATCGAAGTAGCGTTTTGCGCTTGATCTTGGGCACCAGCATTGGTTGCCTGCGCGTGCTGCTGCGGCTGGGTCAAGCCGGACTCGGTGACCATCGACACCTGTGAGAAGGATTGCAGATGCGCCACAGTCGGCCGTTGCGTCTGGCTTTGGTACTTCACCGCGACCGTGCCGACCAGATCGGGCAATGTGGCTTGCAATGCCACCGGCACCCCAATGACCAGGTGCAAACGTGCGACCAGTTCTGGCAGCGCCCCTGAGACTTCGAGCAGCGAATCCGGATGGGTGCTGGTGTCACTGTCACCAAACACCAACCGGGTCGGATAGACCCTTGGCGGCTGGTTAAACACCAGATCGGTGATTTTGGCGCTCAGACCAGTGACATCCTCTCCAAACACCAGAACCAGGGGTTCAATCAGCGGTGTACCAGCAAAGACTAAGTTTTCTGGCACGACGCGAAACCTCACAAATCAAAGTCAATCAAGTCAAAGTGCATTGCCCCATTAGCGCCCGAGCACCGGCGTAAAGCACCGTGCCGCTGGTGCCCGAGAGTTTGAAATCTCCGATACCCGCAGCGTCCGACACCGAACCGTCGGCCACCACTTCATCCCGCCCGTTAATCCAGCGTGCCCAAAGCGCAGTGCCAGTCTCCAGAATCAGGTCACCTGATGGCTCGAATTGCTTGAGGGTCAACACGCTGGCATTGATCTCGCCGCACGGTTTGGACAGCAGTATTTCCACCAGCAGTCCACCCCCCGGGTCACCTCCGGTTGCTGGTTGGGTGGTTGCGTATAGTCGAACCCGGCTGTTTTGCGGGCCAGCATCCGCAAACGTCAGTGTTCCGGTGAGCCGCGCCAGCTTGTGTGCAGGAGAAATGGCCAGCGTCATGGCACGTACTCCAGCATCAGATCCGGCTTCACCCGGTCTGCCACCACCGCCCGAAAAGCTTGGGTGTGGTCGTAGCTCACCACGGTGTAGGTGGTGTTCATGGCGACCCGGTCAAAGATGTAAGCACCGGTAGCCGCTTCGCTCCATGTCTCGCGAATAACGGCGCGAGTGGCTTCCTCAATCAGCAAAACGCGCCGCCGCACTGGTGTGGCTGGTGAGTTTTTGACCGTGCCCACCACCTGGCCGACACCACCGAAGTAAATGTCGTGTTTGCCCAAGATCGGCAGCAACGTCT